>Ga0068714_10007223_pt1 | contig 10894 bp, 8 predicted proteins | sample MTBNYHSulfiMetaG_FD_62988 | JGI IMG/M metagenome (GOLD analysis project Ga0068714, IMG submission 62988) | Enrichment culture microbial communities from rom New York Harbor, USA that are MTBE-degrading - MTBE-NYH (New York Harbor Sulfidogenic)... | ecosystem: Environmental > Aquatic > Marine >... | reverse complement strand
GAGGGTGAAACCTTCCTGACGAAAGAACACTTTCCTCCCCATTTCCGATATGGCGAGATGACCCTGGCAGATATCCTCGATATTCCCACTTATCCGGCCCATCTTCTTTCAAAGGATGAGCGGCTTAAGGAATTGGATTTTAAAAAGGCTCTCTTTCTTGATACGGAAACGACAGGCTTGACCGGAGGAACTGGGACGTTTGCCTTTATGGTGGGACTTGGTTTTTTCCATGAGGATAGATTTTCAATTTACCAATTCTTTATGAGAGACTATTCTGAAGAGAGAGCCTCACTCTCTCTCCTCAAAGATATGATGGATTCTTTTCAATTCTTAGTGACCTTCAATGGACGGCAATATGATATCCCTTTGCTCGAGACCCGGTTCATCCTCTCTCGCATCATTTCAAAGATACGGGAGATGCCCAATTTTGATCTCCTTTATCCCTCCAGGAAGATTTGGAAGGGGGCTTATGAAAATTGTCGGTTGGTCACCCTCGAATCCAAGCTTCTGGGGGTGGAAAGAACCGATGATATTCCGTCGGAATGGATTCCTTATCTTTATTTCGATTATATCCAGACTCGAGACGCGAGGAAGATTCAGCAAGTTTTTTATCACAACCAGATGGATATCCTATCCATGGTGGCACTGGCCGGGAGAATCCACCTCGTCTATCATGACCCTCAGGCAGCCCGACCGAGGAAGGGAATCGAACATTTTGCTTTGGGAAGGCTTTTTTGGGAACATGGGCAGAGGGAAAAGGCCATTCCTTGCTTTGAGATTGCTTTAAAACGCTGTGCAGACGAACTTTCTTGGGATGTGATGAAATGGCTCTCCATGGCCTTCAAGAAAACAGGGCAGGGCGAGAAAGCCCGATCCCTGTGGGAGGAGATGGCGGGTTGGTCATACAAGAGGGATGTTTTTCCTTATGTTGAATTAGCCAAATATCATGAGCATCGACTCAAGGATTGGGAGAGAGCCATCAACTATGTGGATGAGGCATTAGGGCTTATTTCGTCCCATCAACCGAGGGAAGTCGAACTTCTTCGACACAGGAGAAGAAGATTGGAGCAGAAGAAGGGTTCGAATTTGGCCCGATGATAGGATGATTGGTTGGGTATTGACAGTCTCTCTCTAAATTTCTATATTAATAATCAGTTTTTTTGTGGTGAAGCTTACTATAATTCGATAGAGAAAGGAGGGAGAGGGAATGCCCAGCTATGAATATCGTTGTCCTAAATGTAGCAAAAAATTTACTCTCATTCTCAGTATCAGAGAGCACGATGCCGGGAAGGGAAAATGCCCAAAATGTGGTGGAAAAAAACTGGAACAACTGATTACTGCTTTTCAGGTAAAAACCTCCAGAAAGAGTTAATGTATTAAAGAACAAATTTCAAATGTCAACATTAAAAGTCAACTAAGGTCTCTCATTCCTGCGGAGGCAGAGAGCCATTAAGAACCTGGATTCCTGCTTCCGCAGGGATGACCAAAATTCCTTTGGGCTTTGACACTTGGCATTTTTTTAATTTATCTCTCCTCCATTTCGATCCCAAAGTGTTCAAGCGTTCTTTGGATCAGTAATTTCCAGAGACGATAGTTTTGTTCAGGAGGGAAAAGTTCGAGGAAACCTTTTGAAAATCGTACGGTCACATCTTGGGTGATTTCTTCCACCGAATGACCCCCATGAATCTTTTCCAAAGCATAGGCCTTAAAATCCTCAATACATTGACGGTTCATTTGTAAATGTTTTCTGGCGAGGTCTTTTCCTATCATGGCTCCATAATGGCCTCTGCAAAGGATGTCAGGATCCATCGCCTTCATCTTATCGATTGATTTCTCAGCTTCATCCAATCGGTACCAATAATTGGGCCGAAAGAAATCAGGGGGAGTGTAAAAACCCGCCCCATCTGAACAGAAAAGAACTCCTCCATCCTCCAGAAAAGCCCCCATACAATCCGGAGAGTGCCCAGGAATCTCAAAAAACTTCATCTTCATTCCCTTACCCAGATCGAGGACGGACCCTTCTCGTATAAGGATGTCAAGCGGGAAAAAGGTGGAGGGTTGAAGAATTGGAGCCTCTGAAATCATTCCTCTTTCTTTGAGGGCGAGAGTGATTTTCCGGTCGGAATCAAAAATTTTAGCGAGTGTTCTTTCACTTGTAAAAATTGCCCGGTTCAAATCAGAAGAAACGATTTTCATCCATGGGTATCTTCCCTTGAGAGTGGGAAAGACCATCATATGGTCAAAATGGGAATGGAGGATGATGAGGTGTGAGATGGCTTCAAAAGGGACATTTAATTGACCTAATTGTTCTAAGAAAGGGTAGGTCACGCCGCTGACGCCCCCTTCGATAATGGCATAGGTTTCCCCTTTTACCAGGTAGAGGTTGAATAACTCACTTCCTAATAGGGTGATGTTTTCAGTGACTTGAAACGGAAGACGCATGAATCAGAAATAACCCATCCGGAAGAGGGGTTCAAGGGGTCTAGCCTGCCTGCCGGCAGGTAGGGGTTCCAGGGGTCTAGAGTTCCAGGAATCGAGTGGAATACCAAAAACAGAGGCGTCAAGAAATCCATGGTGCAAGTGGGCTAATGGATTCACTAAATTAAATGGATAGATATTAGCAAGAAATCTAAGCAGAAAGTGTTTAAACTTTATGTCGAGATATATGAATATAAACTATTTCCACGCGAACCCTTGGAGCCTCGAACCCTTGAACCCTTTATTAATTAATGCAGATGTGCAAAAGTTCTTGGCCGATCAAAAGTCCTAACTTCCTCTTCAGGCTTAATATCTCCCCGAATTCCTATTTTTACTTTCTTTAAAGGGATATTCTTCCCTGACGCTGCAATCGCATCCTCAGTTACTTTAACCAATCCGAAGCAGCAGGGGACTTCCATGTAAGGAACCGTGATGCTTTTAATGGAATTCGTCTTAAAGATCTCTGTCAGTTTTTCTTTATAGAGTTGGATATCATCCAGCTTTGGGCAGCCTACGACGATGGCTTTCCTTTTAAGGAAATCCTGATGGAAGTTGGCATAGGCGAATGGAACGCAATCAGCCGCAATCAGAAGATCCGCATCTTGAAAATAGGGGGCATTCATTGGGACCAGTTTCAACTGGACAGGCCATTGGGTAAGTTGAGAGACCGCTGGTGTCGTGGAAATGGATTCGTTCCCTGCTTCAGGAGCCTTAAAATGCATGGCCCTTGCAGAGGGGCATCCCGTAAATACTGGAACAGGTTGAGGTTTGGGTTGAGGCTGAGTTTCCTTTTGTTTATGTAGATGGACTTCCACTGCCTTTTCATCAAAATCTTCTGCTTCCCTTTCAATGACGGTGATGGCATTTTCCGGACAATGCCCGAGGCAGGCACCTAGGCCATCGCAAAATTTATCCGTGACTAACTTCGCTTTTCCGTCAACAATTTGAAGGGCCCCTTCTGCACAGTTTGGAATGCAGAGGCCACAACCCGTACATTTCTCCTCATCAATTTGAACAATCTTTCTCGTTGCCATGGTTTACCTCCTGTGAGTTATTTTAATTTAAAAATAACTCACTCTAAAATCTTTTTCCTTGATCTAAGTCAAAAGTACGAAAAATTTTGAACGATTTGAGTTTACTATTATTTTTTTTGAGAAAAGCAATCTATGATTGATCTAAAGGATGCTTAATCCTTTGAGGTGGAATGGGTTGATTCGGCCTTGCAGGGGGAGGCCGAAAGGGAACTCGAAAGGATCAGGAAAGGGGGATCCGTATAGTAGAGTGCACGAGTTTTATCGTGATGAGACGAAGGGATGTAAAAAAGGCTTTAGCCTTTGATCCAGATTATGAGGATCAGGGGTTTGTAATCTATTAAACCCATTATTTCCTACTTCTTTAATTCAATATCGAATCCCCAGCTAAAAGTTATTCCACCCTGACTATACTCTGAAAATGATTTCCCTTCGAAATGGCTGTTGCTTATTATTTTTAATGTACAGTTATTTTTAGCAATTCCTCCTTCATTGTCCACTTTCGCACTATTTGAAAAAACATAATCCTTCCCTTTTTTCTCGCCTGTAAAATACTTTAGCTGTGGAGGATTAAAAACCATGCCTGATTTAAATTCCATTTTAAATTGACCACCACTTTGAGTAATTTCAACACTTCCCTTACTTGGTTTACCGGCCGGAACAGGGCCTTTAACCCAATGATTGGATGTTGAATAATTCCAAGTTCCCACAATAGGCTCTGCTGCCATCAAATTGGCAAGACTGAGATTAAAAAAAACAAATAAAGACAAAAGGCCTACTCCAGCAATTATACTTTTTTTCCTTCTTGAAAACATAAACTTCTCCTTTCTTTTAAAAATTTATCCTAAAGAAGGTTATTGCAAACGTCTGCCTGCCGGCAGGCAATGAAAACTTCCTTTTGAAGTTCACTATAATCAAAGCTACATGAAAAATAAAGCTTTTTTAAGGAAAATTCAAATCGAGATGAAAATTGTGGACATTTGTGATAAAGATAAAAAACATCAAAAGATAACGAACATCAGGGGAGAAGGGGAGTCAACCATGTCCTGGCCGGCATTGTGGGCAATTATTTTCTGGGGATTATCCTTCATTGCTACCAAAGTGGCTTTGAGGGAGATCCATCCCTTTACTCTATTGACGCTGCGGTTTGGAATGGGTGGCTTGCTTCTCCTCCTATTTCAACTCCAAAAAGATAAACGTTTTCTCCAAAAATTTTCTTCTAAAAATTGGCTTTCCATTATTTTCTTAGCCCTTGTGGGAGTCTCCGCTCACACGCTCCTGCAAGCCTATGGACTCCTCTATACCACTGCCATTAACACAGGATGGCTTATTGCCATCATGCCTATCTGTATTGCTATCGCAGCTCGATTCTATCTCGGAGAGCCCATTACCTTCAGTAAGATCGGGGGGATCATCCTGGGGTTTATAGGAGTCTCTTTGATAATTTCAAAAGGTATGGTTTCACTTTCTCTCTTTCGTTTAGGCTCCACCTTTGGTGATTTTCTCATACTCATCAGTGCACTCACCTGGACTGCTTTCACTGTTGGAGGAAGAGAGTTTCTTTCACGGTTTTCACCACTTGCAGTAATCACACCAATTGTTATCTTAGGATCTCTCATCACTTTTCCTTTTACCTTGTTGAAATGGGAGTGGAGTCTTCTTTTTCAATTGTCATCAGCAGCATGGATGAGCGTCCTTTTCTTAGGAATATTCTGTTCCGGTCTGGCCTATCTTTTCTGGTACGACGCACTGGAGAAGAGAGATTCAGGCATTGTGGGAATGTACCTCTACCTGGAACCCTTTGTAACATTGGTCGGGGCTTACTTTTTCTTAAATGAGGAGATTCGATGGATTACCCTCACCGGTGGAGGTCTGATCTTGCTGGGAGTCTACCTATCCACATGTAAGAGTTTGACACTAAAATCTTGACATCCAAATTGATTAGTGATATCAAATGCCGCTGTGGAGTCCCATGGGCTAAATTTATGGGTCCTCCACATGCTTCGAAGGGCGGAGCCCCCCGAAGCATACCCTACTAAGCTCCTAATGAGCTTCGAGGGCTACCCTCTCGCATTCATCTACGGTCTTTTAAAGGGGTGGCTTGATGCGTAAGGGGGTAAAGACCGTTTTGAAAAAGGAGGGCAAAGTCTTGGCAAAAGGGGTTGTAAAGTGGTTTGACACAAAAAAGGGATATGGATTCATCGAGCAAACCGGCGGAGACGATGTATTTGTACACTATTCGGGGATCACGGGGGACGGGTTTAAGTCTCTTCGTGCAGGAGAGGAGGTAGAATTCGAAATTGCCAAAGGTCCAAAGGGACCTCAGGCAACCAATGTAACGAAGGCAAGTTAATTCGTAAAGCGCATAGCGCTGCCTACCGGCAGGCAGGCGCAGGCAGGCATGGCATATTAAATCCCAAATTTCAAATAATTTCTAAGCGCCAATTTCGAACGACCGAGGCGTTTTTGTTTGGGATTTAATATTTCCTGCGTTCTTCGATCTTCTTTAAGGTTTCTTTTCTAAAGTACCCCAAATGGCTCCCAGGGAATTGTCTTTGAGGAGATCCTTCTGGAAAGGATCCCATTATTTGATCAATCCTCTTTTCTCTAATATCTCAAGAAGGTTTTTCCCAAAGTACTTTTATCGGCCTAAACTTGGGCCGATGGCAATTCCCAGCATTGATGCGGGGGAGTCTAAGGGTTGACTTTATGAAGGTGAGTTTATTAAATTTGAGTCATAAGAAAGTGATAGAGGATGGGGTCGTTTAAGATTCTTAAAAATGATTTTATTGAGAACCGATGGCGAATCTTAGTCGGGCTCATTGCTCTGCTCATTGTGGATGTCCTCCAACTCTTCATCCCAAGGGTCATTAAATATGTAATCGATGATCTTACCCTGGGCATCGCCTCTCCTTCTCGTCTTCTCCTGTATGGATTAGAAGTCCTCCTCCTGGCTTTAGGCATCGGTGGTTTCAGATATATCTGGAGATATTTCCTCTTGGGAACGTCCCGTCGAATTGAAAAGGCACTCAGAGATCGACTCTTCACCCACCTCCAAACTCTCTCCTCTTCTTATTTCTCCAACACCAAAGTAGGGGACCTGATGGCCCATGCCACCAATGACATCGAAGCAGTACGGATGGCGCTTTCGTTGGGAATCGTGTTTTTAGTAGATACAGTCATCTTGGGAGTGCTGACGATCTTTTTTATGATTTACATCCATCCCAAATTGACCCTCTTTGCCATTCTCCCCATGCCATTGATCACGCTGATCACACTCCTCTTCAGCCGAACGATTCACCACCGCTTTGAAATTCTTCAAAAGGCCTTTGCCTCCCTCACGGAAAGGGTGAGGGAGGCCATTTCGGGGATCCGGGTGATCAAGGCCTATGTTCTCGAAGAAAGGGAAAGGAAGAAACTCTCTTACTTGAGTCGGGATTACATTCAGAAGAATTTGAATGTCACCAGGGTATGGGGAATGTTTTTCCCGATCATCATTTTATTCTCTAATCTCTCCATGGCCATCGTTCTCTACTTGGGTGGAAAGTTGACAATCTTCCAATCGATTTCAACGGGTGATTTCGTAGCATTTATGAGCTATCTCGGATTGCTTGCCTGGCCGATGATGGCTTTGGGTTGGGCGATCAATGTGATCCAAAGAGGCAGCGCTTCCATGGACCGTTTAAGTCAAATCTTTGCAGAGACTCCAGAAATCTTCGATTCTCTGAAAACCCTTTCGTTAAGCATGTTAAGAGGTAAAATTGAGATGAGGGATCTCACCTTTTCTCCAGGGAATGGAGGAAATCCTCTGCTCCGAGACATCCATCTCACAGTCGAGAAGGGAGAGGGCATCGTCATCGTTGGAAGGACTGGGTCTGGAAAGACGATCTTCTGTAATCTGGTGGCGAGGGTTTTAGAACCTCCCCAAGGGTGTCTCTTCTTCGACGATATTGAAGTTCATGAGATCCCTCTGGAGGTGTTGAGGAGGTCCGTTGGATATGTGCCGCAGGAAATTTTCCTTTTTTCAGATACAATTCGGGCGAACATAGCCTTTGGGAAACTTGATGCGACCGACAAAGAGATTATAGAGGCGGCACATCTTGCCCAGATTTACGATGAGATTATGGCATTTCCGGAGGGGATGAATACAATCATCGGAGAGAAAGGGATCACCCTGTCCGGTGGGCAGAGACAGAGAATAGCGATTGCCCGGGCCATTCTTATGAACCCACCCATCTTTATTCTGGATGATGCCCTTTCATCGGTGGACATCCAGACGGAAGAAAAGATTCTGGGGGGCTTAGAAAAATTCCTTCAGGGGAAGACCAGCATTCTGATTACCCATCGGATTGCCCCTCTCCGAAGGGCATATCGAATTATCGTTCTTGAGGATGGAAGGGTAGCAGAGAAGGGGAACCACGATACCCTTCTCTCTAAAGGAGGGATCTATGCAGACCTCTATTGGCAGAAAAAGTTGGAGGAAGAACTGGAAAAGGAGAATAATAGTTCGGAGTTCGAAGTTCGGAGAGTTGAAGATGAATAATGGAAGATTTGATTTCTAAAATTTAAGGGTTTTTCAATAACCTTCAGAATGGATGAATGCAGAATGACCTGAAGGGATAGAAACTTAGAAAATGAACAGGAGAATTCCTACCTCCGAACTCTAAACTCTAAACTCCGAACTGACGAGTTTCTTTTATGTATACTGATTTTGGCTATATGGAAGAGGGCAAATTAGGGAAACCCTACGACCTGAAACTGATGGCCAGGTTGGGGGAATTTCTCAAGCCTTATTGGACCCTCATGGCTCTTTCCCTTCTTCTCGTTTTGATCATGGCGGGTTTAGACCTCTTTATCCCCTACCTGACGAAAGAGGCGATAGACCGCTACATTGTTGTGGCAGCAAGGGAGGTGATTCTGAAAGAAGGAAGTTCATCAGAGGAACACCGTTTCAGGAGTCAATATGGCCAAGTGCTTCTTCCAAAAAAGGAGGAAGGGAAATTTCTTCTGCCGCCAAATGAATTGAGAGCGATGGACCGAAAAGAGATGGCCCTTTTTCAGAAAGCTGGTCTCCTCACGGAAAATCGATATTATCTGTTTGTCCCACAAAGACAAGGGGAGGAAGACGTCTTAAAAAGATATCCTTCCTTTTTTGAGAAGAGTGGTTCTCACTGGTTTATTTCCTTTGATCGCATGAAAGAGTTGAGAAAGGAGGACCTCCTCGTTCTAAGAGGAAGAGATGTGGAAGGAGTTTTCTGGCTTGCCCTCCTCGTTGTTTTTATTCTGGTCATCAATTTTGGAATCAGTTTTTCTCAGGTCTATGCCATGGAAGTGGCAGGCCAAAAGATGATGCATGACCTCCGGATGAAGGTCTTCTCCCATCTCCAAGACCTCCCCGTCTCCTTTTTTGATAAGAATCCGGTGGGAAGGTTGGTCACTCGATTAACCAACGACATCCAGAATGTTCATGAGATGTTCACTTCTGTTCTCATCAATCTTGTCAAAGATGTTCTCCTGCTCATCGGGATCATCATCCTTCTTCTCCACCTCAACCGAGAGCTCGCGTTGGTCTCTTTTTCTGTACTCCCCTTGATCTTTGTCACCACCCTTTTCTTCAGCCGTCGAGCCAGAGATGCCTTTCGGGAAATCCGTTTGAAGATTGCTCAAATGAATTCTTTTTTCCACGAAAATTTCTCTGGCATCAAAATCGTTCAACTCTTTCAAAGGGAAAGGGAGAATAGCCGGCGATTTGCTAAAGTGAACGAGGGACATTATTCAGCGAGCATGAGACAGATCTCCATTTATGCCTTTTTCGTTCCCCTCGTCGAAATCCTGAGTTCAGGAGCCATCGGTCTCCTCCTCTGGTATGGAGGAGGAGAAGTCATTCGGGAAATGATCACTCTTGGAGTCCTGGTTGCTTTTCTTTCCTATATCCGGATGTTCTTCCAGCCCATCCGGGACCTTTCCGAAAAATATAATATCCTGCAATCGGCCATGGCCTCCCTCGAGAGGATCTTTTCATTGCTCGACGAGGATCAAAAGATTTTAAGGCCCCTCTCCCAAAAAAGGGAGGAGATAAAGGGTAATATCGAATTCCAGCATGTCTCCTTCTCCTATAATGGAGAGGACAAAGTTCTTAAAGATATCTCTTTCGAAGTAAAGGAAGGGGAGATAGTCGCCATTGTTGGCGCCACTGGATCTGGAAAAACCTCTATGCTGCACCTCTTCGAACGATTCTATGAAGTGGAGGAAGGTGCTATTCTTCTCGATGGGATTGATATCCGAGAAAGAGATCTCTCTCACCTCCGATCCCAAATAGGGTTGGTGATGCAAGACACCTTTCTTTTTGCCGGAGACATCGAAGAGAATATTCGACTGGGGGATCGGGAGAAGGACGAAGAAAACATGAGAGAAGTGGCGAGATTCGTCAATGCAGAGAAGTTTATTCAACGGTTGCCCAATGGATATCAGACTAAGGTTGGAGAAGGAGGAAAGGCCTTATCCGCCGGGGAGAGACAACTATTAGCCTTTGCAAGGGCATTGTCCACCCATCCTAAAATCCTCGTCCTCGACGAGGCCACGTCTCATGTCGATCCTGAAACAGAACGATTCATTCAAGAAGGACTGGCACGGTTGCTCAGGGGGAGGACGGCAATCGTTATCGCTCACCGACTTTCCACCATCCAGCATGCTGATCGGATCGTCGTTCTCCATAAAGGAAGGATTAGGGAAATTGGAACCCATACTGAACTGATGGCCCAAAAGGGTGTTTATTTCAGGCTCTATCAGATGCAGTTTGGCATAAAAGAGGACAAAGACCAGAGGTTAGAGGACAGAGGCTAAAACAAAAGGAATCATCGGCCTCAACCCTCCTTCCTAAAACCTCAAACGTCATGGAATGACATTGGGTTGACAAAATGGGGTGGCTGTCCTATATAGGGAGATAGGTTTATGGAAGAAAAGGACGAGCAACCCCAGAAAATTGGCCAGGAAGAGGAGAAGAAGCGGGAGATTGATCTCAACACCCTGTTTCCCCAAAAGGGGTATGATTTAAATCATCTTTTCCCCGATGAAGGAACCAAGAAGCTCCTTTATGAATTGAGGCGAAACAAACGAGATATTGAACGTTTTATAAAAAGTCTTCATGTTGAGGAGGAGTAGATGGAGTGTCCCCATTGCGGTAGCTTATTAGCTTTTTCTTCCTGTTCAGAGTGCGGAGGAGAAATACCTGCGAAGAGTCGTTATTGTTGTTGGTGTGGAAATCCGATGACGGTGGAGGCAGAGGCAGAGGCAGAGGAAACCGGTTTCTCTGAAAGAAAATTGTGCAGTGATGGTTCCTGTGTCGGAACGATCAATGAAGAAGGAGTTTGTAATGTATGTGGGAA
>Ga0068714_10007222_pt1 | contig 10894 bp, 10 predicted proteins | sample MTBNYHSulfiMetaG_FD_62988 | JGI IMG/M metagenome (GOLD analysis project Ga0068714, IMG submission 62988) | Enrichment culture microbial communities from rom New York Harbor, USA that are MTBE-degrading - MTBE-NYH (New York Harbor Sulfidogenic)... | ecosystem: Environmental > Aquatic > Marine >... | reverse complement strand
GCGGATTTATCGGGTGAAATAAGACCGGTGGCCCCCAAAATTCCCACGGCCATAGGGAGATCGAAAGACGATCCCTCTTTTTTAATATCGGCAGGTGCAAGGTTGACCGTTATGCGATCGGAAGGAAAATAATAACCCGAATTCTTTATCGCGGCCTTCACCCGCTCTTTGCTCTCCTTGACCGCCCCTTCGGGCAGCCCTACGGTCGCAAAAGCGGGCAATCCCTGGGAAATGTCCACTTCAACTTCTACTACATAGGCTTCTATACCTATAACCGCACTGCTCAATACTCTTGACAACATGGCATGGTCTCCGCTTACGCCGGTTTAAAAAAAAGAAGATATCACCGGCGGGGGGAAACCGGATACCAAATAACGGATAACTGGATCGCCTCTGAAGGCCCTTATTTTATTGTTTACATCTATAACAGAAAATATTATATAAGAATATTTATGTCAACATAGGGGGAAGGATCATCCCCGCTTGAACATGGCATAGTATATACTATAGACTTCACTCTGATCAATAGTTAGTATGGATCGACGATCGAACGAGTTTTGACGTATCAGGAGGCCATCATGGCGCGTATTACCGTGGAAGATTGTTTAAACAAAGTGGATAACAGGTTCGCCCTTATCCATCTCGCGGCCAAACGGGTTCGACAGCTGCGCAAGGGTGCGGAGCCTCTGGTTGTCTGCAAAAACAAGGACACCGTAACGGCTTTGAGGGAAATCGCCGCAGGCTATGTACAGCAGGTCAGGACGGCGCAGGAAGCCTCGCTGCCCGGTGGAGCCGACATGCCTTTTTTCATGCCGCTTACAAACGATGAAGCAGAGCAGCTGGAAATGGACGCTGAGGGCTCCGGCCCGGATGAAAATTTACGTTCAGATGCTGATGCTGAATCCAAATCACCAAAGGAGGAAGACTCTGCTCCAGGGGAAGAGAAATGACCAAGAGAGATTACTACGAAACACTTGGCGTTCCTCGAACCGCAGAATTGACTGAGATCAAGAAAGCATATCGCAAACTCGCTCTTCGTTACCATCCTGATCGAAATCCTGGTGACAAGGAGGCGGAGAACCGTTTTAAAGAAGCCGCTGAGGCCTACAGCGTTCTGTCAGATCCGGAGAAGAAGGACCTCTATGACAGATTCGGACACGCCGGCCTTGAGGGTCAGGGATTTACCGGCTTCAGCGGCTTTGAAGACATATTCTCAAGTTTCGGGGATATTTTCGAAGATTTTTTCGGCTTCGGAACGCGGAGAGGCGGCAGAAGCCGTGCTTCCCAGGGAAGAAGCCTCCGCTACGACATTGAAATAACCCTGGAGGATGCCTTCCACGGTAAAGAAGAAGAAATTGTTTTTCAAAAATACGACGTATGCGAAAAATGCAAGGGCACTGGAGCCGGCGAGGGGAGTTCCCCCGAGGTCTGCAGAACCTGCCAGGGTCGGGGCAAAATCGTAAGGCAGCAGGGCTTTTTTCACGTGACCACCACCTGCCCTGCATGCAAAGGACGGGGTACGGTCATATCCAGGCCATGCCCTGAGTGCATGGGAGAAGGGAAAAGGCGTGTTGAAAGAAGGATAAACGTCCGAATTCCGCCCGGTGTAGACACAGGGAGTCAGCTCAGGCTGCGTGGTGAAGGCGAACCCGGTGAAAACGGCGGACCGTCCGGCGACCTGTTTGTTGTGATCCATGTGAGGGAACACCCTTTCTTCAGCAGGGAAGGAGAAAACCTGGCCTGTCGCATTCCCGTATCCTTCGTTCAGGCTGCCCTGGGCGGCGTGGAAAAGGTGCCCGAACTCGGGTCCGAGAATGAATTCGAACTCACGATTCCGCCTGGCACCCAGCCCGGAGAGGTTTTGAAAGTGCCGGGTAAAGGGATGGTCAGCCTTCAAAACAAGTCAAGAAGAGGCACCTTGTTTGTTAAAATTGATGTAAAAATCCCTGAAAAACTGTCGGCTCGACAGCGTGAATTGCTGATGGCTTTTGCGGAAACTGAAAGTGAGATCAAAGACAGCAAAAAGAGGAACAAAGGGTTTCTAAAAAGAATGATGCAGTAACTTCCTGTTGCTACACATTAAACTCCCGGCCCGGTTGGAGGGAATACGCGCAGACATTTATTGCGGAGTATAGGGCGAATTATGAATGAAGAGGATAAGGCTTTTTTCAAGCAGCTTTTGACCGAAAGGCTCCAGGTTCTGCTGGATGAAGCAAATAAGACCGTTACCGGGATGACGGACGAAAGCCAGAACTATCCGGATCCCACCGACAGGGCATCCCTGGAATCCGACAGAAACTTTGAACTACGGATTCGTGACCGTGAACGAAGGTTGATATCAAAAATCAAAGATGCCCTGGACAGGATTGAATACGGCACCTACGGTATATGCGAAGAATGCGGTGAATTCATCTCCACCGAACGTCTTAAGGCCAGGCCTGTCACGACTCTTTGTATCAACTGCAAAAAGAAACAGGAAGTCGAAGAACGGCTGAAGGGTGTTTGAAACCCTGCTTAAACAGCCTTATATCTGTTTTATACAGAAGATTTCCACCGGCTGCCTGCCTTGAACCCGTCTGATGCTGAACCGCTTGACGAGCCATGAACCGAAAAAACACCGCCGACGACAATGCGCCGTTGGAAATCATTACCACGCACATAAACGCCGATTTCGATGCGCTGGCCTCGATGATTGCCGCAGGGAAGGTCTATCCCGATGCGGTAAAGGTTTTTCCCGGCTCAAAAGAGAAAAACCTGCGGAATTTTTTCCTGCATTCGGCGGGATACCTGTTCAATTTTCCCAAGCTCAAGCATCTCAACCTGGATGACGTCCGCCGTTTGATTCTGGTTGATACCAGGCAGAAAGGCAGAATCGGTAAATTCGCGGAACTTGTCGACCGGGAAAACATCGAAATCCACATTTACGACCACCATCCGGACAGCGAGGATGACGTTCATGGCAATGTCGAAGTCATTGAAAAGGTTGGTTCCACCACCACATTGCTGAGCCGGATCCTGAGAGAAAAAGGCATCTCGCTGAACACGGACGAAGCGACGATCTTGTGCGTGGGCATTCATGAAGATACCGGTTCTTTCACATTCCTGTCCACGACCGCAGAGGATTATCGTGCCGCCGCCTGGCTGACCGAGCAGGGAGCGGACCACAGCGTCGTTGCAGACATGCTCACCCGTGAAATGACCACGGAACAGGTGTGGCTTCTCAACGATCTCACCAAGGCGGCCACGTCCAAAATTATAAACGGTATCAAGGTCGTTTTCACGAAGGTTATCCGGGAGGAATACATCGGGGATTTTTCGGTTCTGGTTCATAAATTGATGGAAATGGAAAATTTGAATGTTCTCTTTGCTCTCGCACAGATGGAAGACCGCATTCACATTGTTGCAAGAAGCCGAATCGATGAGGTCAATGTAGCTGAAATAGCCGAAAAATTGGGGGGAGGTGGCCATCCTTACGCAGCCTCCGCAACCGTCAAGAACAAGACTCTTGCGCAGATCGAGCGGAACCTGAATACGATGCTCCGGTCTCATATTATGCCGAAAAGAACCGCCCGTGACATGATGGTATCCCCGGCGATTCATATATCTCCAGACGATAGTTTAAACAGGGCCACGAACCTTTTGACCCGTTACAACATTAATGTCCTTCTGGTCATCGACGAAAATTTGCAGCTCCTGGGATATATAACCAGACAAATTGTTGAAAAAGCGGTTTACTTCAAACTCGAAAACCTGAAGGTCCGCGAATACATGAATATAGAAATCGTCACAGTCACTCCGGATGCACCTCTTACACAGGTGCAGGATCTGATCATAAAGCACAAAGCGAGGATCATAGCTGTCGTGGAGTCGGAAACCGTCATAGGCGTCATAACCAGGACGGATATCCTGCAGATTCTCGTCGGCGAACGTCCGGCTGAATTTCTCTTCGACTCCGGTCAAGAACCTCCCCGCATGAGAACCAAGCATATGGCGTCCCTTCTCAGGGAAAGGCTCCCGGCCCGATATGTGACGCTTTTAAAACAGTTCGGACAGGTTGGGGACATGCTTGGCTTGAATGTTTATCTGGTGGGTGGCGTCGTGAGAGATGTTCTTCTGAACCATGAGAACCTCGATGTGGATATCGTGGTTGAAGAAGACGGAATCAAAGTCGCACAGGAAATGGCGCGGAACTTCGGCGGGAGAGTAAGGAGCCACCCGAAGTTCGGAACCGCCAAGGTTATTTTCAACGACGGTCTGAAAGTGGATGTCGCGACCGCACGCATGGAATATTATGAATCACCCGGTGCGCTGCCGGTTGTAGAAACCAGCTCCCTCAAACGTGACCTTTCGCGCCGGGACTTCACGATTAACACCCTTGCGATAAAGCTGAACAGAAAAGACTACGGAACCCTGATAGACTACTTCGGCGGCCTCGGAGATGTGAAAGGGAAAGTTCTTCGTGTTCTCCACAACCTGAGCTTTGTGGAAGACCCCACCAGAGTTTTCAGGGCTATCCGTTTTGAGCAGCGCTTTGGATTCAAAATCGGCAAACTCACACTAGCCTTGATGCGCAACGCAGTGAAAATCAACGTTCTATCGGGCGTATCCGGCCACCGCCTTTTCCTCGAGCTGATGCTGATACTGAAAGAAAAAGATCCTGTCAAGGCCATCCGCCGCATGGCCGAATTCAACCTTCTCGAGGTCATCCATCCCCGGATTTCCACCAATAAAGAGATGGAGCAGCTGCTCGAAGAAATAACCAAAGTAATATCCTGGTACAGCCTGCTCTTCCTTGATGAACGGATCGAACCCTGGAAGGTCTATTTTTACGGTCTTACCTCCGGACTAACCCTTCATGAATTCCACCAGGCTGCCGACCGCGCGGGCATTCGCGAAGGTGCCGGCGTCCGCCTGGTCGACCAGCGTAACAACCTCGAAACAGTGCTCGAAAGCCTTTTCCGATTCAACAAAGACCATTACAGCCTCTATACATTACTGCGGCCTTATGATACAGAACCACTTCTTTATCTGATGGCAAAGGCTAACAGCGAAAAGATCCGCAAGCTTATTTCGACGTACCTGACGACGTTGAAGCCGATGAAAGTGCAGCTTACAGGAAAGGACCTGATAGACATGGGGTTCAAACCCGGTCCGGCTTTTAGAGAGATTTTCGATACCCTGCTGGCCGCGCGGATGAACTCGGCTCTCACGACAAAAGAGGAAGAAATACGACTGGTTGAACAACATTTCACCCCATCGGGAAAAGACCCGGGATAACCGGCTGTTTATAACAACCGGCGGCGGCCGATTGGACCGGTTTCGCAAAGGGATACCTTCTCCTTATCGGACTTTGACCCTGGGCCGTTTTTTTTGACAAGCTGAAAAGCCGTCCAGATTTATAGATTAAACATTCAGGAGTTTTTGCACATGACAAAGAAAGTTATTGTAAGCGGCATGAGACCTACCGGGAAACTTCACTTCGGACATCTGCATGGAGCCCTGCTCAACTGGCGTCATCTGTTGGATGAATACAACTGCTACTACTTCATCGCTGACTGGCATGCGCTCACCAGTGAATACAGCCGCACCGATATTATCCGCCAAAGCACCTATGAAATTGTCATGGATTGGATTTCAATCGGGCTCGATCCTGAAAAATCCACATTTTTCGTACAGTCGCATATCAAAGAGCATGCGGAACTGCATCTTCTTTTTGCCATGATCACCCCTCTGCCCTGGCTCGAGAGAAACCCCACCTATAAAGATCAGTTGCGCGAAATTACGCAGAGGGATTTATATACCTACGGATTTCTGGGCTACCCGGTCCTCCAGGCAGCCGATATCTTGATGTACAAAGCGAATGGGGTTCCGGTGGGAGAAGACCAGGCTCCACATGTGGAACTGACTCGCGAAATCGCCCGGCGATTCAATCATTTCTTTGGAGAAATTTTCCCGGAGCCGGACACCCTCCTGACGCCCACAGCCAAAATTCTGGGAATAGACCGAAGAAAAATGAGTAAAAGTTACGGGAATGCGATATTTCTCACCGACACGGATGAAGAGCTGGATGCGAAAGTCGGCCGGATGATAACCGATCCCCAGCGCGCCAAGCGGAGCGATCCGGGAAATCCCGCCGTATGCAATGTTTTTTCCTTTCATGAAATTTATTCATCGCCCGAAACGGTTGCGGATATCGATAAAAAATGCAGGAATGCCGGCATAGGATGCGTCGAATGCAAAAAGTTGATGGCCGCCGCCTTGAACCGCTACCTGGAACCAATAAGGGAACGCCGCCGGCAGCTTGAAGCCCGGCCCGACGATGTGAAACAGATCATATCCGAAGGCAATAAAAAAGCCCGTGCTGTAGCCGCCGAAACGATGGCCGAGGTAAGGGAGGCTGTTCAACTCTGACCCGAATGTTTTTCTAAATGGACCATCGAATGGATGATTACAGGGTCAAGCTTGAAATTTTCGAAGGCCCTCTGGACCTTCTGCTACACCTCATCCACAAAAACGAGGTTGACATATTCGATATCCCCATCGCAATGATAACGGACCAGTATCTTGAGCATCTGGATCTTATGAGGGCACTCAATGTGGACATGGCTGGGGATTTTTTGATCATGGCCTCCACCCTGATCCATATAAAGTCCAGGATGCTCCTCCCTGGAATCGAAGGAGAGGACGATGAGGAAGACCCCAGGTTGGAAATCACCCGCCCTCTTTTGGAATACATGCGTTTCCGTGACGCCGCAGGGGAACTTTCCTCAAGGGATATGCTTGAACGGGATGTCTTCTCAAGAAAAGTCCCCCGTTACCTGCAGGAGCATTTGAAGGACTTTGACCAGGAGCTGTCGGTCAGTCTTTTTGAATTGATGAAAGCCTTCAGGCGGGTGGTGGAATCGACCTCTGCACAGTCACAGCTCACATTTGAAGTTGAGCAGTGGTCGATTGAGGAGAAGGCCGAATATATCGTCGCCAGGATCCAAAATACCGGGGAGCTCTTTTTCCATGAGCTTTTCTCCGAAGGTACAACAAGCGAACTCGTGATTACATTTCTCGCGATTCTGGAACTCGTAAACCAGGGAAAGATCCGGGTATTCCAATCCGATCCGGGTGGTGATATCCGTATCATGCACCACGAAAGGGCCGGAGTCTCGTAGGATGAATACGACCGAAAGCACCACGCTGGAAATGATTCTGGAAGCTCTGCTGTTTGCTGCAGACAAGCCGCTGTCGATGCCAGAACTCACTCGGATACTGCCCGATTATGACAGCAGCAGGATAAAGGAGGCCCTGGACAACCTTCAAAGCCACTATCAGGTGCTGGACCGAAGTTTTGTTTTGAAGGAAGTCGCGGGAGGATACGAGTTTCGGAGCAGACCCGAATATGCAGAGTACATTATCAAAATGCTTCGGACGGCCCCTGCCAGGCTTTCTCGTGCTGCCATGGAAACGCTGGCCATCATCGCTTACAAGCAACCCATCATCCGGCAGGAAATCGAGTTGCTGCGGGGTGTGGATGTAGGAGGAATTCTCCGAACCTTGCTGGAAAAGAACCTGATAAAAGTCGTCGGGCGGAAAAATATTCCAGGAAAACCGCTGATCTATGGAACCACGTCTCGGTTTCTGGAGGTCTTCGACCTTCTGGATATAAAATCCTTGCCTGAGTTGAAGGAGATTAAGGAGATGGAATCGGATGAAGACCCGAACGAACCATTCAAAGCCGAACACCAACAAGAACGGGCCGACGAAATCATCGCAATCCAAGAAGCCGAAGCCCCAGGGAAAAGTCAGCAGAACGATGAAACCGGGTTCGAAAAAAGCAGCCGGCCATCGAAAGACATTTCAGCAGACGAAGATCGAGCGGAGGCAAAGCGTCCCAACAACGACCAGGTGGGCCCCAGCGCGTGAGACGGAACCTCAACGGCTGAACAAGGTGATTTCCACGGCGGGCGTCGCGTCACGCCGCACGGCGGACCAATGGATCCGCGAGGGGAGAGTGTCGATAGATGGGACGATTGTGACCGATCCCGGCACGCGCGTCGACAGGACCGGGCAAACGGTGGCCGTAGACGGCAAGACGCTCCCTTCAGAACCTTCCGCTGTCTATATCCTTCTGAATAAACCTTTCGGCTATCTGTGTACGTTGAAAGACCCCGGCGACAGGCCCGTTGTAACCGATTTGTTGAAGGACGTCCCGGTGCGTGTCTATCCGGTCGGGAGGCTGGATTTCGACACTCTCGGCCTTCTGCTCCTGACAAACGACGGGGCCCTTGCCCACAAGCTGACCCATCCCTCCTATCAGATCCCAAAAACCTATAAGGCCACGGTCTCGGGTTATTTAACGGATGAAGCGATGTTCGCCCTCAGAAACGGAATCGATCTGGAAGATGGACCCAGTGGACCCTCGAAGGCGATTATTGTAAGCAGGAACAATCGACAAAGCACCGTGCGGATTACGATACGACAGGGTCGCAGCCGTCAGATCCGGCGCATGCTGGAAGCGGTCGGATACCTGGTGATCCATCTTATAAGAATCGGGTTCGGCCCGATTAAACTCGGAAGCCTCAAACTGGGCCAGTACCGAAAACTCGATGACCTTGAAATTCAAAGCCTTTACGAAATGGTGGAAAGGGGTTGATTTTTTGATTGCATAGCCCGGCATGATATAGTAAAGAACAGGTTCACACGGGCGGTTAACTCAGCGGGAGAGTGCCATCCTCACACGGTGGAAGTCGGAGGTTCAAATCCTCTACCGCCCACCACCAAGAAAATCAGGCAGTTGCGGAAGATAGTTCAACTTCTGTGACTGCTTTTTTTACGCGAAATCCTGGCGCAACGCTGGGGGAAAAACGCCTGCTCCTGACATATCTGTTAGGAGGGTGTTGTACACCCGACCCTGACCTCCGGGGTCGGGCTCGCTGTCAGCGTCGGTATCGGACGTTGACCGGCAAGCTTTTCGACCCCGAGGCCGATAAGTCGGGGATGGTACGTTTTACACGGCCGTGGGACGACCTTATAGAAAAATCAGTGGCATCACCTGACAGGGACCAGCTCAGCCCGCCGATTCTTCGCCATTCCGGCCGCATTGTCATTGCCGGCTGCCGGTCGCGAGGAGCCATAGCCCTCTGTCGACAGGCGGTCTGCGGATATTCCCGCGGAGACCATATAGGCTTTCACCGTTTCGGCGCGGCGTTCACTCAAGCGCTGATTGTATGCGGCCGAACCCTGGTTGTCTGTATGGCCTTGAATCTTCAACTCAACACCGGGATTGGCACGCATAACATCTATCACAGAGTCTAGCCCGGAACGGTAGATACTGGTTATCTCAGTTTTGTCGGTGTTAAAAAGCACCGCAGGAATAACCCAACATCCCTCGGCGTTGACGGTGGCCCCTCTCGGAGTGTCGGGGCATCTGTCCTTCGCATCAATGATTCCATCGCCGTCTGTATCTTCCGGTGCCGGGGGAGGAGGCGTTTCTTTTTGGGGTGGCTGACAGGCTTCCGCTTCTTCGGCCAGCCTTCTGGCGTCTGCCAGCACAGCCTTCGCTTCACAGGGACAACCGGACCAGAAGATATCGGCCCCTTCTCTGGCAAGTTCTCTCGCTCGTATGATCTTTTCCGGACAATACTTGGCGCCTTCGGACATTTCGGCTTTGGCGATCACCGCTTCAGTTTCATCCAATTCAGCAGGACAGGTCATCGCCTGATCGGCAACGCCGAAGTGCGATGAAGGTGCGCAGCCGGCCATCACAAAAAGCAAAACACCTGCCGACAAAATCAATTTCCATCTCATAAGTGTCTCCTCCCTTCGAATGCATGTTTGTTATAAAATTGGGGAGCATTCCCCCGCCGTCCGTAATCTCTGGTTTGTTGAAGTGCCCTTTTAACCGAAATCCAGAGCGTTCAACGTGCACGTCGAACCAAATGTCGCGTGGAGTTTAGCAGGATATTTTTCAAAATGCCACGACTATTCCTTTCCGGAAACCAACCAGCACCGAACTTGAACCCTCCGCCCTCTTGTTCGTGTGGATCTTCAACCTGAAAAATACATCCTTTAGATGTATGGATGATGGAGAACGAGAAGCGTTACGATAACGTTATCCAACGTTACCAGACGATGGGTAACGCCTATCGTGTTTTTCGGAGATTTTCGACAATGGAATTTCATTTCATATTTTAATGCGGTCTGAAAACTTCCATTCAATCACAACTAAATTAAAGCAAATCATCACCGGGACATTTGCTCCATGAAATATACCTTGAAATCCTGGCATGCAATTTGTTTATTTTCAACCAATAGCTCTTATTTGATGCACACGCGAAAACGAGGGTATCATCGAGAGAGGAGGTGACCATAATGCCCAGAGGAGATGGAACAGGACCCCAGGGAAAAGGGCCGCGGACAGGCAGAGGCTTGGGCGGACAAGGCGGCCGCGGTCTCGGTGGCGGTTACGGAGCCGGGCCGGGGGGAAGATGCATTTGCCCCGAATGCGGTGCAACCCTACCCCATGAGGTTGGAACCCCTTGTTATCAAAGAACATGTCCAAAATGCGGCTCTCCGATGACTCGTGAATAGGTCCCTGGCACCTTGTTTGAAGGTCAAGGAGAATAAAAATGAATCGGAGGAATTCTAATGGATAATATTTCATTTGCAGATATAGTGTGGCCGGCTGCTTGAAAATGTCCTAAAAGGGGCGGTTTAAAAATGTCTGAGGCAAGAGACGTGCTCTTGGTGGAGGCTGCCAATATGGCGGCCTCCACCAGGAGGTTTGCGTTAAGGTTCGATGCGGTTTTTCATTCGATAGCTTTTTCCTTCGATCACGACGGTTTCCGCATGATGCAGCAATCTGTCAAGGATGGCGGAGGTCAGGGTTGAGTCGTTGTTGAAG
>Ga0068714_10007221_pt1 | contig 10895 bp, 7 predicted proteins | sample MTBNYHSulfiMetaG_FD_62988 | JGI IMG/M metagenome (GOLD analysis project Ga0068714, IMG submission 62988) | Enrichment culture microbial communities from rom New York Harbor, USA that are MTBE-degrading - MTBE-NYH (New York Harbor Sulfidogenic)... | ecosystem: Environmental > Aquatic > Marine >... | reverse complement strand
AATTCTCAACGCTCCCGATGTTAAGATAACCAACGGGACAAGCACTGCCGAAAGGACCAGAATAATGGCCAAGTCACTCACCGTGTTGCCTCCTTGCCCCCATGCAATGACTGCCTTTATAATACAAAAACTACGTTAAAGCGGCAAAAAACTCTTAGAAGAGTCATTATCCGCCAGAGGATCAGCTAATTCGCCCGCTTCTGGTGAATAAAAAATAGTGCGCCGCCGCAGTATGAGCCAGGTAAACCAGACGAGGACTGCCAGTCCCAATACCTCAGGCACGTATATGGAGGGGGCACTGATGAGAGCAAGGAATACATTGCCCATTCAGTTACCGATATCTACTATGGAAAATTTAAACCACAGGGGGAGCGGCCACCAAAGAGTCTAAGTCGTAAGCCATATCTGGTCAAGGACAAGCTGAGAAAACTTACCCAGCACCAGGTAAAGTCCGCCTCGTATTCAAAGAGCCTTGTAATAGAACCCTTCTTTTTTCGCCTCTTCTTTGCTGTAAATTTGTCGGACATCGATGAGAATAGGATTCTTTCCTTGCATTTTTCTTAAGTCGAGCAAGTTCAACTTCTTAAAATATGAATGGGCAACGGTCAACACAACACAGTCGACTTTATTCCTTTCCAACTGGCGCAGTTCAGACTCGTTCAGGATGTCAATATTAAATTTACCTTTCAACGCTCGAGTATCCAATAACGGATCGTAGCCGAGTACCTGAACACCATATTCTTGGAGTTCTTTTATGATTACGAGAACCGGACTTTCTCGGATGTCGGGGACGTCTTCCTTATAAGTCAGACCCAGGATAAGCACCCGCGAATCCTTGATCACTTTACCCTGCTCATTGAGAGCTTTTATGATCAACCCCGCAACATGTTTTGGCATGTAATCGTTTATTGCCCTACCCGCCAGTATTACTTGGGGATGATACCCCGACTCTCTTGCTTTATATACGAGATAATGGGGATCCACAGGGATGCAGTGTCCGCCAACCAACCCTGGATTGTAGCGGTGAAAATTCCATTTAGTCGCCGCGGCATCAAGAACCTCTTTTGTATTCAAGCCCAGTCTTTCAAAAATGATGGACAGCTCATTGACCAGGGCGATGTTGAGGTCCCGTTGGATGTTTTCGATGACTTTGGCTGCTTCGGCGATTTTTATCTCACTAGCAATATGGATGTGAGGAGTCACCTGCCCGTAGAGTTGCGCCACAGCCCGGGTGGTTTCCTGGTCCATCCCGGCCACTATCTTGGTAACCTTATCAACGGAATGCTCTTTATCTCCTGGATTTATTCTCTCGGGGGAATAGGCGAGTTTAAAATCTACCCCTGCTTTCAAGCCCGACTCACTTTCCAAGACAGGTCTCACTATCTCCTCGGTGACCCCGGGATATACGGTGGATTCCAGGACCACCGTAGCTCCTTTTTTCATGTGGCGGCCTATAGTTCTAGCGGCACTTATAACATGGCTGAGGTCTGGCTCGGAAGACCGTGTTAAAGGAGTAGGGACGCAGATTATGATGAAATCAGCCCGGTTAATCATGGAGGGGCTATCGGTGTACGTAATAGGCGCTTTGCCCGCCGACTTCTTAAGCTTGCTCACTTTGCCGGTATCTATATCATACCCAATGACCGGGAAATGGGCAGCAAAAGCTTCTGCCAGGGGCAGCCCGACATAGCCCATTCCCACCAAACATATAGTGGCGCTCGATTTCATATTGCTTGACCTCGCTGCTCTATCGGTATGCTGCGTACGATGTATTGTCTGGGTGTTACTCTTCGGTCTCTGAACCTGATAGCGAGTAACCTTGTTTCAATAATGTTGTTTTCCAATTATAGCGCGATTATACTCCCCTCACAATATAGGGGAGAAACTGAGGGGATTGAGTTATTGATACTGCGGATAATGAATCGCATCAATGCCAAGTGAGCTATCGAATCGGTCAGATCATGACGGCAGCCTCATTGTGCGGAATTGTAAGTCGACCTAAACACTTATAGGCGTTGGCCCTAGTGAAAACAAAAGTATTTCCTCAAAAGGGCGCACCCATTTTGTCGGAAGTTGTCAACCTGACCAGTTCCGTCAGCGTCAGCCTGATATATCAACAATAGAACGATTTTAGGGACGGCTCCAGCTTCAGAAATGGCTGCAGACATGTAGATGACAACCTGACATTCGCTCAAGTTATTACAAATCTGTGGCATAAACCCTGCCGGCCTCCGCACAGCCTGCACCGGAACGCGGCAGACGAAGCCGATTCATCACCCTTTCGCAATCCTCCTGTGCTTGTATATGTTCAGGTTCACCACCGGCGAAAACTTGGCGTGCTGCACCTGCAGGTGCTCCGGCTGCAGATGGGTATATTTCTGCGTGGTGGCGAGCGAGGCATGGCCCAGGATCTCCTTGAGCACCAGTGCATTGGCTCCATACGCCAGAGAGAGGGAGGCACAGGTATGGCGGAACACGTGGGGGTGGCATTTAATGCCGACGAGCCCGGCACTGCTGGCCAGTCTGCGCAGCGACTGCTGGACGCTGTTTATCGAAATTGGTCCGCCATCCGGCGCAGGAAATACATAGGGGGAATCCTCGGAACAAATCCGGGACCTGGAATGATGGAGGTAATGCAGCAGGCACTTCAGCGTCGGGGGCGAGAGGGGAACCACGCGGAACTTCTGCCCCTTGCCGAGCACGCGTAAGTAGCTGCATTTCAGGTCGATATCGTTCATCTTCAGATCGAGAAGCTCCGAGATCCTTAACCCGCTATCCAGCAGGCAAATCAGAATGCAGTAGAGCCTGTCGCCGGTCGCGGTGAACCTATCGATGTTCATCAGCAGTTTTTGGATGTCCTCCAGCTTCAAGATGGCGATGTCGTTCTGCGGGACCTTGGGAAGAGGATAGCGGGCTAACGGGTTTCTGGCGACGAATCCTTCGCTGTACAGGAAGCTCCAGAAGGCTTTCAACGCCCGTACATGGCCTTGGACGGAGTGGGGCGACAAACTCCCCTTCTTCAAAATATGCGGACTTTTCGGCCAGCGCTGAGCCTGACTCTGGAGATAGACCGTGTATGCCTTCACCTCGTGTGTGCCGATATCGGCTATCGGCTTCTCGATATGCTTTTCGGCCAGGAAATCGGCAAACCGGTTTAACACGTACCGGTACCAGTCGATCGTCTTCTGGCTCAAGTTTCTGGACTTGAGGTCAACCTCGTACTCGCACAGGATATCGTCCCATGAGCACGATGATACTCCTTTTTCAGTGGCGGAAGTGTTAGCCATATGTCACCCCCTATCGAAGGGCACGACTTTCTGTCCTGCCCTTTTTTAACAGTTAAATTAGGCAGAACGCCACGGGCAGTAGCACCTTGGCTAGACCCACTAACACATTGAAAGAAGACGATGGATATTTTCGGCGCTTTTCCAAGAGCAGTCCCCTTTTCGATATTGAGCAGGTATCTGGCCGTAGAGTGCGCTTGCTCCACAACACGCTCCTGTGGTTTGCCCGGGCTTAATTGCATTATACTACACCATAAGAAGGCAACACGCGAAGAGGGCTTTTCCGGTTTTTCCCCGTATCTGAGGATAGTGAGTCCAAGCCGTCACATTCCAGCCGGCTCTGTCTACTCAGAATTTGACTTTGCTGTCCTATTATCTCCAATTTTTCGCCTGTGGAGCCTTCTCCAAAGCGCTAAATGGTTTCACCCGAGTTACCACCACGTTATGCGTTCCCTCGCGCCTGGAGAGCCTGCCCTTTACGATCAGGAAGGGTGCCTTGAACTTGTGCTCGTATTTTTCATAGACATGTGAGAAGATCATCAGGGGAATATGGCCGAACTCATCCTCTAGGGTGATATACACCACTTTGCCCTGCGGTCGCTGCCGCCGGACGACCAGCCCCGCCGTCGTTACCTCGGCGCCATCGCCCAACGTGTCTATGTCCCGACTGGTGTAAAAGCCGCCATTGAAGCGCGAACGCAGTTTGGCCATGATATGCCCTGACGGGAAAAGGCTGAGCACGTTGTACTCCTCGGTCATTTTCTCCCACTCTTCCGGCGCGTCCAGCTCCACCAGGTCCTGCTCGACAGGGAGGGCTAGGGGGAGCTGAGAGTTTACCGGTCGATACCTGAGGCCGATCTCCCATTTCACCTTTCTCCGGTTCGGCTCAAGGCTGTCGAAGGCCCCGGCCCCAGCTAAGTTAAGGGCTACTTCCTCCAGTACTCCGGTGCGCTCAAGGAAATCTCCGATACTGCCGATAACCAGCTTTTCTCGACCATGTTCTATCGCCTTCCCTGACGCCCCTCCCAGCCCCAGGACATTCAGAAATCCCAGTCTCAGCGCACCGTCCTCTATGGTGCACTTGGCCCAACTTTTGTTGATATCGGGGTTCAGCACCCTGATGCCGTGCCTCTTGGCGTCCTCTTTCAACGTCTCCAGGTTGTAGAAGCCCATAGGCTGTTGATTGAAGATGCTGACGAAGAACTCAAGGGAATAATGGTATTTCAGCCAGGCGGCCTGATAGGCGGTGACCCCAAAGGCAAACGCGTGGGACTCGGGAAACATGTACAGGCCGTTGAATTTCTTGAATATTTTTTGGGCCGCATTTTCGCCCACACCCTTGCTCATGGCACCTTCTAGGAACCTCTGCCTGTATTGTTCGATGAGGCCTTCATTATGTTTCCGGCCGAAGGCACGGCGCAGTCGGTCGGCCTCGCTGGGGGCAAACCCGGCGACATCTATCGCCATCTGGTTGACCTGGTCCTGGAACAGCACCACGCCCAGGGTACGCTCCAGGGCCCGCTTCTCCAGGGGATGGTCATAAGTTACCGGCTTTGTGCCGCTGCGCCTGGCCAGGTACTCCTGCACGCCGTGGTTCACCCCCACCCCGGGCCGCACCGCGCCCACCTCGTGGGCCATGTCCAGCAGGTTCCTCGGCCTGAGCCGGGTGATGGTCTGCATCTGGGCCGCCGACTCCACCTGGAAGATGCCGATGGTGTCGCCCCGGCAGAGCATGTCGTAGACGGCGGCGTCCTCGAAATCGATGCGCGAGAGGTCAATCTTCTTCCCGGTACGCTGCCTGATGAGGTCAATCGCGTCGTAAAGCTGTGAAAGAGCACCCAGAGCCAGGAAATCGATCTTGACGAAGCCGGCGTCGTCGATGCTGTCCTTGTCCCACTGGCAGACGTAGCGCCCCTCAATAGCGCCTCTTTGGACAGGCACCATCTCTATCAGCGGACTTGAGGAAAGGATCATGCCGCCCGGGTGTTGCCCCAGATACTTGGGAAACCCCTCCAGTTCCACGGCCAGCCCCACCAGGTCCCGCCACCCCGGCGCGTCCTTCTTTTCCCGGAAGCCCGGAATCTGCTGCATCTTCGCCTCCAGCTTGTGCGCGCTCCAGTCGGCCTGTTTGGCCAATCGGTCCACTTCGCTCTGAGGCAGGCCCAGCACCTTGCCCAGGTCCCTCACCGCTCCCCTTACCTGATAGGTGGCGATGGTGCCGGTGAGGGCGGCATGATTCCACCCCCATTTCTGGTGGGTCCTCAGAATAAGGTCTTCCCTGATGCTGCGGGGAAAATCGAGGTCGATGTCGGGCACATTGGTCATGACGTCTTCGGGCAGGAACCGCTCGAGGGAAAGATTGTATTTCAGCGGGTCGATGTGAGAGAGGCCGATGAGGTATCCCACCAGCAGGGCTACCGAGGAGCCGCGGCCTCTCCCCGGCGGGTTTTCCTCCAGAGACAGGGATGGGTCACTCAATCCCTGCTCTATCATCACCTCCCGCCCGAGTTTGATGACCTCGTGGTAAAGAAGGAGGAAGCCGGCGAGGTTATATTTTGTAATCAGGCTGAATTCCTGCTCCAGCCTGCGGCAAATGTCAGTAGTGAGTTCCCCGTACCGCCTCATTGCTGCCTCGTAGCACAGCTTTTCCAGGTAGCTCTGCGGGGTATGTCCTTCGGGTGCCGGGTAGTCGGGGAAAATGTAATTGAGGTCCCGGGTCAGGTCCATGGTGCACCGCTCGGCAATTTCCAGCGTATTGAACAGGGCATCAGGTCGTTCATGGAAGAGGGCTTCCAGCTCCGGCTGTGGCCGGAGGTAAAACTCGGAGTTGGGCCTCCGCTCCCGGTGTGTCTCCTCCAGGCTCTTGCAGTGGCGTATGGCCACCAGGCAGTCCTGTAGCTGGTGCCTCTCGCGGCTGTGATAGTGTACGTTGCCCGTGGCCACCACCCGGGCACCTGTCTCATTGGCCAGGGCCAGCAGCCGTCTGTTGCGCTCGTTATCGCCGAATACCAGGTTCCGCTGGAGCTCTATGTAGTAATTGTCCCGGCCGAACCAGTCGAGATACCGTCCTATAAGGCCTCTAGCCTCAACGAAACGTGACTTATTAACAAGCTGCGATAGTTTCCCCTTGGGACAGCCGGAAAGGGCGATCAGCCCGGAAGCGTGTTCCGGCAGAAGGTCTGGATGCAATTCAGGGCTATTACGCTCACCGGCATTATGGGCGGCGGTGATGAGGCTGCATAGGTTGCGGTATCCTTCCCTGTCCTTAGCCAGAAGGGTAAGGTGATAGCCGCCTTTGATGGTTACCTCGGCGCCGATGATGCCGTGTATGTCCAAAGAGTGGCATAGCTGGGCGAAACGCATCGCCCCGCACAGGTTGTCGTGATCGGTGATGGCCAGGACATGGTAGCCGAGCTCCTTGGCCCACAGTACCAGCTCCTCCAGCGACGAGGCGCCGTCGTGAAAAGAGTAATAGCTATGACAATGGAGCTCGGCGTAAGCCATGATCAGTCCTTCAGTACGACTGCCGGTACCAGCAGTCCTTAATGAGGTCCTTGTAGAGCATTAGCCGTTGTCCGGAAGCGAGCAGGACACAGCAATAGAGTCGAGATATCGGCTCGCGGCGCCACCACTCGTCATCGATGCGCCACTTGTCCTCGATGGCCACAACGGCCTGCTTCCGCGGCGACCTTACCACCAGTGGAAGGCCCGCTGAGTCCTCTTCCACCTGGACGGGCTCCGGTGCGTTTACTGGTTTGAAGGCGCCAGCGTGTAGCGCCTTTCCGGAATTCTCGACCATGGCTCGACTTCCTTTACCTTGAACACCTGGGCATTGCCCTGCCGGAGCTCCAGCTGCCTTATATCTTCCTGCAAGTAATCTCTAACCCTGACCTCGGAGAAAAGACTTTTTTGCCGCCCTCGCGGGTAGCCCAGCCGAGTAACTTTGATGCCTACCTGTTCAACCGGGCCCGGCTGGGGGTAGTTCTCCATGACCCGCCTTATGCGTGACATGATGGTTTTCACATCAGTGGCCGGCTCCTTGAATTTGATGTTCCGCTCCCAGTGTTCTAAGCTCCAGCTTCGTGTCCACAGAGTGAGACCGCATATGCCCTTTCCCTTCAGGTTCCTGGCAAAGGCCTGGTGAAGGAGTGACTCTATCGCGACCAATATGGCTTCCAGGGAAACGGTTACCGAGGCCAGATAAAGGCTCTTCTCGATAACTTCCTCTGTAAATCGAGGGTACAGAGGTGTATCGTCATAGCCCCTGGCGAGTTGCCATATCTTCCTGCCCTCCGGGCTGAACTGGGCTTGCAGAGGCCCCTCGGGAAGAGCTGACACCTGCCCTAGAGTATGCAGCCCGAAATCGTGTAGCTTATCCTTGCTCTTAATAGATATCGGCAGGACATCACAGGGAAGGTTCCTGAGAAAGGATTCAACATCGCCAATAAGCAGTTTATAGCCATCCCGTGGACTGTGCCGGGCGGCCAGATATGCCAGGAACTTATTTGCCGCCACACCCATCTGATATACAAAGCCCTCTGGCACGGCTTCCTGCATAGCAGCTATGAGGGCATTATCGTCCGCATATATGAGCTGCAATCCATCTGCACCAATATAAATACACCCCAACTCAGAGCCTTCAACCAGCGGACTTCTCTGTTCCATTGAGTCCAGTACTCTATTGAATACAGCCCAGTAGTAGGGGATGTCGGCCTGAAGCAACTCGATATTTGCATGCCGGGAGAGGGCTTGCTGAAGGGGCATATCTCTGTGCAGGCCGTCCAGCCCGGGTGAGTAATCGAAGACCAGCTTTTGCGAGCCCGCGGTCCGGGTTATCACCGCCGACCGGCCTTTTATCGCAGGATTTCTCCGGGTTTCGCACATAAAAGGAAAATGCGGTAACAAGACGCAAAGAACTCTCACGTTTCACCTCGGGCAAGTGATAATTATATAGAACAATAGTTCTATTGTCAAGAGGAAACCTTCCTCCTAAATAAAAAGGCTCCAAAACTTTTTCAGCTTGTGTGGCAGCTCAATCATGTCACGAGCGCGAGCTAGAGAGATTTCTTTGGGTGATTCTATCAAGTAACTGGAGAAGCCATTTATACTTATTCCTAAATAATTCTTCTTTATACTCTTTCAAAAACAGTAACTTTGATGTAAACTGTGAGTCTATAAATATCTCCTTTTTACCCGGGGCAGGCTGAGACAATCCCGTAGGATGGTCGATTTTCTCCTTCTATAAGATCAACTGCAGACTTTGTCGAGAAAAGCATAAAACCAATTTACTGATTGATCAAATATCAGATCTAATGAACATCTGGTTACAGCATTAAGAGCCTGCCCCCGGGTAAAAATGGCTAAAAAAACTTACGTCGGAATCGACATCCATTCTAAAGAGCACACAGCGGCCATTATTTCGGGTGAGTTTGGCCATGCGAATATTGCCTGGGAAAAAGCAAATTTCGTAAAAATAACAAACGATAAAGATAGTTTTGAAAAATTACTCCGCATATTATATTCATACACTCGCGACCCCGGTGACGTTGTCGTGGCGGTAGATTATGCGGGTTCTCATTATGCGGAGCCGTTAACTTACTATCTCTATGACAAGGGATTCGCCATATATTATTTAGAACCAAAAGGAATGAAGGCAGCCAGAGAGCGGTTTTTAGACCTGGAAAATAAAAGTGACAAGATAGATTCCATATCCTTGGCTTATATGCTTTATTTAAGAGATACTCAAGGTATCTCTTTTTCAATCTCACAAACCAAGATCGACATCGAAACCAAAGCTACAGTACTGAATTCACTTGTGCTCCAACGAGAGCAGTTCACGGACCTAGCCAAACAAGCTACTAACAGACTACATCAATTTCTGCTGGCAGTTTTCCCTGAGGGGGAAAGAGAGTATTTTAAAACGCTTCTTAGAATTATACGTTTATATCCGGTGCCCGCAGCCATAGTTAATAGTGATAACCTAAAGAATATTCCGCGCATCAACATTGAAAAAAGGCGAAACATTGTAGAACTAGCTCGATCCACGGTGGGGGTGCCGAACGAAAACTATAGGTGGCTCATTCAGGAAATAAGCAATTTGCGAGAGGAGTTCGTTCAGAGGAGAGATATATTGACCTCAAAGATCGAACAACTGATAGAAGAACATCCATATGGCCAGGTTTTACTTTCCTTTCCTGGGATAGGTGCTGTTACGGCTGCAACACTCATAGGATTAATTAAAGATATCGCAAGATGGCCTGACAAGAAAAAACTAAAGAAGGCCGCTGGCGTTTATGGCAGAGAAGTACAATCTGGCCTGCATTCAAAATATCGGAGGGGAAAGGAAGGAAACAGACGAGTCAAGAAAGCTTTGTTCCATGCCTGTTGCTCTTGTCTTAGAGACGATATTCGCGAAAATGATATCAAAGATTACTACATCAAACAAATTAAATACGGAAAACCAAAGATGAAAGCTATTTATAAATCAATGGGAAAATTAATTGAAATCATTTACCATTGCCTGAAAGAGAATGAGTTTTATAAATACACCGGAGTGTATAAGTCGAATCCACAGTCGAGCAAACTTTTGTAACTAGCTCTGTTTTCGAGATCTATCTATCGTCTTCTTGAATTCAGCCCTACCGAGGGTGGCTTCAAGCGAAATGAGGAAAATTCGCTGGATACCGATCTGGTGATCATTGATGAATTATCCATGGTAGACATCCTCCTGATGAATAACCTGCTAAAGGCAATACCTCTGGGTGCCACGTTGTTATTGGTAGGTGATGCTGACCAGCTTCCATCGGTAGGTCCAGTTAAAAGGATTAGAACCTTATTATTTAAAGGCAAACTCTGCTCTGAAAGTTCTATATATTGAACTACTTGGGCTGGCATGCTGGATTTGAACTTTCAAACTCGTAGCGCAAATTCTCTTCGCTGATTCTTGTTAGAAGCTGTTTCAAGGTTGGTTGGATTTGGAAGCCAGTGTTATTACCGGCTTCCCACTTTCCAGCGATATTTTTGCATACCAGATGAGTCTCACGGCTGCTTCAAGCAGTCATCATGGTTATCAACATTACGCATAATGAGAGTATCGCCATGACGTTCAAAGGTCATGCGGTACTTGCGGTCAACGTAAGCCTCGATAATTCCGGGAGCGCTTTCTATGGAATGGCTCCGTAGCCCCGGGTGGCGGAAATCGGCATCAAGAAGGGCGAGCGCCTTGTCCACTTTATGTTGTATCGTCTTGGGAAGCCGGGCATATTGTTTGATAAACCGCTCGGTGAGCTCGATAGGCACTATCCGCTTCTCTTTTCGGTCTTCTTTTGCTTCTTACTTGCCTGACTGTGAAGATGAGCTACCGCCAACTTGGCATCAGGAAAGCCATGGACTCTCCCCGCGCGGATATCTTCCTCTGCCTCCTTTTCACCTTGCTGCCAGCGTTTAGTCCAGAACCAAGCTTGGTCTTTGTCGACCAGCTTCTTCACCTTGAGCACAATCTCACCATCCCTCACCTGCACATCCATGTAGTCGCCTTCTTCAACGCCAAGCTTCTCCCTTACTGATCGGGGTAGCGTCAGCTGTGCCTTCTTGCGTACCTGTATTAGCTCC
>Ga0068714_10007220_pt1 | contig 10899 bp, 7 predicted proteins | sample MTBNYHSulfiMetaG_FD_62988 | JGI IMG/M metagenome (GOLD analysis project Ga0068714, IMG submission 62988) | Enrichment culture microbial communities from rom New York Harbor, USA that are MTBE-degrading - MTBE-NYH (New York Harbor Sulfidogenic)... | ecosystem: Environmental > Aquatic > Marine >... | reverse complement strand
CAATTTGAACTCCTGAAAGATGCTCAGCAGAGGACGCTCAACCTTCAATGCTGGCACGATTTCATGAACTGCATTCGTCAGGCCGGATTCCGCAGCGGCAAGATGATCAGTTCCCAGAACAATCTGTTATTCTCCTACATTCTTTATTTGATAGGCCGCACCGAATACAAGGTCCCCGAATTCGACCTGAGACGGGTGATCGCCCGGTGGTTCTTTATGTCGGCAGTAACAGGGCGCTTTACCGGATCTCCTGAATCAGCCATGGAATTTGATCTTGCCCGTTTGCGCGATGTAGACACAGCGGATGGCTTTCCAAAGACGCTCAGCCATATTTGTGATATCACCCTCACCAATGATTTCTGGGCAGTCTCATTGCCAAATTATTTGGCGACTTCTTCCCCCCGCAGTCCATCATTTTTCGCCTATTATGCATCTCTGGTACTTCTCGATTCAAAGGCGCTTTTTTCAAAAATTAAAGTCGCCGACCTGTTAGATCCATCCGTGCACGCCAACCGTAGCGCTGTAGAGCGGCACCATCTTTTTCCCAAAGCTCACCTGAGCAAGCAAGGTATTACAGCGGTCCGGGAAACCAACCAGATAGCCAATTATGCACTGGTCGAGTGGGGTGACAATTCTGATATCGCTGATAAGGCCCCAAAAGATTACGTGCCAAAAATGAGAGAGCGTTTAAGCCAGCATGAAATTGATCGTATGCATCAATGGCACGCACTCCCCACAAACTGGGAGCACTTGGATTACAGAGAATTCCTGGAAAAGCGCCGTGAGCTGATGGCTCAGGTAATTGCTCAGGGCTATGCGACCCTTGTTGCCGGTGAAATTGAGGAGAAACCGGGAGAGGAGGAATTCGATCTCACGAAATTGGTTGTGAGCGGCGAATCCGAAAGCGTGGAGTTCAAGTCAACCCTTCGTACCAACCTCCATACGGGTAATGCAGATCCAAAAATGGAGTTTGCTGTTCTAAAGGTCCTTGCTGGTTTTTTAAACACAAGCGGTGGCACACTGATAATTGGTGTTACAGACGATGGCAACCCAATCGGCATCCAGGCAGATGGGTTTGCCAATGAGGACAAGATGAGCCTGCACCTGGTAAATATTGTCAAAGCCCGAATGGGTGTCCAAGCAATGACCAACCTGCATGCTCATTTCGACGATCACAACGACTGCCGCGTTATGCTTGTAAAATGCCGAAGGTCCCCCACCCCGGTGTATCTCAAGGACGGTGATGTGGAGCGCTTCTACATTCGTACAGGACCGTCCAGCATAGAACTGAGCGCCAGCCAGACACACGAATATATCAAACAGCGTTTTAGCCCTTAAGTAACCTTTTTTGATACGTACACAGCATGGCAGTGCAGTCAAAGGCCCCATGCAAACCAGTGCCGATAAAGTTAATCAACTTATTGAAAAAACATATTAGTTCTCTCCGGAGGAAAGCGAATGTTCCTAAACCAGGCCTGTACACCGAGAAAAAGCGTTTTCAACAAAGAGCGACGCGATGTGGTTCTGGATCTGTCGGATCTTCTGGAAGGGAAGATCGACCCGAAGCGGTTTTTCGATGAGAATTTCGTGACTTCCGGCATGAAGACGCTCCTGGAGAAGACCTTCAGCCGCCTCGAAGGGCAAAGCGATCAGGCCAGCGTCTTTCTCCTCACCCAGGCCATGGGCGGGGGCAAGACGCACGTCATGATCGCCCTTGGATTACTGGCTGCAAATGCCTCGCTACGGAAACATATTCTTGGTGAAGACGGTCCGGGCGCCAAACTGGGCAAGGTCAGGGTTGTCGGCTTTACCGGGCGGCAGTCCGACGCACCTCTCGGCATATGGGGTGAAATCGCCGAACAGCTCGGGAAGAAGGATTCTTTCAGGAATTATTATTCCCCGTTGCAGGCCCCCGGAGAAACCGCATGGATCAACCTCCTCAAAGGCGAGCCCACCATCATCCTCCTGGACGAACTGCCGCCCTACATGGAGGATGCAAAGTCCAAGGCCATCGGCAACAGCGACCTTTCCGTCGTGACCACCACGGCCCTGTCCAATCTTCTGGTGGCCGTCAACAAGGCGGAGTTGACCAATGTCTGCGTGGTCATCTCCGACCTGACCGCGTCCTATCAGGGCGGCACGCAACAGATCAACAAGGCTTTGAACAACCTTCAGGGCGAAACCAACCGTTCGGCCCTCCGCATCGAGCCGGTCAACCCCCTCGGGGATGAGCTGTATCACATCCTCCGCACCCGGCTGTTTGAAGGCCTGCCCGACAAAGAGACCATCAAGGTCATTGCCAATGAATACGCAAAGGCCGTCCGGGATGCCAAGGAGATGGATGTCACCAGCGCCTCTCCCGACTCCTACGCGGCCCAGCTCATGGAATCCTATCCGTTCCATTTTTCCATCCGAGACCTCTACGGCCGGTTCAAGGAGAACCCCGGATTTCAGCAGACCAGGGGTCTCATCCGTATGATGCGGATCATCGTTTCCAGGATGTATGAGTCAGGCCGTGCCTCTGAGGTCAAACTGATCCATCCCTACGACGTCGACCTTAACAACGATGAGGTCCTATCCGAGATCAAGGGGATCAATCCCACCCTGGGAGAAGCCATCACCCACGATATCGCCAAAGAGGGTCATTCCGTTGCCGAGGAACTGGATACAAGACTGGGTTCGGGATCGGATGCTCAGGACGTGTGCAAACTGATCCTGATCGCCTCCCTCGCCAATATTCCGGGGGCCACCCACGGCCTTCGCGAAAGCGACATCATGGGGTATCTCTGCATGCCGGGCCGGGACATCTCCAAGATCAAGAAGGATATTGTCGATTATCTCCCCACCCAGGCCTGGTACATTCATGTCAGCACAGACGGTCGCCTCTTCTTTAAGAATACCCAGAATCTGGCCGCCAAGCTCCACTCCCTGGCAGAGTCCTACAACCGCCAGTCCTGCATCAAGGAACTGCGGAATTATCTGACCTCCCTTTTCAATCCAGCCCTGAAAGACTGTTACCAGAAGATTGAAATCCTCCCCGGTCTGGACGAGGTGAATGTGGATGCGGAAAGGGTGACCCTGATCATTACCGAACCGACGCCCACGCCGTCCAGCAAGTCCCGACTCGCCCCGGAATGGGACAAGTTTGCGGCCGACATCGACTACAAAAACCGGGTGGTCTTTCTCACCGGCAGTCATGACACCCTCGGCAGCGTGGTGGAGCAGGCCGCCCAGTATCGGGCCATTCAATCCATACTTTCAGATTTTGACGCAGAGAGACTCCCTGACAACGACCCTCAGCGCCAGAGAGCCCTGGTCAGCCAGGACAAGATCATTTTGAGCCTTCGTAGCGCCATTCAGGAAACCTTTACGACCCTTTCCTATCCCTCCAAGGACGGGTTCCGGTCCACCGACTGTCGCATCCAGTTTCAGGACAACCAGTTCGATGGAGAGACCCTCATACGGGACACCCTGGAAAAGCTCCAGAAATTCACCAACGATATTTCGAGCGACACCTTCCGCAAGAAATGTGAAGCACGTCTGTTCGGGGGCCAGCAGACCGCCCCATGGTCGGAAATCAAGCGCCGGGCCGCCACCCTGACCACCTGGCAATTCCATCGGCCGGACGCCCTGGACAACCTGAGAAAAACCGCCATTGAGCACGACATCTGGCGCGACGAGGGGGGCTACATCAATAAAGGCCCCTTCCCCCCGCCCAACACCGAGGTGAAAATCCAGCGCATCAGCCGCAACGACGACACCGGGGAGGCGACTCTCAAGATTACTCCGGTCCACGGGGATACGGTTTACTACGAGATCGGCGACGCAGACCCGACCCCGGCCTCCATGCGGGTGGAGACCTTCAACGGGTTCAAGACCACAGAATTGAAGCTCAAGTATATCTGTTTGGACTCCACGGGAAAGCACCAGCAGGGGGTGGCGGAGAGCTGGCAAAACGCCATCAATCTGAAATACAGGGTTTATCAGCAGGGTCAGGACTGGATGGTGGAGCTGAAGGCCTTTCCCAAAGGCGACATCCGATATACCACCAACGGCTCAGATCCCAAAACCCTGGGCGTTCCCTATGACGGTCCTTTTCCGGCCCCAAAGGGTTGTTCGTTTGTACTGGCCATCGCCCGAAAGGATGGAATTGTTTCTCCCCAGGAAAAAATCAATCTTGTTGAGATTATAGAGGAAACCGTTGAACTGGATCCGGCGAAGCCTGCAAAATGGAAACGAATTCATCGGAATTTGACCACACGCGCCGCCTTTGACTTTATGGGAAGGCTCAAGAAATATAATGGCATGGCCTGCGGCGTCACCATCGATGTTCGGGCAAACGACCAAAAGCAGGACATCAGTTACAGCGCCGCTGACAATTTCTTCCTGGACGGGGAACAGTTTGAAAAGCTTGTGAAACAGCTTCAGGGCGTCATGTCCGGCAGCCAGATATTCCTGAGTGCGGAACGAATTGAATTTGAAAAGGGTCAGTACCTCCTGGACTGGGTGGCCGACGCAAAAACCAAGCTGTTGCCCGGCGAGGTGGTTCAATGAGTTCCAAACCGCGAAAAAAGACCAGGCCTGCAAGTGTATTGGGCTTTGGCTTCATCCCGGAACGGAGCGAACACTGCTTTGTGGTCACCATTCCTACTTCGAGATCCAAGGGGGCCGAGGTCCTCATCTCCGAGCATTTCGAGTGGCGTGAATCTGTCGATGATGCGCCGGTCCAGGTTTCCCTGACCGATGAAAACGCCCAGGTGAAAGTGATTCTGCGTCAGGATGTGTGGGAGGAGATTGCCGAGGAAACCAAGGCGGAATTCAACCGGCGATTGAGGGTGTTAGGGATCAAGACCGGAAAATGGCCAAAATCGGGCCAGGTCCCGGTGGAACGATCCCTCGGCAAAGAGCTGGTCCTGCTGGCCTGGGCCATCGAGGAGTGTGATCCGGTCCTGATCAGCACTGCCGTCCGAAACTGGCTGGGACTGGTCCCGGAGGAGCGCTGGTGGCTCTACACCATGACCAACGCCTCCACCGGCCACGCCGTCAATGGCAGGGGCAAAGGCTGGCGAAAGGCCGTCCGCTTCGCCCTGACCGAAAACCCCATATCAGATGCGGCCCTGAAAAACAGGCGGGATGAATTTAATCTCTCCTTTTTGGGAAGAGACGGTTCCTATCCCCTGTTTGGCTCCGGAGGCGAATAACCAGTCACTGGGTCCTGTGGGACAATGAAAGATGGCGTAACACCAACTTTTTGTGTTGACATGGTAATTGATGACTGATTATGATGCAGATCGGCTGTCCCTTGGAGAAGCGGGACGGAAGATAAACGAAATCGCCCAGTTAGGGTTTATCAGCCCCACTCGCCATCTAACCGATCGAATGGCCGAAAGGGGCTATGATTACCGGGACCTGGAAGAGATTCTCTCATTTGGAAAGGTCAAAAAGCTTCCTGAGTACGATAAAAAGTACAACCAATGGAAATACAAGGTTGAGGGGAATGTTATTGGCGGTGAGAAGGCTACGGTCGTTGTTGCCATCGTGAGCCACAACGAAATTAAGGGCATCACCATCATGGACAAATAGGGGTAAGCGATCATGATTATGAGCTGTTCGCTCTGTGGAAAACCCATGCGCAAAACAATTGGGAATCACCACTATTTGGAATCAGGGCTCGATAATGTATATTTGGAAAACATCCCTTTGTACGAATGTCCGGATTGCCGGACCGCAGATCCTTCGTTTTTCCGCCTGGGCAGGCTGAATGACCTGATCGACTTGGCCCTTGTCCAGAAGCCAGCACTACTGAACGGACACGAAATCAAATTTCTGAGAAAAGGCCTGCGGATGCCCTCCCACCTATTTGCAAAGGAATTGGGCGTCGGAAAAACCACCCTCTCCAAATGGGAAAACGACCTGCAGAGTCATTCAGAGGCCCATGACCGGCTAATCCGGGCCATTTACATCATAGAGAAAGGGTTGAGAAGAAAGGATCAACAGGCGATTCAGAAATCTATCAGAAACACCAGCCTCAAGGATTCAGTCAGCCAGTATGTGATCGTTGCCGAAAAAGTTCAAGATGACTATGTGGTTAGACTTAGACCCATGGTAGAGAGCGGGTCACAGTTCTCGCTATCGACGGACTCAGCTCTCAGCGTCGAGGACAGGAGCACATCTGCACCTGGAACGATTTTGGGCTTTAAGTCTGTCGTGGAAAATGTACAGGCATTTTCGCGACAGGAACGGGCTCCTGCCGGCGCCGCTGCTTATCTTATATCGGAAGGAACAACTCCCTATGGCACGCAAACAACCGAAATTTGAATACGCGATTATATGTGATGATATCCGACAGGAAATCGGCAACAAACTGACCTTTGTCGGGGTCTATCAAGACCAGATCATTGTGCCCAGACTCCCATTCACATTCCCCAAACTATGTTTCTTTATTCAATATGCAGATATCAAAGAAGGAGATCAGTTTTTACTGGAACTTCATGACCCTACCCACAAGGTCATCGACAAGGCAATAAGCATCATTGTGCCGACAGGACAGAAATCAGCCAAAATGAGGATGTTCGGCATATACAGCCCCATACGGGTTGAAAAAGAAGGGCGATATGCCTTACAAATAACTGCTAATGGAAATGATAAAAAGAAGGATGAAATTGCAGTAAGCATAACTGTAGCTTCTGAATCGAGATAATATCAGGCAGGCATGGCGAAGCAGCGAGTTGACTCAAGATCTGAAATACTTGACCCGTGTTGGGAGAGAGGCTATTGAGGAAGAGCTGAAAAGCTATCTTCGCCTTGAGGAAGGCTGGGATGGTGTAGGCAGTGTTGCCCCGTCCGAATATGCTGTAAAAAACGCCATCTTATTCATTCACCGTTTCCCCGACACTATTTCGGGGCCAACCCCAATGGTTGCTGCTGATGGCGAGGTCGGTCTCTACTGGCGACATAAAGGGGCATACGTCGAGATTGCCTTCACCGCTGATGGTATGATGTTTGGCTATGGCCGCGATTTGAATGGCAGCGAAGTGTTTATTGATGATTTACTGGCGAATTCAGACGAAAAAGTGAGAAACGCCATCGCTGCAGTATCCAGGATACTGGCTGAATTTCCTCCGCCCTAATCCCATCAGACTGTCTTGCCCGAATCAAGATGCCCGAAAGGCTGAATAATCAATGAACGACCGCGTTTTCATAGAAGAGCAGTTCCCGGTCTCCAAGGTTTCCAAGGAGAGTTACAAGGAGCGGAAGGCAGGGGCCAGCCAGACCTTGACCAGTCTGGGAAAATGGTGGGGCCGAAAACCCCTGGTGGTGGTACGCGCCGCCATTATCGGGATGCTCATGCCGGTATCCGACGACCCGAAAAAGGACCGGGACATTTTCCTCAAGATCATGACCATGGATGACGACGGCCTGTGGCGCAGGCGGTCCAAATCCATCCCCACACAGGGATTGAAAGACCATTTGAGCAGGGATGAGTGGGAGGCCCTCACGACCGACCCATTCGGGAATCCAAAGCCCTCCTGGTCAACAGGCCTGAGCCCGGATGAAAAGGAGGTCGTGATCCGCAAGGTCTTCGACCGGATGTCTTACGACGAAAAACTGACCTACTGCGACCGGCCCGAACAGATCGACGGACCTGACGAAAAGGCATGGAAGGATATCAACGACCACCTCGGCACCCATGCCGCGAGTCTTCAGGATCTGGTGGCCGAGCTGGGCAAACGCCGCTTCGGTCATGTCCCAAGGGTGGGGGATGCCTTTTGCGGGGGCGGGTCTGTGCCCTTTGAGGCGGCTCGGCTGGGGTGCGAGGCCTACGGGTCCGACCTCAACCCGGTGGCCGCATTGCTCACCTGGGCCGCCATCCATCTGATCGGCGGGGGCGAAGCGGTTCAAAAACAGGTACAGGAGGCCCAGGAGGCGGCTTTTGCGGCTGCGGACAAACAGATCACCGAATGGGGCATTGAGCATAACGACAAGGGCTGGCGGGCCGATGCCTATCTCTATTGCGTGGAGGCCCGATGCCCGGCCACCGGCCTGATGCTCCCCCTTGCGCCTTCCTGGATCATCAGCGAGAAATACCGGGTCTGCGCCGTATTGAAACGAAATGACGCCCGGCAGGGATATGACATCGAGATCGTCACCGGGGCCGACAAAGAGACCTTTGATAAGGCGAAACAAGGCACGGTTCAGAATGGTCGCATGGTCTGCCCCGAAACCGGGGAAACCTTTTCCATTGCATCCATTCGCGGGGATCGAAGGGTGGGCAGGGAAACGGTCTATGGGCTGCGGCTCTGGGAAAACGACGACCTGGTCCCCCGCCCGGATGACATACTCCAGGAGCGGCTTTACTGCGTGCGATGGGTGGAAACCGACAGCAATAAGATCCACCGTCACTACTGTTGCGTCGAAGAGGATGATCTGCGCCGAGAAGAGAAGGTCCTGGAACTGCTAAAAGAGCGGTTTTCAGAGTGGCAGGAGAAGGGGTTTATTCCGAGTCGCGCGATTGAACCTGGGTACAATACAGATCAGCCTATCCGTGAACGAGGCTGGACCCATTGGCATCATTTGTTTAATCCGAGGCAGTTGTTGTATCTTGGCTCTATACGCTCATCATGTTTGAAAACCGGCAACAACACAGGCATCACCTTTGCTGCGAATGCTGTAAGCATAAATAATGTGACTGATTTTGCATCAAGGCTCGCGAGATGGACTCCTCAAGGTGAAAAAGTTAATACAACATTCAGCAATCAGGCTTTAAACACTCTTCTGAATTATGGAAATAGAGGGATTATTAGATTGCAGGGAAATATTGAAACTTTCTGTTCAGGCGCAAAAACGACCATCAAGTCAAATACAGTAGCGAAAGTTGTTGATGCCAGAGAAATTAACTCAAATTATTCTCTATGGATAACTGACCCTCCTTATGCAGATGCAGTTAACTATCATGAATTGAGCGAATTCTTTCTTAGCTGGTACGAAAAACAGCTACCCCATTTCTTCCCAGGTTGGTACACCGACACCAAGAAGGCTTTGGTCATCAGAGGCTCCGGTGAAGATTTCAAACATGCCATGGTAGATTCGTACGCCAACCTGACCAAACAAATGCCGGACAATGGCCTCCAAATGGTCATGTTCACCCATCAGGATGCCTCCGTATGGGCTGATCTGGCCATGATCCTATGGGCTGCCGGTCTCAAGGTTACGGCTGCATGGACTATCGGAACGGAAACAACTTCAGGTTTGAAACAAGGCAACTACGTCCAAGGCACCGTCCTCCTCATCCTCCGCAAACGCACCACCAGCGAAACCGCCTTTCTTGATGAACTCTACCCGGAAATCGAAGATGAAGTCCGGCGGCAGCTTGATCAGATGCTGGCCCTTGACGATAAGGAAGATCCCAATTTTGCGGATACGGATTACCAGTTGGCAGCCTACGCGGCGGCGTTGCGGGTGTTGACCCGTTACGGCGACATCGAGGGGCACGACATCCGGCACGATCTGTTCCGGCACAAAGAGGCCGGGGAGGCATCGGCGTTTGAGCAGGTCATCAACCGGGCCGTGGAGATCGCTTCGGATCATCTGGTGCCCAAGGGGCTGGAGACCCGAGTCTGGAAGGCATTGCAGGCCCCGGAACGGCTGTACCTGAAAGGGCTTGAGCTGGAGAAGAACATGGAGGCCAGGGCCGGGGCCTATCAGGAACTGGCCAAGGGGTTCGGGGTGAAGGATTATACGGGGCTCTACCAGAAGGCCAAGGCCAATGCGGTCCGGTTCAAGACCGGGTCCGAGTTCAAGAAGGCGGGGCTGGGAAACGGGGAGTTCGGCAGCACCCCATTGCGAAACATCCTGTTTGCCATCCACGAGACCGTTCGCACCGATGACGCCCGGCAGGGGTTGAACTGGCTGCGGGATGAGGTGCCCACCTACTGGGAGCAGCGTAAACAGATGGTGGCCGTGCTCAATTACCTGGCTGCGCTTTCCCACATCCCTCACATGCCCCACTGGGAAAAAGACGCGGACGCGGCCCAGCGCCTGGCCGGGGCCGTGGAAAACGATCATGCGGGGGTGCTTTGAGATCGGAAAAATGTCTCGCGCAAAGGCGCAAAGGCGCGAAGACTAAAGACGCCAGATGTTTCTTTTCTATTCGTGAAATTCGTGCTATTCGTGGTAAAAAATGATTCAGCGATTCTCCTCCAGACGCCAGAACCTCGATGCGTCATTCATCAATGAGCGCCTGAACGGCGCGGTATCCTACGACCGGATTGCCGGGTACTTTCGCTCATCCCTTCTTGAAATCGCCGGTGAACAACTCGACCATCTGGATGGAAAAATCCGCGTGGTCTGCAACTCCGACATGGACGGCCGGGATGTGCAGACCGCCAAGGCGGCCCAGCAGGCCCTGCGCAAATCGTGGTGCGGGGGCGAACCGGAAAAACTCCCGGCAAACACCCAAGAACGGTTCCAGCGGCTCTATGACCTGCTGGCATCCGGCAAGATGGCGGTCAAGGTCCTGCCGGACCAGGCTTTTGGTCTCATTCACGGCAAGGCGGGGGTTATTGGATACGGGGATGGCCGGAAAACCTCTTTTATGGGGAGCACCAACGAGAGCCTGTCCGCCTGGAAGCTCAACTATGAGCTGGTGTGGGAAGATGATTCCCAAGAGGCGGTAAAATGGGTGGAGGAGGAATTCGAGGCCCTATGGTTTCATCCGCTGGCAGTTGCGTTAAGCGACTTCGTTGTTGCCGACATTCGGCGTCTGGCCAATCGCCGGGAAGTTTCGGTCATTGACTGGAAGAATGATCCGGAAAGCGACCCGGCATCAGGGGCAGTTGAAACGCCGGTCTATCGTAAAGAGTACGGCCTATGGGCGCATCAAAAGTATTTCATCAAGCT
>Ga0068714_10007219_pt1 | contig 10901 bp, 9 predicted proteins | sample MTBNYHSulfiMetaG_FD_62988 | JGI IMG/M metagenome (GOLD analysis project Ga0068714, IMG submission 62988) | Enrichment culture microbial communities from rom New York Harbor, USA that are MTBE-degrading - MTBE-NYH (New York Harbor Sulfidogenic)... | ecosystem: Environmental > Aquatic > Marine >... | reverse complement strand
TTCTCGATCACCCATTCCGAGATGAGCGATTTGAAGAAGTTTCCGCGCTGTTCGAAGTCTTGAAAGCGGTCCTGGCTGGCGCAGGCGGGCGAGAGGAGGACTGTGTCCCCCGGCTCGGCCCAGTCGACCGCCAGGCGGGTGGCCTGCTCGAGCGAGGCGGCCGGAGTCAGGCCAGGATGTGTTCCCCAAGCCTGTTGGAGGATTTCCCGGGCCGGGCCGAAGACCAGGACCCGCTTGGCTTTCTTTTTGAGCAGCTCCAGCAGCTGGGAGTAATCCTCCTGCTTCGGCAGACCTCCGGCCAGCAGGATCAAGGGGCCATCGAGTCCTTCGAGCGCCGCCTTGCAGGCGTGGACATTGGTGGCCTTGGAATCGTTATAGTAGCTGACCCCGTGCCATTTCCCAAGGTATTCCAAGCGATGCGGGAGGCCGGGGAAGGCGAGCATGGCTTGCATCGCCTTCTTAAGGTCCAGCTGGAGCGGTAGGCAGATGGCCAGCGCGGCGAGCAGGTTTTGCCGCTGATGCGGCATGAGCCGGGAGAGGGTCTGGAAAAAATAGCTGTGCATGGTTTCGGCCAGCCGGGTGGTGACCTTGCCGCTTCGAGGGTCGAACTGGACGCCGGGCAATTCATGGGGTTGGTCGGCCCAGAACAGCGTTTCGGCCCGGCTTTGGAAGGAGCCGGGCAACACCAGGGGCCGGATGAGGAAGTCGTCCGGCGTCTGGTTGAGTGTGATGCGGTATTTCGCCCGGGCGTAGTCCTGAAAGTCTCCGTGGTGGTCGAGGTGGTCGGCCGCGACGTTCAGAATCGCGGCCACATGAGGATGAAAGTCCCGGATCAGAGCCAGCTGATAGCTGCTGACTTCGATAACACAGACCGTGGTAGCATCCGGAGGGTTATCAACGAGCATGCCCGAGAAAGGGTTTCCGATGTTGCCGACGAGCCGGGCGGGCCGGTCCTGATCCCGCAGGATCTGATGGACGAGGGTGACCACGGTGGATTTTCCGTCGGTGCCGGTGACGGCGACGATGGTCCCCGGGCAATACCAGGACGCCAGTTCAATCTCGCTGACGACCGGGATGTCGAGCTGCCGGTAGCGTTGGATGGTGGGATGAGCGAAGGGAATGCCCGGGCTGCACACCAGCAGGTCGGCCGGCTCGGTCGTCTGATCATTTTCCAGAACGATCTCAATGCCTTGCCGGCGGAGGTTCTCCACTTCGCCGTTCAGTTCCCCGGCCGCTTTGCGATCGAGTGCGATGACTCGGGCGCCCTGTTTATGGCAAAGGCGGCAGGCGGCGATGCCGCTGCGGCCGAGGCCCAGGACCAGGACGAGTTTGCCGTAAATGTCGCGTTCGTTCATCAGCGATGCCCGGCACAGCCGAGGGCGGCTGTGCTAGCTCTATGTTCTGACAGCCGAGGTGGCTGTGTTACATTGCATCAGCGCATTTTCAAGGTCGCCAAGCCGAAGATTCCCAGCAGGGCGGAGATGATCCAGAAGCGGATGATGATCTTGCTTTCTTGCCACCCCTTCATCTCGAAGTGATGATGCAGGGGAGCCATGAGAAAGACCCGGCGGTTCCAGCGCCGGACCGCGATAACCTGAATGATGACCGACAGGGCTTCGGCGACGAAGATGCCCCCGATGAGGAGCAGCAGCAGTTCCTGCTTGATGAATACGGTTACCGTTCCCAGGGCGCCGCCCAGGGCGAGCGAGCCGGTGTCGCCCATGAAGACGTCGGCCGGATGCGCGTTGTACCAGAGGAACGCCATGGCTGCGCCGACGAGCGCGGCGACGAAGACGGTCAGCTCGCCGCTGCCCGGAACGTATTGGATGAAGAGGAACCGGCTGAAGTCGGCTCGCCCTACGATGTAAGTCAGGACGGCCAGCGCCATCGCTGCGGCGATGACGCAACCTGTGGCCAGCCCGTCCAGGCCGTCAGTCAAGTTGACCGCGTTGGACGTGCCCATAATGACCAGCATGACGAAGGGAATGTAGAAGATCCCCAGAGGGAGCGCGAGCGTTTTGAAGAATGGGAACGTGACGGCGGTCCCCCCTTCCCGCACCAGGGGGACCCAGTAGAGCATTGCGCCGACCAGAAGGCCGAGCAACGCCTGGCCGATGAGTTTAGCTCTTTTGGGCATTCCTTTATATTGCTTGCGCCGCAACTTCAGCCAATCGTCCCAGAAGCCAAGCAAGCCGAGGAACAGGGTAGAGGCGAGGGCCATCCACACAAGGCGATTGTGCAGGTTACCCCAAAGCAAAACGGAGATGGTCATTCCTGCCAGGATCAACAGCCCCCCCATGGTCGGCGTGCCTTCCTTGCCCTTGTGGCGTTCGTAAAGGTCCGGGATGCCCTTGCCTCGAATCTGCTGGCCGATCTTCAGGCGGGTCAGCGTGCGAATCACCGGTTTGCCGAGGAAGATGCCGATGGCCAGAGCGGTCAAGGCCGCCATCGCCGCGCGAAAGCTGATGTATCCCAGCAGATTGTCCGCAAGGTCAATCCAGTGCGCCTTTCCCTGGAAGAGCTGCAAGAGCATCTGAAGCATGGTTCGTTCCCCGGTAATGCTTTCTATCGTTACGCTCAGTCGTCGTCGGTCGGCCTTTGCGGCACAGCCGAGGGCGGCTGTGCTACCGATCCCTCTACACACACAGCCGAGGGTGATGGTGACACCGGCGGTTGAGCGTTCATATTCACGAGAATGCCTTCCAGCTCTTGCTGGCTCAGGTGTTGTGAGAGCCGTTCGATAAGGCTGTGGAGCCGCTTGAAGGAGTCGACCAGTTCCTGATGGCCGCAGAAGCGTTGCCGAGTGTGTCGACAGAGGACCTTTTCGAGCTGGGAGGCTTTAGCCATTCTTGAGTCCCTCCGAGATTGTTTCCATCTGCATGCCGCGGGATCCCTTGACCAGCAGAAGCCCGCCGGGTTTTCGGTTTGTGCGGAGCCACTGGAGGGCTTCGCCTGTGGTTTCAAAGTGATGGATCTCCGCCGGTGGGCGGGCCGCCTGCGTTGCGCCGTCCGCGAAGCCTTTCGCCTTCGGGCCGACGGCGAGCAGGGTTTCCAAGCACCCCCCGCTGATCTGCCGGCCGACGTGAAGGTGCCAGTGCTCGCTGGCCTCGCCCAGGTCCCACATTTCCCCGAAGACGCCGACGCGGGGTCGCCGGGAGGAGCGGGCCAGGAAGTCCAACGCGGCTTCCATCGAGGCGGGGTTGGAGTTGTAAACGTCCTCGATCAAGACGGTGCCGTCCGGCAGTTGCACGCGTTGCATCCGGCCCCAGCAGCCGCTGTAAGCTTCGAGACCTGTTTTGATTTCGTCGGGCGGAATGTCGAGCAGCCGGCCGACCAAGGCGGCGGCCAACGCGTTTTCGATCTGATGCGCGCCCACGACTTGCAGCTGAACCGGAAAGCGGTGGTGCGCGTCGCAAACCCAGAACGAAGGGGTGCCATCGTCACCCAGCGCTTCGTCTTCGGCCCACACGACGCTTTCGGCCTGTCGCCCATAGAAGCGTACCGGGGCCTTACAGGCGGCCAGCAGGGTTTCGCGTTCCGGGACGGCGGCGTTGACCACGGCGCAAGGGGCGGGTTCCTGCAGGCCCGCCAGCAGCTTGCCCTTTTCTTCGGCCACCCGCTGGAGGGTGCCGAAGCGTTCGAGATGGCAGGGCACGATGTGCGTCACCACGCCGATATGGGGTTGAGCGATCTCGGTCAGCCGGCTGACCTCGCCGGGGCGGTCCGCTCCGCACTCGACGATCAGGATTTCCGCCGTGTAGCTCATCTGGAGGATTTCCAGCGGAAGGCCGATCAGGTTGTTGTAATTCTTCCGGCTGGCGTGAACGTCGTAATACTGTTCCGCGACCGAGGCGATGAGGTTCTTGACGGTGGTCTTGCCGACGCTTCCGGTGATGGCAATGGTGCGCGGCGACAGGGAAGCGCGGTAAGCGCGGGCCAGCTCGCCCAGAGCGAACAGCGTGTCGGAGACCGCCAGGACCGGCACGGGGAGGGCTCGCGCCTCGGCGGGATATTCCGCCAGATAGCGTTCCTCGGCCAACACGGCGGCCGCTCCCTCCCGGGCGGCCCGTTCCAGGAAGGCGTGCCCGTCGAAGTTCGGCCCGCGCAGCGGGATAAAAAGCCCGCCGGCGCGGGGCACTCGGGAATCCGTGAAGACGCCCTGGAGATCCGTTTTCGCGACCGCGCCGATCCAGCGGCCGCCCGTGGCTTCCTGGATTTGATGAGGCGAGAAGGAGGCAGTCACCGGTTCCTCAGCGCAGTTTCAGCGATTTTTCGATCGTCAAAAGGAGTTGTCCGATCTGCCCAGGTTTGCGTCGTCTCGTGGCCTTTTCCTGCAAGAAGCACGATATCAAGCTCTCCTGCAGCTTGGATTGCCGATACAATTGCTTCTCGCCGGTCGAGAATGAGGTGATACTTCGATTCATGGCCTTTCATTCCTCCTTCAATATCCCGGAGAATGCCCCGCGGGTCTTCCCGTCGGGGATTGTCCGTCGTCACAAAGACTTCATCACTGAGTTCACAAACGATGCCTCCCATGAGAGGACGCTTGAGAGGGTCGCGCTCTCCGCCGCAGCCGAAGACGGTCAACAGCCTTCGGTGGGGCAGCTGGCGCAGCAGCGAAAGGACGCGCTGGAGAGCGTCGGGCGTATGGGCGTAGTCCACCAGGACCTGGAAGTTCTGCCCGCAGTTGACCGGTTCCAGGCGGCCCGGGATGGCGCGCACCGATTCCAGGCCGTCCCGGATCTGATCCAAAGAGAATTGGAGAGCGACGCCGACGGCGGCCGAGGCAAGGAGATTGTCCACGTTGTGCAGCCCCAGCAGGGGGGAGCGGATGGGGATCGAGCCGACCGGAGTGCGCAGTTGGAAGCATGTTCCCCCGGCCTCCAAAAGGATCTCCCCGGCGGTCACCGGCGAGCCGGCGCTTCGGCCGAAGGCGAGGACGTTGCGTTCACGCAGCTCGCCGACCAGGAGCCGGACGTAGGGGTCGTCGCCGTTGAGCACGGCGGTTCCACCCGGCCGCAGGTATTCGAGAAACAACGCTTTCTTGGCTGCGCCATAAGCGCTCATGGTCTTATGGAAGTCGAGGTGATCCTGCGTCAGATTGGTGAACAGGGCCACTTCAAAGTGCAGGCCGGTGACCCGCTTCAACACGATGGCGTGGGAAGAGACCTCCATCACGACGTGGGTGACGTTTGCCTCCCGCATCCGGTGGAAACAGCGGTGGAGGTTGATGGACAGGGGTGTGGTGGTCGTGGCCGGCTCGGACCACTCCGGGCAGCGGTACTCGATGGTGCTCAGCAGGCCCGGCGTCTTGCCGGCGGTTCGGAGCAGCGCCTCGATGAGGAAGGCACAGGTGGTCTTGCCGTTGCTGCCGGTAACGGCGATCAGCTGGAGGGCCTCCGCCGGATGTTCGTAGAAGTTTGCCGTGGCTATCGCCATCGCTTCCAGGGAATCGGGCACGACGACCCAGTTGCCGTCCCAGTCGCCCGGTGTCTGGACGAGCGCGGCGGGAGCGCCTTGCGCGAGCGCGTCGGCGACGAAACGATGCCCGTCGGCGTGCTGCCCCGGCAAGGCGAAGAAGAGGTCTCCCGGCCGAGTCGCGCGAGAGTCGGCCGACAGGCCGGCGACCTCGATCTCCAGGTTGCCGTGGTGAGCGATCACAGGAATTCCTTTCAAGAGCCGGCTGAGCGGCTGCGGCTTTCGTTGCATTCCCTTTGTCATGAGGTCCCGGTTTCGACTCCTGCAGCATCCCCGCTCAAGCGGGGCGGGGGAAAGAACCGGACCTCGCAAAGCGTCGGCCTCTGTCCCGGGTCCACCAAGGCCCGAGGTTCCTGGTGCAAGGCGACTCCGGAGCCGTGGAAAGCCAGCGGGATCCCCAGGCGACGCAGATCCCGGTAGGCCTCCCGCATCGTCATCCCGATCATCAACGTTGCCGGCTCCGGGCGTTCAGGAATCCGCCAGGACGCGCTCGGGAGAGAGTTCTGGGGCTTGAGATCGAACAATCTCCGGATGTTCTTTTGCCGCAGTTCTCCTTGAGAGGGAAACACTTCCAGGTATCGCATGAGTCCTTCCGCCAGGCGCGCGAAGGCCGGAGCGGCGACTTTCCCGCCATACTTTGCGCCATGGGGCCGATTGACGACGACGGCGATGACCACTCGGGGATCCTCAGCCGGAAGGAAACCGACAAAGGAGGCTGTATATTCCTGCCGGGAGTACTTTCCCTGCCGGGCGTCGTAGATTTGTCCGGTGCCGGTTTTGCCGGCGACACTGAAGCCTTCCACCTGAGCTTCCTGCCCGGTGCCATACTCGGTGACGGCCGTGAGCATTCGGCTCAGGGTGTGCGCCGTCTCCTGCGACAGCACCCGCTCCGAGGGGGGGTAATCGTGAGGTCGGAAGTCCCCCGTGCGGGGGTTGCGGTACCCGAGGATCAGCCTGGGGGTATTGAAGCGGCCGCCGTTGGCGATGGCGCTGTAGGCGGCGGCTAGGGACAGCGTGGTGGTTTGCATTTCCTGGCCGATGGGGACGGCCCGCATTGAGGCGGGTTGCCATCCCGATAGCGGGCGCAACAGCCCCGGGGATTCCCCCGGGAAAGTCACTCCGGTTTTCTGTCCGAAGCGAAGGCTTTGCAGCGTGTTGTAGAGCGGTCCCCGCCCCGCCTTGTGGGCAATCTTGACCGTCCCGATGTTGCTGGAATAAGCCAGCACCTCCTCGACAGTCAGCAGGTCGTAAGCGTGAATATCATCCCGCAACCACCGGCCGTAGATGAAGAAGTGTCCGCCCTCGCAGTCAATGGTTTCGTCAGGCTCTACGAATTCTCCTTCCAGGGCAGCGGTGATGGTAAAGGGTTTCACTGTTGAGCCGGGTTCGAAGGCTTCGCAGATTGCGTAGTTTCGCTGTCCCCGGTCCGTAGCGAGTTCCGGATGGTTGGGGTCATAGGTCGGCCAGTTGGCGACCGCGAGCACTTCGCCCCGGTAGGGTTCCATAACGACAATCGAGGCCCACTGAGGGTGGTACTGTTGGCTGATGCGTTCGAGTTCTTTTTCCGCCAGAAACTGGACGTAGCTGTCCAGAGCCAGGATCGCGTCGGCCCCGCGGGTGGATTGGAGTTTGGTGACATCCGTCCAAAGCAGGTGAACGCGCTGGGCGTCGATGAGGGTCTCGATGTATCCGACGCTGCCCCGCAGGAAGGAATTGGCGTAGTGCTCGAGCCCACCGAGAGGGATATTGCTGAGGCCGAGCATACCGAGGGTGGAGGCAGCCAACGAGCCTGCCGGGTAAACGCGTTCTGTTCCTTTGTCGAGAAACAGCCCGGGCAGGGCAAGGCCCTGCACGGCGGCCTGTTGTCTGTCGTCGAGGTTATAGTAGAGAACGGCCGATCGTTGCTTTCCGTTCGAGTCTTGGATGTTATGCAGGGTTTGCTTAATCCGATTTTGAATCCGGGTTTGTTCGATGCCGAGGGCCGATGCCAGGGCAGCGAGCGCCGAAGGAGAGGATTTCCATTCATTAGCCAGGAGACGTAAAGCCGGCCGACTTGAATTGAGGGCGAGCGGAATCTCGTTACGGTCGTAAATCCATCCTCTTTCAGGGCTGAGACAGATTTCCCCCTTATGCTGGGTGGAGCTGGCGCGGCCCGCGATGTCCGCGATCTGGAGCTGGTACAGGCGAAAGCCGAGCCCGGACAGACCGGCGACGCACAGGGCCACCACCGAGAGGAGGCGAAGTTGGTGTCTGCGTTGCTTGAGGTCCATGGGGTTATTCAGTCTCCGATTGAGAGCGGATTCTCCCGGCGCGCCCGACGATGGAGGAGCGCCAGCCCAAGGTGCGATGGTTACCCGGCGACATCATGGCTTGCGCCTGGTTCATGCGGGCCAGCCAGTCCCGCCAGCGGTTTTCCGGGTCTGCCCCCGAGGGGGCCTGAGCGAGCGTCAAGTCGTCGATCGGTTCCTCCAGGACGATCTCAAGCCGAGGCCCCGGCTCCAGAGGAAGGTCGAACCGCTCCAGTAAATCTTCCACGCGGTCGAACGATTGTTGCTCCAGCAGGCTCAGCTGGAGGATCTGCTTCTGTTCCAGCAGAGCGCGTTTTTGCCGAATGAGGTGTTGCATCGCGTAGGCGACGTTCTTGACCTCGATGCCTTGGGAGACATAGGTCAACACGGAGACGAAGCAGACCACCAGGAGCGCATAGCCTAAGCCCTTCTGAAGCAGGGTCCAACGGCGTGCCGGTTGTCTCTTCGATGTGTGCTTTTTCCTTTTTGGTCTCACGGTTGCTGCGACGCTCCCTGAGAGGTATCGTATTCCCTCGCCTCTTCGGCGGGCAGTTTCCGGGCGATTCGAAGCCGGGCGCTACGGGCGCGGGGATTGCGGCGAACCTCGTCCGTCCCCGATCGGATCGGGTGAGGCGTCAGGATCTCCAGCACCCGGGTAGCGCCGCAACAGCACTCCGGCAGTCCGGGAGGACAGATGCAGCCTCCGGAGGCTCGCCTGAATTGCTGCTTCACGATGCGATCCTCCAGGCTGTGGTAGCTGAGGACGGCCAGCCGCCCGCCCGGGGAGAGACAATCTATCGCCTGCTGCAAGGCCGGTGCGAGTTGTTCCAATTCCTGGTTGACGGCGATGCGCAGGGCCTGAAAGGTCCGCGTCGCCGGATGGATCTGCTTCGAGAGTCCTCGGGGGCCGCGGCTGCGCAAGGTTTTGCGGATCAGGTCGCTCAGCTCGAGGGTGGTTCGCAGTGGCGCCTGTTTTCGAGCCTGGACGATCGCATGGGCGATGCGCCGACTGCGGCGTTCCTCGCCGAAGCGGCGCAACAGCGCGGCGAGTTGCTTCTCGTCGAGCCGGGTCGCCAGGTCGGCGGCGGTCGTCTTCTGGGAGGGGTCCATTCGCATATCCAGCGGCCCTTCCTGCTGAAAGCTGAATCCCCGCTCGGCCCGGTCGATCTGGGGCGAGGAGACGCCCAGATCGAACAGGATCCCGTCCAAGTGGGGCAACTGCCATTGCCCGACCCATTCGGCCAGGCGGTCAAACCGGTCATGCGCCAGTCGGAACGGCGTTGGCTGTGCTTGCAGAACCATGCGGCTGTACTCAAGCGCTTCGGGGTCGCGGTCGATGCCGCAATACAGTCCCTGGGGGCCCAACAGGGGGGCAAGTTGTCGGGCATGGCCGGCGTATCCAATCGTGGCATCCAGGAAGATCTTCCCGGGCGCCGGGGCCATGTCCCGAAGGATGGCGTCCAACAAGACCGGATGATGAGGCAGTGAATCCTGCTCTCTAGGCCGGCTTGAAGGATTTGAGGGCTTCCGATTCGGAGTCATAAAGGTCTATGGCCCGATGGGCTCCGACAGCTCGAAAGGTCCCTGATAACGATTCGTTCAACCCAACGACTTTGAATTCCCCCTTTTGGGACCGAAACTCATTCGATTTCTCGGCGAGCGCGCCGATGGCACTCCAGCTCATCTCAGGCACATACTCCAGGTTGACGACGACCTGTTTCTTGCCGAGGCTGAGCAGTTTTCTGAGGAGATGCTTCAGTTGGCCCATTTCGATGGGACCGATTCGTCCGCTCGGAGACAGAATGGAAATCGCCCCGAGCTGTCGCACGTTCAGAGTCATGCGTCCTTCCCCCCCTCTTCGGGCGTTTCCCGCTCGAGGACTTCCTGAGCGAGAGCCAATTCGGCGATTCGAGACAAGGTTTGCTCATATTCGTTGTTGAGATTGACCCGGTACTTCTCGTCGAACTCTTCAAAGCGGGCGCGAGGCCAGATTTCGATCTTGTCATAATCCCCGATCAGCACGACATCCCGGCTTCCGTTGATGAAGGCGAAACGCAGCAGGTAGTCGGGCAGGCTGATGCGTCCCTGGTTGTCGAATTCCACGCTGAAGGCGCTGCCGAACAGTTGGCGGCGCATCCCCCGAACGTCCTCAGAGAACACCTGCAAGCGGTTGATCCGCGCGGCGATCTCTTCAAACCGGCTGGCCGGAAAGAGGGCCAGACATCGGTCGAACCAGCCCACGAGGATGAGTTCCTCTCCTCCCAGCTTCTTTCGCAGCACATTGGGGATGATGACCCGGTTCTTGGAGTCGAGGGACTTCCCGTATCTTCCGTACAGGCCCTTCATCAGAGGGTGTTCCTCCAAGACTGAGAGTCGACTTTTCCCCCGGTGCCAGACAGACAGGCGCGAAAGAATTATCGGCACCAAATGACAAAAACTGTAATAGATAGGGACAAACTGTAATCTAACACCATTTTACCCCCTGTCAACAACTTTTTTCGCCTGAGAGCAAGGTTTTTTTTGATGCTTTTTCATCACACCTAACCTACTTGGCGGGAAGAAGTTATAACCGTCGGTTTCAATGGGAAGGCAGGACAATCGGCGAAGTGAAGTCATCTTTGGTTCTGAGTCGAGGCGGTTTTTGGTAAGATCGCTGCACTCCATTCAAGAGGAAGATTTCCGGACGAGGATCCCGGTGTGGTTAATTTCATGAAGATGAGCGAGTTGAAGGATCTCTGCCGCACGCATGGGCTACACCTGTCGCGGATGCGGGGGCAGAACTTCCTGGTTGACGGCAACATTCTTTCTCATCTAACCGATGTAACCCTTGCAGATTCAGTGAATTCAGTCGTCGAGGTAGGGGCAGGAGCGGGGAACTGGACCGACTATTTGGCCGAACGGGCGCCGAAGGTGTATGCCTTGGAGGTGGATAACCGACTCTACTCCATCCTGAGACAAAGGATGGAGTCCTGTCCCCATGTCGAGCCGATACATACCGATGTGCTGAAGTTCGACTTTGATGAGTTTTTCCGCTGTCACCGTGGGGAGCGCTTCGTGATTGCCGGCAATCTTCCCTATCGCGTGGTTTCACCGATCCTGTTTCTGTGGAGTCGTCTCTACCGGGAGACGGCCGGG
>Ga0068714_10007217_pt1 | contig 10904 bp, 8 predicted proteins | sample MTBNYHSulfiMetaG_FD_62988 | JGI IMG/M metagenome (GOLD analysis project Ga0068714, IMG submission 62988) | Enrichment culture microbial communities from rom New York Harbor, USA that are MTBE-degrading - MTBE-NYH (New York Harbor Sulfidogenic)... | ecosystem: Environmental > Aquatic > Marine >... | reverse complement strand
AGCAGATCGTTGCCCGCCATAAAAGCATCAAGCGCAATCTGCCTGTGTGGAAACGACTCCAATTCCGGCGAATAGTGGCGCCGTACTGCAGGCAGACCCAACGAATCACTTACCAGCACGCCTCCCGCTCTTCGCCAGGGCACCAGTTCTGGCTGTGCCAGGATCTCCTGCAGTCCTTGCGCGTTAAGGCTGATAGGCTGTGTCACGTAGCGAATGCTGCCCTGGAACCCCCTATAGCGGATATGGGCCGTCATCAAGGCATCTGTCGTGTCTGTGATCGGATCCATCTTGGTTACGGCAAAGAACGGCGGCAACTCGATCAGCCTGAGATCTTGGAGTGACTTGTCCACGGTGGCGATCTCGTCCTGCAGGCTCCGATCGCTTGCTCCCAAACCTGGCACATGCTTGGCTACCGTCGCCACACGCCAATTGCTGCCCGCATGCACTCCCCTTATGTAGGCCTGGCCCAAACGGCCCACCCAGTATGGATCGCCGCCAAATACGCGTGTGCCCAGATCCCCGCCCTGACCGGGTCGAGGTTCGCTCAAGACATCCAGCGATGGCCCCAACAACAGATTGATCCCTACCGCCTGCAGCTCACGACCGACAATCGTTCCAAACGCCACTGCATACTCGTCATCCCAGGTCGCTCCCACTGCCATGTTGCTGGGTAATTGAGTGAACCCACCGCGCAGCGATGTATAAGGGTAGCCATCCCCTTCCTGAGAGACTGCCATTAGCAAAGGAATCCCCTGTGCAGGCCGCGTGATCACCTCCGTATAACTCAGCATCGTGGTAGCAGTGATCGTTTCTCTCTCAGAGGGTGATGGCGTGGCGCTCACCGGCACAGTCACCGTGACAGGCACCGTCAGCGTGTAGGTCACAGGAAACGAATTGGTGAATGCCAACTGCTGCAAGCCAGTTGTCAACGACAGAACCTGCGACGGAGCAAATGTGCCGTTCCCAAAGTTTTCATTCGCCGGTGATAGGATCACCCCGCCCACTCGCAGTATCTGCAAGAGGCGCGAAATATCCGAACCTGCCCCAATATCACTGCCAGCAAAAGTGATCAAGAATAGCTGGCCCACCTTGTCGGCGGTCGTCATTTGGGCCATCATCTCTTGCAGCCAGGCCTCGTCGCCAATTGCAGCCGCCGGCTTGGGTTCTGGCGTTTGGGCTGTCGTGCTGCCAGGCCAGAACAGCAAGGGAACAAGGCACAATAGCATCACGCTGCTCAGAAAACGAGCTCGGCGACCAGGCTTGCCCCAGTCCACCCTTTTCCTTAAGGAATATCGGTCCATGCTCGATAGTATACCCTCGAACTCGGCTCTCGTCAAACATCTTCTGTCCTGCGTTTTCCCGCACGGCTGCCCGCCCGAAGAACCACCCTGTCTCGCCCACAGCCTTACGAACTGTCCGAGATACAGACTATGCTGCCAGCGACTCGTCGCAAACGCGTGTGCAGACAAGACGGAGCTTCGTATAACGTCATCCCCTTCTAGAATTCAACATGTAATCAAACTGCATCTCGTTCATGACTATGCGAAGGGGCGGCTTGCGTTTTCCTACGCGGCCAGAGACGGGTTGCCCTTTTTCTTGGCTTGTGGTATACTCTCCGGGCAGATCACATCAAGCGTGTCAAGGGAGGTCTCATGGGTCAGGTGCTACTCAGTATCGCCCAATTGATCGTCGCTATCATCCTGAGCGCGATTGTGGCATTCCTCTCCTTCTACCTATTCCAATGGCTGACCCGCGACCTGGACGAGTGGGAGGAACTTCGCCAGGCCAACGCGGCCGTCGGCATCGTCCTGGCAGCCTTTCTTTTAGCAGCCGCCATGATCCTACGCCCGGCTTTGGCAGTGGACACGGCCCTGTGGGATGCCGGACACCAGATCTATGCCCGGATCTTGCTCGCCGAGGCGCTCCAACTGGCAGTCGGCCTCATCCTGGCCGTGCTTGCGTTGGGCCTGGCCCTTCTCATTTTCGCCTGGCTCACCCGGGGAATTGATGAGATCGAGGAACTCAAAAAGGGCAACCTGGCAATCGGTGCGCTGTTGGCAGGGGTTGTCCTGGGCGTGGGGTTAATGGTCAGCCAGGCGGTTGGCCAGATCATGGCCGCCATCGCCTCACTGTTCTTCTAATCGTACAAGGCGCGTTCACCGTGCATACATCGCTCTGCAGCGCTAGAGGAGACTGGCATGACTGATGACCAGGAGTTGATCTGCGTTCACATTTGTCAGGGCTGGGATCTGGCTCAGATATACAAGAGCAGCCTGGAGGCAGCAGGTATTCCTACCCTCCTGAAATACGACTCAGCCAGCCTGGTGTTCGGCATCACCGTGGACGGCCTTGGCCAGGTGCGCATCATGGTTCCGCGCGAATTCGCACCAGAAGCGGCAATCTTGCTCGAAGGTACCGATAGTTCCCGGAGAATGGATTCGACCAGTCACCAGAGCAGAGCGACGACCAGTAGGCTCAGCGGATACGGCATTGTGGCATATTGCTAACCACAAGTGCGTTGCACTTGGGCCAGCCCGAGTAGTTACAACTAGCGGCTGATCACCACATCGGCAGGCATTCCTGGCTTCAGGACACGTAGGGGGTTGGACAGCCGTACCTTTACGGCAAACACCATGTTCGTCCTGGCCTCCTGCGTCTGAACATTTCTCGGCGTGAATTCCGCTTGTTGAGAAATATACGAGACCGTCCCCGCGAAGACACGGTCTGGGAACGAATCCACCCGAACGTTCACCCCTTGACCCAGATACACGCGGTTCAGCTCGTCCACAGGGACATAGAGTGTCAGCGTAACCTCGTCCAGCCCCGCCACAGTGAGAAGAGTCACACCGGCGACGGCGGCTTCACCGGTGTGAACAGAGCGGCTAGCCACCACGCCATCGATTGGCGAGAACAACGTCATCTTGTCGATCTGAGCTTGGAACACAGCACAGGCTGCCTGGGCTCGGGCGACGTGAGCTTCGGCGACAGCAATTGCCTCGGGCAGCGCCTCCGCCTTAAGCTCATCCAGCTTGGCCGCTGCAACCGCAACTCCTGCGGCAGCGATTTTGAATTGCGCCTCGGCGCCGTGAACCTGACTGGCCAACGCCAACGGGTTGTCGCGCAGGGCTCTCAGGGCAGCGACCACTTCCGTCGCTCCCGCCTCGTTCGCTTTGGCGCCATCAAGCGCTGCCTGGGCCGCCTCAACACGGTAGCTGTGGATGGCATACAGCTTTTTCTCTTCCAGGGAACCCTGTGCCTGATACAGGTCCCGCTCCACGATGGCTGAGGCAAGTTCCGCTTCAGCTTGCTCGATTTGGACGGCCGCCAACTCCGCCTTGGTCTGAGCCTCAGCCAGCCGGACATATATTCTCTGAGGGCTGTCCAGGATGGCCTTCAAGTCTTCCCAACTGGTCCTGGCAGCATCCCGTTCGGCAACCGCTTGGCGTAGGCGCGCCTCCGCAGCAAGGACCTCAGCAGGATGGGTGCCTGCTTGCACAACGGACAGATTTGACTCTGCGACCCTTACAGCAGCTTCGGCTTGGGCCATCTGCGCACGAAGGACGCTGTCGTCAAGTTTCACCAGCATCTGACCGGCTTCTACCTCGTCGCCCTCGTCTGCGTAGAGGCCCACAACTAACCCGCCAAACTCCGAAACAATGCTTACGGCCTCGCCCTCAACAGCCCCAGAAACGACCAACGCATCGGATTCATCTTGCGCCTGCCTGTCAAAAAGGTCGACAAGATCCTCCGCCTGGCCAACCTCCAGGCCGCCTTCCACCAACAACCGTGTGACCTGTTCGGGTGATTGCCGGGCCCACCACCCACCCGCGACCAAGACGCCGCCGATGAGGAGCAAGAGGACAGTGATTACACGTTTCATCTCAGCAGATTCGCGACTACTTGTCTGTCCCGGGCAGGCTCGCATCAGCCGGCATCCCCGGCTTGAGCGCGTGATCGGGATTAAACAACTCGACCTTGACAGCAAAGACAAGGTGCGCCCGTTCCTCGCGAGTCAGGACATTCTGAGGCGTAAACTCTGCCTGGCTGGAGATCGAAGCCACAGTGCCCCGAAAGACGCGGTCAGGGTAAGCATCTACCGTCACCGAGACAGGCTGGCCAAGCTGGACCTTGCCCAATTCACCTTGCGGCACATAGATGGTAAGAGTCAAATGGTCAAGACTAGCGAGCGTCAGAAGCGGTATGCCAGACACAGCCAACTCGCCCACGTGTGCAGGCCGCTCCAACACGAGCCCCGAGATAGGCGCCTTGAGCGCCAGCTTTTCCGCCTGCACTTTGAGCGCGACCAACCCGCTGCGCGCGGCGTCCACCTGAGCCTCGGCAGCGGCAATCTGCTCCGCTGTGGCTCCGATTTTCAGACCATCTACCTGAGCTTTGGCCAGCCCTACCGCTGCAGATGCAATCTCGTACTGGGCTCTGGCCGCGTTTGCCTGGGCCTGTAGATCAAGCGGCTCAGCTAGTTGCCGGCGAAGCTCTGCCAAGTAACGCTCGGCGCCTGTCAGGGCTACCTCGGCCTGATCCGCACCCGTCCAGGCAGCCCACGATTGATAGGTCGCCAGGGCCTGTTCGTGCCGTGCCGATGGCAACGCGTGTGAAGGCAAGAACGGTGCGACCTGCTCAAGCATGGTGACAACCTCATCCGACAGAGTACGTCCCTCCTGAGCCGAGGTTGCCAACGCTTTCGCCTGTTCTGCCTGGTGACGTAATACGTTGAGCTGTGCGCGTGCCGCTGTTATGGCAAGCTCCAATTCCTGGGGGTTCTCGAGGATGGCCTGTGCATCCGTCCAGGCAACACGGGCCGCATCTCGAGCCGCCTCTGCCAGAGCTACCTGAGCCTCGGCGTGCGCCAACGTCTCTTCGCGAATCCCAGCTCTGACCAGGGCCAGCGAAGCCTCTGCAACGCCCAGCTCAGCTCTTGCCAATTCAACTTGGGCCAGCAGCAACGAGCCATCCAACTCAACCAGAACATCTCCCGCGCCTACTTGATCTCCCTCGTCAGCGTAGAGCGCCGCAATACGCCCTCCCACTTCAGCGATCACCGAGGCCTCCTCCGCCTCCACAAAACCAGCAGCCACTATCCCCTCTACCTCTTGCTCTGCCTTCAGTCCAAGCCCGCCCAGAAATCTCTCCAACCCGTCCTGTACCTTCGCCAACACCGACGGGTTTTGGCTTGCATACCACCAGCCGCCCACAGCCGCTGCTGCGACGAGCACCATGGCCATGATGATGACTGCTCGCCTCATCGCTTTTCCCTGCACCTTCCTACGCCGTCGTCTCCACTGAATCGGCAGGTACCCGCACGCTGGAAATGAACACATCCTCTAGCGATGGCGCAATGACCTCCATCGCCCGCACCTGCACTCCGGCAGCCTGTAACCTCCCGGCAATCTCTGGCACCAATACATGCACATCGGAGGCCACTGCATGGATCAGCGCCCCATACAGCGCCACCTCCCCCAAAATCCCTGAACCTCGCAGGACCTGCATGGCAATGGCCGGCTCGTCGCAGTCAATCTCCAAGACCTGTCCACGCATCTCGGTCTCTTTGATAACCACCGGCGAACCCTGCACGACTATGCGACCCTGTTGGATAAAGGCCAGGCTTTGGCAATGCTCCGCTTCGTCCATATAGTGAGTGGTAACCATGACGGTCGTACCCTCTTCGGCCAAATGGTACAGCAGATCCCAGAAGGCTCGCCGCGAGATCGGATCCACGCCCGCCGTCGGTTCGTCCAGGAATAACATCTCTGGCTCGTGAATAATGGCCGCGCCCAGGGCCAGCCTCTGCTTCCACCCACCCGATAGGTGGCCAGTCAGCTCCCGCTCGCGCCCCATCAACCCGGCCATCTGGAGCACGAATCCCTTCCGATCCCGCAACCGCCGGTTTCGCACACCATACGTACGCCCATAGAAGTTCAGGTTTTCATCCACAGTTAGATCATCGTACAGGCTAAACCGTTGGGACATGTAGCCGATTCGTTTCTTGACCTCGTCGGTCTGCTTGACAACGTCAAGGCCCAGCACGATAGCCGTCCCCGAAGTGGGCCTGAGCAATCCCAGCAACATCCGAATGGTCGTCGTCTTGCCTGCACCGTTCGGTCCCAAGAAGCCAAAGATAGTCCCCCGCTCCACGGTAAAACTCACGCGATCCACCGCGGTGAAATCGCCAAACATCTTGGTCAGATCCACAGCCTGAAGCGCATGCTCCGTCAACAGCACGCCCCTGTTCGGAGTGCGCGTTGCCCAATCTCCCGCTGCTTCTGTCAAGGCGCCGTCACCTTTCCCCCTCTGCCACCGGCTCCTCTGCCTCGATCTGTCTCCGCACCAGGGAAATGAAAGCTTCTTCCATCCTCGGACGCGTCTGGCGGAGATCAAGGACCTCCAGTCCCGCGGCTTCCAGGGCGTCCATGATCAAGGATTGGCGAGTTGATAGCTCATCGACAAAGACATGCAGCAGATCCCCATAGGTTTGAACCTCTAACACACCATCCAATCCTATCACGATCTGTTCGGCAAGGCGCAGATTGGAAGGCCGGAGCTCGGCCAGGTCACCGGTTACCAGGCCCTTTATGCACTCTGGGGCGTCGCAGACAATGATCCGCCCCTGATACATCAATGCCACCCGCGAGCAGCGCTCTGCCTCGTCCATGTAAGGTGTACTGACGAAAATCGTGATGCCCTGCAGGTGCAACTCGGCCAGTATGTCCCAGAATTCGCGACGGCTAACCGGATCCACACCGGTTGTCGGCTCGTCCAGAAAGAGGACCGCTGGCTGGTGAATGAGGGTACAGGCCAGGGCCAGCTTCTTCTGCATGCCACCCGACAGGTGTGCCGCTCGTCGCGTGCAAAAGTCTGTGAGCTGGGCAAACTGCAGCAACCGTTCCTTGCGTTGGCGTCGCGCTTCTCCTCGTACCTGGAATACGTCGGCAAAGAAATCAAGATTCTCCATCACCGACAGATCGCCGTACAGGTTGAAGCGTTGGGCCATATAACCAATGCGTCGCTTGACCTGCTCCGAGTCAGTGACAGTATCAAATCCAGCCACCCGAGCCGAACCCGTGGTGGGATGCATGATGGCGCACAACATGCGGATGGTCGTTGTCTTGCCCGAGCCGTCGGGGCCTACCAAGCCAATGATCTCGCCGCGCCGTACTGACAGGCTCACGTCGTCTACGGCCCTTACGGCCTTGAAACTCCGAGATAGGTGCTTGGCCTGAATGACGTATTCGTTCTCTGGGCTCACAGTTTTTCCAGGCATCAGTGTGGTCTAGTCCTCGATCTTGGCCTTGATGCGGAACCCAGCCATTCCAGCCAACGAAGCATCACACGACCTCAACCGGCTCGAACAGCTTGATCGGGGGCTGCGCCAGAATCGCGTGCTCAGGGCATTGTTTGACACACGCCGTGCATTGCACGCATTCCCCCAATCGTGCCACTTTGGATCTCTGCACACCATCGAACTCGTAGAGCTCCAGAACACCCTTGGGACATACTTCCACGCAGGTTCTGCAACCCTGGCATCGCTCCGGAACTACAGCAAGTACGAAGGGCATTTCCAGATCGTAACCGAAAAGGGCCCAGAGTTTCAGAAGTTGCGGCCATCTTCGCGCATAGTAGGCCACGGTTGCCCCCGGCTGCAGCGGGCTTGTGCCATCCAGATCAAAGCCAAGCACCAATGCCACGCCCATTATGCCCAGCCCCCAGCCGGCGATCGAGCCTGTCGACCAATCCCCGATCGCAAGCCCGTAGGCGACTACGCCTGCCACTCCAGTGATGCCCAGGACGAGTGTTTTGACCAGGCCCGCCGGGCCTGGTACGAAACGCAACACCTGATCAAAAAACGCGAAAAGAAAGAGGGCAAAGCCCCAGATCATCGCCAGCACCCCCGGGAGGATGCGCCAATTAAGGATAACCACCGGAATTGCGACAGAAACCGACAACAGGCCAGCCCACATCACTGCCATCTGCAACCGATCACCAAGAGGGAACTTGGCCCGGCACATGTCACCGGTTTTATTGAGATTCGCTTCCAAGTAGGCCGGGATATCCCGCGCATACGCTGGTCCGAACTTGCAGTGCCAGCCGGTCTCGTATTCAACCCGCGCCATGTCTATACCCGGAGCCGAGAATTGGGGCAAGATCAGCGTCCGGTGATCCACCTTATCAGCGATGCGACTGGTTTTGACCACCGAGGTTACCGAGTGCGCATTGAACATCCCTCCGCCTGCCGCACACCAGACGTTGATGCCATGGCTGGGAGCCACCAGCAGGTAGCAGTCCAGCCCTTCTATCGCTCTGACAACGCGGCGCACCGTCAGGTCAAAATTGCAGGTGACGAGTACCGGCGCAGCACGCCCCGGGTTTCCAATAATGCGCAGCCCTGTCTCTGTTGGAAAAGGGAATAGCCGAAACAGTGTCTGGATGATTGCCAACAACCAATCAGCCACAGCAGTCACACCGCCTTTTCTGCAACAACGAGCTTTAGCGTGCCCAGCAGATAACTTTTCGTGGTCACAATCCGAAATCCCGCTCGCGCCATCCGCGTGTTCAGCCCCGTGATGCGGCGGGTTGTGTTCTGAGTCAGTACAAAGGTCGCGATGGCAAAAGGCAGCCTAAACAGCCAGGTCCCGAGCTTGCCCAGCGTCGAATCGGGCAGCACCTCATCAGCGACAAGAAGCTCTCCGCCAGGCCGGAGAATACGCAAGCACTCAGCCAGGACATACCTGATCTCCTCGTCTGAAAGCTCGCTAAAGACCAAGGCGCTAACCACAACGTCAAAGCATGCGCTCGTGCAGACAGCGTCCAGGTCAACTGCACCCAGCTCTTTCAGCTCGACCAGATCCTCCAGACCCTCCTCGCGCACCCGCTGAGCAGCCTGGCCTAATATCGGCGGCGCAATGTCGATGCCGGTCACGCGGGCCCCCTTACGGGCCAACACCACGGCCAGGACACCAGTTCCACAGCCAACATCCAGGACCCGGTCGCCCGCGTTCACCCGTACCGCGATGTCCTGACGCACTCGCCCGAGTCGCCCAAGGGTCAGCAAATGCATCCCCCACTCATACCGCCGCGGAGCCGACTCCAGCACTTTCATATACACATACGACATCCCGAATCACTCCCGCAGCGACTGCACTTCAGGCGGCAACGCAAGAGGTTGCTCGTTTTGATGTTGATAGGGGCTGGCGACCACCTGACTGGCGCATCGCACATTGTCAAGCTCTCACAAGGGCAATCGCGATCGCGACCCGCACAGAGGTACGTGGAGGGGCTCCAGCATATTCTACACCCAAGGGGGTGACCTCAGGCTGTGGCATCGCCATCGCGCGCCGGCAGGCACAGGGTAAACGTGCACCCCCGTCCCGGGACACCCTCACTCTCTGCCCAAACCGCGCCACCGTGAGCTTCTACCACCTCTTTTACCAGGGCCAGTCCAAGGCCCGTGCCGCCAAAGTACCTGGTAGCGCTACCATCCACCTGATAGAAGCGGTCAAACACCCGCTCGAGTTGGTCACGAGACAGGCCAATGCCCTCATCAACAACTCGTAACACAGCCATCTCGGCATCGCGCTCCAACGTGAGAGACACCTGCCCGCCATTGGGGCTGAACTTTACAGCATTGTCCAATAGATGGATCAGCACTTGGTCCAGGCGACGAGCATCCCCTTGCACTTGGAGCAGCTCCGGCGCAGACAGGAACTCCAACGCCAACCGGATGCCTGCCTTATCGGCTTTGGGACGCAGAGACTCGGCAGCCCTCCGAGCCAGGGTGCACATGTCCAAAAGCTTCATGTCAAAACCCATCGCCCCAATTGTCTGCAGCGATATGATATCGTTGACCAGTCGGTTGAGATGCGATGCCTTGCCGGCAACGAGCGACAGCGCCTTAAGCTGTTCGGGCTCAAGCGCCCCCATCTGCTCATCCAAAAGCAACTCGGTGTATCCCTCGATCAGGGCCAACGGGGTACGCAACTCATGAGATACGTTGCGGATGAACGCCGACTTGAGCTCATCCAGTTTTCGCACTTCTTCATACGCTACTTGTAGATTGTGCACATGACGCCGGATCTCGTCGTGGAGACGTGCATTCTCGATCGCCTGCGCCGCCAAATCGCCCAATGAGGAAACAAGCCGCAAGTCGTCGTCCGTGAACGGGCCGTCACGTTTGTTCAGTACCTCCACCGCGCCAATGACCTGTCCCTTCACGCGCAACGGCACGCACATAAGCGAGCGTGTCTGGTAGCCACTCACTTTATCCACCCCGCCAAACCATTGCGGATCGGACATAACATCGGACACCAGAACCGCACGCCCATCCGCTATAGACTTGCCCACAATCCCTTGGCCGGGCTCCAATCTCAGCCCCTTGACCGCATCATTCCCCCCACCAATCGCCAACTCGAAGGTGATGAAACCAGTTTCGCGATCGACCAAAGCCAGAGACGCTGCTTCAACATCCAAGATCTCGTTCACCTGAGCAAGCGTGGCGGCTAGGACCCGCTGTGGGTCAAGACTGGAACCCAACGACCGGCCAGCTTCTTGCAGAAAAGCGATTTCTTGATTGCGTTTAAGCGCCTCTTTGGAAGCGCCGACGTGGCGCTGCGTCAATGCCCCCACCACCAGCGCAAGTGCAAGAAACGTCCCCAGCGTCATGGACAACTGCGCACATTGCTCCAAACCCGCGGGCGGTACGAGAACAGCCAATACAATCCATCCCACAGAACAGAGCCCAAGGCCGCGCAGCGTACCGGTCCAGCCACCCCGAAGGCCGCCGGCCACAATGCAAATTGCGTACAGCATAAAGAACGGGCTCGCAAAGCCACCCGAATAGTAAACCGCAATCGTGACAAAGGCAAGGTGCCCCAGGTCCAGCCCCCACCTGATGA
>Ga0068714_10007214_pt1 | contig 10906 bp, 9 predicted proteins | sample MTBNYHSulfiMetaG_FD_62988 | JGI IMG/M metagenome (GOLD analysis project Ga0068714, IMG submission 62988) | Enrichment culture microbial communities from rom New York Harbor, USA that are MTBE-degrading - MTBE-NYH (New York Harbor Sulfidogenic)... | ecosystem: Environmental > Aquatic > Marine >... | reverse complement strand
ATCCGCCCGGCGTTTCCCGCCGTCGAAGCCAGAAACGGTTCCACCGCTCGCTGTCCCCGTAGACAAACCCCACGATCTGGGTGAAGGTCAGCTCGTCGTCCACCACAAAGAGACATCCGAGGATCTTCACGCCCTTGCCCGGCACGATGCGCATCACCTCTGCCGGGAGCCGGTATTCCTTGCCCTGGGAGTCCGCGGCGAACAGCTCGATCCGGTCCCCCACGGCCACCGGGAACAGGCCTTCCACCTCCAGCCCGACGCCGTCCTCGGAGAGGTCCAGCAGGACCGCACGGGTCTTTCCGGATGCCCCGGCCGGGCGGATGTGCAGTTCCTCCCGGGTCCGGATCCTGTGTTTCCGCCGGATCTGCTTCCGCTCCGTCACCACGCCCATACACAGGAAGGTGAAGAACAGATTGAAGGTGCTCCAGCACAGGGCGATCAGGAGCACATCGTGTTCCAGGGGGAAGCGGACCCACCGGACCCAGGCCATCGGGTAAGCGGCCAGGAGCAGGAGAAGCAAGACCTGGAACGGCCAGGCCAAGGGACTCACGAAATCGCTCTGCAGGCTCTTCTCCTTGGGGGTGACCTTGAACCGGGGAGACCGGGGCCGCAGGAAGGTGCTCACCACGGCGGGAACGTTGTACAAACTCAGGGCCGCCTCGTACAGGTCCGAGAAGAACGGGCGGCGGACCTTTCCGAACAGGTAGTCCGACAGGAGCATAGCCGCAGCCAGGTACGGCAGGGCATAGGCGGCCACCTGGGGAAGGGTGGCGTTGTAGATCCTCAGGCCGAAGAACAGGTAGAGGAGCGGGGCCAGCAGGAACACGATCCGGGCCAGGCCGAAAAACCAGAAACCGCAGGTGTTCAGGTAAGCCAACCGCTGGTGCAGCTTGAGCCCCTTCTGGAACAGCGGATTTTTCAGCAGGAAGATCTGCGTCATGCCCTGGGCCCACCGGTTGCGCTGCAGCACGAAGTCCGAAAAGGTTTCCGGCGAGAGCCCGCAGACCATGGGCCGGCCGTAGTACGCGCTCCGGTACCCCCTGGCGTGCAGGGACAGGGCGGTCTCGGCGTCCTCGGTGATGGTCTCCCCGGCGATCCCTCCCGCCTCTTGGAGGCACCGGCGCCTGAGAAGCGCACCGGACCCGCAGAAAAAGGCCGACTCCCAGAAGTCCAGGCTCGGCAGCACCTCTCCGTAGAACATCTCGTTCTCGCCGGGGTTGTCCTCAAAGGTCGCCAGGTTCCGTTCCACCGGGTCGGGGTTGATGAAAAAGTGCGGGGTTTGTACTAAGAAGAGCTTCTCGTCCTTCTGGAAAAACCCTGCGGTGTTCTTCAGGAAGTCCCGGGTGGGAACGTGGTCGCAGTCCAGGACAAGGACCAGGTCGCCTCCCTTCCCACCGAAACCGCCGGCCGTGAGCGTGGGGTCGGTCAGTTCGCTCCCGATCTGGCCGTGGGACGTTCGCCGGAGCGCCTGGTTCAGGTTCCCGGCCTTGGCGTGGTCGTTCTTTCCCCGCGTGGTGTACCGGACCTCCAGGAAGTCGGCCAGCTTCCGGAGGGTTTCGTACCGGGTGAGCGCCTCCAGGGCCCGGGAGGGGTTCGGGTCCATGCGCTTCTGGTGAGTGGCCCCGTCGTCCAGGATGTAGATGTTGAGCTTGTCCCGGGGGTAGTCCATGCGGGCCGCCGCCGTGGCCGTGATCGCCACCATCTCCACGGGTTCAGAGTAGGTGGGAATGAACACGTCCACCACCGGGAGCCCCCGGTCCGCCAGGTCCACGGGCAGCGGCTCCCGCCGCAACGGGGAAACGTTCACAAAGGCGGACAGAAGAAAGACGACGATGGCGTAGCACTCGGCCAGGTACAGAAGCGTCATGCCCGCCCAATCCATGGCGCCGGTGTAGAACAGGGTCTCTGCGGTGCGGAAGAACCAGTATCTTCCGGCCATGACGAGGCACAGGAGGATGAGCAGGATCCGCTGGAATTGCGCGTTCCGGAACCGTCCCTTCCGGATGCAGAGAATCAGGAGCACGAACCCCCAGCCGAACGCGAGTTGCTCCTTGACCCCCAACCGGACGGAGCAGGTCCAGGCAAACCCCGTGACGGCCAGGAACCCGAGGAGCCACAGGGCTGCCCTCTTCCACCGGGACGCGGACCGCCCGGCAGCGGTTTCGCTGCGGCAGCGAACCTCGGTTTTCACGTTGGCGCGAATCAACGCCTCCCCCTCGCGTCAATCATCCAGCGTCTTCCCGCCGAAGCGCTTCACCATGGTGAACTCGTTCCGGTCTCCCACCCGCTCCACGGTCACCTCGTCCATGACCGAACGGATGATGAACCGCCTCATTTCATCCTCCGAGTGGGCGTCCGCCCTCTCCGGGTCGAAGGTCCCCCGCTCCCTCGGTTCGGGTGCCACGGGTTCCTTCCTGTCGCACACCTTGACCACCAGCCGGTCCCGGTGAAGCGCGACCCAGATCTCCACCTCGTCCACGCTCCCCGGTTTCCCGGCACGGAGGATGGCCCGGTTCACCGCCTCCACCGCGCTCGCCCGCACGTTGTAGGACTCCCGCTCGGAGAGAGGCGAGTACATGGCAAACGACTGCACCGCCAAGCCCACCAGGAAGACGTTCTCCAGCCTGCCCTCGATGACCAACCGGATCGTTCTCGGATCGGGAGTCTTGCTCATGGTCCTGCCCCTGTGTGAGGTCGCCGGAGTCCGGGATTCGCGCAGGCCGGCGGAAACACGGCCTCCCTGCCGCCTCTCGGAGAAGCTCACTGGGTGTTTCGGAAGGAAGGGAGGAAAACGTGAGCGGAGAGTTTCGAGTCGGGATCCGTGCGATTCACGCGCATGCATGAATCGGGTGACAAGCGGGCAGACGGGGGAAAGAGCGCACGTGGGCTGGCGGTTCAGAAGGTGCCAAAGGCTAGCCGCCCGTTGAAGAACTCCCCTCGGGCAGGCCGTTCAAAAGGTACCGGATGCAAGGCGCGCGAAATCCTGAGGAGGGAGCCGTTGGGTGGAAGTCCCTCACGCCCACCCGGCGCTGCCGCCCCGCAGCATCCGGCGGCGTTGCAGAACGCGGCGGAGGGAAACGCGCGGGTCAGTGCACCACCCAGACAGCCAGGTCCCCGGCCAGCTGCAGGACCTTGTTGCCCACCCGGCCCATGAAGAACTCCTCCACCTTCGACAGACCCCTGCGGCCCACCACCACCGTGTCGAACCCGCCCCGCCGCGCCTGCTCCACGATCGTACCCGCGCGGCTGTCCCCCTGCGTGATCCGGGCGCTGATGCGGTTCCTGTCGAACCCCATTTCCTCCCACCGCTGCAGTGTATCCTCGAACATGGCGTCCATACGGGCCCGAACCCTCTCGAACTCCCCGATGGCCTTGGCCACCCAGTCTTCATGCTGATTCAGGCCGTACAGGTCGTCATAGTCGGGGAGAAAGCCCTTTCGGCCCCGGATGACGTGCAGGAGCATGATCTCCGGGTGCCCGGCTTCCGGGTTCAGGAGCCGCTCCACGTACTTCACCACCCGCCGGGACTCGTCCGAGCTGTCCAGGGCCACCAGGATTCTTCCGGGGGACGGGTCGTTTCCCACGATCCACACGGACTCGTCCACGAGCCGGCCCAGGATCTTGTTGGTGGTACTGCCGAACAAGAGCCCCTTGAGGGACCCCAGGCCCCTGCGCCCCATCACCAGGGCGTGGTACCCTTTGCGGGCTTCCTGAGCAATGTCCCTGGCGATGCCGATCTTTCGCTCCTGCACCAGGGTGGTGACCGCCTCCCGGCGGTGCCCGGCCTCTGCCAGCACAGAGAGACAGTTGTCGAAGGACCGGTCGACCCGTTGCGTTTGAACGGATTTCCACCGTCCCAGGTTGAACCGCTCGTCCAAGGGACCGACATCGGTCTCCAGGTCCCAGTACACGTCGGGAAGGCGGTCCAGGACGTGAAAAAGGGTGAACCAGGCCGTCTCCGGTGGAAACAGGCGCGCCACGTACCGGACCGCGGCCAGCGACGGGTCGGACCCATCCACTGCCACCAGGATGTTTGCCGGCTTCTTCTCCATGGCCCCTCCTTTTCGTTTCGTTCTCTGCGGTGCTCCTTCCCTTTCCGGCGGGTCGTGCTTGCGCCCCGCTTTCGGGTGAGTTCGAACGGAGCATCCCCTGTCCATATTACAACGGTTCGCCACCGGATGAACATGAGGTTCTTCCCGATACCGTGGGCGTTCCGTCGCCGTCCTTGACCCAGGAGAAGCGTTCGTCGATAAGGGAGCCCTCAGACTCCGTCTCCGGCAGGAGGAAGCAAGCCATGGGCGAAACAAACCGAGCGCCGTTTGTCCAAGGTCTTCATCTCGTGCTGTTCTGCCGCGACTGGGAGGCCTGTGTGGGCTTCTACCGGGACACCCTGGGGTTCCGGGCGGTGGACGGCCGAGACGGTTTCGTGGAGGTGGAGGCTGGACCGGGCGCAAGGATCGGCCTCATCCGCGTCCCCCCGGAGAGCCATCGTGCGGCGGGGCCGGGCCCGTTTCTCGTTTCACTCCGCGTACGGGACATCGAACAGGCCCACCGCCAGATGAGCGGCCGCCTGCCCGGTGTGGAAGCCGTGCGTCCTCACCCCTGGGGGGCAAGCGTGTTCGAGATCCAGGACCCGGAGGGCCGCCGGTTGGAGTTCTGGTCCCCACGCGACCCCCCGGCCGTGGGGGGCTCGACGCCTTGAGGGGGTGGGGGCCTTCCGGCGCTCGTGCCCGTTCAGCCCCGACCCGCCAAAGGGCCGGGGACGGAAGCGGCATCCCCGTGCCTGCACGCGATCTCGGCAGAGAAAGCCCGTTTTGGTATCATCCACGGGTGACCCGACGCCGAGTCGGAACCGGAGGATCGTGGGTTTGCCCTCCCGTCCGGCGATTTTCACCGGGTTTCGGTTCTCCAAGGCGGCCGGGTTGACAAAACGAATGCGGCCGGGCTATTCCTTGAATCTCATTCATGCGTTGAATTGTGTTCAAGGAGCGTGTCTTCGGTCCGGACGCTCTCTGCAGAGGAATTCATGAACCGAGCCGGTACCACGCAACCCTCCGCCGTCACCGCACAGCGAAGACAACGGGAAAAAGAGAACCGAACCCGGACCATCCTCCAGTCTGCAGAACGGCTCTTCTGCGAAAACGGGTATCCCAACACCAAGATGCAGGACATCGCCCGGGAAGCGGAGATCGCCGTGGGCACCGTGTACTTCCACTTCCGGAACAAGGAAGATCTTCTCCTGCAGCTCATGGACGACATCGCCTTCAACGTTCGCAACATCCTCGGGGAGGCCTTTCAGGCCGGGCAAACGCCCATGGAACGCTTCGAGAACGCCGGAAGGGCCTTTTTCGAGAAGTTCTGCCTGGGCCACCCGTCTCACCTGATCATCCTGCTCCGGGAGTCGGTGGGAATCACCCAGGAGGTGGAGGCGTCGCGGCGGGCGATCTTCGACCGGTTCAAGGATGACGTGCATGCCGCCATCATGGAAGTGATGGCCGAGTACGTCCTTTCCAACCCGTTCGTGGCCGAGGTCACCTCGGTAGCCATCGTGGGGATGCTGGAGCGGGTGGCCTACCAGTACCTGATCTGGCAGGACCGTTCCGGGGATATGGACACGATCACCACCGAGGCCCTCGCCTTCATCCGGGGGGGACTCCGGTCGGTCCTGAGGAACCTGAAGGATCGCGAGAACCAAGCATGAGATTGAGGGTCGGGAACAGATGCTGCTCAAGGGGGGCTTGCACGTACACACGACCTGCTCCGACGGGAAGCTGACCCCCCAGGAGGCGGCCGCAGCCTACGAGCAAAGGGGCTTCGACTTCATCGCGTTCACGGATCACGACTACCTGCTCAAGCCGGACCACCGCGAGATCTACTCCCGGGTTCGCAGCCGCATGATCCTTTTCCACGGCATCGAACTCACCGTGTTCGCAAAAGGCTACGTTCACGTGAACCGGATCGAGGGGGACCGGGAGACCCTGCACGTGTTCAACCACCTGGGCGAGTACGACCTCACCGAAGACCAGATCCTGGACCGGGTCCAGATCGTTTCCGCCCTCTACCCTCTGGACGCGGTGGAGATCACGACCAAGGGTTTTCGGGAGAGCTGGCTGGAAGGCCTGGACGTGCCCTACCCCAAGATCGCGTCCGACGACTCGCACACCTTGCTCGGGGTGGGCCGGGCCTGGATCGAGCTGGACGCCTCCAGGGACAAGGACGACATACTCCGCAAGATCAAGAAGGGCCGATTCTGGAACTGCTACCTGTAACCGCAAAGGAGGGGAACATTCCATGAGCCGACGAGTTGCCATTTGCGCCGTAGCGCAAATCCGAAACGAGCCGGACATCTGGGAGAGGCGCTTTCAGGGCATGCTGCTGGACTGCCTGGAGCCGATCCTGGAGGGCACCGGCGTGACCTTCGACATGGACAAGGGGATCCGGAACGTCCTCACCTGCTCGGACGACGTTTTCGACGCCCGGACCATCTCGGACAACGGGATGACCGACGTGGTGGGGGCCCACTACCGGGGAGAGGAGAAGATCGCCCAGGACGCCTTGAACGGACTCGGCTACGCCATGGCGTGCATTCTCTCCGGCCACGACGACCTGATCCTCTACATGGGCCACTGCAAGGAGTCCCAGCCCGAGAGCCGGAACATGTGCACGAACCTGGCGTACGACCCGTTCTTCTGCCGCCCGCTGGGCCTGGACTTCCTGAACGTGAACGCCCTGCAGGCGCGCGCCTACATGGCGGCGTCGGGCGTGACCGAAGCGCACCTGGCCCGGGTGGTGGCCCGCGCCCGCGCCCACGCGGCCCGGAACCCCTTCGCCCGGGAAAACCCGCGGGTCACCGAGGAGGAGGTGGCGGCCTCGCCGCTTTTGGCCGACCCGCTCCGGGAGCTGCACGTGTACCCTGTGACCGACTGGGCCTTCGGGATGCTGCTCTGCTGCCAGGAACGGGCACACGAATTCACGGACAACCCGGTGTGGATCACCGGCTTCGGGAACTCGATGGACCGCTATTTCGTGGGGGACCTGGACCTGACCGCGAACCTCGCGCTGAAGAAGGCGGCGGAGCGGGCCTACCGCATGGCCGGAATCCGGGACCCGCGGGCCGAGCTGGACGTGGTGGAGATCAACGACGCCTGCGCGCACCAGCTGCCCATGACGGCAGAGGGGCTCGGCCTGGTGGAAGCGGGCCGGGCCGGGGCGTGGATCCAGGAGGGGGGCCCCGACCGGCAGCACGTGAACCTGTCCGGGGGCATGCTCAACGGAAACCCGATCATGCTCGGGGGTGCAGCGCGCGCGGTGGAGGCGGTCCTCCAACTGCGGGGAGAAGCGGGGGAGCGGCAGGTCCCCGGGGCGAGGAAGGCGCTGGCACACGGGTCCACCGGAGGGGCCGGCCAGCATCAGACCGTGGTCATTCTCGAAAAATAGGCGAACGGAGCGGCAATCATGGGAACGAGAAAGAAGCACCGTAACGTGGGCGTGATCGGGGTCGGACAGACCAAGCACTCCAGCCACCGGGAGGACGTGAACCAGCCGGAGATGGTGCACGAGGCCGTGCGGGAGGCCCTGGACGACGCCGGGATCACCCTGAACGACGTGGACTGCATCGTGCACGGGAACATGGAACTCTTCGAGATGATCCACCAGCCGGATCTCTGGCATGCGCTGGGAACGGGCGCGCCGGGCAAGAGCGCGTTCCGCCTGACCACCGGAGGCACCACGGGCGCCACGTTGTTCTGCGCGGCAGACAACCTGGTGGCCTCGGGCATGTACGACGTGGTCATGGCCATCGGTTTCGAGAAACTGCAGGAGGGGCACACCACCGGCGGCATCACGAACATGGCGGACCCGCTCTGGTTCCGCAGCCTCCAGACCGGCGCGCTCACCGGGACCTGCGCCTACGATGTCATCCAGGAGTTCGGGGAGGAGCGGGCCAAGAAGGCGGCCATGATCTACCGGATCATCATGGACCAGCACGCCTGCCTGAACCCCAAGGCGCACCGGGCCTTCGGGCTGGAGTTCGACCAGATGGACCATCTCATCCGGTCGTCCGCCCGCCTCATCGGGGAGCTGAAGATCATCGACATGTGCTCTCAGTCGGACGGGGCTTGCGCCGTGATCCTGGCCTGCGAGGAAAAGGCGAAACGTGCCGCCCAGAAGCCCGTTTGGGTGCGCGACCACATCACCGTGCACCGGGAGGAGACCTTCAACATCCTGGGATACGACCAGGCCACCGAGGAGGAGAAGACCCACAAGGTGGCGGCCCGGGAACTGTTCAAGCGCAACGGGATCACGAACCCGCTGGAGTACTTCGACGTGTTCGAGATGTACGACCCGTCTTCCTGGTGGGGCCTGGACTGGCTGCGGGACTTCTTCCAGCTGGAGGGGGACGAGCACCTGCGGCTGGTGGAAGACCGGGAAATCTCCCGGACCGGCAAGATGCCGATCAACCCGTCGGGCGGTGTCATCGCTTCGAACCCCATCGGAGCCACGGCCCTGGTGCGCCCGGCGGAGGCAGCCCTGCAGGTGCGGGGAAACGCCGGCCCCCACCAGATCCCGCGCCCGGTGAACCACGCGCTCGCTTCGGGGTTCGGTGGCACCATGTGGACCGTGCTCATGATGCTCGAAAAGGAACTCGACTGGCAGGAGGCCTGAACCATGAGTGAGAAATTCGGAGTCAAGGTGGAAGAAATCTTCGACACCATGCAGGAGCGGTTCCGTCCCGAGGGGGCCCAAGGCGTGGACGCCAGCTTCGGGTACGACATCACCGGCCGGGGCAAGTGGCGGCTCACGGTGAAGGACGGGGCCATGACGATCGCACGGGCCGAGGACCTGGGCGATTGCGTGGTGGTCACCCGGGCCGATCCGGACACCTTCGTGGGGGTCAACATCGGCAAGGTGGACGGCACCGAGGCCTTCACCACCGGGAAGATCTCTGTGGAAGGGGACATGGGCGCCCTGGGCAAGACCTTCAAGCTGTTCAAGCGGTTCACCCCGCCCAAGAAGGAACCCACGGTGCGGGAGTACATCCTGGACATGTTCGGGACCCTGACGGCCCGGTTCCAGCCCCAGGCGGCCGGGGACAGCAAGCTCGTCATCTGCTACGACATCGGCGGCAAGGACGGCGGCCGCTGGACCGCCGTCATCGAGCACGGGACCTGCACGCTGTCTGAAGGGCTGGCCTCCTCCCCGTCGCTCACCCTGGCCATGAAGGCCAAGGACTGGGTGGACCTCATGCTGGGCCGGGTGGACGCGCTGACCCTCCTCAGCACGGCAAGGGCCAAGCTGGAGGGGGACATGCAGCTGGCCATGCGGCTGGGCGAGCTGTTCGCCAAATACACCCCTCCAGGCCAGGAAGCGGTGCAGGACGAGGAGCTGCTGGTCCTCAAGAAGGTGGTCTCCGTGGGACAGAAGTTCGCTACCGGGCCGGTCATGGGCAAGTTTCTCAACGGGTTGAAGGAGAAGAAGATTTACGCGAACCGGTGCCCGGTGTGCAAGCGGCTGCAGCTGCCGCCCCGGGAGGTCTGTGCCGTGTGCAGGGTCCGGGTGGAGGAGTTCGTAGAGGTGGGCCCCAAGGGGAACGTGCGCCTGCTCGACACGGCCTACTACGCCAGCCCGGACCCGCTCACCGGCGAAACCCGGGAAACGCCTTACGCCATGGCCTACATCCTGCTGGACGGCTGCAAGGGCCAGGAGGCGTTCGCCCATTTCATCCGCAACGATCAACTGGACCGGATCGAGATGGGCTGGAACGAGAAGAAGGGCACCATCGTGAGGCCGGTGTGGGCCGAGGAACGCAAGGGCAAGGTGACGGACATCCGCTACTTCGAGATCGATGAATAAGGAGTTCGACGATGAAAGAGGGGTTCGACACGTCCAACTGTTTCACGATCCAGGGAAAACTCGCCCTGCCCTATTCCTATTTCGCCGGCCGGGTGGGAAGCCGGTTCCTGGTCCGGATCCGGGACGAGAAGAAGATCATGGGGACCCGCTGCAACCGCTGCGCAAAGGTGTACCTCCCCCCCCGGCAGACGTGCGACGTGTGCACGGAGGACATCCGGGACAACTGGGTGGACGTGGCCAACGAGGGGGAGGTCACCAACTTCACCGTGGTGCGGTACCGGGACAGGCACCTGCCCAAGGACCCGCCTTACATCCTGGCGGTGATCCGGCTGGACGGGGCGGACACCTCCCTGGTGCACGTGGTGGAGGGGGTGAGCCCGGACCGGGTCCGGACCGGGTTGCGGGTGCGGGCCGTCTTCGCGGAGCAGACCACGAACACGCTCCTGGACATCGACCACTTCGAGCCGGTTTGAGTGAAGACCCGGGGGGAGGCAGGCCTCCGGGTCTGCTCCCCTTGGGTCGAGAAGACCCAGGCCCCCGTAAGCCCCCTACGCCCGGATGGATGCCCGAGCACGGCCCCCGCTCCCGCCACAAGGACGGAGGTTCCGGTACCGTCCGCCTCTCGGATCCACCCTGACTTCTGCTTGAATCTCCGGGCTCGAACGTGTAAAACCTTGGGCACCTTTGAACCTCATCCCACCAACGTCAGGGGACGAAACCGGCATGGATACCGGCACCTGGATCCTGGTTTGCGGGTTGGCCGCCGGCGTCTACATGGCCTGGAACATCGGGGCCAACGACGTGGCCAACGCCATGGCCGCCCCGGTGGGCGCCAAGGCGATCACCCTCAAACAGGCGGTGATCATCGCAGGAATCCTGGACTTCGTGGGCGCCGCCTTCGTCGGGTCGCACGTGACCAACGCGATCCGCAAGAACATCGTGGACCCTTCCGTGCTGAGCGACCCGCACACCGTGTCCCTGGGGCTCTTGGCCGCCTTGCTCGCCGCGGGCTTCTGGGTGTTCTTCGCCACGTGGCGTAATCTGCCGGTCTCCA
>Ga0068714_10007213_pt1 | contig 10909 bp, 14 predicted proteins | sample MTBNYHSulfiMetaG_FD_62988 | JGI IMG/M metagenome (GOLD analysis project Ga0068714, IMG submission 62988) | Enrichment culture microbial communities from rom New York Harbor, USA that are MTBE-degrading - MTBE-NYH (New York Harbor Sulfidogenic)... | ecosystem: Environmental > Aquatic > Marine >... | reverse complement strand
GGAAGCTCGCGAGAGCAGGCAATTGGTGAAGGTGGTGCCCCGGAGGTCGCAGCCCTGGAATGAGCAGTGCCGCAGATCGCAGCCCTGAACCTCCGTACCCTGCAGGGTAGCCCCGCTCAGGTCTCGGTGCTGCGCTCGGACGCCCCGAAGCTTCGTAGCGCTCAGGTCCGCATGCTGCCAGTTGATGCCACGGGCCACGCTGAGAGCCTCGCCCACGGTGGAGAAGCCCGTGCCCGTCCAGATAGTGTTGCCCATCCGGTCCTTGATCCGCAGGGGCCGCACCTCGCCCCGTTTCGGCTCGCCCTTCGGCTCCGGGGGCTCGGGCGGTGCCGGCTTGCCCTGCAGGATGTCCAGGGGCCCGCGGAGCCGCCGGCCAGGGTACGCAAGGCGGCGGGATTGCCCATGCTCCGCCTGCTGGCGCTCGTTCGATTGCCGGAAGAGCTCCTCGGCATCAGGCGGCTGCCATGCATCTGGCATCGCCATACGTCACTCCCCGTGCCGGAAGCGCTGGCCGTCGGGCCTGGGCCGCACGTACTGGGCCAGCTTGTGGAACTCCGCTACCTCTGCCGGGCTCAGCTCCCTGAAGTGAGGCTGAGGGCGCACGTTGCTTTTCACCTTGCCCTTGACCCATTCCTCGGCGATCGGTTCATCCGTCCTGAGGAGCGTGCCGTTGCCCGGGGCGTCTGCGCCGACGCATCTCATCGGCAGGTAGGCGCCCAAGATCGGAAACTCGGTCGAACGGATGCACTGGTAGTAGTGCCCAGCCGGCGGTCCCGGAGGCGGGGCCTCCGCCTTCGGGGTGAAGCTGCGGCGCAGGTCGTCCACCTCCGCCTGGAGCTGCTTCACCTGGCGCTTGAGGTCCAGGACCTCGGGATCCATCTCTGCAGTCTTCATGATTCGTTCTCCTTCAGCCCCTCGAGGGGGCCCTAAGATTTGCGCTCACTTGTCATCGGCTTCCAGCTCCCCGTCCGGGTTCACGCGCCGCTGCCGGCGCTGCCGCTCCTGCCGCTGCTCCTGCTGGAACCCGAAGAACTGATCGCGGAGCTCCGGGGCACGGGTGCGAATGAAGCCCGTCAGGTCCTCAACGTCCGCCTTCAGCTGTTCCGCTTCGGTCACGTCGGTCACCTCCAACTCGGTGCGCTGGGACGGTCGGCCATCGACCCGATCAATCAGCACCGGCATCTCCCGCATGGCCCACTGGGCTCCCTTCTTCAGGCCCAGGAGGAGCTGCCGAAGGTACAGGTCCAGCAGCACGTCCACGTAGGGCCGCCTCTCCCCGTGGGGGATCTCGCGCAGCTTCTCCTTCAGCGGCTCGACCAGGGAGGTCCTGCCCGGGGGCCGCCCTGGGCTGGCCTTGTTGCCCGGCAGGAACTTGCCGGTCACCGGGTCCCGATCCGGGCGCTGGCTTTCGTTTTTGGCCGTTTGTTTACGGGTCCCCATCTTCGTCCCCTTCGCTGGCCTCCAGGATCTTGAGGATCGCGTTGGAGCCGTTCACCCGGGCCATCAAGGCCTTGACCTGGGGCAGGATCCGCTGGGCCTCCTTCGTGTCGGCCTTCGTCCAGTCGCCAGCGCCGCCGGCCTCCTTCTCCGCCAGCTCGAGGAACCGCTTCAGCAGCTCGATCTCCTCCGGGGTCACCAGGCGGTCTTCAAGCGCCCGGCCGGTCAGCGCTGGGAAGGGATTACTCATCCGTCTGCACCTCCTCACGATCCCGCTCTCGCTCCCTGGCCGGCGCCCGCCTCGGGCGGTAGGTGCAGGTCTCCTCGAGGACGTCCCAGTAGCGGCAGCGGCGCTCCAGGCACAGCTCGGGATCGAGTCCCAGGACGCAGTTCGGGTTCTCGGTCTTCATGCGGCCACCTCGTCCAGGGCCAGGGACCACTGCTCGACCAGCGGCACGATCCCGAGGAGGGCCAGGGGGATGTCCGGGGCAAGAGATCCCACCGTTATGTGAGCTGGCTCCGTTTTCCACCTGGTCACCTTCTCTGCCAGGGCCTGCAGCACCGCTCTGTATGCTTCCCGGTAGTCCCGTAGCTCGCTCATGCCCCCTCCAGGTCGGCGTGGTAGAGCGCATGGCATCGCGAGCACAAGCAGCACAGGTCCTCAGGCCGCTCGTGGTATAGGCAGTCGCGGTACGGCATTGCGTGGTGCACTTCCACCGACTCCTCGCTCTTACACACCTGGCACCGCCCGCCCGTCAGCCAAAGCATGGCCCAGCGGATCCGCCGCCAGTGATCCGTGAGCAGGTACTCAGGATAGGTGATGAAAGCCGGGGCCCGGGCGTTGTTCATGCTCTCCCCCATACCGTACTCCGTACTGGCCACCGTACCTCCTCCGTACGCTCTCTATAGCGTACGTACGGTACGGTACGGTTTGGTGGCTCCGTACGAAGTGTACATAGTACGCTTGAGTACGGTTCAGTACGGTTGCTATAGGGTGACAAGGGCGTACACTCCTCGGGCCGGTTTCATGACTTTTCCGCGGGCTATGAGCCGGTTCAGGGCCGCTCGGGCCGCATTGTTGTTCCGTCCGGTGGCGAGTCCCACCGCGGTCGGCGTGCATCCTTCAGGATGCTGGGCCAGCACGGTCAAGGTCTTTTCCTGGTCTGGGGTCAGGCGGTCCATGCTGATCTCCCCCTCGCCCAACTTGAACAGGCCGTCCTCGAACAGAATAGAAATCGCCGTGTCCTTAACGTGGTTCCCGCCCACAAACAGCTTGCCGGCCAGGTCGCCGCGTTTGCGGTCGATGGTGATAAGAGAGTCAGCCTGGGCCACCATACCCGTGGAGCCGATCGGGTTGAGAAAGAAATCCTCCCGGTCGTTCTTACCCGTGTGCCAACTGGCCACGATGGCGGCCCCGTGCTTCTTCCCGAGCTGCCGCCACCTCAGGTAGATCTCGGAGTCGCCGTACTCGTTCAACTTGAAGTCCGGGTCTTTTGGCAGCAACGGCAAGAAGGTGTCGAACATCAGCACGTTGAACCCGTGCTCGGTGATGGCCCGCTCGGCGTCGGCTAGGGCCTTGTCGCCCGTCGACCAGGTGTGTAGTACGTAGGCGTCTTCCGCCAGGGGGGCCATGCCTTTGAAGCGGTCGGACGTGTCGCCCTCGTCCAGCTCGAAAGCCACATACAACACCTTGGTCGGCGTGGTGGCCCGGCCCAGGATCTCGGCTCCGGCGGCGATGGCATTGGCCAATTGCATCATCAGGAAAGACTTCCCCTGCGACTTCTTGCCGACGATCATGTTGAACCCCGGGGTCACCATGCCCTCGACGTACCAGGTCCGGGGCGGGATCTCGGCGAGCTGCCGCTCCCGGAAGGAAGTTATGGTACTGAATAGATCGGGTTTGGGCTGCCTCTGGCCGTCGCCGTCTCGACGGTCCCGCCACGTAACGAACGCACCCCATTCCCACGGTTCAATTCCATACTCCTTGAGCATGGCCCACAGAGGCTCATAGCGACGGTTGATGGCGTCAACTCGCTCGCGTTCGTGCTGAATGGCCGCGTCGCTCAAAGTTCCACCTCAGATAGCCGGCGGAAACTGATCACTTTCCGCCTCCGCACGCGCAGGCCTCGAGGTAGTGCTCCAGGTCATCCTCTCGGTAGACTACCCGCTTGGGTGTCAGGCGGTAGTGCCGAATGCGCCCGGCCGTGGTCAGCCGGGTGAGCGTGGACCGCGAGATCCGCAGGCGTTCAGCGGCTTCGCTCGGCGACAAGAGCGTCTGCATCGAAAAATCCGCGGACTCGCTCGAGCGGGATCGTGTAGATCGTAGTGAGGGGATCGGAATCAAGAAGAGCCTGCTGGAAGGCCGCATCTACGTTGTCCGCAGACACCCAGGTGGGCCGGCCCGCCCGGATGATCGCCACCGGACGCTCCATGAAGTCCCCAGACGCCCATTGCAGGCCTAGTTCCGCAGCAACCTCACGCGCCGTAGCATAGCTCATGGTCTGGCTCAGCTCGACGTATACCGCCACAACGAGCGCATTCTCGAAGGTGTACACGCGGTCGATACCCTGTCCGGCTTTGGCGTTCAGCCCCAAGGCTCCGTCCAGGTTCGCCAGGGTGGTGGGGGCCACACCAAGCAGCGCCGCCAGCTCTTTCGTACGTAAGAAAGCTTTTTCCATGGTTCACCTCATATTGCAAATATCTGGCAAAACCTGTAGGTTTGGAATATGGAGAGCAATTCTCCATATGGGAGGGGTCCATGGACGAACGCGAACGCCGAATTGGCCACATCGAAGAGGGGATGTCACGGCTGTGGGTGCGCATCGACGATGAGAAGGAACACAGTAGCCTCTATTCTCTAGGGGAAACAGACGCGACAGTTTGGGGTGTTGGCACTGGCCCTCCTGCGATCCCGTGGTGCCATTCAAAGTCAGATCTTGCGTCTCTGGGGCAAGAGCTCGAAGACCGTGGGGCTATCCCCCACCAGTGGGCGGCGAACTTCAACCGCCACTTCACCGTAGACAATGGCTCGATCATTGATGCAGCAGGATTATCTCGTCTCGCCTACCAGCGAAAAGGCACAAGCAAGAGGTCGACGTACTACTCACCGCACCGGGGCCGGGAGCTGATCAATAAGGCCCGAGAGATCATTCATGAGGCTGCCGAGCTCACAGAAACTGGCAACCCGCGACCCGGTACTTCGACCCGGCTGCGAGCAGTAGAGAAGCAATTGTCTATGCTTTTGGAAGCCGGAGTGCCCTAGGAGGTCATTCTAATCTGCCGCATCACCCGTTCAAACACGTCGGGCCCGATGGTGGTATAGCGCTCCTGCACGGCCATGCTCGACCATCCGCAAAAGCGCCGGATGAGTTCGTCGGGCAGCCCCGCCGCCTTGAGGGCTGAGGCCAGGGTGTGACGGAGCGCGTGGGCATCCAGCGGCATAGCCCCCTCCCCACGATCGCGCTCAATCCCCGCGACTTTCAGAGCACTCGCCAGGCGCTTTTGCCACCAGGTACGGCCCATGCGGGTCTGACCGTCCAGGCTGAATACCGGTCCCTGCGGCCGGCCCTGCATGTCTACAATCCGATACACCACCTGGAGCTTTCGCAGCTCGTGCAGCGCCCGCACGCAGCGGCGGTCTGGCCAGAGCACCTGATCGAAGATCGGGCAGGCCCGGGGGCGCTTGGCCTTCGTCGGGCGGATGCTCGTGGTAGTCTCCAGGCTCCCCCGGATCTCGACGTACTCCTCCCCTTCTTCCAGATGCACGGCGCTCCAATCCAAGGCCAAGGTTTCACCCTTCCTCATGCCGGTACTGGCGGCCACGAGAAAGGCCGTGTAGTCCAGCGGGCCCTGCCAGGGGGCAAAGTCCTTCTTCTGCCAGACGTCGGCAGGGAATAGCGCCTCCAGCTCTTGCCGGGTGTACGGGGTGCGCACCCGGGCCTCCTCGTCAGCCTTTACCACCGCCTCATCCGGGCTGACGGCGATAATCCCCTCCTTCTTCGCCCGCCGCAAGATCAGACGCAGGACCTCGAGCACGCGGATCGCCGTTGTGCGTCGGTCGGCCAGGCGCTCGCCCAGCAGGCGGCTCTGGAAGTCCTGATAGTCCCGGGCGCTGATTTCCGTCAGGCTCTTGTCCGCGATCGGATCGGTGAGAATCCACGCCTTCAGGTAGCGCCGGCACCCGGTCACATAAGACCGGCCGAGGGCCTTCTTGCCGCCCGCCAGCTCCCGGGCCCGGGCGTAGGCCTCGAAGGCCGGGAGGGCATATTCCCGCAAGCTCTGCGCCGGGGCAGGGGCGTTCAGCACGGAAAGTACGTACTCGATCGCTGCATGCTCCTTGGTCTCCCCGGTGCTGCGCCAGCGGGTTTCACCACGGAGCATGAAATAGTAGTATCCAGATGATTTTCGCCGCCAAAGGCGGTAGGGCTTTCGTTCCTGATTGGGTTCCATCTCGATTCCTCCACAAGAATACCCTATCGACAATCCGTCGACAATGCGCAAGACACAAAAGACCGCCGGAGAGTGGCGGTCTTCTAAATCATTCTCTTGTAAGGTATTGGTATGGGCGGTGACGGGCTTGAACCGCCGACCCCCTGGGTGTAAACCAGGTGCTCTCCCAGCTGAGCTAACCGCCCGAACGGACTTGAAGCTACCATGCGGCCTGGAGCTTGTCAACGTTCACCCCCGACACGGAAATCCCGATTCGCGCTCTTGATATCCCCCCCGGTATTGCCTATATTCATGAAAATACTTTACCTGCAAGGTAATGTAAAAAAGGGGGGGAAACCCATGCTGCCAGAAGACCTGGGCCTGGAAAGCAAGCTCCTGCACGCCGGATTTTCCGGGGACGATTCGACCTTGTCGCGAGCGCTGCCGATCTATCAGACCACTTCGTACCTGTTCCGCAGCCCCGAGCACGCCGCAGACCTCTTCGCCCTCAAGGAGTTCGGGAACATCTACACCCGGATCATGAACCCCACCACCGGGGTATTCGAGGCCCGGATGGCGGAGCTGGAAGGTGGGTCCGGCGCCCTGGCCCTGGCCTCCGGACAGGCGGCGATCACCCTGGCCATTCTGAACATCGCCGGGGCGGGCGACGAGATCGTGTCGTCCTCGAGCCTGTACGGCGGCACGTACAACCTCTTCCACTACACCCTCAAGAGGCTGGGGATCACCACCCGCTTCGTGGACGGCGACGACCCCGAGTCCTTCGCCCGGGCGATCACCCCCCGGACGCGGCTGCTCTACGGGGAAACCCTGGGCAATCCCAAGCTGGACATCCTCGACATTCGCCGGATCGCGGACATCGCCCACGAGCACGGAATACCCCTGTTCCTCGACTCCACGACCACCTCTCCGGTGCTGCTTCGACCCTTCGAGCACGGGGCCGACGTGGTGATCCACTCCGCCACGAAGATCATAGGCGGCCACGGCACCTCGATCGGCGGCGTGGTGGTCGATTCCGGCAAGTTCCCCTGGGACAGCGGCAAGTTCCCGGAGCTCACCGAGCCGGACCCGAGCTACCACGGGATCCGCTTCGTCGAGAGTTTCGGTCCCATGGCCTTCATCATCCGTCTCCGGGTGACCATGCTCCGGGACCTCGGCCCCGCCCTGTCGCCCTTCAACGCGTTTCTGTTCGTCCAGGGGCTGGAAACCCTGCACGTCCGGATGAAACGGCACTGCGACAACGCCCAGGCGGTGGCCGAGTTCCTCGAGAAGCACCCCAAGGTGGAATGGGTTCGCTACCCCGGCCTGCCCTCCAGCCCCTACCACGCCCTGGCCGAGAAGTACCTCCCGGTGGGCAAAGGCGCGATCGTGGGCTTCGGGATTCGCGGCGGCTACGAGGCCGGGAAGCGCTTCATCGGTGAGGTCCGTCTCTTCTCGCACCTGGCCAATATCCTGGACGCCAAGTCCCTGGTCATTCACCCCGCCAGCACCACCCATCAGCAGCTGAGCGAGGACGAACAGAGGGACACCGGGGTCACGCCGGACTACATCCGGCTGTCGATCGGGATCGAGGACGTGCGGGACATCATCGCCGACCTCGACCAGGCCCTCGCCAAGGCGGCCGGCTGAGGCAACGAAGCTCAACCAGAACAGCAGGTAGTATCATTTAGCGCACTTCTTCACGGCAAGGCGGGAGCCGAAAATCGCCGGCAGGGACTGCAGGGGCAGCAGGAGGCGTGTCCGCTATCTGGCGGCCCTGTTGTACCAGTTCTTGGCCTTGCGCCGCTCGAGCTCGCTCTCCCGGTTCTGCCGGTAGTGTTGGAGAGTCTTGGTGTTCTCGCACTCCCGGCAGATTGCCTTTCCGTCCCGGAACCGGGCAATCGACCGCCACTGGCGGCACTCCTGGCACTTGCGCTCGTCCATGTGGGGATCCCGGGTGTTGTGGAGATAGTAGTAGCTGGCACGGAGCTTTCGGAGATTGCGGTAGGAGATGCGGCCGGTCCTGACCCAGTAGTGGATGGTCGACTGGGTAGTCTGAAACATCCGGGCAAGGTCGGCCTTGGTCATCCGGTAGCGCTCGGCGATCCAGCCGATCATTTCGGCTACACTGGGGTCGTCCGGCAGCTCAGCATCGCCCATGGGGCACCTCCGGGTTGCTGCGTTCGAGGGCAGTCTGGCGGCCCACAGCAATCACAGAGATTATCGACCCTGTTGTGCTTTTTGTTGAAGCTTTTCTATTCCCACTCGATCGTGGCCGGGGGTTTGCTGGAAACGTCGTAGACCACCCGCCCGATTTCAGGAACCTGGTTGGTGATGCGCGCCGAGATCTCCAGGAGATCCGTGGCCGGAAAGGGATAGACGTCCGCGGTCATTCCGTCCCTGGAAACCACCGCCCGCAGCGCCAGGACGTAGCCGTACCGGCGGATGTCCCCGGCCACCCCGACCGATCGCAGAGGCAGCAGCACGGAAAAGGCCTGCCAGATCTCGCGGTACAGGCCCCGCCGCCGCAGCTCCTCCACGTAGATCGCATCCGCGGCCTGGAGAATTCGGCACTTCTCCGGGGTGACTTCCCCCGGAATGCGCACCGCCAGCCCTGGACCAGGGAAGGGGTGCCTGTACACGCTCTCTTCGTCCAGCCCGAGGTGCAGGCCCAGGCGGCGCACCTCGTCCTTGTACAGGTCCGAGAGCGGCTCCAGGAGAAGCCCTTGTTCGCGCTTGCTCTCGACCAGCGGAGAGCGCACGTTGTGATGGCTCTTGATCACGTGGGCCTTGGCTCCCACCCCCTTGCCCGACTCGATCAGGTCCGTGTAGAGGGTCCCCTGCGCCAGGAAACCGTTCTGCACTCCCCGCCGGGCGATCTCTTCGCCCTGGACCTGGATGAAGAGGTCCCCTATGATCTCCCGCTTGCGCTCCGGGTCGGGGACCCCGGCCAGGGCGTCCAGGAAGCGGCGCGACGCGTCCACGATGTGCAGGTGCCGCGCCCCCAGGCTCTCGAGCCGCCGGGTTACCTCTTCGGTCTCGTGGAGTCGCATGAGCCCCGAGTCGATGTACATCAGGTGGACCTGCTCCGGGGCCAGAACCCGAAGCAGGAGCGCCGCCACCACGGTGGAGTCGACGCCCCCTGAGGTCAAGAGCAGCACGGTCCGGTCGCCGACCCGCTGCCGGATGCTCTGGCTTGCCCGTCTCAGGTAGGTCTCCATGTCCCACTGACGCCGGGCGCCGCAGACCCCCAGAGCGAAGTTTTCCAGGATGCGGTCGCCGTGCTCGCAGTGGGTCACCTCCGGGTGGAACTGCAGCCCGAAGATGGCCTTGTTCTCGTGGACCAGCACGGCCGGCAGGCCGTTCTCCGTGGCCGCCACCGTGCGGAATCCCGGGGCCGGCTCGACGATGGTGTCCCCGTGGCTCATCCAGGAAACGAACCGCCCCGGCACCCCTTCCAGGAGCGGGGAGGCTTCCTTGACGCGCACCACGGCCCGGCCGTACTCCTTGCCGGCCGTCGAGTGCACCTGCCCGCCCAGGTCCTGGGTGATCCGCTGCACGCCGTAGCAGATCCCGAGAACGGGAATGCCCAGCTCGAAGACCCGGGAGTCCGGCCGCGGGGAATCTTCCTCGTAGACCGAGAATGGGGACCCGGAGAGAACCAGGCCGCGAACTTCCTCGCCCAGCAACCCGTCCAGGGGCGTGTCGCCGGGCACGATCTCGCTGTAGACCCCGAGATCCCGGATCCGGCGGCCGATCAGCTGGGTGGTCTGGCTGCCGAAATCCAGGATCAGGATCGTGTCCACGGATCCTGCCGCACGATGGTCTGGTCCCGCCTGTAACCCACGGAGGTGATCTCCACGGGGGTTTGGGTGTACTCCTCTATGAAGCGAACATAGTCCCGCGCCGCAGCCGGGAGCTCCGACTCCCTGCGGCATTCGGTAATCGGCTTCTGCCAGCCCGGGAAGCGCCGGAGGACCGGCTGGGCGCCCTCCAGCGCCGAAACCGTGGCGGGGAACTCGTCGGTCTCCTCACCCCCCACACGGTAGGCCACGCAGGCCTGGATCTCGCCCATGGCGTCGTACACGTCCAAATGGGTCAGGCAGAGGGTATCGATGCCGTTGCTCCTGCAGGCATAGCGCAGGCTCACCAGGTCCAGGTACCCGCATCGGCGCGGCCTGCCGGTGGTCACGCCGTATTCCCTGCCGATTTCGCGAATCACGTCGCCCAGGTTGCCGTCCCTTTCCTTGCGGAACTCCGACGGGAACGGCCCATTTCCCACCCGGGTGGAGTAGGCCTTGAACACCCCGACCACCTGGTCGATCTGCTGCGGGCCGATCCCGCCTCCTATGGCGGCCCCGGCCGCGCAGGAGATCCCGGAGGACACGAAGGGGTAGGTGCCGTGATCGAGGTCCAGCAGAGTCCCCTGCGCTCCCTCGAACAGCACATTGCTCTTCCGGGATTCGTGCATGAGCCGGGACACGTCCACCACCATGCCCTCGATGCGCTTTCGGTATGGCTCCAGGTACTCCCGGTCCTGCGCGCTCAGCCCCCGCCAGACCGCGGGGTCGTACAGGTCCGCGACCCGGATACCCTCGCGGTAGGCCTTGAGGGCATAGGAGATCCCAATGCCTCGACCGGTGGTACCCAGGGGAAAGCGCCTCTCGGCGTCCCGTTCCTTGTCCATCTGCCGGTAGCGCGGCAGCACCAGGTGCGCCCGATCGGAGAGCAGCACCCGCCCCTGCCAGGCCACGCCCCTCTCCTCGAGCATCCCGAGCTCCTCGAAGAGGTTCTCGAGATCCACGACCATGCCGATCCCCAGGACCGTCCGCTTTTCCGGGGTCAGCACCCCCGAAGGGATCAGGTGCAGCTTGTAGGTCTGATCCTCGATGACCACGGTGTGCCCGGCGTTCGCCCCGCCGGAGTACCGGAGGACGATGTCGGCCCCCTCGGCGAGAAAGTCGACGATCTTTCCCTTGCCCTCGTCGCCCCACTGGGCTCCGATCACGACCAGGTTCATACGGTCTCCTTTTGTTGCGGGGGCAGT
>Ga0068714_10007212_pt1 | contig 10910 bp, 12 predicted proteins | sample MTBNYHSulfiMetaG_FD_62988 | JGI IMG/M metagenome (GOLD analysis project Ga0068714, IMG submission 62988) | Enrichment culture microbial communities from rom New York Harbor, USA that are MTBE-degrading - MTBE-NYH (New York Harbor Sulfidogenic)... | ecosystem: Environmental > Aquatic > Marine >... | reverse complement strand
TGGTACAGGCGATTATGTTTCAACTGGTGATAGTGATGATTGGGACTTTGGCACTGGTGACTTCACTATTGATTTTTGGATAAGACGGGTAGCACATAATCAGTATATGGGTTTAGTTTGCTCTTGTTATGGCTTAACTGGTTGGGCTATTGCGATGGGGAACACAGATTACAAGCCTTATTTTGCTTCCAATGCTAGTGGTTCTTGGCAAGTAGATATTATCAGCAGTACCGCTCTTTCTGATGCTACATGGACACATTTAGCAGTTGTCAGATATGGCAATACGCTCAAGATGTATCTCAACGGTTCTCAAGTAGCTTCATGCGACTGTACTGGTTGGACATTTAGTTCATGCAACTACGGTGTAACACTTGGCAGGGCTTACGTTGACCAAGACGCTTATTATTACAAGGGGCATCTGGACGAAGTTCGTATCTCCAAAGGCATAGCCAGATGGACAACAACTTTCACCCCACCAACGGAAGAATACTCAGGTGTTGCAGATGCAACTATTGATCCCCCCGCAGCCACTGCTTCGGCGGCAGTATCAGCCCCCACAATTACCGCCGAAATAAATGTTACTGTTCAGCCGCCCGTGGCCATGGCCACCGCAGAGGCATTATCCCCCACTGTCACCACTACTGACACCACTCTAATTTCACCGCCCGCAGCAACAGCTACCGCAGCTGCTGCTATTCCTACTATTACCGTTGTATTCCATCTTACTATCCAGCCGCCGGCCGGAACCGCATCAGCGGCAGCACTAGCCCCCCAGGTTATTCTATTTGTTGGCACGTTAGTATCGCCCCCGGTTGCTACTGCATCAGCAGTATGTAATGTGCCGCTGATCATTCTTTCGCCGCTCCACGTTATTTTAGACGGTAGATATATCTCAGTTACCCCATCAGTCAACAGAGTTTATGTTATTGGCAGGGATCAATACGGAAATCCAGTGTTCGGTTCCTCGAGCGATAGTGATGAGATCTCATTGGTTGGCGAGAGGCTTGATTTCCAGCAGGAAGTATCTGTGCCAACAGATGATGAGGTAGCCGATGTTGCCGTAGCCATCATCGCTAAACGCCGCTTAACGAAACGGTCAGGTTATATACTTATACCTCCCAACTGTGGCCAGGAACTATGGGATGTAATCTGGGTAAAGGACACCCCCACCGCCCAGGTCGCCCAGCTCTACCGTGTTACTGGGATACGGTTAGAGTATTTACGCGGAGGCACGAAGCCGAAGTTAACACATAAACTTATTTTGGGGGCCAGGTGATTTGACGTTTATAAACTATTCTAGATCGTCTCGAAATTCATGTTTTTCAATTTAAACAGATACGGAGTAGCGCCTCTTTCTGGCTGGAGGGCTTCCTAGTGTTGATAGACGAGAATTTTAGGGACGGTAGTATACAGTTGAGGATTATCACAGGGCTCAGCGATGAGATTCGACCACCAGATTTTGTGAATACACCATTGAAAAAAGAGCAATAAGAGTCAGGACTTTTCGTTGTGGATTGAAATGGGGAATATCGGCTAAAATATTAAGTGGAGGTGAAGGTTATGGCCAACGAAGCGAAAGAGACCAGCAGAAAGGGAATTAGCGGGCTGGTTTTTGTAGGCTGTTTGATGATTGGCTTCGCAGTAGGCTTTGTAACAGGGCAGCTCCCCGCTGGTATCTTCGGCGGTTTGGGTGCCGGTTTTATAGGTATGGCAATAGTGCGGTATAAACTCGGCGAATGGTAAAGCAGGAAAGCTATTTATATATTAGCTATGGTATCTGTACCCTTCTAGGAGTCTTCAAACCGTTATCTGTTTCTTTTGAATATTCGACATCAAGCGCAGCATCTTCGCTGGAACGTTTGATTGGATTTATTTTGCAGTATATTCTATCTCGGTGATGGTCTTGTTTTTAACGGTGCCAAGCCAGTTGATGCCTGCGGCATCGTTTTCAGCCTTTACATCATATGCAGGCTCAGCCGTTGTTGACAGCCCGATGGAAACAGTCCAGCCGTTGCTCTGATATACATAGCTGGTGTGACCGGTCTTCTTCGTCCTGCTCACCTGGGTCCATGAGATACCATCCGGTATCAATGGAGCGGCATCCCGATGGTGCTGGCTGATATACGTCATTACACTGGTTAGAAGTTGATCCAGCATTTTGTTTTCCTTGCTTTCATAAGCGGAATTGCGCTCGATACACGATGTTAAACCGATCAGAAGAGTGACCACGAGTAGTACCAGGGGAATGGCTCTCTTGCTCATTCATACATCACTACTATCACTGGCTTGTCTCGAGCAGAACTGGCGGTATGATGGCCGGGATAATACTACTATACTATAAACAGGTTATTTATCGCTCAGGGTAATAAGGCCGCGCTTGAGCGCGGTGACCACGGCCTCGGTGCGGGCGTTAGCGTCCAGTTTCCGCAGGATAGAGGTGATGTGGTTCTTGATGGTCTGTTCGCTGATGTTCAGTTTCAGCGCAATCTGTTTGTTGAACTGACCCCTTGCCATGTGGGTGAGTATTTCCGTCTCTCGTGGAGTGAGCGGAGACACAAAGGACTCAACACCCTGACCCCAGGAGAGGTCCTGGAACCTCTCCAGAACATGCCTGGCAACATGCGGCTGGGAAAGAAGCGTATCGTTTATGGGATGCTGTCCGGCAGCCGATTTGCGGATGTTTTCAACTAGCTCATCCACGGAAACGTCCCGTTTCAGGTATCCTGAGGCGCGAGCCCGTATTGCCTGGAACAGCTCATCATCGTTGGGATTGCTGGTAAGCAATATGACTGCCACTCCGGGCCATTGTTGCTTGATCGTCCTTGCCAGTTCTGAGCCGCCTTCGAGCTGGAAACCAGTATCCAGAAGGACAACGTCTGGATTGAGGTTGCCGGCACTGGAAAGGAGCTCCTGGCTGGAACTTACCTCTCCGCAGATTTCAATATCAGGCAATTGATTGAGTGTGGAACTTATTCCCTTGCGGTATAAAGGCTGCTGTTCAGCTATGATCACCCTGATTCGTGTGCCTTGCTCTACCATCTTTTTACCTTTATTATCCTGAATTCAGTGTAGCAGTGTGGTTATCAGGAAGTCAAAGTGGAAGGCACAATTGCCGGTTTTCTTGACGCCTCTATGTTTGTTTTCATAGAATGGAGTCCGTTTCTCAGGAAGGAGAATTCTGTGAAAAAACTGGTTAAAGGTATGCTTGCTGGTGATGTGTTGTCCCTGTCTCGTTTGATAACACGGATTGAGCGGGATGGGGCAGATGTCCCGGGGGTTATGCGGGAGCTCTATCCTCATCTGGGCAAAGCGTATAGCATCGGGATAACGGGGCCTCCCGGAGCCGGCAAGAGCACACTGGTTGACCGGCTAACAGCGGTTATCAGGGAGCAGGCAGCCACCGTTGGCATCATAGCTGCCGATCCCACCAGTCCCTTCACCGGGGGGGCTGTGCTTGGAGACAGGATACGAATGCAGCAGCACTACCTGGACGATGGCGTGTTCATACGCTCCATGGCTACCAGGGGTAGCCATGGCGGTCTGCCGCGAAGTACCGGGGGGGTAATAAAGGTACTTGCTGCTTCTGGAAAAGATTTCGTACTGGTGGAGACGGTGGGAGTGGGGCAAACCGAGCTGGACGTCATGGAAAATGTAGATACCGTTGTGGTAATTCTGGTACCGGAGGCTGGAGATACGATACAGACGATGAAGGCGGGACTGTTTGAGATAGCTGATATCTTTGTCGTGAATAAGGCTGATCGACCGGGAGCTGATAATCTTCTCACTGAGCTGAGTATGATGGTACAGCACTATCCCAAGCAGAGCTGGTGGCAGGTGCCGGTGCTGGCGACGCAGGCGGTAAATAATGTCGGCATCGAGGAACTGTTCAAGCAGATAGAGAAGCATCGCCATGCGCTGGAAGGGAGTGGTCAGCTGGAGCAACGGCGAAGGGAACAGCGGCGGCGGGAGTTCCTGGAAACAGTTGAACGCCGTGTCTCCGATGAGCTGCTCAAGCTGGTAGAGCAGAATGCAGAGATGGGAAAGTACATGGACAGGGTGGAGGCTGGTGAGATCGATCCCTACTCGGCAGCGGACGAGATAATGCGCCCCCGGGCTTTTCTGGCTGGCCTGTCTCAGCAGCTATCTGAGGAGCGTCCAACGGGGTAAATCACAAATCACAAACCTCAAATCCCAGCTTTGATATGTGCTGGCGAGGATGTAAAATCTACGTGTCGGAGCAGCTTTTATGAGATCCAGGAAATCTAATAGGTACGATATTATCATTGTTGGTGGGGGTCCTGCAGGCATTTTTACTGCACTGGAATTATGCCAGTCTTCCGATGCCAGTGTTTTACTTCTGGAGAAGGGGAAGGATATCGATGCACGCAAGTGCCCTCTTCAGGAATCGGGACAGCATTGCCTGTCCTGTTCTCCCTGTAATATGGTCAGTGGGCTGGGTGGAGCCGGCGCCTTTAGTGATGGCAAGCTGACACTGACATCGGCAGTAGGTGGCAGATTGGGTGAGCTGATTGGTGAGGGTGAGATGACGGCGCTTATAGACCATGTGGACAGTCTTTACCTCAGGTTCGGTGCCGCTGACAGGATATACGGTGTGGGTGAGCGCGTGGCGGAACTGAGCAGGCGGGCTACCCTGGCCGATATGAAGCTGATTCCGGTGAAATTACGGCACATTGGAACCGAGCGCTCCCGCCAGGTACTAAAGGCAATGCGCGATTTTATACAGCAGAGGATTGAGATCAAGCTCAACGCGGCAGCTACTACGATAGTGATGGAGAACGGGGCTTTGAAGGGTGTCGAAACCAGCCGTGGAGAGCTACTGGAGTGTGACTATCTGGTGCTGGCGCCCGGAAGAGAAGGAGCAGACTGGCTGGCACAGGAAGCATGTCGGCTGGAATTGAACATGAAGTGCAATCCGGTTGACGTTGGAGTCAGGGTAGAGGTTCCTGCCCCGGTCCTCGAGGAATTGACGTCTGAATTGTACGAGTCCAAGCTTGAGTACTATTCCAGGAGCTTTCACGACCGGGTAAGGACCTTCTGCATGTGCCCGGGTGGAGAGGTTATCATGGAGGCGACCGGAGGAATAGACTCAGTGATTTCAGTCAATGGAAACAGCTATGCGGAAAGGAAGACAGCCAATACCAATTTCGCTATCCTGGTCAGCACCACGTTTACTGAGCCGTTTCATGAGCCGATAGCATATGGCAGGTATGTGGCGAGATTGGCTAATTTGCTCAGCGGCGGGGTGCTGATACAAAGGCTGGGAGACCTGCTAGACGGTCATCGTTCGACGCCAGAACGTATTGGGAATAGCATTGTCGAGCCAACCTTGAAGGCGGCCACGCCCGGAGATCTTAGCTTTGCCCTGCCGTTTCGACATCTAAGGGATATCGTGGAAATGCTGGAAGCTATGGACAGGTTGGCGCCGGGAGTGGCATCACGACATACATTATTGTATGGCATAGAGGTCAAGTTCTATTCCAACCAGTTGAAACTGAGCAGCTGCCTAGAGACAGAAATCGGCAACGTATTCGCTGCCGGGGATGGTGCCGGCGTAAGCCGTGGGCTGGTACAGGCTTCTGCCTGCGGGGTGGTGGTTGCCAGAGAGATTTTGAGGAGACTGGATAAAAACTAGCTCAGCCATTTCCAGGCAAGTTTGTTAAAAGTGCAGTCAATATTCCTGTTGATTAGAGAAAGCTACGGTCATACAGGAAGCGGTTTGTCAAGATTCTGGAAGTATTAGTACCAGGTTTCAGGTCAGCGCGCAGGTCGGCGGTGAGCCGGCGAAGTACTATGGCAAGGAAAAGTGCCAGGAATCCCAGAGTCATTTCATCGGGTTGATTCAGCAGCCATGAGATCAGGGTCGCAACAGCGAAGGCGGTTATCATGCCCAGTGGCAGGCTGTTGCTGGCTGGTCCGCCCAGCATGAAGCGCTCATTCATCGTCTGTCCTGGTTTTATGAAGCGGGGTATTGTCCTGATGAGGAAACCTATCAAAGCCGGGATAACGGTAATGATGAAAACCCAGTATGCCATGGGATAGCCATGACCTGTCAGCCACATGGTGATGGTGAGGATAACACCTGCGCCGGTAGTATTGCCTTTTTCGCCATCGAACCTTTGAAATATCGGCCACATCTGGCCGATGACCGCGGCAACTCCAGCCGCAGCGACCATAGCCAGCCGGAACTCCAGGAAGAAGCCGATGAGTACTGCTATGACGCCTTTCAATATGTCAACAATAACTCCCGAAAGGCCTGCAAGCCGGCCCACTTTACTCCATAATGCCTGGTGAGAATCATACTCCTGCGTCAGGTCGATTCCTTTAGCTCTTCCCAGCAGCAACATATACGGAAAAGAGCCTATAATATAGGCACCGAGTAACAAGGCAATGTCAGCTAACGTCATGCTCTTTCAGATTGATTAATTAGCTATATGTAACGACACGGCTGGATATGACGCCGTGTCGTTTTTACATCATAGAGCTGAATAAGTAAAACGTTCAGGTAGCTAGCGTTCCACTACTTCGGCGGAACAGCCTTTAGCCTTCAGGTCGCTGATCAATGCCTTTACGTCCTTGGTCTCAAGCTGTACCCGGAGGTCGGTCTCCTTGCCCTCAAACGGTGGCATAGTATAAACACCATCTAGCTTGGCACCGCTCTTTAATATACTTTCCAGAACCGCTGGCAGGTTCTTGGGGTCGGCCCCCTTGGATACCTGAAGTCTGACGACGTTTTCTTTGCCAATACCGAGCATCGGGTTGAGGACTTTATAGAAGAAATCATTAGTAGTGACAATGCCGACCAGTTTCCCGTCTTCCAATACGGGCAATGCGCCTACACCCTTGGACTGCGCCAGGGCTACGGCGCTTTCAACTGATGTATTAGGTGTGACTGTAACCAGTTCCTTGCGCATGATTTCCTTGACTGTCATCTTTGCCAGCAGGTAGTTCAGTTCCCAGACACTGAGACTGGTAGCTGGAGATGGTCCCTGTCGATCTATTCTTTCCTTGGTGACTATGCCCACTAGTTTTCCCTTGTCAACGATAGGTAAGCGCAGGATTTTATGCGTCTGCATTATCTTCTTGGCTTCCATTATGGGTGTGTCACTCGGGATGGTGACTACGTTCCAGTTCATGACGTCTTTTACTTTCATGGTTCCCCTCCCTAATAGTTTGTCAGTTATTCTATCATAGTCTGGCAAGTACTAAAAGACTTATTATAGCCGATATGATACAATAGCCACCATACCTGGGAGTAGAGTTCAATGGATCAACAACGTGAAGTCAGCATAATGGTCCGGGTTATGACCATACGTGATGGGACGCACGGTATCAGCCTGGCTTTGCCGGACAAACTTATCGGAGAATGGACGGATAGTGGAGCCGGGGCGTTGACGGTCACCGAGGAAATGCAAGTACGTATTGTCAGCCGGGATGGGTCTCAGAGATATTTGCTTTCGATGCCCGGTGTACCGATACGTGCCGAAAGCGTATCTGAAACCGAAGCGACTATCGTAGTACAGATGTAATTAAGCGCGGTTTGTGGTAGGCATTCACCTCAGGTTTGGTAACACTTTCCTCACCACGTTATTAGATAACGTAATACAGTGTCATCCCCCGGCGGTGATTTATAATCATTGATCTGCGAGTAACTTTTGCCTACTTCTAGCTTTACGAAGCGATCAAATTGCGGTTCTATAAACTGTAAGCCCTTATCAGTTGTTTCAAAGGCAATTATGGTATGCCCTTTGCCCTCGGGGTAGAAAATATCAACTACGGCGCAGCGGATTCCCTGTTCCTCAGCGTTGTTGTTAACCTCATGTGAGAAATCGACGCAAACGAAATTTTCCTCAGAGTATTCATTTTCGTTCGTTGTATCGGCAGCTATAAAGTCAAGCATCTCCTGATACGTGGGATTATGCAGGTTGTAACGATTGGCAGTCTCATGTAAGGCGGCTTGTTGCCCTGCCTGGTAACCTGCTTGATAGTCACTTTGTCTCGATTGCTGCTGGACTTCCACCTGGCTTAAGGTGACTTCCTCGCTTGCCTCAAAACCTGTGTTATAGCCGACATGTTGCCCGTATGTATAGCTTATAAAGGCTGTACCACTGCAGAGCATGATGGCAGCTATTGTTATCCCCAGCGTAAAAGCTAGCCTTTGATTATTGTCCATGGCTTTCCCTCCATGCTATTAGTTAGTTTACCCGTGTAGAGGCCAAGAGGCAAGTTAGGTTTCTTGACGGTAAACGGGTAAATGGGGTAGTCTATTAGCCTAATTGTGAAGGAGAGCTACACTAAACTTGTGGTGTCGAGGTATAAGGGGCGCTACTGCAGTGCCCGAGAACAGCAAAGAAGCGATAATTGCTGCCAGCAAAGAATTGCTGCAGCAAATGGTGGCTGCCAATGGAGTTAAGCAGGATGATGTGGCCTGTGTGCTTTTTACTGTGACCCCGGACCTCAATGCTGCCTTCCCGGCAGTGGCAGCCCGAGAATTAGGCTGGTCGCATGTTGCCTTGCTATGTAGCCAGGAAATAGATGTACCGGAAGGCTTTCCCCGCTGTCTCAGAATCCTCATGTTATTCAATACCAAGAAGCGTAGTCAGGACATGATACATGTTTATTTGAGGGGGACCGAGGTACTGCGGGATGACATAAACAATTCAACACGGCAAGGCGGTTGCAAGCCATGATCGTCGTAATGAAATTTGGTGCGACGGACGCGCAGGTCAACAATGTCATGGAGCGGATACGTGCCGCCGGATTAAAAGAGCATTTATCCCATGGCGTAGAACGCACCATAATAGGCGTGCTTGGGCAGATTTATCCTGAGCTTAAAGACACACTCGAGGTACTGCCCGGCGTTGATGAAGTTATACGTGTCAGCAAACCTTATAAGCTTTGCAGCCGTGAGTTCCATCCCAAGGATACAGTGGTGCAGGTTGGAGGCGTGACCATCGGAGGAAATGATGTGGTGGTTATGGCTGGACCCTGTGCTGTGGAAAGCGAACAACAGCTAAGGGAGGCAGCTGTAGCAGTTAAAGCCGCCGGAGGAACTATTCTACGAGGTGGGGCCTTTAAGCCCAGTACGTCTCCCTATAGTTTTCGTGGCTTGGGTAAAACTGGCCTTGAACTTCTAGCCCAGATGAAAGCTGAGACTGGAATGCCAGTAATTACAGAGGTGATGTCGGTGCGGGATGTTGAGGCTGTGGCACAACATGCGGACATCCTTCAGGTAGGCACTCGAAATATGCAGAACTTCTATCTTCTTGAAGAGGTGGGGAAGACCGGTAAGCCGATAATGTTGAAGCGGGGCCTATCTGCCACTATTGAGGAATGGCTGCTGGCTGCTGAATATATCCTGGCGCAGGGTAGTAAACAAATTTTGCTGTGCGAACGAGGTGTTAGAACATTTGAGACCTTTACCCGCAATACTATGGATATTAGTGCCATTCCTATCATAGAGAAGGTGAGCCATCTACCGATCATTGCCGATCCCAGTCATGGTACGGGTAAGTGGTATCTGGTCATTCCCATGGCTCTGGCCGCTGTAGCTGCTGGTGCTGACGGTATTATGGTTGAGGTCCATCCGCATCCCGATTCAGCGCTAAAAGATGGTGCCCAGTCGCTCAACTTTGAAAATTTCGAAAAATTGATGAAGCTCCTGGTACCTGTGGCTGCCGCGGTAGGAAAGCGCATCGCTAGCCAATCTGCGAGCAGTATTTCCTAGAGATAACACGTGATCTTTTTATTCTTTATATCATGCGTACTGTAAAGGAACTTGCACAAGTTAGACCCAAGAAGGAGACGTTGCTGACTATAGGCGTCTTCGACGGGATTCATGTTGGTCACCAGGCATTGATGAGACAGTTAAGGGATGAAGCTAAGAGGAGAAATTTACTCAGTGGAGTGATTACCTTCAAATGCCATCCCCAGCGCGTGCTTCATCCTGAAAAAAAGTTATTATGGCTGAGCGATCTAGATACACGTGTGAGTTTAATCAAGGAGCTTGGCATCGATTTTGTCATACCGCTTTCATTTACCAGAGAGATATCAAGGTTGACAGCTATAGAGTTCGTGCGGTTGCTCAGGGAGCACTTGAAAATGCGCGGGCTTATCATTGGCCCTGATTTTGCTCTGGGGAAGAATCGTGAAGGAGATGCTGCTTACCTTAATAAGCTTGGAAAAGAAATGGGATTTACAGTCCAGGATATATCTCCGGTGATCTCCAACGGGGAAGTCATAAGCAGCAGTGCAATTCGCGATGCACTGGCAAAGGGTGATGTTAGCAAGGTTCACCGGTTCTTCGGGCGATCTTATAGTATACGTGGTACGGTAGTGACTGGTGATGGTCGTGGTCGTACTCTGGGATTTTCAACTGCAAATATTGAAGTCATGCCCGACCAGGCGTTGCCGGGTGACGGTGTCTATGTTACCTTTGCTCATGTTGGCAATGTGTCATTACCATCTGTAACCAACATCGGGGTTCGTCCAACATTCGGGGGCGGAAAGCGGATGGTGGAAGTATATATTATAGATTATAATGGAGAGCTTGTAGGACAAACGCTTACTATAGAACTGGTCGATAAATTACGAGACGAGAAGCGGTTTAGTGATGTTGAGACTCTTAAAGCTCAAATGCACGAAGACGTTCGGCAAGCAAAGATATTGCTCCAAAGGGTGAGTGGGGAATAGAAGGTTCAGGTATAAAAATGGCTGACCAGAAGCTGGAATGGATATTACGGAGGGGGGTGGCTGAGACAATTGTGGAATCTGAACTAAAGAAGCTCTTGGAAGAGGGGAAACCTCTCAGGTTAAAGCAGGGGTTCGATCCCAGCTGTCCCGATATTCATTTGGGTCATGTGGTTGGTCTCCGGAAACTGAGACAGCTACAG
>Ga0068714_10007211_pt1 | contig 10910 bp, 13 predicted proteins | sample MTBNYHSulfiMetaG_FD_62988 | JGI IMG/M metagenome (GOLD analysis project Ga0068714, IMG submission 62988) | Enrichment culture microbial communities from rom New York Harbor, USA that are MTBE-degrading - MTBE-NYH (New York Harbor Sulfidogenic)... | ecosystem: Environmental > Aquatic > Marine >... | reverse complement strand
AGCGTCGTCGTTGCCGATGATGCGCTTAGGACTTTGCAGGAGATGGAATTCCACACCCTCCTGTTTGGCGTGATGCACCTCCTCGACGCGGGCGGGCATCTCACTCTCGGTGCGGCGATAGATCAGATAGACCTTCTCGGCGCCGAGGCGCACCGCCGTGCGGGCGGCGTCCATCGCGACGTTGCCGCCCCCGACGACCGCGACCTTCTTCGATACGGCGATGGGCGTGTCGGCGCCCGAGCCGAAACTGTAGGCCTTCATCAGGTTGGCCCGGGTCAGGTACTCATTGGCGCTGTAGACGCCGACGAGCGATTCGCCCTCAATGCCCATGAAGCTGGGCAGTCCTGCGCCGACGCCGATGTAGACCGCGTCGAAGCCGTCCTCGGTCATGAGCTGCTCGATGGTCCGCGTGCGGCCGACGACGAAGTTCGTCACGATCCGCACGCCCATCCTCCTAAGCGTCTCGATTTCGTCCCGGACGATGGCCTTGGGGAGCCGGAATTCGGGAATGCCGTAGACCATGACGCCGCCGGGCTTGTGAAAGGCCTCGAAGACCGTGACGTCGTGGCCGGCCCTTCGCGTGTCGGCCGCCGCGACGATGCTGCCGGGCCCCGAGCCGATGATGGCCACCTTCTTGCCCGTTGGTGGCGCGACGGCTGGGGCGGCAACGCCGTTGCGACAAAGATCAGCGACAAACCGTTCAAGCCGTCCGATGGAGACGGCCTTCGAGACGTCTTTGAACTTCAGCCCGACTGTGCATTTCTCCTGGCACTGCACCTCCTGCGGGCAGACACGCCCGCAAACGGCCGGCAGAAGCGAGTTCTCTTTGATGATGTCAATCGCCCGGCCGTATTCGCCTGTTGCGATGGCGCCCACGAAATCCGGGATCCGAATGCGGACCGGGCAGCCCTCCACGCAGGGAGAAGTCTTGCACTGGAGGCAACGCATCGCCTCGATTCGGGCCTGCGTTTCAGTGTAGCCCAAAGCGACCTCGCTAACGTTGCGGCGTCGCGCGTTCGCATCCTGCTCGGGCATGTCCTGCGGCGGAATGCCGAACCGGTCCTTGGGCTTCAGACCGCCCGAGTTCTGTCTGTCCAGCAATTCGTTTAGAAGTTCTTGTCGTTCCTGGTCTGTCACGGCAGGGATTTCCTTATGTCATCAAAAGCAGGGACTGAGACGTCAGTGGGCGGGCCGAGCTATCCATCCAGGCCGATCCTGCATCGGTGCTGTCGGTATTGCTCGTGCGCCTGTTGCTCCTGCTGTTTGTAGGCATTCATGCGCTTGATCATCAGGTCGAAATTGACGCGGTGCCCGTCGAATTCAGGTCCGTCGACGCAGACGAACTTGGGCTTGCCGTCGATCTCGACGCGGCATCCGCCGCACATGCCGGTTCCGTCGATCATGATCGTGTTCAGCGAGACCTGGGTCGGCACATCGAACTTCTTCGTTACGCCGCAGCAGAATTTCATCATGATCGTCGGACCGATGATGAACGCGTGCCCAGGCTTGGGATCGCGTCCGCAGACCTCCGCCAGCGGCTCGGTGACAAGGGCCTTGCGGGCGTAAGAGCCATCGTCGGTGGTCACGATCAGTTCATCGCTGATCCTGGCAAACTCCTCTTCGAGAATCAGCCGGTCCTTCGAACGGAATCCGAGAATGCTGACGACCCTGTTGCCTGCGTCCTTCAGGGCGGTCGCGATCGGCAGCAGGGGGGCGGCCCCAATTCCCCCTCCGACGCAGACCACCGTTCCGAAGTTGGCGATGTGCGTGGGTGTGCCGAGCGGCCCCGAGACGTTGGCGATCTCATTGCCCTCGTTGAGGTTTGCCAGTTCCGCGGTCGTCTTGCCGACGCGCTGCCAGATCAGTTCGATCGTGCCGTCGGCAGGGTTGGCTCCGGCGATAGTCAGCGGGATTCGCTCAGAATAGTCGTTGCTGATACTCAGGATGATGAACTGACCCGGCTGCCGAGCCTTCGCGATTAAAGGGGCCTCGATACGCGCCCAGAAAACGTCCGGGCCAAGCTCTCTCTTGCCTACGATTCGATGCGACATTTGGTCGATGGTTTCCTCCGAAGATCGGTGCTTTGCACTACAGTGAGGCCGATCTCGTGTGACGGATGCGGCACCGTATCACGCGTGCCTGCGTGACCGGCAGGTTGTCCTATAGCAGACCGTCGATGGCTTGGGCAAGGTCTTTCTTCGCCGTCAGTCCGACCCACTTCTTCTGCACTTGTCCGCCCTTGAACAGGATGATCGTTGGAATGGCGCTGATGCCAAACTCGACCGCCGTGTCGCGGGCGTCGTCGGTGTTCAGTTTGCAGACCTTGGCCTTTCCAGCGTATTCATCGGCGAGTTCCTGGATGACCGGGCCAATCATCTTGCAGGGACCGCACCAGGGCGCCCAGAAGTCCACGAGAACCGGGACCTCCGAACTGTGCACCATTTCGTCAAATGTGGCGTCCGTCAACTCGATTGCGTTACCCGCCATGATCCTGTCCTTCCCATGCTTGCGTCTGTCTTGGAGCAGTTCGGTCGGCTGGTGCGGTCGGCCCGGGGGGCCACAACTTCGCATTTACCAGCCTTGTGAATCGAGAAGCCCAGACGCCGCAAGATCGTACCTGACACGCGGTTCAAATGGCCTCGTTCAGTCCGAAAAGCGCAGGTATTCTAAGGAGCAGGCACAGGATTGTCAATTCCGAAACCCTCATCGGCTGACGGCGGCGGATTTTCGAGGGTGTGCGGCTGCTCCGTCGGGGCCACCTTCGAACCCCTCTTGGGGGGCAGTTCCAGGATCGGGATTGGCAGCTCATCGGAGGACCCGTCCGTGGAATCCTCGTCATCGCTGAGGGAGGTCTCATGGCTGGCAAACGCGCCCTCTACGGGCTCTTCATCCTGGCGGCACTCGAGCTCATCCGGCTGGAGCACGGTACGTCTCGGCCCGGCGGGCAGTTCTTCGATGGGGATCGCGGGCTTGCCGGCAAGCTCCGCATCCGACGGAACTGCACTTGGCTCGGGAATCTCGGCCGGTTCCTCCGCGACGGAGAGGATGGCCTTCTGCACGGCCTGTTCTGCCGGCTCATCGGTTAGCGCCCGCAGATAGATCTGGCTGGGGGTGGTCTCGCTCTGCTCTGCCCAAATGAGCCTGTCGCGAATCAGCTCGAGCATCGCCAGAAACAGCCCCACCATGACGAGTCGATTCGGCCGGGTGTCGAAGACACGCTCGAATGTCATCGGCCCTTCGGTCTGAAGGCGGTGCAGGATCTCGATCTGGTACAGGTCAATCGGGGTGTCGTCCTTGATGTGGCCCGTATAGGTGGTATTGCCGATGGCCTTGCAGACCGTATCGAAGGCCTCCAGCAGGTCCCATATGCTGACCTGGTCCATGTCCACCTCTGGCTCGGCGTTGGGCGCGAGCCGATCGATAAGGCTGGTCGGTCGGCTGAATCGCTCCTGGTGCTGCTCGGCAGCCGCGTCGAGCAGATTGGCGGCGTCCTTGAACTTCTTGTATTCGAGAAGCTGGCGGATCAGTTCCGCCCGCGGGTCGGTGGCCTCGTCCTGCGTCATCTCCTCCGGCGTGGCCTTCGGCAGCAGCATGGCCGACTTGATTTCCATCAACGTTGCAGCCATGACCAGAAAATCGCCCGCCAGGTCGATGTCGAACTGCTTGAGCATCTCGACATACCGCAGGTACTGGTCCGTGATCTTCGCCAGCGGGATGTCGTAGATATCGACCTCCTCCTTGCGGACCAGGTATAGCAGCAGGTCGAGCGGGCCGGCGAAGATATCCAGATTGACACGGTAATCAGCCAGGGGACGCTCCCGTCATTCCTGCTCGTGCAGGATCTGCTGAGCCTTTTCGGCGTCCTGTTCGAGCGTCTGGAGCTCGATATCCTGTACCACCGGCGCGCCGGCATAGATGTTTCCGACGTTCTCGCCCATGACGACCGACCGGATGCCATTGTCGTCCAGTTGCTGTTTGGCCAGCTCGGCCTCGATGTAGTTCTCGTATCGGGCCACGGTGACGAGTCTGTCTTCCATGATCAAGCTCCTAATCCGACGGCCTTTCGGGCCTCGATCAGGGTTTGTGCCGCCACGGCTTTCGCCCGGGCGGCTCCGTTTTTGAGCATCTTCCACACGTCGCCGGTGTTGTTTTCGAGTTCGGCTCGCTTCTGGCGGTAGGGCTGAAAGTAGTCGATCATCAGCTCGGCCAGCCGCTTTTTGGCTTCGCCGTAGCCCATGCCCCCATTGCGGTACCGGGCATCCCATTCGGCCAGTTCTTCCGGCGAGGCAACCAGCTTCAAGAGGGCGAAGACGTTGCACTTGGCCGGGTCCTTGGGCTCCTCCACGGGGGTCGAGTCCGTGACGATCTTCATGACCTTCTTCTTGACGCTCTTCTCCGGATCGAAGATCTCGATGGTATTGCCGTAGCTCTTGCTCATCTTGCGCCCATCGGTCCCGGGCACGACCGCCACCGACTCGATGATGTGCTCCTCGGGGATTACGAAGACATCCCCGTAGGCGTTGTTGAATCGCATGGCGATATCGCGGGTCACCTCGATGTGTTGCTTCTGGTCGGCCCCGACGGGCACGAGGTGCGATTTGTAGATCAGGATGTCGGCCGCCTGAAGGACGGGATAGGCGAAAAGCCCGTGGTTTGGCGTAAGTCCTTGAGCGACCTTGTCCTTGTAACTGACGCACCGCTGAAGCAGCCCCAGCGGTGTAACGCAGCTTAGCAGCCAGGTCAGCTCGGTCACTTCGGGAACGTCGGATTGGCGCCAGAAAACCGTCTTTTGGGTGTCAAGTCCCAGGGCGATGTAGTCCATTGCCACATCGAGGGTGTGCCGGGCCAGGGCCTCCGGGGCCGGATTGCTGGTCAGAGCGTGGTAGTCCGCGATGAAATAGAAGCCCTCATGCTCCGCCTGCAGCTCAAGGTGCTGTCGCATCGCACCGAAGTAGTTGCCGACGTGCAGCCGCCCCGAGGGCTGAATCCCTGATAAAACTCTCAACGGCGCCTCCAACAGCAAAAACAACAGGACAAGACGAACAAGGGCATGGAGAAAGCATACCTGAGACGAGGGCCAGCGTCAAGGTTTTTGGAAGTTGCACCACCCCACATCCTCTCGGTCTTGTGGGGCGTTCAGGACGTCAAGATATCGCGGCACGACAGGGTCCATCCGACGGCTCCGGGCCCGATGCGGCACTGTGCGTTACCCGAGCGCAAACCACAACCGTGGAACCAACCTCTCGCGGATCGGTTCAGCGACATGTGATTGAGACCCCACCACGCAAAGTCACCACCGCCGCGGAAAGGCGAGAAGAAACCAGTCCAGATTACGACCTGTCTTGATTCTCCTCGGTTCCGACACGCAACCTGGTCTAAGGCGGTGGCCACGGCGCCCATCGACGCATTCGGCCCGGCGTCGTTTCCCGGGGACGCGCCACCCAGCAGGGGACCGGACGGGCGAAATCGACTCTTACGATCTGCCCAACGACTTCATGTACCTGCGGGCCTTCTTGAGTCCCATCCGCGAGGCTTTCTTCTTGACAGCTTCCGTGGGGCGGCCCAGATTCGATGCGACCTCTGCTGTGGCATGATTGGGGAACAGTTTCCGGAGTTGCCTGATGTCGTCTGACGACCACATCCCTTTGACAAGGCTTTTCCTTGCCATATTGCGCCTCCTTTCAACGCACCGGACAAATGTACGTTAAGACGTGCAGAACGATTCTATGGCGCTTCTGACGTCACAATCAAGAATTTTTCTGCACGCAGGGCAAAAAAACCGGCCGGCGACATGAGGGCGCCAGCCGCCATAGCCCCGTACGAGATCATGATTGATCGGTTCAGCATTCAGGCCAAATCGGCCGGAAGTGACCTGCCGGGCTCCGATGTCGCGACGGCGGCGCGTCGCTGTCGGCACCGACGGCGCAAGTCGCGACATTCCGGGTAGAGCTTCTCAAACGAGCGCCCTGCGGGCCTCTGGCACAGTGTCCTGAGGCTTGACCTTGTAGGAGACCTGAAGGATCTTGCCTGTCTCGTCGATTAGAAAGGACGAACGGATGACCCCCTGGTACTTCTTGCCGTACATGGATTTCTCTCCCCACGCGCCATAGGCCTGCGCGACCTTGTGGTCCGGATCAGACAGCAGGGGAAAACCGAGGCCGTATTTGTCGTCGAATCTCTTCTGCTTGGCTGGCTCGTCGGGGCTGATGCCGACGGCAATTGCCCCGATCTCGGCCAGCTCTTCCATGGCGTCACGGACGCTACAGGCCTGCGTCGTGCAGCCGGGAGTGTCTGCCTTGGGGTAGAAGTAGAGAAGAAGCTTGCGTGCCTTGAAGTCGGCCAGCGAGACGGTCCGGCCGTCCTGGTCCTTCAACGCGAATGCCGGCGCCTTATCTCCCACCTTGAGCTGTGCCATTGCGAACTCCTTGTTTCGATGCGATGCGGGTCAGCCACCGAGTCAGGCTCCGCTTGTCCATCCGAGGCATTACTCCTGCTTGGAAATACGCCACAATCGCCCATTGGTTCTTATCGCGGGTCCATTTCCCATCGGGAATCCGGTCCTTTCTCGAAAGGGGGCGACATCACCGGAGCCGGCGACGCCAAGTTCGCCTTGGTAACGATCCTGCCGGAAGGCCATGACGCTATCGTCGGGTCCGAAGCGCACAAGGGCACAGGTAGACCAATAGTGTCTCACGACACTACCACAAACCCTCGATTCCCTTGCGGGGCCCGATCTCGAATGTCGGGCTTGGCCCGGTCAACGTCCGCAGGTCACTGCTGGTCAGGACAGAGACCCCGTTCGCCGTCGAGCCGGCGAGTCTCACGGAGCTGGTGACCAGGTAGCATGTTTGCATCCTCAGGACCTCCCTTCGCGTCCGGGCACAACTACCTGCCTTGAGCGGGGGACAATCGCAGGAGCATGACGCCGTGCCTGGGGACTTCCGCGCCGAACTGGTCACTGAAGACGCCGATATCCTTCTGCCGCCAGAGGTCCCTGACGCGCATCGGGCCGCTGAGCTTCAGATCGGACCATTTGGCGACGACGGTCTTGGGTGTTTCGTCGCGGTTGAACAGGCCCACTGCGGTCGAGCCGTCCTCCATCGGCTTGGCCCATACCTCCGCCGAGCCGTCCTGAGCGATGCGGCCGGCCTGCCGGCCCAGCGGGTCCTGATTGACCTCCAGGACCTCATCGTTGGTCAGCAGGTTCATCGTGAAGTCGTCCAACTGGGTCAGGTCGCACCCGATCAGCAGCGGCGAGCATAGCAGGCACCAGAGGCTGATGTGCGTATATTGCTCGTTCGGCGTCAGACGGCTTTCACGCAGGCTCGGACCCCAGCCGACCTTGCCGACGACCAGCATGTCGGGATCGTTCCAGTGGCCCGGTGACGCGTAGGGTGAGCATTCCGCCTGGGCAAAGCCGATGCCGGCCATGCTGCCCCAGGAATCGGTGATGTCGCCGGTGGTCCGCCAGCAGTTGCCGCCAACCTCGGCGCCCCATTCCCAGACGCTACCCATGCCGTACTGGCACAGGCTGTAGACGATGTCGCGATTGATGCGGTCCAGGCAGCCTCGCATGAAGATATACGGCTCTTTCATCTGTTCGAGCGTGGGCCGGCGGACGATGTCGCCATAGCCGCACCAATCGTACTTCAGATAGTCGAAGCCCCAGTCGGCGAAGCTCTGGGCATCGTGCAGCTCATGCTGCCAGCTTCCTTCGTAGCGCTGGCACGTCGATGGGCCGGGCGAGATATAGATGCCGACCTTCAGCCCGAGACTATGGATGTGATCCGTCAGCGCCTTCATGTCCGGGAATCTCGCGTTCGTCAGGATGCGCCCGCACTCGTCGCGTGTGGGCCCGCCGACGACCGGATCGTCGGAGCCGAGCTTCTTCATCCAGCAGTCGTCGATGTTGATGTACTGCCAGCCGTGGTTGATCAGGCCGCTCGATACCATGGCTTCGGCCGCGTGACGGATCTTCTGCTCGTCAATCGCGCAGCCCCAGCAGTTCCAACTGTTCCAGCCCATCGGAGGGGTCAGCGCGATCGTGTTCCCCACGATGAGCCGCAGCGTGCGTCGGGCCTCGCCGACGTCGTTCCGCGCGATCAGCGTGATCGGATACTCGCCAGGGTGGGTCAGCCGACCCGTGATGCATCCCGACTCCGCGTTGATCGAGAGCCCGTCAGGCAGGTTCTCGGCGTGGAAGCCCATGGGGCGCTGCCCGCTGGCGGCGATGGTGTAGAGGACGGGCGAGCCAGGCCGAACGCCGAACACCTTGGCGCTGTTGATTCGCGGCGCAGGTCCCGGCTTGGGCGTCAGGATGATTGCCTCCTCCTTCGGCCCGTCGATCGTCTCGGGCATCTTTCCGACGACGGTGAACGCCGCGTCTGCCCAATCGGCGTGGTCGTAGTTGATCCCGTCTTCGCCTCCGTTGACGAGCAGAATCAATGTGTCCACCCCGGTGACGTCGACATCCACTTCCCGCGCCGGCTGGCCCGCCTTCATCGTGTCGGTCTTGAAGATCTCCTCACCGTCGCCCAGGATGCGGAACGTCACGGTTCCGAACCGCCCGGCCTCGTCGTCCAAGCCAACCATCGCGGCAAATCGCGTGCTTCCGCCAGCCAGCTTGACGTACAGAGCGCTGTCGGCATGGGTGCCCAGTCCGCGGTCGAAGGTCCGTCCTGCGATTCGCAGGGCGTTGCCGTCAACGGACCTGTCCTTTTGCGGATCGCCCCAGCCCTGCTGGGTCTTGCTGATATCCAGGTCGGAAAGCCATACCTTCTTGCCTGGGGTTGTAGTTTCGGCGGCGGTAGCCCAACTGGTGGCGACGATGCCCATGCACAGGAGGGCCGAGAGGTGACGGAGCTTCATGGCGGGTCCTTTCAAAACCTTCCGTAACTCGATGGGCCAAGAATACCGGCTCCGGAGGGGGTGTTTCAAGCGTTTTCTCCCGCCACGCAGAGGGAAACGGCCCCGTGGCGGCCCTGTATCCCCAGATGGTCCTTTTTCACTTCCTTGTGGTTATGCGACCCGCCTGAAATGCCGAAGAACAATCGACATAGTCCTGATGCTCAGGGAGGTAAACCGCCATGAACCGTCATAATCTGATCGTCCCGAAGCTCGAAGAGAGCACGTGCCGCCGTCCAAAGCCGAGCCGCCCGGTCCTCGTGGTTTCCGGCCTCTGCATCGCCCTGGTGCTGGCACTGACCAGCAGTTTCAGTCCCGCGCAGACGTCGATGGAGCTGACTCGCTGGAAGGAGTTCTCGTACGGCAAGGAGACGCGGGCCGTCGGCAGCCGCATGACCGCCCTCGAAGCGGTCAATCGCACCGGCTTCGCGGTGGTCGGCGACGGGGATTTCGCCCGCCTGAACGGCTGGGTCGTCCACACCAGCTCGCCCGATGGCAAACAGTACTACCAGGGCTTCGTGGTATACGATTTTGAGGATGGTTCGAGCATCCTGGCCAAGGTTGAGGCCTCCGGCCAGCCCGGCGCCAAGCAGATCGGCACCATCGTTTTCGTCGAAGGGACCAAACGCTACAAAGGCATCACCGGCCGCGGCACCATCTCCTCCTGGATGCCCGTCAAGTGGGACATGTACACCGAGGTCGATGCCAGCTTCTCCGCCACGAAAAGCTGATCTGATCGGCAGAGCAGATCGGGGAGCTCATCCGCCGAAGGCGGATTCCGCTATTTTGATCTTCGCTCTCTGATCTCTTCATTTCGCGACTGGAAATCGCTCCGCGAACTCCCAGAAAGTCAGTTACCAAAGGCCCGCCGGGCGCACTATATCTATAGAGGGCCACGCTGGGTGGTTCCTCGTATGGACAGCCTTGGGGATAGACACGAGTGTGTGTTGCCATGGCCGCCTTTTTGAACCAGACCGATGCCGAACAGAAGGGACGAGACGGTCGAACGCCTGTGTCTCTTGCGACGAAGGAGGACTGGGTCCAGTTGTACACCAGCCGCATCTTGCGGGCTTGGTTCCACCAGGCAGCGCCGCTCGGTCTGGCCTGGACCTACGCCAACTGGATTCGCAGCGACCTGGCGAAGGCCTACGCCCATCCCCTGATGCGAGCCTTCATCGAGGAAACCTATTGAGCCACAGCCAACAGAAGCGCAAACGCGGACCGTTTGCATGCAGACACGCCCGGACGTGATTTGACATAGACGGATCGTTTACCTAACCCAAAGACGGGGCGCCCCGTCGCATTACCCACCGGCCACGGCACGGCCGAAGAAAGGGCTGCGGCAATCCCGCAGTCCTTCCATGGGAGGTCCCTGTCTCCTCATTCCGATCCTCATCGAGGGAGAGTTCTTTCCTTCTTCTCATTCTTATCATTCTTGTTAGGTGCTGTTCGTGTGTCGTCCGTGTGCTGCGAGAGTGCCGTCTGTGTGTCGTTTGTGTGCTGCACGCCGTGGTGTCCGTGGCGCAAGTCGATGCATTCGCACGCGTTGCGGGCGTTCGGCAGCGTGTCGTCCCAGAGCGCGCCCGTCGCTCGGCCCAGCGCCGAATCGGCGCATCGCGATGCGCTGTGCGCCCGCATAAGCCGAGCCCGGCGCAGACGCCTGCATGGATGGCGTCTGTTCCTGACCCCCCAAACAACAAAGGGCTGCGAGGCAAACCCGCAGCCCCGTTAACCTGTTGAAACACCAACAGAAGGACCATTTTTGACTTTTGCCGACTTTCCGCGTTCGTATTACAGATCCACCCAACCCGTTGTATACATCTGAGCAGTGTCATCCTCGTTGCGCACATTTAGCCTGCCTTGCGTGCTTTCGGCAAGACCGCCAGCCAAGTGGGCATTGAGGTATAACCGAAAGTTGTGGATGGCCTGCATGAAAAGAGCGGCGTATCCTTTGAGTTGGACGATTCAAGGAAGACTCAAACGAAAGGACACGCCACATGGAAGAC
>Ga0068714_10007209_pt1 | contig 10913 bp, 10 predicted proteins | sample MTBNYHSulfiMetaG_FD_62988 | JGI IMG/M metagenome (GOLD analysis project Ga0068714, IMG submission 62988) | Enrichment culture microbial communities from rom New York Harbor, USA that are MTBE-degrading - MTBE-NYH (New York Harbor Sulfidogenic)... | ecosystem: Environmental > Aquatic > Marine >... | reverse complement strand
GGGGGGAGCGCAAACGAGCTCTTCAGCGCAGATAAAAGATCGCTCAAGGGCGGACCGGCGCTCTTCCAGAGGTCTGCCGGCGAGGTCCTCGCCGTCAAGGTGGAGGAGGTCAAAGGCCACCATCACCGACGCCCCGCCGGACCGGACTGCGGCTTGAAAAGACGGGCGCCCCGCCGCGAACCCTATCAGCTCGCCGTCCACGATCGCGCGACTCTTTCCCCGGAAAAGCCGCGCGAGGCCTGTGAGGGCCGGATACCGGCCTGTTATGTCCCTGAGGTTGCGGCTCTGGAGGCGGACCGCATCCTTCTCGACAAACGCCAGACACCTGATACCGTCCCACTTGACCTCAAACCAGTGGTCCTGGGAGTCGAACGGCTCGGCCACCGCGGTGGCCAGCATCGGCTCGACGGGCCCGGGCCAGAGACTCAAGACTGGACGGAGGCAACCGGTCCCGGAGGGGCGGAGGGAGGCGGAGGCGTCGTGGAACGCCCTCCGGCCGCCGCCGCGGCGCCTGCCGCCGTCAGCTCGACACTCCGGCGGAGGGCCTCGACCAGGTCGATGACTTTCTCGCGTTCGGGCTCCGGCGCCCTGACGATCTCCCTACCGGCCACCTTGTTCTCAATGAGCTCCAGAAGGGCCCGGCGGTACTCGTTGGTGTACTTCTGGGGTACGAAATCCGCCGAGAGGTTGCCTATCAGGGTTGATGCCATCTGCAGCTCGTTCTCGTGGAACTGGACGTCTCCGGCTATCCCGGCGAGGGCTTCCGGGCTGCGGATCTCGTCCGGGAAGAACATTGTCTCCATGGCCAGGGCCCTTCCGTAGACCCTGACGGACGCCAGGGATTCCTTGCTCCTGAGCACAACCTTTGCGACGGCGACGCGCCCGGTTTCCTCCATGGCCCTTCGCAGCAAGGCATAGGCCTTGAGCCCGCCCTCGGCAGGTTCGAGGAAGTACGTCTTGGCGAAGTAGACCGGATCTATCTGCCGGATGTCCACGAAATCCAGGATCGATATCACCCGCGTCTGGGGGAGCGGGATCGCTTCCTTTTCCTCCTCTGAAACCACGACGAATTGGCCCCGCTCGTACTCGAACGCCGTTACCAGCTCGTCATGCTCGACCTCGCGGTTGCAGGTCTCGCAGTACCGGCGGTAGCGGATGGGAGTCCCGCAGAGGCCGTGCAACAGCCGGAACTTGACGTCTCTATCCTCCGTTGCGGTGTACAGTCTGACGGGGATGTGGACCAGGCCGAAAGAGATCGCCCCGCGCCAGATGCTGCGCACTTCTCAGCGGTGCTCCTCCCGCCGGTGTTCCCCGCGCGCCTCAAGGAGCTGGGATATTTCGCGGAGCACGGACGGCGCCATGTCCAGGGCGCGGTCAAAGAGGGCCCGTCCGTCGACGGGCAGCATCCGCACGGTGCCCTGTCCGACGACGAGGAACCCGACCGGGTTAATCGTCACGCCTCCGCCGCTCCCTCCGGCAAAGGGCAATCCCTGGGCGTAGTCTGCCTCGTCGTCGCCCCCGTTGCCGCGTTCGCCGTTGCGCGAGCGCCCCTGCGCTGTCTCGTACTCCCCTCCCCCCGCGGCAAAACCGAAGCTCACGCGGGAAATCGGCACGATAACGCTTCCGTCCTGGGCCTCGACCGCATCTCCGACAATCGTGTTGACGTCGACCATGTCCTTGAGCGTCGACATCGCCGTTTTCATCAGGCCCTGGATTGGATGTTCACCATCGGGCACGTTCCTGACCCCCTTTTCAGGCTGACGGCCGCGTCAAGTTGGCCGGGCCGAAGCGTCCTGGCGGCACTCGGGCCCCTCTGGCGCGGCCCGGCATGGTGCCGCGGGCCGGGCCGGACGGACGGTAGGCGCGATAGACCCGCCAAGCTGCGAAAATAGCTTGGCTGAGCCTGGGCCTGGCTATGCAGTCAAGCCTGAGCGTCGCCCCGGCCCGGTCCCCCCAGCGCGGGACCACGCGGAATGACGCGTGCCGCGGCCTGCCCTCCGCCCTGGACAGCAAGGCCAACCCCACACCCCCGACCGCGTTTGCCAGGCCGCAGAGGACCGCCGTGCCGGCGGCGTCCCCGGTTCCCAGGGATACAGCGACGTCGACGGTGTCCAGCGAAACGGCCTCAATGACGTCGCCGGCCAGTGGCGCGAACTTCGCAGCCGCCGGGACCGCGGCGACGCGGCCGGGTTGCCGCGACTGCCGGGCGGCGGTCCGCCTGGACCCGGCCCCACTCAAGGCCTCACGGACCAAGCGGCCAAGCATCGCCCTACCCTGCGCGCCGGGTATCAGAACGTGCCTCTCACGCCGAAACGCGAGCACCCTGACGCCCAGCCGAACGTCCAGAAGCGGTTCTCCTCCCGCCTGCAGGTGGAGCCAGATGCGGGCACGGACCAGGAAGAGGGCGAGAACGGCCAGCAGCAGGCATACCACCGAAGCGGCAACAAGGATCAACCCCAGCCGGCCCAAACCCCATACCCCCAGGCCTAGTTTGCAGACGGCACCGGGTTCTATCCCTCGGGGCTGTTGTACGGCCGGATGGCCTGTTACGCCGGAAACGCTTTTTCTTCGCGGGGAGACGGGTCGGGCTCCGGCTGCGGAAGCTCGGACAGCGAACGCAGGCCAAGTATCCTCAGGAACTCCGCGCTGGTCGCGTACAGCAGCGGGCGGCCAGGTGCCTGCTTGCGCCCGGCCTCGCGGATCAGCCCCCTGTCGAGCAGGGTCGCCAGGACCCCGTCAACACCCACCCCACGGATGGCCTCGATGGCCGCCCTGGTTATCGGCTGCTTGTAGGCGATCACGGCCAGGGTCTCCAGGGCTGCGGGAGACAGAGGCTGGGGACGGTTTCGCCCGAGGCCAAGCACCGTCGCCACCTGCGCCGGGGCGGTGGTCAACTGAAACCCGCCCGCGACCTCCTGGAGGACGACGCCCCCGGGCGCCCCTTCCCCCGAGTAGTGGTCGTGAAGACAGGCAAGGGCGCGGCGTACTTCGGGGGCTTCGGCGCCTGTGAGCGCGCACAGCCGCTCCACGCTGAGCGGGCCGGATGAGGCAAAGAGCAGGGCGTGGACCCTGGCGGTGAGGTCTCCGCGCGATCCGCCTGATCCGCCAGATCCGCTCAAGTCGCCCGGGACAGGCGCACTCATTGCACCGCGCCCTCCGGCCCGGCCCGCGGGCGCCGCCGGACGCCGATCTCCAGGTCCGAGAACGGCTCTGGCTGGACCAGGATTATCTTTCGCCTCCGGACCAGTTCCAGCAACGCGAGAAAGGTCACGATTATCTCGCCCCGCGACCTGGCACCCCTGCAAAGGGCCGAGAAAAGCGACGCGCCGCCGGTCCTCAACGTCTTCAGGACCTCCGCCATCCGGCGCCGGACACTCAGGAGTTGCGCCGGGATCAGCCTCGTGCGGCGCCGGTGCCTGGTCCAGACCCGGGAGAACGCAGCTGCCAGCTCCCCGGGAGACAGGCCCTCACCGGCCGGGCTCCAATCCGGGAGCCCGGATATGCCTGCCAGCGCTGCGTACGGCGGCCTCGTGAAACGCGACGCCTGGGCGCCGGCGAGCCGCTCAAGGGCCTGGGCCCGCGCCCGAGCCCTGCGGTACGCGCCGAAGTCCTGGAATCCGGCCGCCTCGCCGCTCTCCCCCTCCTCGGAGGGCAAGGTTTCCTCCGCGGCGCCGTCCGCTGGGAGGAGCGAACGGGCCTTGAGGCACAAGAGGCGGGCAACGGTGACGAGGACCTCGCTTGCGGCGTCAAGGTCCAGCCTCTCCGGCGACGCCAGCTGGACCCGGCACTGGGCGGCGACCGCCGCGACCTCGACGTCCTCGGGCTGCAGCTCTCTCTTCTCGACCAGGTACAACAGCAGATCCGGGGGGCCCTCGAAGACCGGCAGCCGGATGGTGTAGAGGCTCATACCCGGTAGGCCCCTGCGTCCTAAGCCCAGACGTTCATCGCACGCCGGACTTCCCGCAGGACCTGCGAGCTGACTTTGCGGGCACGCTGGCCGCCCTCCCGCATCAGCGACTCCACCTTGCCAGGGTCGCGCAGTAGCTCCGCGCGCCTGGCGCGGACCGGCTCGAGGTAGGCGATGATCGCCGCGGCGAGTTCCCTCTTGCAGGCGACGCAGCCGCGCGCGCCTTCCCTGCACTCGCCGCCGATGGACTCGCAGAGGTGGGCCGAGAAGGCCCGGTGCAGGGCATAGACGTTGCAGACATCCGGGTGTCCGGGGTCATCGACCCGGATCCGGGCCGGGTCGGTGATCATGGACATCACTTTGGCCCGGATCTCGCCGGGCTCCGCCGAGATGGCGATGTCGTTGCCGTAGCTCTTGGACATCTTCCGGCCGTCGGTGCCGGGAAGCAGGGGCATCCGCGACAGCAAGGGCTTGGGCTCGGGCAAGGACGTCCCGTATATCGAGTTGAACCTGCGCACGATCTCCCGGCACAGCTCGAGGTGTGGCAGCTGGTCCTCGCCGACAGGCACGTACTCGCCCCGGTAGGCAAGGATGTCCGCGGCCTGCAGGACCGGATAGCCGAGGAAACCATAGTTGGTGATCTCCCGGCCCTCAAGCTCGCGGAGCTGCTCCTTATACGTCGGGCAGCGCTCGAGCCACCCCAGGGGCGTGACCATCCCGAGGAGCAGCGCGAGCTCGGCGTGCTCCTTGACCTGGGATTGGACGAAGACCGTGCTCCGCGAGGGATCGAGGCCCACGCTGATCAGGTCGACGAACAGGTCACGGACCCTGTCGCGCAGATCCCCGGTTTCCTCGTAACCTGTTGTGAGCGCGTGCCAGTCGACTACACAGAAGAAACAGTCGTAGTTGTCTTGAAGGGAGACCCAGTTCTCGAAGGCCCCCACCAGGTTGCCAAGATGGGCTCTTCCTGTCGGCCTGACGCCGCTGAACAGGACCGGTTTTCCACTCGTCATCGTCGCACCCCCGCTTGTACCCAACTTACCCCAAACCGGCGAGCCGTGCCAGCCCGAGGGCCAGAGAGTAGATGCCGTTGGCCAGCCACGAGGCAGGCGGCGCGATAACCAGCCCGGCGGCGCCGGTCACCATAACCAACAACAACAGCAGCGGGCCGTATGCCTCGAAGGTATCCCACCACGGCCATCGCTCGACAGGCAACACCCAGGCGGCGATCCGCGAGCCGTCCAGCGGCGGAAACGGGAGAAGGTTGAAAACCGCAAGGCCGGCGTTAATCACGACGCCGGCCGTTAACATGCGGTGAAGGTGCGGGGCGACGGAAGGCCCGCCGAGCCTCCCGGCGCCGAAGGCGAGCAACAGCGCAAAGAAGAAGACCAGCACCACGTTAGCGAGCGGCCCGGCCATGGCCGAGATGGCGAGCCCCTGGGCAGGCCGTCGCATGTTCAGCGGGTTGACCGGCACGGGCCTGGCCCACCCGAACCGGTAGAAGATGAGCGCGATCAGCCCGACCGGATCAAGGTGCGCCCAGGGCTCCAGCGTCAGCCTGCCCGCACGCCGGGCGGTCGAGTCACCGAGCAGGTCGGCGGCGGCGGCGTGGGCATACTCGTGGACGGTGAGGGAGAGGATGATAACCGGTAGGCTGACGACTATCCCGTAGAAATCCAGCGGCACCTTGTCGCGTCTCCCCCTAACCCGCGGGCCGCCCGGCCGGCCGCGGCGGCCGCGGCGGCCGGCCCCTTTCTACCTGCCTAGAAACGACGTTACGAAGTCCAGCACCCTGAGGACCAGGTTGGAGAGAGGATGCAGGATCCCCCAGAGAAGCCCCGTGACGGCCAGGACCAGGATCACCCATCTGCCGTACTCCTCATAGCGATAGAAGAGGCTCGCCGCCCGGCCGCGGAGGTACAGCCTGGCAATCCTGGAGCCGTCCAACGGCGGTATCGGGAGCAGGTTGAAAACGCCGAAGACGACGTTGAAGTCCCGCAGATAGAGAAGCGGCATCATCGACGATGGCCAGGAGGCCCCGAATCCCCCCGCCGGCCACAACAGCTTGATCAGCGCAACGGAAATGAGCGCCAGCGCAAAGTTGGCGAGAGGCCCCGCCAGGGAGACCATCAGCATGCCACGGCGGCGGTCCCGGAAGTAGCCGGGGTTGATGGGAACGGGCTTGGCCCAGCCGATGCGGATGAGCAGCAACATCAGCAAGCCCAGCAGGTCAAGGTGACTAAGCGGGTTGAGCGTCAGCCGGCCCGCAGCCCTGGGAGTCGGATCGCCGAAGTCGTTGGCCACGCGGGCGTGCGCGTACTCGTGGACCGCTATCGCAATCAGCACGGCCGCACCCCACGAAATCCACTCCCAGAGCCTATCCATGCCTCACTCTCCCGCCGCGAACCCTATCGCCCATTATAACCTGCTTCCCGCCAGGGTCCCATCGGTCCGCAGGGCGGTTGTCCCCAGGGCGGGAACCTTCCGGAGGCGCTCGACCAACGCGCGGCCGGGCCGGAAGGTGCCGGACGCGGCCGGCATGGCCGCGAACAGGGCGCCGCACACCGGGGGCAACAGCGGAGCTACCGCCACCGCGGCCCCACTGCGTGCGAACAGGCGGTCCAGCCGGCCCACGATCACGTCGCCAAGCCCAAACACTCCTCCCGAAAGCAGGACGCCGGCTGGGACGTCAAGGCCCGCTCGCCCGACCACGGACTCCACAAGTAGAGCGAGCTCGGCCGATGCGCGGTCCAAAATGCCGCTCGCCACCGGGTCTCCGCCCGCGGCCGCCCACCCGACGAGGGGACAGACGGAGGCGACCCGTTCTCGCCAGCGCCCCGGGCCCAGGGCGTAGACCGCCCGGACCAGATCCTTGGGGTCACGCAGTGACCATTGGGCAGAAACCAGGTCCACCAGCACCGTCTCTGGGCCCCGGCCGTCCCAGGCGCGGGTCACGGCCTGGAGAGCGCTCCGGCCGATGTCGTAGCCGCTGCCCTCGTCGCCGAAAAGGCTTCCCCAGGCGCCCGAGACCACCGGCGTCCCGCCGCCGGGCGGGGGCACATAGGCACACCGGGAGCCCGTTCCGGCGATGAGCACCAGGCCGTGGTCCCGCAGCGTCCCTCCGAGCAGGGCGGCCACGTCCTCGCCAGGGGTCTGAAGGGCCGCGCGCGGCGCAATGTCCCGGACCACTGCGCGGACTAGGTCCTCGGCCCAGGGGGCGGAGGCCGCGACCCCCAGCAGGCCGTCGCCGGCGAGCCCGGCCTCCCTCAAGGCTCCCTGAAGGGCGCTAAGCACCGAGCCCTCGGCCGTCTCAGGGGTTACGTAGTTTGGGTTAAGCGGTCCGCCTGTTCCCGTTCCCAGGGCCCCGGTTTCCGGGGAATACACCACGCAAAGGGTCCGGGTGCCTCCCCCGTCCAGGCCGGCGAAGCAGGGGCACGACGGCCTAGCCATGGTCATCCTCATCCCCAAGGAGGCACCCGGCGGCCAGCTCCAGAACGTGCCGGACTCCGACCCGGCCCCCGTCCCGCCTGCTCCCGCGGGCCAGCTGGAGGAGACAGGCCGGACAGGCGGTTGTCAACACTTCCGCACCGCTGGCCCTGACGTGCTCCATCTTCCGTTCCAGCACCGCCGCGGCGTGGTCCGGATGGGTGAAGGCATATGAGCCCCCGGCACCACAGCACGAGTCCGCCTCCGCCATCTCCACGTAACGCCCGCCCGGGATGGCGTCGAGAAGCTGGCGGAGCTCGTCGCGGAACCCGAGGTAGTGCACCAGGTGGCAGGGATAATGAAACGTATGCGGAGGGGACTCGCTCTTCGCAGAGGAGGCCAGTGCCTCCGGAAGCCCGGCTGCGGCCAGGAAGACGGACGCCGGCTCTACCCTGGAAGCCACGCCGGCCGCGGCGGCCGCCTCCGCGCCGCCCGCTGCGAACAGGCTTCCGTACTCACTCAGAAACGAGGCACAACTGGCGCACGGAGTGATAACCCTCTCGTACGCTGAGAGGGCCTCCAGGTTGGCCCTGGCAGCCATCCGGGCTCCCTCAAGGTCGCCCCACGAGTAGGCGGGGAGCCCGCAGCACGAGCCCTCCAGCAGGGCTGCCTCGATCCCCAGTTCACGTAGCAGCCGTCCCAGTGCGACGGTGACCCCCGGGAGACCCAGCTCCGTGGCGCAGCCAAGGAACACGCCGACGCGGGCCCGGTTTCCTCCGGCAAAGAGCCCTTCGCGGTCCAGACGGTGACGAAGGGCCCGAGGGCTGTGCAACCGGGGCGCCATTTCCAGGGCGGCCCTCGCGCGGGCGTCCGGGGCAAAAGCCAGCAGGCGGTCGAGGCCGAGTCCCTGCGCGGCCCTGCCTGCGACGGCCAGCGCTTCGAGCCTTTCCCGGCTGGGGAGGATACCCCGCATCACGGCGTTGCGCACCCTGCTGACGCCGAGGCTGGCGGCCAGAGCGGCGCGCAGGGCGACCATGACCTTGTCCATCTCCACGCCGGGAGGGCAGTGCGGCTTGCAGTTCCGGCACAGGATGCAGGACCAGACCGGGTCGGGGAGGTCGCGGGGGTCCAGGAGACCCTCCAAAGCAGCCCTGACCAGGGCCAGCCTGCCGCGGGCCACCTCCCATTCGATGCCGGAGGCGAGGTACGTCGGGCACGACGTCAGGCAGAAACCGCATTTATTGCACTTGTCGAGCTCGGCGAGCGCGGCCTGGCGGAGGTCCTCCGGAATGCCGACCGTCACCGGGGATCGCCTCCCGCGGCGCCGAAAACACCGTGCGGGTCCAGGGCGGAGGTTATCTTCGCGTCCAGCGGCCCCTGCTCCCGGCCCTGCTCCGGCGCGTAAGGACGGAGCCATCCGGATGCGTCCGCCAAGGCCGCCGCAAGGAAGCGCGGGGGCACCGGCCCGGTGCCGGGTTCCGGCGGAAGGCGACCAGGTGCGACGTCCTGCGCGGCGATGCCGGCACCCGAAGCAAGGCACAAAGACCAGCGTAGCCCCGCAGCGGAGCAGCCGGCGGAGCCGCCCTCTCCTCCGTCGCCCAGCAGGGCGGCTGCAAGGGAGGGGGCTTTCTCTGACGAAACCCCGAAACGCCACAGGACACCGGATGACGCCGCCGCAGAGTACGGTCCGGTCCAGGCCGCCCAGGTCCCAAGAGCCTCGCTGCGGTCAAGCTCTCTCATGGCCGGCATCGTGCCGGTCCATTTGCGCCGGGACCAGGCAACGTCCTCGGCCAGCCCGCAGATCCGCACGATGAGTGCAGTAGCGGTCTCGCCCCCCGCCGGCCCGGAGGTTCCGGCTGCCGCTACTGCCGCGGGCCTGGTCTCCCTTATGAGACGGCGGAGTTCCGATGCAACGGCGGCCACGGGGGAAGCGGGTCCGAGCACGCCCAGGCCGGATTCCGGCAGGGAACATACCAGCGTCACGTCCTCCTCCGGGAGGGGCCAGACCCTGAAGGTCAATCCGGTAAGCAGCCCGATGCGGCCGTTGCTCCCGGTCAGCACGTGTAAGAGGTCGTAGCCCGCCACGTTCTTCATCGTCTTGCCGCCGACGCGGAGCACCTGTCCCGTCCCGTCGACGAGCCCGGCGCCTAACAGCCAGCGGCCCATCCCCCCGTAGGCCGAGCGTACGGGAGTGGCCACGTCTGTCGCGACGTCGCCGCCCACCGTCCCACACCACCCGTGGTCGAGAGGAGGCAGCCAGAAGCCGGCGGCGGATAGCTCCTCGCGGAGCGACTGCGAGGCGGTCCCCGCGCCGACGGTCAGGCTAAGGTTGTGGCTGTCAAGCTCGATGATTCCCGCCAGCCGTGCGGCAGGGGCCTCGAAGGCCGTCCCATGCGCCGGGCGGGACCAGGGCCTCCTGGTGCCGAGGCCCGCCGGAGAGACACTGGACCCCGAGGTCAGGGCTTCTCTGACAATTGACACCAGCTCAGCGACGGGGTCTTCGCCACCGGCCCGGGTGGACCCGCGGCGGAGGGGTTCGGGGCAGGCGCTGCCGGGGCGGGTAGTCCCGGGACCTGCCGCGGGTTCGCGCCGGGTTTCTCCGGCAAGGTCCTGGCCAGCGGGTATCGCCTTCCCCGGGTTCAGGACTTGCCGCGGGTCAAACGCCCGCTTCAGACGATGCATCGCGTCAAGCGTGGGCTGCGGAACCGCGAGCGGGAGGTAATCGAGCTTTTCCAGGCCGACTCCGTGTTCGCCGGTGATCGTACCGCCCATCTCGACCGCCCGCGTGAGGATTTGCCGGTTAGCGGCGTGGACGGCCTCGAGTCTCTCGGGCGTCGCGTCACGATAGAGGATGAGGGGATGGAGATTGCCGTCCCCGGCATGTGCGACTATTGCAGTCTCCAGGCCGTGAGCAGCCGAGATCTCCCCGACCGCGCGCATCATCTCGACCAGGCGGTCGCGCGGTACGGTCGCATCCTGAACCGAGTAGATGGGGCTCCGCCGGGCGAGAGCGCCGAAGGCCGACCTCCTCCCGAGCCAGAGCCGGTCGCGCTCGGCGTCGTCGCGGGCGGCCTCGACGCTGCGGGCTCCGTTTTCGAGACAGAGCTCCCGGATCATCGTGGCCTGCCGTTCCAGGCCCGGCTCCAGGCCGTCGACCTCTAGTATCAGCGCACCCTCGGCATCGGTCGGATACCCGAGGTGGAACGAGTCCTCGACCGCGAGCATGGTCAGCCTGTCCATCAGCTCAAGCGTCGCCGGCAGCATCCCCCGGGCGATGATCGCGCTCACGGTCCGGCCGGCATCCTCGAGCCGGTCGTACACGGCCAGCAGGGTCTTTATGCACGGAGGCAAGGGCTCCAGGCGGATGACGATTTCGGTTAGGACGGCGAGCGTGCCCTCGGAGCCGACGAGCACGGAGGTTGCAGCCAGCCCGGCGTCGGGGCCCGGGCCGTACCCCAGCCTGACAACCTCGCCGTCCGCAAGCACTGCGGTGCCGCCGAGGATGTGGTCGACGGTCACCCCGTATTTCAGGCAGTGCGGTCCGCCGCTGTTTTCCGCGACGTTGCCGCCGAGCGTGGAA
>Ga0068714_10007208_pt1 | contig 10914 bp, 7 predicted proteins | sample MTBNYHSulfiMetaG_FD_62988 | JGI IMG/M metagenome (GOLD analysis project Ga0068714, IMG submission 62988) | Enrichment culture microbial communities from rom New York Harbor, USA that are MTBE-degrading - MTBE-NYH (New York Harbor Sulfidogenic)... | ecosystem: Environmental > Aquatic > Marine >... | reverse complement strand
ACCTTGATCGCCACCGGCCGCCTGAGGACGGTGTCGAAGGCCCTGAAAACCTGCCCCATGCCCCCCTCGCCGAGCAGCTCCCCCACCTCGAACTGCGGCCACGCCGCGAGCGCCTCCAAGGCCGAAAGGCCGGCCAGGTCGGACCCGCTCGAGATCCGCGACGGGAAGCTCGACGTCGCTGGGCCGGCAACAACCGCCGGCGAGGAGGGTCTGAGGACCGTCATGGGGTCCTCCGAATCGCCGGTCTCCTCTGGTTGTCTGCCCGAAACGTGAAGATCGTCCGGCACTGCGCCCCCCACCGCGACGACGCGGCAGTGTGCGGCCCACCCGCCGCGGGTGTCAAGGCGACGGGCTCGCCGTCCCGCGCTCGGGAGACCTCCGCTCCCGCGCCACCTCGACCGCCCCCTCCACCAGCCCCTGCATCGACCCCTTGGCCTGGTTCTGGTTGACCGTCACGGCGAGCGCCAGGTCGAGTGAGGGGACGTAGACGGCGACCGTGCCCCAGAAGCCGCTGTGGCGCCAGCCGGGCAGACCGGCCACCTCCTGCGACCAGACCCCCATCCGGTAGGCGCCGGGTGGCAGGGCGTTCGGGCTGGCGTCGGCAGGCGCGGCTGCGACCGGCACCGGCGCGAGCATGATCTCGAGGGTCTCAGGACGGTCGAACAGGAGCCCCGTCATGAGCGCCCTCGTGAAGCGTGCGAGATCGCCAACCGTCGACACCAGGCCGCCGCCGCCGAAAAGGTCGAACGAGGGGTCGAAGCCGGTGACGTCGGCGTCGCCGAGGAACTGGTGCGCCCGCAGCGGCAGCCCGGGGGGCTCGGGCTCCAGCGTCTCCCACCAGGTCGAAGCGAGGCCCAGCCGCTCGAATCCGACCAGCTCGCGGACCACCGCCGCGAGGGGCTTCCCCGTGATCCGCTCCAGGACCTGCCCGAGCAGCACGTAGCCGGTGTCGCAGTAGGAATACACCTCCCCCGGCCCGGCCAGCGGCTGCCCCCACTCCATCGCGGCCTGAAGCTGCTCCGATGGGGTCCAGCGGTGGGCGGGCTCGGCCATGATCCGCTCCTCGAGCCGCGGCGACGACGTGTGGTCGAAGAGCCCCGCGGTGTGGGTCAGGAGGTGGCGGACCGTGATCCGCTCCGGGTGGTAGCCGTCGCCGGAGAGCAGGTCGACCTGCCCCTCCAGCAGCAGGCCGGCGACCGGGTCGTCGAGGCCGAGCCGCCCCTGCTCCACCAGGCGCAGCACCGCCGCGGCCACGAAGGTCTTGGTGTTGCTCGCGATCCGCACCGGCGTCCCCGCCGTCATCGGCACCGCCGCGGCGGGGTCCGCCAGGCCCGCCGCTCCCTCCCAGCCGAGGCCCAGCGCCGGCGAGTCCAGGGCCAGCGCGGCGCCCCGGACCGCCGACCCGTCGCCCACCGCCTCCGCGACCAGGGCGGCGAGCCGGTACCCCGGGTCGAGCGGGGTGATCTTCGGCCCCGGCTGCGCCCGGCAGCCGAGAGAGGCCGCGACCACGAGCGGGAGGGCGAGGCGGAGCAGGAAACGCGTCGGCATGGGGACCTCCGGGGCCGGAGTCTAGCCCGTCTCGGTTAGAATCGGCCCACCAGAACGGCCGGAGGGTGCATGTCGACATCGGAGCACGTCGGTCACATCCGCATCGAGGCTTTGCTCGGCGCCGGCGGCATGGGGGAGGTCCACCGCGGCTTCGACGAGAAGCTGGAGCGGCCGGTGGCGGTCAAGACTCTGCGCGCCGAGCGCCGGCTGCGACCCGAGGCCAAGGCGCGGTTCCTGCGCGAGGCGCGCCTGCTGTCCAGGCTCGACCACCCCGGCATCTGCCGGGTCTTTGACCTCATCGAGGAGGAGGACGCGGACCACCTGGTCTTAGAGCTGGTGGAGGGGCGGACCCTGGCCGACGCGCTGCGCGAAGGCATCCAGACGTCCGAGCTCTTGCGGCTCTTCGAGGAGATCGCCCGGGCGCTGGCGGTCGCCCACCGGGAGCACATCGTCCACCGCGACCTGAAGCCGGAGAACGTGATGGTCACGCCGGAGGGTCGGGTCAAGGTGCTCGACTTCGGCATCGCCCGGTCGGTGGGCCCGCGGGTGGTGACGGCGACGGGGAACCGTGGACCCTCACCGGAGGCGCTCCAGGCCGCTGCAGCGCAACGAGACTGGGAACGGGACCGCACCGCGTCGGTCGAGCCGAGCTGGGCACCGTCGTCCGAAGGCATCGAGGAGCTCTCCACGCCCGTACGCAGGGGCGAGGCCACCCTCCTCACCACGGACGGGTCGGTCATCGGCACGGTCCGGTACATGAGCCCGGAGCAGGCCGCCGGCGACGAGGTCACCGAGGCCAGCGACATGTTCAGCTTCGGCGTCATGCTCCAGGAGGCGCTGACCGGGCAGCCGGCCTACGGCGACACCCGGGGCGTGGAGCTGCTGCTCCGGGTCTACCGGGCCGAGACCGCGCCGATCTCGGGTCTCGACCCCGAGCTGGAGGGTCTGCTGCGCGAGCTGCGCCAGGTCGACCCGCCGGCCCGCCCGACCGCGGAGGCCACCGCAGACCGCCTGCTGTCGATACTCGACCGGCCGCAGCGGGCCCGTCGCCGACGCATCCGGCTCGCTGTTGCCGCCACCGTGGCTGCGGCCCTGGTCGTCGCCGCCGGGATCGCGATTCATGCTCGCCTCCGGGCCGCCGAGCGGGTCGCCGTGGCCCAGCGCTTCGCCCAGCAGGCGGAGCAGGTGGAGTGGCTGCTACGGGCCGAGCACCTGAGCCCGCCGCACGACATCCGGCCGGCCAAGGAGCTCGTCCGCCAGCGCATGACCCAGGTCGAGGCCGAGATGGCGAGGCTCGGCCGGACTGGGACCGGTCCTGGGGAGTACGCCCTGGGTCGTGCGGCGCTCTCGCTCGGAGACATCGACGCGGCCAAGGAGCATCTGGAGAAGGCCCGGGAGGCCGGCTACCGCACCCCGGAGAGCGGGTTCGCGCTCGGTCTCGCCCTGGGCCGGTTGTACAACCGGGAGCTGCAGCTCGCCCGCAGCGTTTCCGACCCCGCGGTCAGGGAGAGGGAGGTCGAGAGGGTGCAGCGGGAGCTCCGCGACCCCTCCCTCGAGCTGCTGCGCGAAAGCGCTGGCTCCCAGCTCACGGCGCCCGACTATCTGGAGGGGCTGATCGCCCTGTACGAAGGTCGCTACGACGACGGCCTGGCCGCGGTGGCGAAGCTCGGACAGGAGCAGCCCTGGTTCTACGAGGCGCGGCTGCTCGAAGGGGACCTCCACCGGGCACTGGCAATCGTCGCCGGCGACGCTGATCGTGACTTCCCGGGCCAGGCCGGGGCCCTGGAGCGGGCTGCAGCGGCCTACCAGGCGGCCGCGGAGGTCGGACGAAGCGATCCCGTGCCCCACAGCTCCCGGTGCGCAACCTCGATGCGCCTGATCAGTACCGGTCTGTTCGCGCTCGAGCCGAACCTGCCGCCGGAGCGGATCGACGAGGGTCTCTCAAGCTGCAACCGCGCGATGATGATCGACCCCGACACCCCAGGCCTCCACCACCTCTTCTCCGGGATGATGGTGCTGCGCGCCATTGCCGAGGAGCGCCACGGCAAGAACCCCGGCGACTCGCTCCAGCGCGCCAGCGAAGAAGCCGCTCTTGCCGTGGCCCTCGAGCCTGAGAGCCGGGCGGCCCACTCGGCTCAGGCCTTTGCAGACCAGTGGCGGGCATACTACGAGTCGCGCCAGGGCAGGGACCCCCGAGCTGCACTGCAGCGCTCGATCGAGGCCTGCGTCAGGGTCCTCGAGCTCCTGCCGGAGGACCTGACCGTCGTGGTCCACATCGGCAATTCCTACTGGGTCGCGGCCGGCTATGAAATGGAGCACGGCGGGGACCCCCGCGCCTGGGTGGAGCGGGGTGAGCGCGAGCTGGGCGCAGCACTCGAGAAGCTCCCCGACCACGCCTACCTGTGGGCGGTGCTCGGCGCCCTGCGGACGCAGCGCGCAACCTATGAGCGCGTGCACGGCCTCGCCTCCGAGGCCTCGTACGCGGGCGCGCTGGAGGCGCTCCAGAACGGCCTCTCCAAGGCCTCGTCTCCGGACATCCTCCGGGCCCTGGCCTGGGTCGAAATGGAGCTGGCACAGCTCCGCCTGGCGGAGGGCAGGGAGGCGGGCGAGTCTTTGCAGAAGGCCGCGTCGTGGCTCGACCGCGCCGAGACCGAGGGCCCAGGCTCCTCCGAAACGCGCTACTTCAGTGGTTCGCTTCATCTCCTGCGAGCTGCAGACGACCGGATGCGAGGCACAAGCCCGCAGCAGGAGCTCGGGGCTGCGGTTCGCAGCCTCGAGGACGGCCTCTCGACGTCCGCCGAGGACCGGCACCGAGGACACGTCGGAGTGTGCCAGGCCGCCCTCGCCGAAGGAACCTGGTGGGTCGAGCACGGTCGGTCACCGGAGGCCGCCTGCGCTCGGGGCCGCGCGGCCTGTCAGCGCGCACTGGCGCTCCGGCCCGACCTGGCCGAAGGGCTGCGGGCGCTCGCCCTCGTCGAGCTGACGTGGGCTCGCTGGGAGGCCCAGCGCGGACTCTCGCCGCTCGACTCCATCGCCAAGGCCGCGGCGCTCCTCGAGCGGGCGACCGGCTCGAACCCGGCGGATGCCGAGACCCGGCTCGCGATCGCAGCCTGCATTCTCCAGCGCGCCGCGTGGCGCCTCGAGGCAGGCGACCCGGTGGACGACGACCTCGCCGCAGGTCTCGAAGCGGCCGGCCGGGTCCTCGAGCTCAACCCCCGCCTGGCCCTGGCCGAGCTGGTCAGGGCCAACCTCTACGATCTGCAGGCCAGGGCTGCCACGAACCCGACCGCCGTCGCGGACGCCCGTCGCCTCCGGGACGAGGCGCGGACACGGGCCCTCGAGCTCAACCCTCGCGTCGAGAAGGGACCCCTGGCGGCGCTGGCGAACCCGGCGGTCACTCGGCGCTGAACGACACCAGCTCCACCGGGATCGGCGGGTCGTAGGTGAGGTCGTCGAACACCGCCACCGTGCCGGTGAAGCTCAGCCGGCAGGAGGCGATCTGACCGGTCGCGGTGACCGTGAGCGGCTGCAGCGCCACGGTGCCGGTGACCGTCTGACTCCCCACCGGTGCGCCGGCGCCGTTGAAACACTCCAGGGTGATGGTGCCCGAGGAGCCGTGACCGCCGTTGATGGTCATGGTGTTGATGACCTGGCTGAAGGTCAACGTCTCCGGCCCGCGCGGAATGCCGCCGTTGGACAGGGAGCTGTTGACGTTGAACGCCAGGAAGTTGGGCGGACTGAAGCCGGTGGCGTTGAAGTTGCCGCACTGATCGAGGATCGCCCCGCCGTCGTTGCCGCCGGGCCCCGAGAACACCACCCCGAGGGCGCTGTACTCGGTGGTCAGCGCGACGGTGGAAACAAAGTTGCACGGCTGCGTCCCGTCGTCGAAGTCGATGTCTCCCGGAACGCTCGCCCGGAAGCCCTCGGTCGCGGGCGTTCCCGCGGTCGCCCCGGTCTGGACCCCGTTCTCCACCTGGGCTGCGGCCATCCCCGCCGACAGCACCACCACCACAGCGATCGCACACAGGCTCAGACGCCGCATGGTCACCTCCCTCGAGTCGGTTACGAACACCCTGCGAGGGAGTATACCGCGCTCACGACGCCGGGGGTGCGTTGTCGGCCAGCCACTCCTCCACCGACACCACCTTGGCGTAGCTGCCACTCAGCGCGGCCAGGGTGGCGGCGTGGACGTGCGCCGCCGGCACCTCGGTGTCGCCGAAGCGGAGCGCACGGGTGGCGCAGGCGTCGTGGAGCACGGTCACCTCGAAGCCGAGGTCCGCGGCGGCCCGGGTCGCCGCCTCCACGCACATGTGGGTCTGCATCCCCACCACCACCAGCCGGGTGACCCCCTGCGAACGCAGCCAGGACTCCAGGTCGGTGCCGCGGAAGGAGCTGGCGAAGTGCTTGCCCATCAGCTTCTCCCCCTCCCGTGGCATGACCTCGGGGCGGATCCGGTACTGCGGGTCGGCGATCGCCGGGTCGGGCTGGTCCACCCCCTGCGGCAGGTGCTGCACGTGCACCACCGGCCAGCCGAGCCGTCTGAAGGCGCCCAGCACCTCGCCGGCCTTGAGGGCCGCGGCCTCCGGCTCCACCAGAGGCACCTTGCCCCCCTCAAAGTAGAACGCCTGGATGTCGATCACCAGCAGCGCCGTGCGCCCCTCGTTCAAGGCTTCCTCCTGACCCGCGGTCGCGAACGTTGCGAGAGCCAGCAGCACGAGCGTCACCGCGGCCCACCTCATGACGGCCTCGCCGCGCCCTGGCCGGCGCCGGTGCGCCGGATCGCCCCGGCGACCTCGTCGAGGTCCTCGTCCGTCAACACCAGGCCCGACGCCGCGACCCAGCCGTCCACCTGCTCGGGCGAGCGGGCGCCGACGATGGCGCCGGTGACCCCCGGCCAGGCCAGCGTCCACGCCACCGCCACCGCCGCCACGCTGACGCCGTGCCGCTCGGCGATCGGCCGCAGCGCGTCCCGCAGGGCCAGGTTTCGCGACAGCTCCGGCTCGGCGAAGTCCCCCGAGCCCCGCCGCCAGTCGTCGGGGGCGAACGCCGCCACCCGCTCGGCCGTGAAGGTGTCAGTGAGCAGCCCCGCCTGCATCGGGCTGTAGACGATCGCGCCCGTTCCGTGGGTCTCGCACCACGGCAGCACCGTGTCGCCCGCGTGCCTCCGGATCATGGAGAACGGCGGCTGCAGAGAATCCACGTGGTGGACCGCCTCGCACCGCTCGAGCAGCGCGACGTCGAAGTTCGACACCCCGATGGCGCGCACCTTCCCTTCCTCCTGGAGCCGGGCCATCGCCCCCCAGGAGTCCTCCACCGGGGTTTCCGGGTCGGGCCAGTGGCACTGGTAGAGGTCGATGCGCTCCACCTTCAGGCGCTGAAGCGACGCGTCGCACTCGCGGCGGATGGACTCGGGCCGCAGGCTGCGGGCCGGCGCCTCGAAGGGGCGCGCCCGGTCGAACAGCAACCCGCACTTGGTGAACACCAGCGGCCGCTCGGAGGGCGGCAGCTCGGCCAGCGCGCGGGCCACCACCTCCTCGGAGTGGCCAAGGCCGTAGATGGCCGCGGTGTCGACCCAGTTGACCCCCCGTTCCACCGCGTGCAGGATCGCCGCGACCGAGTCGCGGTCGTCCTGCGGCCCCCAGCCGAAGGACCAGCCCCCACCCCCCACCGCCCACGCCCCGAACCCCACGGTGGTGATCTCCATTCCGGTCGTGCCGAGCGCTCGTGTTGCCAATCCCATCGCCGTCCTCCCTCGCCCAGCGTAAACGATCCTGTTCCCGTTCCCGTTCCCGGAACGACGCCACACCTTCCCATGCGTCACGACCTCACGCTCGACCCCACCCGCGCCCGTAGGGGCGCAGCGTGCTGCGCCCCCCTGGACGCAACGCAAACCTGGGTTCCACGATTGTTACGTCCGGGAGGGGCGCGATACATCGCGCCCCCACGGGGAAACGCGCGAACCCGCCCGGATCTTAGCCTTGAGACGAGCCCGTCTCAAACCTGAGATCGGCGAGCGTTCCGCGCCACTCTGGCGCTGGCCTGTCAGGTCTCTCGTGTGCAACGAGTTGCACCCCGTTTGGCGGGCGACCGTGGCCCCCGCTCTGCCCTGGCACGGCCCTTGCCCTGGGGAGGGCATGAGGCCGAGATCCACCGCACGACAGGAGGTCCGCACCATGAGATCGACCGCTCTCGCCCTGACCTGCGCCGCGCTCGTCACGGTCGTTCCTGCCATGACGTCGGCCGCCGACGCTGCCCGCGGTCCCACGGAAGGGATCACGGTCCACGGCCACTGGAGGATCGAGGTCCTCGACCCGGACGGGACCCTGGTCAGCACCACCGAGCTCGAGAACGCGCTCGTGGAGTTCGGGGCCCAGACACTGGTCAACTCACTCACTGGGCTCGGCGTGGTGGGTGGGTGGCTGGTTGTCCTGTACGACACGACAGGAGCGCAGCTGCCGTGTGACGACGGCAGCGGCGCAAGCCACTGCAATATCGGTGAGAGCGACGTTGACTACGGAACGATTCCGCTGCACTCGTCCGACTTGACGGTGACCCGCTCACTCCCGTGGACCTTCAGCCTGGCCGGCAGCGTCACCGTGGCCTACAGCACGTCGATCGACCGCGTCGGCACCATCACCAAGGTGTGCGACCCCTCGAACACCGCCGCGAGCTGCCGGCCAGCTACCGGCTTCTCGTACGCGGGCTTCACGGGGAAAGACCTGACCCCTGCCGTCCCCGTCCAGCCCGGCCAGATCGTCAACGTCACGGTCAACCTCAGCTTCAGCTGAGCGCAACCAACCAACGAACGAAGGAGGATCCCCCCATGACCACCCGCACCCTCACCGCCCTCTGCCTGGCGACGGCGCTGCTCGCCGCCGGCGCCACCACCGCCGCCGAGGTCCCCGAGGGGATCAACGTCGGCATCAAGGTCCACGGCCACTGGAAGATCGAGATCCTCGAGCCGGACGGGACGCTGGTGAGCTCGCATGAGTTCGACAATTCGTATCAAGGCTGGGAGATCATGTTCAAACTGCTCAACGGGCAGGTTTCCCAGGGCCTTTGGGGGGTCTACCTCGCGGCGGAAAGCGGAGGCGTCGCGCCGTGCCTCGACGATCAGGGCCTGGGTGCGTCCTGCTTGATCGCGGAGCCTGGCCACCCGCCAGCCGCGAATCACTTCCTGAACCTGACGATCTCGGGATACAGCCCCATCATCTTTGCCGGGACCGCGACCGCAGCACGGCAGGGTTCGATCGGCAGGGTTGTCACTATGTCGTCGTCGTGTGACCCCTCCGTAGCGCCGGCGAGCTGCACGGCATCAGTTCTGGATAGCGGAAGCGTCTTCACCGCCAAGTTCCTCGACACAACGGTCCCCGTCCTCGCCGGCCAGATCATCCAGGTGACCGTCACCATCACGTTTAGCTGAGCTGACGCAAGGCGACCCACCCCCCCGGAGGTGACCATGACCCGGCGGCTGACCGTTGTGGCGCTCCTCGCCCTCTCCCTGGGCACGGCCCGGGCGCAGGAGGCGGACCTGGCGCTCGTCAAGTCCGCGTCACCGGACCCGGTCGCCGCCGGCGCCGAGCTCACCACCACCCTCACGGTCACCAACCTCGGCCCCGACCCGGCGCTGGCGGTCACGGTGACAGACTTCCTCCCAGAGGGCTCCACCTTCGTCTCCGCGAGCCCGGGGTGCGGCTACGACCCGGTCTGGCGCCGGGTGGAGTGCGCGCTCCCGTTCCTCCCCCCGGGCACGCCCGCCGACTTCACGGTCCTCCTCCAGGCCGGCACGCCCCCCCAGGGCCCGACCGTGGGGACCTATCTCAGCGGCGAGACCACGGTGGCCTCGGAGCCCGCCCTGTTCGTGCTCGAGACCGCGCAGGCCCGTCGGTCCGCGGTCGCGGTGGCCGGCCAGCTTTTCAACCCTCGGGGGGTGGCCACCCTGCCGGACGGCGCCCTGGTGGTGGCCGACCTGCGCGACCCCTCCCCCCTCGGCGGCGGCGGCGGGCCGCTCTTCGACGGCGCCCTGGTCCGGGTCGAGCGGGCCGGCGGGACGCAGAGCGTGATCTCGTCAGGTGGGCTGCTGGTCAACCCCAACGGCGTGGCGGTTGCGCCGGACGGCTCCATCTACGTCGCCGACCCCGACGCCGTGGCGGACCAGGAGCGGGGCCGGGTCATCCGCGTCGACCCCGCCACCGGCGACCAGACCCTGGTTGCCGAGCTCGACCTGCTGGTGCGACCCTACGGCGTCACGGTGGAACCCGAGGGCACCCTGCTGGTGGCCGACGGCACCGGCCGCCTGGTGCGGGTCGAGCCGGTCTCCGGCGCCCAGACCTTGATCGCCGACGGCGGCGACCTGGTCGGGGCCGAGGGGGTGGCGGTGGAGGCCGGTGGCACCGCGGTGGTGGCGGTGCCGTGGGTGGGCATTGTCCGGGTCGACCTGTCCACCGGGGGCCAGAGCCTCCTGGTTGCGGCCGACTACTTCGACGTGGTCCGCCCCATGGACATCGCGGTCGCGCCCAACGGCGACCTCTACGTCGCCGACCCCTACAGCCTCGAGCTCGGCGCCATCCTCCACTTCGACCCGGCCACCGGCCAGTACCTCACCGGCTTCATCGGCGGCAGCGAGCCGCTGTTCGTCTACACCCACCCCTACGGCCTCGAGCTGGTGGACCTGGTGGTCAACGTGGCCGAGGTCACCGCCGAGACCGCGGACCCGGACCCCACCAACAACCAGGGGTGGGCGGGGGTCGAGGTCGTCGAGGGGGGAGGCCCGCCACCGCCGGTGGAGATCGTGGTGGACGAGGTGCTCACCACCCTGGACGCGATGTTGGTGCTCCCGACGCTGGTCCTGGTGGTCACCGAGAGCCTGACGGTCAGCGACGGGGTGAACGTGGCGCCGCTGCCCCCGGTCCAGATCGCCGTGGTCGAGAACGTCACCGTCACCGACTCCGTGGGCGTGCTCCCCGCCGTCCTCATCGCCGTCAGCGAACCGGTCACCGTCACCGACTCCGTCGGCGTCCTGCCGGCGGTGGTGCTCGCCGTGACCGAGGCGGTCACCGTCACCGACGCGGTCACGGTGGCGCCCATGCCCCCGGTCCAGATCGCCGTGGTCGAGAACGTCACCGTCACCGACGCCGTCGGCGTGCTGCCCGCGGTTCTCATCGCCGTCAGCGAGCCGGTCACCGTGACCGACTCGGTCGGCGTCCTGCCGGCGGTGGTGCTCGCAGTGGCCGAGGTGGTCACCGTCACCGACGCGGTCACCGTCGCCCCGCTCGCCCCGGTCCAGATCGCGGTCCTCGAGTCCGTGACCGTCACCGACGCCGTCGGCGTGCTGCCCGCGGTTCTCATCGCCGTCAGCGAGCCGGT
>Ga0068714_10007207_pt1 | contig 10915 bp, 7 predicted proteins | sample MTBNYHSulfiMetaG_FD_62988 | JGI IMG/M metagenome (GOLD analysis project Ga0068714, IMG submission 62988) | Enrichment culture microbial communities from rom New York Harbor, USA that are MTBE-degrading - MTBE-NYH (New York Harbor Sulfidogenic)... | ecosystem: Environmental > Aquatic > Marine >... | reverse complement strand
GGCGTCCGACGCCATCGTGGAGGGATCCGGCATCCGCTCCTTCCTGGAGACGTCGCTCCTGGTGACGGACCTCCAGTCCCCGGAGTTCACCCGGGGAAAATGGTCCGTCCTGTACTACAAGGATCCGGAGGTGCTGGAGGCCTACCAGGCCTTGAAGGAGCGGAAGGGACGGCTGGAAGGCGCCGGTGGGCTCACCGACGCGGCTCGAGAGGCAATTTCCCGGGACTTCATGAGGCTCCTGGGCTATCCCGAGGAGACCATCGCGGGTAGGCTGGCGGCCGGGGGCAGGGACGATCCGTTCATGCTCACCAACGAATAGGCGCGAAGAAGGAAGGGCCACCATGCGCATCCTCATCATCAATCCCAATAGCGACCCGGAGATGACGCTGGCCATCCAGGCAGCGGCGTCGGCCTTTGCTGCGGGGGAGTTCGACGTGGTGACCCTCGCCACTCCCGATGCGCCGCGGTTCATCGACACCTACGGGGACAAGGTGCAGTCTGGTCCCGGGATGCTGGAGACCCTGCGGGAGAGCGAAGGGGAGTTCGACGCTTTCGTCATCGCCTGCCACAGCGATCCCAATCTGGGGGCTGCCCGTGAGCTCACCCGAAAGCCCGTCATCGGCATCGGGGAGGCCTCCATGAAGCTGGCCTCCTTCCTGGGCCACAGCTTTTCCGTGGTCACCACCCACCGGCACTCCGTCCCCGCCAAGCTTGCCCAGGCCCGGGCCGCCCATCTTCAGGATCTGCTGGTCTCGGTGAGGGCTCCGGAGCGGGGGGAGGAGAGCCTGTCGGACCTAGGGCTCTTCATGGAGCTGTCCCGCAGGGCCGTGGAGGAGGACGGGGCCGAGGTCATCGTCCTGGGGTGCGCTGGCCTCAGCGGGATGGACAGGAAGATCCGGGAGACCCTGGACGTCCCCGTCCTGGACGGCGTGGTGTGCGCCCTGGTCCTGGCCACGGGCTTCGCCCGCTACGGTGTGGGCACCAGCAGGGTGCTGGGGTACAAGCCGGACTACTGACCGGGAGAGGCAACCATGGACTGCGTGTCCTGTGCAATCGCTTGAGGAGCGTCACCCGCATCGATGGTCTATGAAGACGATGACGCCGTCGACTTCATGGACCTGCAACGGATCACGGAGGGCCACGTCCTCGTTATACCGAAGCAGCACTGGGTCACCCTCGCAGACGGCTCCGAGCATCTGGCAGGGCATTTGGCTACGGTACTGAAGAAGGTGAACCAGATGGTGAGTCGCGCGGTGGACTGCCAGGGGATCCTGAACGAAGTCATGAATGGAGAGGCGGCCGGCCAAGAGGTGTTCCACCTGCACCGGCACGTGATGCCCCGGAACGAAGGTGACGGGTTCGGCTGGACCTACCCAGAGAGCTACGACGCCATCGGCCCGGGGGGACTTGGATGAGTTGGCCGCCCGGATCCGCAGGGCACGCTGAAGGGGCTCATTCCGGCCAGCGGCCGCGTGCTCGGAAGACCATCTACAATCTGGTCCGGTCCGCCGAAGCTATCCGCGCCGGGGCAGCTCTCTCTCATGGGGCCCCCAAACTGACAAGGGTCGCTGCGTGTCCGATCGCACGTCGTCTTTGGCGCGTATAGGCCCCTCAATCTACCATCGGACCTTAAGCGCGGTAGTCGCCTGTCGGGTTGGGTGCACATACGCCCCCCAAGCGGACAAGCGATGGCCGAGCTTGACTAGCGTGTCATTTTGGGGGTGCTTCGGCCTTTCCCAAGGCGCCTTCTTCGGCTTCGTAAAGCCCCCATATGGGGTAGGGATCCGGCGAGGAGGGGTCGATCCAGCAACGAGGGGGCGGGTCCGAAGACCCGCCCCCTCATGCGAGCGTGGGCCAGTAGCGGCACCTACCCGGTGCGAAAGGCCGTAGGCAGCGCTACCCGTCCCGCCGTTCCCTACCTTCCTGTCCTGGCGGTGCCAGCCCCTCCGCCCGTCTGCGCCCTCTCGTTGTTCAGCTCCATGATGTCGGCCGCCGTACGAGCGTCTCCCAGGAGGTGCTTGGCGAAGTACTCCGCCCGCAGCCAGAACCAGTAGTCCGACATGTTCCCGTAGCCGTGGCGCTGGCCGGGGAACATGAAGAAGTCGAAGCGCTTGTTGGCCCGGATCAGGGCCTCCGCCACCCGGAAGGTGCCGGCGTGGTGCACGTTGTTATCCACGTCGCCGGTGGTGAGGAGGAGGTGGCCCTTGAGGTTCCGGGCCAGGTCCGCGTTCTTGTCGATGTCGTACTCGAAGGTGACTTCCCCTTCGTCGTCCGTCACCTCCTTGACCCCGTCGTGCTTCTCCGACCAGTTCAGGTTGTAGACGTCGTTGTTGTGGTTGCCCGACGACGACACGGCCACCTTGAAGAAGTCGGGGTAGACCAGCATGGCGGCGGTGGACATGAAGCCCCCGCCGGAGTGGCCGTAGATCCCCACCCGCTCGATGTCGACGAAGGAATGCCGGGCCGCCAGCTGCTCGATCCCGGCTTTCTTGTCAGCGAGCCCGTAGTCCCGGAGGTTCCCGTACCCATAGTTGTGGTACCACTTGGAACGATCCGGATGACCACCCCGGTTCCCGATGGTGATGACGATGAAGCCCATCTGGGCCAGGCCCACCTCGCTGGAGCTCGCCGACCAGGCCTTGGCCACGGATTCGGTCTGGGGGCCCGGGTAGACATAGGCCACGATGGGATACTTCTTCTCGGGATCGAAATCGAAGGGCTTGTACATGACCCCGTAGATGTCCGTGACCCCGTCGGCCGCCTTCACCTGGTAGGGCTCGGGGTACTGGTACCCGGCCGCGGTGAGGAGGGAGAAGTCAGCCGTTTCCAGGTCCAGGATCTTCCGGCCACCGGCGTCGTGGAGGCTGGCCGCCGGGACGGTGTTGACCCTGGAGAAGTTGTTGACGAAGTAGCGGTTGGACTCGCTCATGGAGACTCTGTGATCGAAGTCTCCGGGGTTGAGCAAGGTGACGGCCCCGCCGGTCAGCCCCACCCGGTAGTGATGGTAGTAGTAGGGATCCTCTCCCTGCTCCCGGGCGTTGGCGGTGAAGTAGACGAATCCCCGCTGGTCGTCAACGCCGGTCATCCCGCTCACGTGCCACGGGCCCTCGGTGAGGCGGGCCTTGAGGGTTCCGTCGGCGCCGAACCGGTAAAGGTGCGCCCATCCGTCCCGCTCCGACCACCAGACGAGGTCTCCGTTTGCGAGGCGCCGCGGCGATTGGTGCTCCACGTACGTATTCAGTCGCTCCTCGATGACCACCCGGGTGCTGCCGGTGGCCGGGTCCGCCACCAGCACGTCCACCCGGTGCTGATCACGGCTCCTCCGCCAGAAGTAGAGCTCGTCGGGCCGGTCGGACAGCCACTTGCGGATGGGGGGCTCGTCCCGGCCGCCGGCCCCGCCTCCCCCTCCGAACCCGAAGCCTGCTCCCCCCGTGGGATCCGCGAACAGCCCCATTCGCTGGTCCTTCCAGGGCTGGTCGTCGATCTTCTTCATCTCCCGGCTCTGCATGTCGAACGCCAGGACCTCCATCACCCCCACCTTCTCCTCGCCGGGCATGGCGTACCGGTAGCTCTCGAGCTGGGGCCTCTTGTTGCCCACAACGTGGACCACCCACAGCTCGTTGATCTCCCGCTGGTCCTCCCGGGTCATGGCGAAGTAACGGGAGTCGTGGGACCAGATGACCCCCGCGCTCTGCCGCTGGCCCCAGTTCTTCTCGGTCTCTTCGTCGGTCTGCCCACGGCCGTAGGAGCCGTAGCAGTAGTACATCTCGCCGTCGGTGGTGAGCTGGGTCTCCTCCATCTCGACCTTCATGTCCGCCGAGTCGGCCTGGGCACCCGTCTTTCCGCGGCGGGCGTCCAGCACCTTCTGGTACTCGTCCCAGGTCGTGACGAAGAGGTTGCATTCCCGGTTGAACACCACCCAGGTGCTGTCGGGCGATACGCCGGCCCATCCCGGGTGGTTGTCGGGGGCCTCGTAGTCCTCCAGGTGCCGAAGGGTCTGGGTGGATATGGTGTATTCGAAATAATAGACCTTCTTCCTGGTCCGGGGACGCGGGGGCGGCCGGCGCTCCTCCTCCTGCTGCTCCTCCTCCTCCCGCACCTCCTCCTCGATCTCCTCGTCCTCGGAGGACTGGACCTCGAACTGGAGGGTGTTGTCGTCGATGAACCGGATGTTGCGGATGCCGAGGTTCTGCCCGTCCCACGGATCCTTGGTGATGCGGGTGATCTCGGAGGCGATGCGGTCGTTGTCGAAGATCTGCTGCTTGGTGCCCCGGGCCGGGTCCACGATGTAGTAGAAGGTGCCCTCCGTGGTCTCGTACTGGTACCAGAACCGGTCCCCTCGCTTGATCCAGTTGGGGCTCACGGTGGTGCTCTTGATGAGCGTGCTCATCTTGTAGGGTGCGAAGCGGGCCGCCTGCAGCCAGTTGGCTCCCATGACCCGGTTGTCGGGATGGGCGGTGGGATGCTGGGCCGGCTGGGCGGATACGGGGGCGCCGAGGAACCCCAGGGCGAGGATGGCCAATCCCAACGTTGCCGGTGGAAGATGTCTTCCACGGCCGGGACGGACGTCCCCGGGGTGAACGAAGGTCAACGACATGAGAGCTCCTGGTCTTGGGTGGGTTCGGCGGTCCGGTGCCGGGGAGGGTCGGATCGCACGCTACGAGCCGGGACTGTGGGGGAGGAATACTACAGCGAGACCGGGCGGTTGGCGAGAGTGAAGGATGGGCCGCGGGAATCTCGAATCGGTCACACTGGCATTCGGGGCGTTGCGGGCTGATCTTGATGCAGACGAACGGACCTCCTCAGGGGCGAACCATGGGCACGACTCGAACCTTCTCAGTTGTCCTGATCCTTCTCGCAACGCTCTCCGGGTGCGCCACCGGAGCACCTCCCGGCTCCGCCACGAGGGACCAGGAGGTCATCACCGCCGCCGAGATCGCCGAATCCCGGGCCCAGACGGCCATGGACCTGATCCAGCAGCTGCGCCCGCGGTGGATGATCAGGAACCGAGGGGAGAGAACATTCGTGGAGAGCGCCTATGACTATCCCAGAGTGGTCGTGGACGACCTCCCTCCCCGGGAGTTCGACTTCCTCCGCGAGATCTCCCGGGAAGTCCTGGTGGAGATTCGATTCCTGAACCCTCGGGACGCGACCCTCCTCTATGGGACCGGCAACACCCAGGGGATCATCCGGGTGACCACCAGGCGGTAGCGGGGAAGACCACCCGCTACCGCCTGGGCAGCAGCGGGTGGCCTGTCGCTTCGGAAGCCCCTACCGGAGGCTTCCTTCCCCCGGGGCCCACGACCCTCTGAGCTCCACCAAGCCCACCAGAAAGGGCGCTGCGGGCTGCGCTGGCCCCTGGGGCCCGCCAGCGCCGGGGGCCGGGCCCGCGCTCCTGCCCGTGCCCTCCACCCTCACGGCCGCAAGGGGCTGCCTCCCCGGCTCATGGACCGCGGGCGCCGTCCAGAGATGGGCGCGGGCACTCCAGCGGGCGCTCTTGGCTCTCTCCTGGGGGAGGTCCGCCACGGTCACCATGCCGTAGGCGGGGTTGAAGATGGCGTCCAGATACTGGAGCTCGGTGCGCCCCGCCGGAACGGTGGGGGCGTCCACGACGATCTTCCAGATGCCGGGCGCCGGATCCTGGACGTGGACCCACTCGTCTCCCACTGGATCCGCATCCACCTTGGACCCGTTGCAGCGCTCGCCGGTGCAGTCGAAGACGTAGAGATCCAGGTCGGCCCAGGGATCCGAGAGGTTGGAAACCCGGGCCACCAGGGCCGTGGAGCCCGGGAGAACCTCCACCTCGAACACCCTCTGCTCCCGTTCGGCCATCTCGAGAAGCTCCCGCCGGGCGCTGGCCATGGGGGTGCTCAGGGCTCCCCCGGTGAACTCGGCCATCCCGTTGGTGAAGGAGAGGTCGAAGTCCACGACTCCTCCGGGCGCGTCCTCCGCCTCGGGCTCACCCACCCTCCTCACATCCACGGCAAGAGCCGACACGGTCAGGGTGGCGGGTGTGGGAGGGACCGGCTCCTCCTTCTTCGCCTGCTCCCAGTCGAACGTCTGGGTGTCGGCGATGTCCCCCAGGCGGATCTCCCACATGCCGGGCATGGGGTCGGAGACCACATGGGTGACTCCCCGGGAGCCCGGGATGACGACGTCTCCCCGGTTCTGGCGGGTGTCCGGCCGCACCACGGCCAGGCTCACCTGCCGATCCGTCCATCCCAGATCGATCTTGAGAGCAGAGACCCCATCGGGCACCTGGTAGAAGAAGCTCTGCATCCCGGGCCTGGGGACCTTGGTGCTCTTGCGGACCGTGAAGCCGTTCGCGGCCTCCAGGGGCTCAGGCGCCACCACGGTGGCCGTGGTCCGGTAAGCGTACCCGGGCACGTCCGGGTGATCCAGGGTGAGATGGGCCGTGAAGACTCCGTATTCCGGAGGCTTGATGGCCAGGGTCACCGGCACGGCCCGGTTCAGGGGCAGCGCAACGCTAAGGGGCGCGGAAAAGGCCCCATGGTCGTTCCCCGCCCAGCTCAGGGAGAAGGTCATGGGCTGGCTGGGGCCCGAGGTGCGGGTGAAGATGATGGTCCGCTCCTGGCGCTTGCCGGGCACCCACCCTTCCCGTTCGTACAATCCCACTCCCTCGTGGGGAGTGGGGAGGAGGTGGCTGTAGGGATGACGAACGGGCGCCCGGCTGCTGATGCCCAGGAGCTCCGTCGTGCCGTCCAGCTCCTTCAGGATCTCCCATGCACCGGCCACGTTCACCACCCCGTTCCCCTGCTTGTAGGCCTCGATGTGGGGGACCCACCGAGCCGACCGGGTCACGGCCCACTTGATCCGCTCGGGATCGTGCTTGACCCCGGCCTGCTTGGCCGCGCTGACGAGCAGGCCCACGGCTCCTGCGGCCGTGGGGGTCGCCGTGGAGGTCCCGCCGGCGATGGTGTACCCGGGGGGCAGCTGGAACAGGCCCGGGATGGCTCTCCCCTCCACGAATCCCTGGGCCGTGCTGACATAGTTGGACGGAGAGATGACGTCGGGCTTCAGGGCGCCGTCTCCCATGGGGCCGTACCCGCCGGTGATAAGCAGGTTGTCGTCGTGCTCCACCCGGACCCCGTGGTTGAGGAAGAAGTTCTCCTTGCTCTCGTGGCCTCCGATGCCGATGGTCCCACGTCCGAATACGATGTCGTCGATGGCTCCCAGCACCGGGTAGTTGTGGGTGGGGGATAGGATGCTCACCCCGTACTGGCTGGCCAGCCGGTCCCCGATGACGGAGGGGACAAGGCGGCCGTCCCGGAGCAGGTAGGTTCGGGTGATGTAGGAGCTCTGCTCGAAATAGATGACGTCCACGTCGGGATGCTGCGCCGCCTTGATGGTGGCCTCGGTCTGGCCGTAGGCCGCCCCTCCCTCCGACACGCTGGCCAGGCGGGCGCCCGGCGCCATGCCGTCGAACCGGCCCCTCTCACCCCGGCTTCCCACCGCCGCCCCCACCACCAGGGAGGCGTGGCTCGCCACCCCCAGGTTGACGGCTACCCGCTTCCTCTCCCGGTCGATCTGGATCCCGAACCCCATGGACTCCCGAACCGGAGTCTCGGGATCGTCGGTGCCGAAGACGCCGAACACGGGGCGGCGGTTGTAGTCGCTGAGGGCCGTCTCGTCGGTGAAGCTCAGGTCCTGGTTCGTGTCCACCCACACGTCGTCGGTAGCCTCGTCCCAGAGCACGGCGAAGATACGGCTGGACCCTTCCGGATTCCCGTCCCGGTTCACGTCCCCCTTGAGCCCCGAGCCCGACAGGGAGTCGGCCATCTGCTCGTCGAAGAGAGCGATGCGGAATGTCCCGTCCCGGGGGGCCACATAGGAAGTGTCGCCGTAGGCGAGGCGCCCGGCGGAGGCCACTACCATGTCGTCCATGTGAAGCCAACGGCCGTCGTTCTCCTCGTCCCTGTCCAGGGCGGTCTCGTAGATGGCGATCTTGGGGATGGAGGCCCCGTCCAGGGACTTCGCCACCTGGAGCTCCGGAAGGAGCATGTCCGGGTTCATGTCGATCATGGCGATGGTCACGCCGCGACCGTCGTAGGTGGGGTTCTCCGTCATGAAGCTCAAGGCGCCCACGTCCGCCAGGGGGCTGTATCGATTGCGCAGGGGGTAGTCGGAGAGGACCGGCGGCCAGGCTTCGGGAATGGTGTCGGGAGGAGAGCCTGCCCGCCCCACCACGGCCCCGGGGGCGCCCGGATCCCCATCGGTGGCGATGCCTGCCGGGAGAACAGGGGACTCGGCTCCAGCCCCATCCGCCAGGGCGAGGGTCCGGGACCGTTTCTCCCCCATGGAGACGTCCAGGCTGTGGAGGGCGGGATGCCCCGCCAGGGCCTCCAGGCTCTCCAGGGGCACCCGTGCCCGGAGGTAGTCCACCTTGTCATCCCGGTACTGGACGGTCCCCCCCAGGTCGGCGACGGCGGCCGCCACCTGCCCGTTCCTCCCGGGCATGGAGGCGATGACCAGCAGGATGTCGGTCTCTCCCCTCACCCGGGCCTGGGCCACCTCGCCTCGGGAGTCCTTGAAGAGAAAGGGACGTCGGGCGGGCTCCTGCGTGGCCAGGGCATGGGGGCGGAGGGCTCCGCCGGCGGCTAGAATGAGGAAGGCAAGGACGACGGGAACAGGCCGCATGGTGTACCTCCGTCACGCATGGCAGGGGGTGGGGCGAGGCTCCGTCAGCGGATGGCGGGCTCGTCGTACCGGTAGATCAGCTCCACGGACTCGTCCGGGGCCAGGGACTTCTGTTCGTTGTACCAGGTCCTCTCGTCGATGAACACCTTCATGGTGATGGTCACCGCCTGGCTCGCTATGTTCGTGGCCTGGACGTAGAAGCGGGCCGGCGCGCCGAGAGGGTAGACCTCATCGAAGGGAACCGCCACCGTGTCGGTGCTCGGGCCGATCAGCTGCACCGACCCCTCCGTCAACAGGAAGTTCGCGGTGGTCGTGAGCTCGAGGGTGGTGGACGGCGGTCCCGAGAGGATCACCCGCGCCGTCTTTGGCCTCCTCAGGTCCGTCACGGAAGAGCACGCGACCGCCCCGAGGAGCAGGACCACCCCCGCCAGCCCCGCGACAAGCCAGGAGCCCCGGCCCCAACGCTTCAGCAGCATAGCCTTCTCCATGTCATAGCTCCAGGAAACACCATTCCTTGGTGGCGGGGGTCGTGCCCATCTGCACGCCCTTTCCCTCCGCCACCAGGATGTTGTCCGAGAAGTTGAAGCCGAAGCCGTTCTCGGGGTCGTACAGGCCGGGCTCATTGCTGAAGTGCATGCCGGCCTTCATCACCGTGTAATCGCCCAGGGAATGATAGGGTGGCTGGTGCCCCTCCATCCCCTCCCCGTGTCCGGGGCGATGGTACACCAGGTGGGCGCACCCCTCTCGCACCTGGTGGTCATGGATGGCCTTCGCCACGTTGGAGCAGGTGTTCCCGGCGAAGCTCTCCTCGGCCTGGATCTGGTAGGAGCGCTGGTGAACCTCCCACACCCGCTCCTGCCAGTCCGTCCAGGGGGCGATGAGGAAGGATCGGTAGAGCTCCCCTCCGTACCCTCCCACCCTCACGACCCCTGCGATCTGGAGGGCGTCCCCTCTCCGGATGGGGCTCCAGAAGACCTGGTTGGGGTGGGGGTACGCCGTGGCCTTCCCCGTCCGGCAGCTGATCCCCACCTCGATGCCCACGGCGTCATGGGGCTCCCCGGTCTGGGGGATGTCCTTCAGGATCCTCTGCATTCCCCAGAGCCTGGCGGCATTCCCCACTTCGAAGTCCACGGCGGAAGTCCCCCGCTCCAGGAGGTAGTTGCGGGCGAACGCGTGGATCTCGGAGAAGTAGTCCATGGCCCGCTGGGCGAGGGCGGTCTCCAGCTCGTCCTTCACGATGCGCTGGCGCATGAGGATGTCGTAGACGTCCACGAAGCGGGCCTCCGGGAGGGCCGCAGCCACTTCCCCCCAGGAGCCTCCCTGGGGGCGGTAGGGGGCCGGCGTCTCGAACTCCCCGCTCATGTCCAGCCGCCCGGCCCCGAGATGCCCCGGGAGGATCCCGAGCTCGGAAAGCCCGCCGCTGTCGATCCCCAGGACCTTGTTCCCGTAGCCCAGGGCGGCCAGCGTCTCCCCCCACCACCGGTAGACGTTCCTGGTGGGGCCCTGGACCACCTCCTCCTGGTTCGGGAAGCCCCCGTCGGCGTGGTGGTAGTCGAAGTAGGAGTACTGGTCGGTGCACCACCAGCCCCGGACCAGCTCCTCGTCCAGGTAGGGGTGCAGCCAGATGACGGCGTCGTCCTGGTCCATGGGGAAGAAGCAGGCGAAGGGCCGCTCCGTGGTGGAATGGAAGAGGCCCGAGGCGTAGATGATGTTCCAGCGGTTCGTCAGAAGAATCCCCCCGTCCACTCCCCGCATGCGGGCCTGGACCTTGATCCGCCTCACCTTCTCCATGTACCAGGGGAGGGGGAGGCGATGGAAGAAATACGCCTCCGGAAGCTCCCCGCTCCGGGCGGCCCTTTCGGCCCGCACCAGGTCGAAGCCCGCCACGTTGGCCTCCGCCCGGGCCATGGCGTCGTCCCGGGGCCACGCCTCGCAGCCCCCGAGCACGACCGCTCCCCCCACGCCCGCCCCGGATGCCTTGAAGAAGCTACGTCTGGAAATCCGATGCATGGTCGTCCTAACCTCCTCGTCGGATGGGCACCCTGGTCCAGATCAGGATCGCCCCGCATGGGTTGCTGTACCGCAGGGGAGCGCCGGCCCCCTGGTAGATCTCCAGCCCCTCCACCTGGTTGGGGTGGATGTCGTCCAGGTCGACGACCGTGGTGATGACGCCGTCCAGCCACACGGCGGGGAAACAGGTCCCGGATCCCAGGAGGTTCCCCCTGGGGCTGACTACCACGGGACCCACCACCCCGTC
>Ga0068714_10007205_pt1 | contig 10918 bp, 11 predicted proteins | sample MTBNYHSulfiMetaG_FD_62988 | JGI IMG/M metagenome (GOLD analysis project Ga0068714, IMG submission 62988) | Enrichment culture microbial communities from rom New York Harbor, USA that are MTBE-degrading - MTBE-NYH (New York Harbor Sulfidogenic)... | ecosystem: Environmental > Aquatic > Marine >... | reverse complement strand
TCCAGGTTCTCCAGGCGCCTCCACCCCATGGCGCCGAGGAGCCGCAGGGTCTCAGGGGTGGCGTACTTGGTGCGCTCCGGGTGTTTGAAGGCCGCTGCGTGGTCGGCGTGGGCGTGGGTGACGAAGGTAGGGTAGCTGTGGGTGTTACGGATGGGGTCCAGTACGACTCCCTGGTCTCCGTACTCTACCACTACTCCGCCGCTGAAACGCACCTTCAGATCCACTTGGGCCACCGGACTGAATAATTAATATTCTGTTGAATTGTCCCAATAAGGAGTGCGGCGTTATTTATACCCGCTGGTCACCGGGTCTGCAGCATGAGTATGGCCTGGGCCAGGTCTCCGCCGCTCTGCTCCAGCGCCGCGCGGGCCTTCTCCATGCTCACGTTAGCCTGCTGGGCCACCAGGAGCACGTCCTCCTCAGGGATCTCGGGGGCCGCCTCCTCCGCCACCTCCTCAGTGGGCGCAGCCTCCGGCTTCCTGGTGGTCTCCCTTCCGCCCACAACGTTGTACATCTTCTGGCCCTGAACGTTCATGCTGGTGACGGCGGGGCCCTCGATGACTATCTCCCTGGTGTCGCTCTGGAGGATGACCCGCTTGATGTCACCCAGCTCATCCATCTTCATGCCCATCTGCTGCATCATGCGGCGGGCCCGCCGAGAATCCATCCTGGCCATGGCGTGTTCGCAGAATATGAAGGGCGACTAGAATTTAAATCATGAAGGGAACGCCTTGAAGAGACATTGAGAGAATAAGAGGGAAAAGAGAGGTTACAGGGTCTTGGCTGCAGCCTTCACAGTGTTCCTGAGAAGCATGGCTATGAGCATGGGGCCCACGCCACCCGGCACCGGGGTGATGGCGGACGCCTTCCCCATGGCGGCCTCCGCGTCCACGTCCCCGAACACCTTCTTGCCCTCGTAGTTGTTGCCGTTGTCGATTACCACGACGCCCTTCTTCAGCATGTCGCCGGTGACGCCGTGCTTGGTGAACATCTCCGTGCTGAGCACGTCGGCCTGCTTCACCAGCTCGGCCAGGTGGGGGCACTTGGGGCCCACCACGGTCAACCGGAGCTTCATGTTGGCTAGAACAGCCGCCAGAGGCTTCGAGAGGAAGTTGGATTTACCCACGACGACCCAGTGCTTGTTCTCCGGGTCGATGCCGTACCTCTTCAGCAGCTCCAGGATGGCTTCGACGCCCGCCGGCATGTAGGCCTCCTCCCCCATGAGGAGCTTACCTAGGGTGCTGGGCGTCAGCCCGTCCACGTCCTTCCCGGGGTCGATGGCGTCCACCGTCTCCACCTCGTCCAGACCCTCGGCCAGGGGCAGCTGCACCATGACGCCGTGGATCTTGGGGTCCTTGTTCAGCTTCCCGAGGAGGGCCAGGAGCTCCTTCTGGGTGGTCTTCTCCAGGTGGTGGAACTCGGCGTACATGCCCAGCTCCTCGGCCTTCTTCTGCTTCATGCCCACGTAGCGGGCGCTGTACTTGTCCTCGCCCGTGAGCACCAGGGCCAGGCCGGGTGTGACCCCCTTCTTCTTGAGCTCGGCCACCTGGGCGGCAAGCTCCTGCATCACCGTCTCGGTGGTGGCGCGTCCGTCCAGTATGGTGGTCATCCTAGCTCAGCCCCTTTATGACGCCGTTCTCGTCTATGTCCATGTCGTCGGACGCGGGCTTCGAGGGCAGCCCGGGCATGGTGTTGATGTCACCGCAGTAGGCAACTATGAAGCCGACGCCCGTGCTGGGCTTCAGGTTCCTGATGGGCAGTATGTAGCCCTCTGGCGGCATCCCCTGGATATCCTCGTTATCCGTGAGGCTCAGGGGAGTCTTGGCCATGCAGATAGGGAGCTTGTCGAAGCCCAGCTTCTCTATCTTCCTGAGGGCGGTCCTGGCCTCTGGGCTCAGCTCGATGTCCGCCACCTTGTACATGCCCTTGGCGATGGTCCTGATCTTCTCCTCCACGGGCATGTCCAGGTCGTAGAGGTGGTGGAAGCTGCTTCCCTTCTTGATCTCCTCCAGCACCAGCTTGGCTAGCTCGACGCCTCCTGGCCCGCCCTTCAGGACGGTGTCCGTGAAGGCCGCGGGCACCTTCTCCTTCTTGGCCCAGTCCAGGACCACGTCGATCTCCTCCTGGGTGTCAGAGTAGAAGTGGTTCATGCAGACCACGACCCTCATGCCGAACCTGCGAGCGTTGTCCACCTCGTTGGCGAGGATGGGCAGGCCCTTCTTCACGGCCTCTGCGTCAGGGTTCTTCAGGTCCTTGTACTTAACGCCCGCGTGCCTCTTCAGGGCCTTGATGGTGGCCACTACAACAACCACGTCGGGCTTCAGGCCCCCGGCCCTGGCCGCGATGTCGCAGAACTTCTCCATGCCCAGGTCGGCTCCGAAGCCGGGCTCCACGACGACGTAGTCGGCTAGCTTTAGGGCCGTCTTGATGGACGCGATGCTGGGGCACCCGTGGGCGATGTTGGCGAAGGGGCCGCCGTGGATGATGGCCGGAGTGTTCTCCAGCGTCTGCACCAGGTTGGGCTTCACGGCGTCCTTCATCAGGATGGCCATGGCGCCCACGCCGCCTATGTCCTTGGCCTTCACGGCCTCCCCCTTCTTGTTGTAGGCGACGGTGATCTCACCCATGCGGCGCTTGCAGTCCATGAGGTCGCTGCTTATGGCGTGGATGGCCGCGATCTCCGAGGCCGTGGTGATCTCGAAGCCCGTCTCGTAGGGCACCCCGTCGTTCTTTCCGCCCAGCCCGGCGACGATGTTCCTGAGGAAGCTGCTCTCGATGTCCAGAACTCGCTTCCACATAACCTGCTTCAGATCGATGTCCAGGTCGTTGCCCCTGAATACGTGGTTCTCCATGAGGCTGGTGAGGAGGTCGTGGGCGCACGTTACGGCGTGGAGGTCCCCTGTGAAGTGGACATTGATGTCCTCCATAGGCACAACCTGGGCGTAGCCGCCCCCTGCGGCCCCGCCCTTGATGCCGAAGACGGGCCCCAGGCTGGGCTGCCTCAGCACCACTATCCCCTTCTTGCCCATGTGCCCCAGGGACTGGGCTAAGCCCACGCTCATGGTGGTCTTGCCCTCCCCGCTCTTGGTGGGTGTGACCGCTGTGACGATTATCAGCTTACCGTCAGGCTTGTCTTTCCTCTCCCTCAGAACTTGCGGCTTTATCTTGGCCTTATACTTGCCATAAAGCTCTATGTCATCCTCTTTGAGCCCCAGGCCCGCCGCGATCTCTGTGATCGGCTTGAGCTTGGCGCCCTGAGCGATCTCTATGTCCGGTGGAATAGCCAATGTGTTTCAAGGAATAGATGTGAACCCACTTAATAACTTTCAGGGGAAAAAAAGGGGGGTCTACATCCCCTCATGCAGAACCTTGTACTCCTTCTCGGGGCCCGGCTTGGTGAGGCTCCACTCGAATCCCCTCTGAGTGGTCACGTACTCTGGCCAAGGCAGGTCTATGGGCGGGTAAAAGTCCCTGGGCAGCAGGGGCGGCACCCACTTGCTGCCCCCTACGCCTCCACCGGTCCGCTCCTCGAACTCCTTCCTGGCCGCGGCCAGGTCAGCCGGGTGGGTCAGCAGGTCCACGATGGTGGAGCCGATGGTCTTGGAGGCCGTGACGATGCCCGGGTCCACGCAGGCCGAGTACCCGTTGAGGGCGTAGCTGGCCCACGCGGGCAGCGGCTTGTCGGGGTCAGGGTTCCTGAGGGCCGCGTTTGCCGTGTTCAGCCGCGTAGACGGCGCCGTCCACTGGTAGTCCACGTAGTCGTCTGAGCCCTGGTGGGTGACCCACTGGGGGAACATGTACCTGATGTCCTTGTCCAAGTAGTCGATGGGCTGGACACGTTGGCACGCCTCCGTGAAGGGGTCCTCGGTCGCCTCAAAGCCCAGGTTCTCCTGGAGCTTCCTGCCGAAGCCCCTGGCCTCCTCGCTGAACTCTGGCGGCCCCACAGCCTCCAGGTTCCTGAACAGGACCTCGCTCAGCTTCTTGTTGCTCAGCCCCGTCCTGGTGCGGGCTATTATGCGCTTGGTGACCCTGGTGCCCGTGATCTGGGCTACTCCTTTGGCTGTGTTGTCCAGCACCCGCTCTATCTGCTCCTGCATCTCCAGGAGCGGCGCCCTGTGGGCGTACTGGATCTGGCTTATCCTGGGGGGCAGGTTGTCCGAGGTGGCCTGGCCTCCCACCATTATGTACTCGTTCAGAGTCCAGTAGGCGGTGTACGGAAGCATGGCGTCCTCAACGTACTTTGTGGCCGTGTACATGAGGCACACGGCGTCCAGGGAAGCCGGTATCCTGCCGCCGGCGTGGCCCAGTATCCTGAAGGGCACGTTCTTGGGCCTGAACCAGTTCTCCGGGTTCACCGTCTCGAAGGTGTAGAGGGTGTTCCAGTAGCTGGCCGCGTTGATCTCGTATCTCACCGTGTTGTAGCCGGCGGGGTGGTACGGGATGCTGGCGTCGAAGTCGTCGAAGTAGCCCTTGGCGGCGTGCACCGGCTTGGAGCCGCACACCTTCTCCGCGGGCTCCCCGAAGAACTTGAGGGAGCCCTTCAGCCCATGCCTCTCCATGGCGTGCTTGGCCGCCAGGAACCCGAACAGGGCGCCTGTGCCCAGCCCTGAGTGGGGGTCCGTGTGCCCCGCCGCGTAGGGGTGCAGGTTCTCGTCCCTGGGCTTCCTGTAGGGGACCGGGGCCTGGCTGCAGTCGGGCACCGCGTCGTACTCGGCGAAGCCGCCCACCACGGGCTTACCCTTGCCCCAGACGGCGCAGAAGGCTGTGGGCATCTCGCCGCTGCCCTCCTCCACCTTCCAGCCGTCCTCCCGGAGGAGCTTCACGTAGGCCGCCGCCGACCTGTACTCCCTGAAGGCCGGCTCCGCGTAGCGCCATATCTCCATGTGGAAGTCTGAGAGCCGCTTCCTGTTCTCGTCAACGTAGTCCAGGGCGGTCTTCTTCTCCTTCTGGATCTTACTCAAAAAACCACCATGAATGTATCAGCGGCAACCATATACAACATTTCTGGTGGCCGTGGTGGGCGGCTTTGCCTGGTCTCCTGGTCCCTGAGGCGGATGAAAATGGTGCCATTAGGCCACGGGTTGGGCGCCCCGGACTCTGCCCATCAGGAGGGGGCCCGGGTGGAGCCACGGAGAACCGGAATGGTACCATTTCCCATGGCCGTCCGACCCGAGTTCATGAGGTAGGGGCGAAATGGTACCATTATCCCCAGCAGGGAGTCAATGGTACCATTATCGGTAAGGCTGATTGGTACCATTTCCTACTAACATTAATGGTACCATTATTGTGGCGCCATACAGCCCATGAACGGGCTGGATCAAGGCGATCAGCAGCTGCTTTGCGCCGTGACCGGTCCGAGGGTGGCCCGGGCACGCCAGACAAATCAGGTTAATGGTACCATTCATCTCTGATGTCTTAATGGCGCCACTACATGAGCGCAGGCACAGGATAGAGGGCGCCGAGCTGCGGCCCGTGGCCGAGTCCGTCGGGAAGAGGCTTGGACGCCTGGTGGCATCGCGATCCGGCTTCAAGGAGGCCTGCACCCTGTTCCGGGTGCTTTTCAGGCTTGACAAGGGGTGCCCGGGGAGGCCGGGGTACCCTGATGAGGGGTGGGCCACTATGGAGGTTTACATGCGTGAGCGCAGGGGCAGACACCAGGATTAATGGTACCATTACGTGGGGCCCCTGACCCAAGGCCCCACCCATAAAGAGGCCGCGGGGGCGAGGAGATGGGGGACCCACCGCCGAGTAATGGTACCATTTCATCTCACCGGTGGGCTCCACCCGCAGAGCCTAACAGCACCGCAGCACATGGCACCATTAGACCCGAGTCCTCGGCCCCGAGCCCCGCCCCGAAAACTTATCTTTTGAACAGTCAACTTGTAGACAGTCAAGGTGAATGAGTTGGTAACAGTAACCATCGTGAAGATCGGGTACATCGGCACCACAACCCTCATAGACGCCATCCTGGACGAGAGGTCCGCCCGGGCGGACATCAAGATACGGGTCATATCCAGCAGCGTCCAAATGGGCGAGGCGGACGCGGAGGACGCGGCCAAGATCGCTGCAGGCGTACCCAGCGACCTGTACGTTGCCATATCCCCCAACGTGGGGCTACCTGGCCCCGCGAAGGTCAGGGAGATCCTGAAGAAGACGGGCAAGCCCATCATAGTGATAGGGGACGAGCCCAGCAGGAAGGCCGTTAAGAGCTTCCCCGAGGAGGGCATAGGCTACATAGTCATCTACGGTGACCCCATGATCAGCGCCAAGGCGCCTTTCCTGGACCCGGTGGAGATGGCTCTCTTCAACGCGGACGTGATACGGGTGCTGGCGGTGACCGGCGTCTTCAGGCTGGTGCACACGACTCTGGACAAGGTGATCGAGGAGATCAAGGCGGGCCAGAAGCCGGTGCTCCCCGAGCTCATCATAAACAAGACGGCCGCCCTGGCCGCCAGCGACATAAAGAACCCCTACGCCTACGCCAAGGCCATGGCGGCCTACGAGGCGTCCAAGGAGGTGGCCAGCCTCAGCACCGAGGGCGTCTTCAAGCTGGAGGAGAGGAGCGAGGCCATGCCGGTGCTGGCCGCGGCCCACGAGCTCATGAGGATGGCGGCCAAGCTGGCCGACGAGGCCAGGGAGATAGAGAAGGCCAACGACACGGCGGTCCGGCTGGCCCACTTCAAGAAGGGTGACCTCAGGCGTAGGGTGAAGCTCTTCGAGGAGCCCGAGAAGTAGGCTACCTGTGCCTGCTTCTCCCCCGCCTGACCTTCACGGCGGCCCCGGTCCTGAAGCTCAGCATCTCCCTTTTATTCAGCAGAGCCTTACCAACGGCGATCACTTCTCTCCGCGAGTCCAGGATCACCACCTCGTCCCCCGGCCTTATGGCGTCACCGGCGTCCACAACGTGCTTGGCGAAAACGTTACCGCCCTGCTCCACTGCCTCAACCACATCGTCCAGGATGGTCACCGCGTAGCCGAAGACCTCAACTCCCTCCACCAGCCTCCTAGCCCCGGCTATGGTCAGGGTGAACAGGGCGTCGTTGGGCCTGTAGTTAGCCACCAGCACGGCCCCCGCCTCCAGGTGCCGGGGCTTTCCCGTGTTCTTAGAGTACTCTATGGCGGTGTCCGCCGGGAACAGGGCTTCTCCTGCGCCGGGGCCGAACTGGTAGTCGGCGACGGCCCTCATCCTATCCAGGTCCTCGCTCATCAGCCTCAACCTTGTCGCTTAGGATTTATAAGCCCAGCCATAGGAGTCTCTATGAGGTTCAATAATGCGCTGCGAGGTGTGTGGACGCGAGATATTCGGGCAGGTCTTCTACAGGGTCATAGAGGGTGGCAAGATGACGGTCTGCTCCAGGTGCGCCCAGTTCGGCACTAGGGACTGGGACCCTAAGGAGAAGACGGTTCAGCAGCCCCGTGGGCGCCCAGTCAGGTCGGCGGCGCCCCCGCGGCCCAGGAGCGACATAGAGGTCGCGGAGACCTTCGAGCTGGTGGAGCACTATGGGGAGTTGATACGCAAGGCCCGGCAGAGGAAGGGGATGCTGGTGGAGGACCTCGCCAAGAAGCTCAACGAGAAGGAGTCCGTTGTCAAGAAGCTTGAGAAGGAGGAGCTGAACCCAAGCATGGCCCTCATCAAGAAGGTGGAGAGCGAGTTGGGCGTCAAGCTCCTGGAGTTGGCGTCCGCCGCGTCCGGCCCCGTCTTCACCAAGCCCATGGGGCCCAGGACACTGGGCGACATGATTAAGATCAAGGTGCCTAAAGACGAGGAAGAGGAAGAGAAGCGATAAACTCGACCATCGTCGTCACGGGGACCCCGGGCACGGGGAAGACCACCTTCTCAAGGCTCCTATCTGAGAGGATTGGCTTCAGGTACCTGGAGCTGTCAGCCTACGTCCAGGAGCGCGGGCGCATCCTGGAGATGGACGCTGAGAGGGATACCTCTGTGGTGGACATGGAGGCCCTCCGGGGCGACGTGTCAAAGATGCTGGAGGGTGGGAGCCTCGTCCTGGACGGCCACTACGCCCACGAGTTGACGACGCCGGAAGCCACCAGGCTTGTTTTCGTTCTGAGGAGGGCCCCCTGGACGCTCCTGGGTGAGCTGCAGGGAAGAGGCTACTCGCAGATGAAGGCGTGGGAGAACGTAGAAGCCGAGCTCCTGGGGGTGTGCCTAAGCGAGGCCTTAGACATTTTTCCCCCGGGCAAAGTGTGTGAGCTGGACACCACGGGCGTGCAGCCTCATGAGACCCTGAGGACGGGTCTGGCCGCCCTGGAGAAGGGAGGCTGCACGGGGGCGTACACGGACTGGCTGAGCCGCCCAGAGACAAGTGAGCTTCTGAGGGTGAGGCCGTGTATCTTGTAGCCAGGTGCCCCAGCTGCGCCAAGATCATCCTGGCTAACGAGGCAAACAAGACTAGGTCGTGCCCCCACTGTGGGGCCCGCGCCGACCTCTTCAGCCTCAGGGTGCTGGCCAGGGCCAGGACCAGCCAGGAGGCCGTGGAGATCATCCAGCGGCTGAAGGAGAGGCAGGGCGGCGATGACTGGGAGCCCCGGTTCAAGAAGTTCAAGGCCAAGTAGGGGCTCCGCCGTATAGGAATCTTTTTGATTTTTATATGAGAGATGGTGATAGGATAGGTTTAGAGGTAACAGATTTGGCCGCCATAACTGGGAGAAGGTTCTTCGAGGAGTTGGGCCAGCTCGTGGACAAGCCGGTGGTCGTGGAGGACACCACCGGTAAGACATACGAGGGCACCCTCCTCGGATTTGACAGTCAGAGTATGAGCGTGGCCCTGGGAGACGTGAAAGGGGCGCAGGGGACGCTGTACCACAGGCTGGTGCTGACGGGAAGCATAATCGCCAAGATCATGGCCACTGACAGGCCCTTCAACCTGGACGGGCTGAGGGAGCGCCTGGAGAGGGTCTTCCCCAACATGGTCCAGTACTTCGCCGAGGCCGGCGTCATCGTTGTCATGAACAAGATAAGGGTGAACGAGACCGGCGTCATAGAGGGCGTGGGTCTGACCGCCGAAAAGGTCCGGGACATCTACAACAGGTTCATCGCCGAGACCACCTAACCCTTTTTTATATCCATGTAACCTGGTTCAGTCTCTCTACTTGGCTCTCACAGTTTATTCTCCCACATGCGGAACAAGTATAAGTCGCTGTGCAGAACCTTGAACTGAAGGTACAGAGTGAGGCCATGAGCCAGCCACAGCTTAGGATGCACCAGACCATAGGCGGGTACACCTTCGAGGGCCCGTACATGACAGATGATCACCTGCCGAGTGTACCCGGGTTGTACGCTGTGGTGTGCAGCGACCAGAGAGGATACTACCTGCTAGACGTGGGCTACTCCTCAAGGCTCAGGACGGCTGTGAAGAGGAGCACCCGGAGACAGTGCTGGGAGGACAATAGGAGAGGCGTCATGATGTATGCCTTCCTCGTGGACCCGCAGCTGGATGAGGCCCAGTACAGGGCCGTCGAGAAGGAGATAAGGCGAAGGTACCCGAGGGTGCCCTGCCCGCAACGGTAAGCATATTACGCTGTAACCAGTTTCTCAGAGCATGTCGTTTGAGCTCCGCGACCGGGACCTCATGGGCAGGATAGGCCGTCTCCGCACCAAGGGCGGCGAGGTGGAGACGCCGGCTTTCATGCCCGTCATCAACCCCCTCCTCCAGAACCTGACCCCCAAGCGGATGCGCCGGGAGTTCGGGTGCGACATAGTCATCACCAACAGCTACATAATCCGCAACCAGTTCGGCGACATCCCCGACCTGGAGGTCCACAGGCTCCTCGGCTACGACGGAGTCGTCATGACGGACAGCGGAGCCTACCAGATACTTGTGTACGGCGGCGTCGAGGTGACCCAGCCCGAGATAATAGAGTTCCAGAAGAGGATAGGCTCGGACATAGCGGTCATCCTGGACATCCCTACGGGCTGGGACGTGCCCCGGGGCACCGTCGAGTACACGGTGGAGGAGACCCTCCGCAGAGCTAGGGACGCCCTCCCCCTCATAGAGGACTCGGGCGCCCTGTGGGTGGGCCCCGTCCAGGGGGGCCGCCACCTGGACCTGGTGGCCAGGTCCGCCAGGCTCATCGGGGAGATGCCCTACAGCGTCCACGCCCTGGGCAGCCCAACGGAGGTCATGGAGCGGTACATGTACCCTGTGCTGGTGGACATGACCATGACAGCCAAGCTCAACCTGCCCCCCGACAGGCCCCTCCACCTCTTCGGCGCAGGCCACCCCATGATCTTCGCCATGAGCGTCGCCATGGGCTGCGACCTCTTTGACTCGGCCGCCTACGTCCTCTACGCCAAGGACGGCAGGTACCTCACCGTAAGGGGCACAGTGCAGCTCCAGGACCTCCAGTACCTGCCCTGCAGCTGCCCCGTCTGCAGGAGCCGCTCAGCCCAGGACATAAAGGACCTGCCCCGGGGAGAGAGACAGCGCCTCCTGGCGGAGCACAACCTCCACGCCACCATGTCCGAGATGAGCGTAGTGAAGCAGGCCATCGTGGAGGGGGGCCTCTGGGACCTGGTGGAGGCCAGGGCCAAAGGCCACCCCCAGATGACCTCCGCCCTTAAGAGGCTGTCAACATACAGGGACAAGCTGGAGGAGCTGAGCCCCGGGTTCAAGGGCCACGGCGTCTTCTACTACGACTACCACAGTCTGAGTAGGCCCCAGCTCACACGGTACCAGGCCCAGCTCAAAGCCAACTACGGCAGACCCGAGGGGAAAACCACGGTGATCCTGCTCCCCGCCCCCTCAGCCAAGCCCTACAACGCGTTCCCCGGGTTCCTGGAGCTGAAGAGGAAGCTGGGGGACAAGCTGCAGGGAGCACACGTATGCTTCCTGGCGGCGCCCTACGGCGCCGTCCCCGAGCACCTGGCGGAGACGTACCCCCTGTCCCAGTGCGAGAT
>Ga0068714_10007204_pt1 | contig 10918 bp, 9 predicted proteins | sample MTBNYHSulfiMetaG_FD_62988 | JGI IMG/M metagenome (GOLD analysis project Ga0068714, IMG submission 62988) | Enrichment culture microbial communities from rom New York Harbor, USA that are MTBE-degrading - MTBE-NYH (New York Harbor Sulfidogenic)... | ecosystem: Environmental > Aquatic > Marine >... | reverse complement strand
CATCCGGAAATGGTCTTTTTGGCCAATCTCGGCGTCAATCTGCACGTTTGCTTGTGCGGCGACCTGCAGGTCGCCTCCGCGCAAGCGCTTGATTTCCTTGTTATGGCCAAAAATCCTCATTTCCGGGTTGGAAACGGGGTTCTACCAGGAAATCACTTCCGGGCGAAAACTGCTTGATTTCCTTGATATTGGTTAAACCGGGACTGACCACAAAGCGGTGGGACCGGGCATCCGCAGGGTGTGAAGAAAAATCCTCATTTCCGGATTGGAAACGGGGTTCTAACGGGAAATCAGTTCCGGATGGGTGCGAGCCAAAGGGCATAGGAGGAAGTTCGAAGGCGCGCTGATATTCGATGTACCAATTGGGCTCGGGACCGTTTCTCCGAAGCGATCGAGGTCGGGAAGGGGACCGGGCAGGTGAGATGACATGACTGAAAGCTTCGAGGAAAATGAGGTGCAGGCGCCGGGGCGGACCGCCTGGGAGGCCCCCGTCGATCCGGCGCTGACATCGATCGGCGACAAGCTCGCGCGGGGCGGGCGGCTGGATTTCGAGGACGGGCTGGCCTGCCTCGAGACCCACGATCTCATAGGCCTGGGGCGCCTAGCCTTGAACGTCCGCACGCGCCTGTACGGGGACGAGGCCTATTACGTCGCCAACCAGCACCTGAACTACACCAACATCTGCATCAACCACTGCCGCTTCTGCGCGTTCCACCGGGCCCCCGGCGATCCTGAGGGGTACCTCATGACCCCGGAGGAGGCCGCCGGGCGCATTACGGCGACGGATGCGAACGATGTGCGCGAGGTCCACGTGGTCGGCGGGTGCAACCCGGAGCCCGATCTGGCCTACTATGTGGCGCTGCTGGAGGCCCTCGGCCGGGCCCGGCCGGGCCTGAAGCTCAAGGCCTTCACGGCGGTCGAGATCGCGCACATCGCCTCGCGCGCGGGTTGTACGACCCGCGAGGTGCTCGAGCGGCTCCGCGGGGCGGGCCTCTCCGCCATGCCCGGCGGCGGGGCGGAGGTCTTTTCCGAGCGGATCCACCAGGCGCTCTTCCCCCGGAAGATCGGAGCCGATGAGTGGCTCGCCGTTCATGGCGAGGCGCATGCGCTCGGGCTTCGCACCAACGCGACCCTGCTCTTCGGCCACATCGAGACGCATGCGGAGCGCGTGGAGCACCTCCTCAGGCTGCGGAGGCAGCAGGACCTGAGCGGCGGCTTCCAGTGCTTCATCCTCCTGCCGTTCCACCCGGCCAACACCCCCATGGCGCATCTGCCCGGACCGAGCGGGGTGGACATCCTGAAGACGATGGCCTTGAGCCGCCTGATGCTGGACAACATCCCCCACCTCAAGGCCTACTGGATCATGCTGGGGCTGAAGTTCACGCAGGTGGCGCTGCACTTCGGCGCCGACGATCTCGAGGGCACCATCGTCCAGGAGCGGATCGCCCATCAGGCCGGGGCGGCGACCGCCCAGGGGCTGACGCGCGCCCAGGTGGAGGCGATGATCACCGCCGCCGGCTTCCGGCCGGTCGAGCGGAACACCTTTCACGAAAGGGTCGAAGCGGCATGAGGCTCGGCGGGATTGCGGAAAAGGCTCTGGCCGGGGAGCGCATCTCCTTCCGGGAGGCACGGGCCCTCGACCGGGAGGCGGACCTGCTCACGCTGGGCCGCCTGGCGCATGCCCGGCGGCTGAGCCTGCACCCGGAAGGGGTCGTCACCTACGCCGTCGACCGCAATATCAACTACACCAACATCTGCGTCTCGGGCTGCCGCTTCTGCGCCTTCTACCGCTCCGAAGGCCACCCGGAGGCCTACGTCCTCGACCGGGAGACCCTGGCGCAAAAGCTCGAAGAGACCCGGGCTCTCGGCGGCACGCACATCTTGTTTCAGGGCGGCCTCAACGCGTCCCTCGATCTGGCCTGGCACGAGGACACGGTCCGGTTCATCCGCTCCTTCGGTCTGCAGGTGCACGGCTACTCCCCGCCGGAGATCGTCTTCTTCGCCCGGCAGGCCGGTGCGACGATCCGGGAGGTGATCGAACGTCTGGTGGGGGCGGGGCTCGGCTCCATCCCCGGGGGCGGCGCCGAGATCCTCACGGACCGGGTGCGGCGGCGGATCTCCCCCGGGAAGGCCGACAGCCGCGAGTGGCTCGAGGTCATGGAGACGGCTCACACGCTTGGGTTGAAGACCTCGGCCACCATGATGTTCGGCCATGTCGAATCCCTCGATGACCGGCTTGCCCATTTGATCCGCCTTCGGCGCCTGCAGGACCGGACGGGCGGGTTTACGGCCTTCATCCCGTGGCCTTATCAGCCCGGGGCGGCCACCCTGCCGGCCGAGACCCGCGGCGGCGTGAGCTACCTGCGCCTGCTCGCCCTTTCCCGCATCGTGCTCGACAACTTCCCGCACGTGCAGGCCTCCTGGGTTACCCAGGGCGCCCACGTGGGGCAGGCGGCGCTGCACTTCGGGGCGGACGACCTCGGTTCGACCATGATCGAGGAGAACGTGGTGGCTGCCGCCGGTGTACGCAACCGCATGGGGGAGGCCGACATGGTCCGCCTGATCGAGGAGGCCGGCTTCGCGGCTCGGCAGCGGGGACCGGTTTACGGACAGGTCGTGCGCCCATGAAGGCGGGTTGGCATCGGGCCGGCTGGGTCATGGTGGACCCGGCAACCGTCCTGCCGAACGCCGGGGTCCTGGTCGCGGACGGGCGCATCCAGGCGGTGGAGCGCTGCCGGCCGGGTGCGGCGGCGGTGGATCACGGGCCGGGTGTGATCATGCCGGGGCTCGTGAACGCGCACACCCATCTCGGCCTTTCCGCCCTCAAGGGGCGTGTCCCGTCGACCGGAGGGTTTCAGCACTGGGTGGAGGCCCTCATGGCCCTGAGGGCATCCCTGCCGGAGGAGGCGCTCGGCGCTGCGGCATGCAGCGCGGCGGCAGACATGCACGCGGACGGTGCGGCGCTTGTGGCCGAGGTGGGCGCGCTTGCGCCCGGGGCCGAGGCTATCCGCCGGGCGGGTTTGCGCGGCCTGCTCTTTTTGGAGGGCCTGGGCGCGGGGAGCGCGGTCGAGCCGCTGCCCGAGGATGAACGGGGCCTCTTTTACAGCTGGGCCGGGCACGCGCCCCACACGACGAGCCCTGAGAAGCTTCGCGCCCTCAAATGCGCCGCCGCGTCCCGGGGCCGGCCTTTCGGACTGCATCTGGCCGAATCGGAGGAAGAGACGGCCTTTCTCGCGTCCGGGCGGGGGCCGTGGGCGGATTTGATGGCGCGCCGCGGCCACGATCTCGCGGCCTGGGGCCCATGGGGGGAGAGGCCTGTCGCACGGGCGCTCCGCCTCGGGCTTCTCGACGTCGGCACACTGGCGGTCCATCTGCTGACGGCAAGCCGGGAAGAGATCCAGACCCTGGCGGGGACTGGGTGCCGTGTCTGCCTCTGCCCGCGCTCCAACAGCGTTCTCCATGGAAGGCTCCCCGATGTCGAGGCCATGCTGGAGAGCGGAATCCGCCCGGCGCTCGGGACCGACTCGCTCGCGAGCACCCCGACGCTCGATCTGTTCGACGAGATGCGCTTCATGGTCCACTCTTTTCCGGAGATCGACCCCCGGGAGATCGTCGCCATGGCGACCCTGAACGGGGCCGAGGCCCTGGGGGTGGGCGGCCTCGGCCATTGCCGCCCGGGGGCGCTCGGCCGGCTGCTTTACGTCGAACTGGAGGCGCGTACCCCCCGGGAGGTCCTGGAGCGCCTCGCTGCCGGCAGGGGGAGGGGTGTGTCCTGGTGCCTCGAGAAGACCGACATCAGGATGGACCGCGGCGAGGAAGGCGGCGGCCTCTGAAACGCGAGCCGGCACCCCCCGGATGTCCTGGTCATCGTCAGAGGGCGGCAGACGGGCGGCAGGTGCCTCGGCAGGGCCGATAGCCGGGCTGGGCAACGCCGGGGCAGATGACGGAGCTCGTTCCGGTCAACGAGGGAGAGCGGAAGGGGCGCTTCCCGGCGCCTGGAGGCGACTGGAGCCGTACTGGATCCCCCCGGGGAAGGACGGTGGCGCACTGCGCGCGGGCCCGCCCGTCCCGGTCGTCATCGGGGAACCGTTTGCGCGGTTAGGAGGAGGACCGTCGTGTTTGAAACCTTGCAGAAGGCGATAGAGGCGTTCGAGGCGCAGGGCGAACTCGTCCGCGTCAAGGAGCCCCTGAGCCCGCACCTCGAGATCAGCGAGGTCACCGACCGGGTGGTGAAAAAGAGAGGCCCGGCGCTTCTCTTCGAGCGCCCGGCCGGACACGGGTACCCGGTGCTCACGAATCTGTTCGGTTCCTTAAAGCGGGTGCAGGCGATCTTCGACATCCGCTCGCTCGACGACCTCGGGCGGCGCTTTGAGACGCTTCTGAACGTGCGTCCGCCCACCGGCTGGATCGACAAGCTCAAACTGCTGCCGAGGATGAAGGAACTAGGGGATATTTTCCCGAAAACCGTCAAGGACGCCCCCTGCCAGGAAGTGGTGGAGACCGAAAAATGCGATCTCGGGGCGCTGCCGGTCCTGACCTGCTGGCCCGAAGACGGCGGCCCGTTCATCACGCTGCCCGTAGTGGTCACGCGCGATCCGGCCAGCGGCCGGCGGAACGTAGGGATGTACCGCATGCAGGTCTTCGACGCGAAGAGCACCGGAATGCACTGGCATCTGCACAAGGGCGGCGCGGCGCACTACCTTCAGGCGGCGCGGGGGTCGGCTCCCATGCCGGTCGCAGTGGCCCTCGGGCCCGATCCCATCACGACCTATTCCGCCACCGCCCCTCTGCCGGACGGGATCGACGAGTTCATGCTGGCCGGTTTTCTACGCCGCAAACCGGTGAAACTCGTGCGGTGCGTGACCTGCGACCTGGAGGTCCCGGCCGAGAGTCAGTTCGTGATCGAGGGGTTTGTCCGCCCGGGCGAGACACGCCGAGAAGGCCCCTTTGGGGATCACACCGGCTTCTACTCCCCGGCCGATGACTACCCCGTCTTTCACGTCACGGCGATCACCCGGCGCTCCAACCCCATCTATACGGCCACCGTCGTGGGCCGCCCGCCCATGGAAGATGGCCTCCTCGGCAAGGTGACCGAGCGGCTTTTCCTGCCGTTGATCCGGCAGCAGATGCCCGAGATCGTCGACATGAACCTGCCCGTCGAGGGGGTGTTCCACAATCTCTGCTTCGTCGCCATCGACAAACGCTATCCGGGGCACGCCCAGAAGGTCATGCACGCCCTCTGGGGCCTCGGGCAGATGATGTTCACCAAGATGATCTTCGTTTTCGACGCGGAGGTCGATGTGCAGAACGTCGGCGAGGTCCTCTTCCGCCTCGGGGGGAATGTGGATCCGGGGCGGGACCTCACGGTCGTTCGCGGGCCCGTCGACGCCCTCGACCACGCCGCGCCGCTCCCGAACCTCGGCACTAAGATGGGGGTCGACTGCACCCGGAAGTGGTCCGGGGAAGGCTACGAGCGTGAATGGCCGGAGTTGATCCGGATGTCCGACAGCGTCCGGACGAAGATCGACCAACTCTGGAACCGGTTGAAGCTATGAAGATCAGAGACCTCCTGAGCCTCGTCAAGATCGAGCACACCCTCTTCGCGCTGCCCCTGGCGCTGATCGGCACCCTGATGGCGGCCCGCGGCCTGCCCCCGTTCGGGGTCTTCTTCTGGGTCGCCCTGGCCTTTACGGCCGCGCGGACCGTAGCGATGGCCTTCAACCGGATCGTCGACCGGCGCCTGGACGCCCGGAACCCGCGGACCGCGGACCGGGACATCCCGGTCGGAAAGATCTCGCTTCAAAGGGCGGCGGCTCTGACCATCGTTGCGGCGGCGGTCTTCTTCCTGTCGGCCTGGGCCTTGAATCCGCTTTGCCTTGCGCTCTCGCCGTTCGCGCTCGGGCTGCTCGCCGGCTACTCCTATACCAAGCGGTTCACCGTTCTGTCCCATTATATCCTCGGGCTCTGCCTGGGGCTCGCCCCTGTCGCCGGGTGGATCGCGGTCACGGGGAGTTTCGGCTGGGCGCCCGCGGTCCTGGGGGCCGGCGTGGTGTTCTGGGTGGGGGGTTTCGATATCCTTTACGCCTGCCAGGATGTGGCCTTCGACCGCCGGACGGGCCTTTTTTCGATCCCGGCGCGGTTCGGCGAGGCCCGGGCGATGCAGATCGCACGCCTGAGCCATGCGGCCGCCTATCTTTTCTTCGTGCTGAGCGGGCTTGTGGCCTCCCTCGGGTGGTGCTTTTTCGCCCTCAGCCTGGTCACGGCCGCCCTTCTCTACTGGGAGCACCGGCTGGTTGCGCCCGACAACCTGACCCGGCTCGAACTCGCGTTCTTCCGGGTGAATTCCATGGTGAGCCTGAGCCTTCTTCTGGCGGTGATCGGCGGTCTGTGGTGTTGACCAGCATCGGGCGATCCCCATCAGTCGTGATTTTTGAGGCGTAAGAGTTTCTGTTGCTCTGGAGCGGAATAACCCGCGAAGCGGGCTTCAGGGCATCAACCAGGAGGGAATCATGCGGATGTATCAGAGTGAGCTACGATGGCAGCCGGTCGTCCTGCTGCTGGTCCTGTCCCTCGTCTGGGGTGCCAACATGGCCTTCATCAAGATCGCCGCCCTGGAGATGCCGACCCTCCTGCAGGCGGCCATCCGCTCGCTCGTGGCGGCCGCCTGCCTCTTCGTCTGGATGAAGGCCAAGCGGATGGCGGTCTTTCCCTCCCGCGCCGTCTTCCTGCACGGGCTGGTGCTCGGCCTCCTCTTCGGCGGGGAATTCGGGTTCATCTACTCGGCGCTCGATTATACTCTCGCTTCCCGTGTCTACGTGCTGCTCTATACGGCCCCGTTTTTCGCGTCCCTCCAGGCTCATTTTTTCCTGGAGGGGGACCGCCTGAACATCTGGCGGATCGCCGGGCTGACCCTGGCCTTCGTCGGGGTGGCTTCCTTGTTCATGGAGGACCTGGGGGCCTTCACGCTTCTGGCCTTGCGAGGAGACCTCTTTGCCCTCGGCGCCGCCTTTCTGTGGGCCTCCACGACCGTTTACCTCAAACGTTTCCTGGCCCACCAGACCGCACCCCTGCAGACCCTTTTCTATCAGCTGTTCTTCTCCATCCCGCTCCTCTTCATCATGAGCGCGGTCTTCGAGGAGCCCGTCCTGACCGCGCTGTCGTTCAATACCTGGTTTTCGCTCTTCTTTCAGAGCATCATCGTGGCCTTTCTGAGCTATCTCGTCTGGTTCGAGCTGATCCACCGCTACCCGGTCAGCCTCCTGCATGCCTTTTCGTTTTTTACGCCGGTCTTCGGGGTGTTCCTGAGCGGGACCCTGATGCTGGGGGAGTCGGTCGGGCTGAGCGTCATTGTGGCCCTGTGCCTGGTGAGCGTCGGGATGATCCTCGTCAACCGGCGCGGGTAGATTGGCCTCCAAAGTCTGAGGCCCAAACCATCTGCAGGCGGGGCGCGCAACGCCGCCGCTCGAAAAGGGGTACACACATGAGTGATGCGGTTTACCGGAAGCTGGCGGCGATCCTCGACACCTTGCCGAACGGGTTCCCTTCCACGGAGAGCGGGGTTGAGCTTAAAATCCTCGAGAAGATCTTCCGGCCGGAGGATGCCGCCTTTTTCGGGCATCTGAGGCTCAGCTTCGAGACGCCCGGACAGATCGCGCAGCGGGCGGGGAGACCGCTCGAGGAGGTGGAGGCCCAACTGAAGGAGATGTGGCGGCGCGGCCAGATCTTCGGCGTGGCCTTTAAGGGGCTGAAGCTCTACAAGATGGTCCCTTGGGCCTTCGGGATCTATGAACTGCAGCTTCCGCACATGGACCGGGAACTGGCCGAGCTGAACGAGGTCTATATGCCGGTCTATGGCCGGCAGTTCTTGAGCGGGGGGCCGCCGTTGATGCAGGTGATTCCCATCGAAAGGGATATCCCGGCGGAGCAGCAGGCCTTGACCTACGAGAAGGTGTCTTCCATCATCGAGAAGGGACAGTCGTTTCTGTTGAACGAGTGCATCTGCAAAAAGGAGCAGGGCCTCCTGGGCCGTCGCTGCGCGAAGCCGCTCGAGGTCTGCCTGGCCATAGCGCCGGTGCCGGGCGTGTTCGATGGCTCGAAGATCGGAAAGATCCTCACCCGGGAGGAGGCGTACGGGGTTCTCGAACAGGCCGAGCAGGCGGGGCTCGTCCACCTCACCTGGAACATCGAAGACGGCCACTTCTTCATCTGCAACTGCTGCGGCTGCTGCTGCGGGATCCTGCGGGGGATCAACGACCTCGGGATCCCGGCGGGGCTGGTGGTCAATTCGTCTTATTTCGCGTCCATCGATCCGGATGCATGCGTGGGCTGCGGGATCTGTAAAGAGGAGCGCTGCCAGGTCGGGGCGATCGAAGAGGACGAGGGCGGGTACCGGGTCGTCAAAGAGCGCTGCATCGGCTGCGGGTTGTGCGTCGGCACCTGCCCGGCCGGGGCGGTGCAACTCGTCCGGAAGGCGCCGGAAGAGGTGGTGCGGCCGCCCAAAGACGAGCACGCCTGGTTCGAGGAGCGGGGGCGCCGCCGAGGCGTGGATTACAGCGCCTACCGCTAGCCCGAGGCACTATCGCCCTCTCCGCTACTTGCTGCCCGAAAAGAGCACCATCCACACGCCGAGGACGATGAAGAACAAGCCGGCGCCGAGCTTGATGCAATGGGGAGGCACGATACGGCTGATGAACGACCCGAAGAGGACGGCGAGGAGCGAGGTCGTGATGAGCGCGCCGGCCGAGCCGAGAAAGACCGCCGTGCGGGACTTGGTTTCAACGGCGAAGGCGAAGGTCGCCAGCTGGGTCTTGTCGCCGAGTTCGGCCAGGAAGACCAGGGCGAAGGTGGTGAGCAGCACTTTGAAATCCATGGTGTTTCTCCCTGATGGTCGGGGTGGGTGATGCGCCAGTCTCCGATTCGGAAAGAGGAATGTTTCTTCGCACGCCTCGCGTGTTCAGCACAGCCGCTTCGGGGCGGGTCCCGCTTTCTTCACACCCTTCGAGTGCTCAGTCCCAGCGCTTCGCAGCGGCTTCTGGTCCTTTCACGGGCTTTGGGTGCTCAGGCCCACCGCTTCGGGGCGGGTCCTGGTGTTTTCACACGCTTCGCGTGCTCGATTCCACCGTTTTGCGGCCGGAATGAACGTGGCCAATATCGAGTAAATCAAGCCTTTGTGCGGATGCGACCTCGTGATCGCCGCACAGGCAAATACGCAGGTTGACGCCGACATGGGCAAAAAAACCCTTTTGGATGGAGACCGGCTCTTGTTGGACGTAGAAGGATGTTTGCAACGCGGTCGCCCACTCAGCGACCCTGATAAGAACCAAACTCTATACCACCATCGGCCGGAATCTTCAAATGGAATGGATCGTTGATCCGAATCCCCGGCCGGTCTGAAGGTTGATCATGCCTATGAGAAAAGACACGACGGGGATGCGGAGCGACCCGGCCCCCTATTGCCATGACCACGTCTACTTGAGCGGCGCCGAGGCGGCCAACGAGCGCCGCACGTGGATCGTGATCGTGCTCACGGCGGTGACGATGGTGGTCGAGATCGTATCTGGGTGGATCTTTGGCTCCATGGCGCTTCTCGCTGACGGGTGGCACATGGCGAGCCACACGGCCGCCCTCGGCATCACGGCGCTCGCCTACAGGTTTTCACGGCGCCACGCCGATGACCCGCGCTTCTCCTTCGGCACCGGGAAGGTCGGTGATCTGGCGGGTTTCGCGAGCGCCAATCTTCTCGCCTTCATCGCCGTCCTGATGGGCTATGAATCGATCGAACGCTTCCTGGCCCCCGTGCCGATCGACTTCGACGAGGCCATCGGCGTCGCGGTCCTCGGCCTTGGGGTGAATGTCCTCAGCGCCTTCATCCTGAAGGAGCGCCACGAGGACGGACACAGGCACCGTCCCGAAGAGAAGCCGGGGCATTCCCATCACGGCGACCATCACACGGATCTCAATCTCAAGGCGGCCTACCTGCACGTGCTGGCCGATGCGCTGATTTCCGTGCTGGCCATCGCCGCCCTCACGGCCGGTCGCTTCCTCGGCTGGGTGTGGCTCGATCCGATGACGGGCGTCGTCGGCGCGGCCGTCATCCTGCGCTGGTCGTGGAAGCTCATGCGCCAGAGCGGCCGGGTGCTGCTGGACATGGTTCCCGGGATCGGGCTCCAGGCGCGCATACGGGAGGCTGTGGAAGCGGGCGGGGCGGATCGCGTCGTGGACCTGCACCTGTGGCGCATCGGGATGGGAAAATTCGCCGCCATCCTGTCCGTCCTGACGCAGGAGCCCCGTTCACCCGATGACTACAAGGCGTTGCTGTGCCGTTTCGAGGAGGTGTGCCACGTGACCGTCGAGGTCAATCGAGCTGCGCCCGTCGCAGAAAAGATCAAGGAGGACAGGTCATGATCGGCCGGCCGTAAGCGGGCAGCAGTCCGGCGGCCCGGGCTCGCTCGAAGAGCGTTTCGACCGCCGCGAGCCCCGCCGTCCCGAGGTCGAGCGTATAATCGTTCACATAGAGGTCGATGTGCCGGCGCATCACCTCGGAGTCCATCTCCTGGGCGTGTCGCCGGATGTAATCTGAGATCGCATCGCCACCGGCTCTAGCGGCGAGAAGCGAGGCGCGGACCGCCTGGTCCACCAGGCGGGCCAAATCGGGCCCCAGGTCGCGGCGGGCGGCGATCCCGCCGAGGGGGATCGGACACCCCGTCGTTTCCTCCCACCAGGCACCGAGGTCCAGGACCGCCTCGAGGCCATGCGCGGGGTAGGTGAAGCGGCTTTCATGGATGATCAGTCCGAACTCGCACTCCCCCCGCTCGACACTTGGCATGATCTCCGAGTAGACCATCTGCCGGAAGGCCGGTTCGCGGCCGAGATAAAGACTCAGCAAGAGCCCGGCGGTCGTGCGTTTTCCCGGGGAGGC
>Ga0068714_10007202_pt1 | contig 10922 bp, 8 predicted proteins | sample MTBNYHSulfiMetaG_FD_62988 | JGI IMG/M metagenome (GOLD analysis project Ga0068714, IMG submission 62988) | Enrichment culture microbial communities from rom New York Harbor, USA that are MTBE-degrading - MTBE-NYH (New York Harbor Sulfidogenic)... | ecosystem: Environmental > Aquatic > Marine >... | reverse complement strand
AACACCTCCATCTCGGTTTGCAGACAAACCTGGGCGGGGGAAGGGGGCGGTCCGATCCTGGCTGTAACCTCGCCATCGTGGAAGCGCATATAGAATTCCAGTTGCGAATCGCGCAATAGATAGTGCATTGTCAGGTCCCGGCTTTGGGCAAAGGCCTGCAGATCCGGCGCCTGTTCTGCCTGGATCAGGAAGAGCTGGAGCGCCCCTCTTATCTGGCTTTCATTCAGAGCGCCTGCTGCGGGTTGCGCGGCGGTATGCTGTGTCGACTGGCCTGGCGAGCCAAGAATGCGGCGCAGGCCGCGGTCCAGCCAGCCCCTGTTACGCACCGGGGCAGGGCGCGAGGCGGGCGGTGTCCCCGGTCTGAGCATCGGGCCATCCACGGAGTGGGGTGTGTGATCTGGATATTGTATGCGAACAGCGCCCGGCATCTCCCGGAGGGCCTGCCGCAGCTCCCGCTCTAGCCGGACCAATGGCAGCGATTGGGCCGCCTCTCTAAGCGCCTCCAGAGTTGGGGTTCCGTCTGCCTGCTCGGCTGCCCATTCCTGCGCAAATTGACCGCTGCGGATTTCCTCCAACCCTTCCCTCATCCTGAGGCGCAACTCTGGCAGCATGAAGCGAACGCCCCGTGACATGGATCCGTACTGGCTCGTGCGAGAGTGCAACGCGCTCTGCCCGACCAACCCCAATTCGGCTATCTTACCCAGTGTATAGGCAAACTCCCCCGACATGTACAACTCGAGCAACACCGCCTCGGGTGGATAACCCTCCTCCAACAGCAGGTCGACGGCAGTGGTCAGCACGTGCCCGAAGGCGGGGCCAAAGCACTGTTCGGTGAACAGGTCCAGTTCTGCTTCCTGGGCAAAGGTTACTTCGACCACGCCGGCGCGGGTGGAGCCGATCCCCTTGGCCAGGGCAAGGGCGATTGCCCTGGCATCGCCTGAATAATCCTGGGCGACGCCAATAAATGAGGGGAACCCGCGGCCGGCCACGTACAGGTCTCGCACGCCGGCGCCGATCATGCGCGGCGCGACGAGTACTACATCCACAGAAGGGGGAGGCGCTATGAACCCAAAGGCTACGTTGTACCCTGTGGCAAAGGCCAGCACATTCCCTTTGTCCAGGTGAGGGGCGATCTCACATTGGAACACCTCCGGTGCGACTTCGTCGGGGATGAGCATCATCAGCAAGTCGGCCTCTGCCGCGGCCGCCTCGATGGTCAGGACCTCAAAGCGATCCTCGCGGGCACGGCCGGCATAGTCGTCATCCCGGTTCCCGACCAGAACCTGCAGGCCGCTATCTCGGAAATTCAGGGCCTGAGCGCGGCCCTGGTTGCCATAGCCAATTACCGCGATCCGCCTGCCGGCCAGCAAGCGCAGGTCCGCGTCCTCGTCGTGGAATATCTGCATCACAAGCCTCCAAGTCGTGTCGCTCTCCAGCAAGATGGGGCGTACGGGGTGACAGCGCCCCAGATCTGTCACCGCAAACCGGATAGTCGAACAGGACAAGGGCGGATCGATCCCCGGGATCGGGCCCGCCGGCGGTGTGTCTGAGGTTGCAGAGAAGCCTCGCACACCAGTTCGCCACCAACTCTGCGTTCCGGGCAAAAAGATTCACACAGGCTTTTTCAGCGCCGCTCCTCTTTCACCACCCTCTGGAAGGCTTGCTGGAGGGCCCTGGTCACCGGGCCCGGCTGACCGTCCCCGACCTGCCAGTCATCCACCTGGACGATCGGCATGATCTCTGTGGTTGTGCCCAAGAGCATCAGCTCGCTTGCCTCCCGGAGCTTGTCTTCCCTGATGGGGGCCTCGCTGGCAGGCAGGTCGAGCTCCTGGCATAGATCTAACACGATCTCCCTGGTGATCCCGGGGAGGATGTGGTTGGTTTTGGGGTGGGTGACCAGGCGCCCTTCAAACACAGCGGCAAAATTCGCATGGGAGCCCTCGGTGATGATCCCTTCCCTGACAAAAACTGCCTCGTAGGCGCCGCTTTCCTTGGCCTGCTGGCTGGCCAATACGTTGGGCAGCAGCGCTACCGACTTGATGTCACAGCGGGACCAGCGGATGTCCGGCACCAGGATGATCCGAACTCCGTGTTCCCAGTTTTCCGGTGGCGCGTGGAACGGATAGGTCGACAGGAAGACGGTCGGCGGTGTGTCGGCGGGAGGAAAGGCGTGCTTGCGCGGAGCCACTCCGCGGGTGATCTGGACATAGAGCGCGGCATCGCCGTGGGTGAGTCTGTTGTGTTCTAGCAACTGCGCCGCCACCCCCTGAAGGCTTCCGGTATCGGGCGCGGTGATGCGCAGTCCGCGCAGGCTGTTCTCCAGGCGTTGCATGTGCGCCGCCAGCCTGAAGAACTTGCCGTTGTAGGAACGGACGACTTCATAGGCTCCATCAGCAAACAGGAACCCCCGATCGTCAGGTGAGATCCGAACATCCTCTTTGGGTAGGAACTGGCCGTTGAAGTAGACTATCATGCCTCCTCCTCGTATGGCAGGTCGAGCCTGAAACCGCGTGACATTGTATCATGGCTGCGGGTGCGCGTCAAAGGTTTCCACAGGCGTAGGCGATGCCTATAGCCTGAAGGGAGTGCAGATCATTCGATCACAGAGCCGCACCAAGGGGGCCGGCTACGGGCACCTTCCGGATAGTTTTAGCGAACTGCAGCAGCGAACAAAAGGCAGTCAATCTGTGTTGGGGAATGGTACCTGCCCATCTCCGGGCCGATCTTTGGGCGCGTGGTCAGCCTCCGCGGGGAGAAAGGCAAGGGCGCGTTCGGTTTAGATGAAACGAACGCGCCCTTGGGGGGGAAAGAGAATAAGTTTGAAGGGATGATGCTCGGTTGTGAATGTCCTTCTGCCATAGCCTATGCAAACGGAATTATACACCATTCAAGTTAGGACACGGTTTGAGAACGGTTAGAATTTGGTTAGAGTTTTCAGCCGGGGCACATCGGTACAACACCTGTGCGGCCAGATCCGAACACACACCGGGCAGCATGATTTGGCAGCCGGATGTGGAGCCTGGGGCCAATGGCATCGGTATGGCGTGTGTGCCGATGCGAGCAGGCCCCCGCAGAGACGATCCGAACGATGGTTGTGGAAACGTGGCGTGAAAAAGGATGTCGACGCCTGTCAGGCCGGTAGGGGTGATAGGCTGACAATCAGATGCGGTAGCTGGCCAGGGCCTCGGCTGTCAGCTCTTCCAATCTTTCCTTGCAGTCGGCGTTGGTGCTGTGCGGCACCCTGATCCGCGCCTCGGATTCTGGCTCGTCCATGCAGGGGGCGGCACTGACGTGATATGCGAGAAAGAGGACCAGTACCCCGTAGGTCACCATCACCCAGCCCGGCGCTTTCCAGCTCGTCGCGCCGATGAGCAGCGCACCCAAGAGCATGGCCGACATCGCAACCCCTGCCATCCGCCTGGCAAGGTGTACGGTTGATTTGGGCTGAAGCATCACGTTCCACCTCCTGGCAAGACCTGTTCGTACGCTTTCCAGTATATGTCCAGAAGGAGGAGCGGTCAATAGGACAAGTGTACCAGCCTGCCATGGCCCTGGATCGGTGGCACTGCCCGGCAGAGCGCCACGGTTATTGTCTTCTTATGGAGCGATCAGGTAGATGGCCACTGGAAGGACCAGATGATCCCCCAGCGGCGAGCCATCCGGGCCGGCCAGAGGCAGCCAGGAGCGCTCGCCAAAGGGATGGAGGCCAATGGTCAAGGTATATTCGCCCGGCTCGCCGTAGCCGGGCACGGGCAGCGAGTGTCGCGAGGCCAGGGGGATGCCTGCAGGCCAGCGATCGGTGGTATCTCGGCCGGCGGTGGGCGAGCCATCAAGGTACATCAGGAACTGTCCCCCTTGATCCACGAGCTGTATCAGGGCCATGACGTCCCGGTCTATGGGGTGGAGGGCCTGCCAATAGAGATGAAGGACCAGCTTGCCCCCGGCTTGCACCTCATTACCCTCCAGGCGGTAGCCCAGCAAGCGGACGCCATCCCAATCCACGTTCAGAGGTGTGGCAGCTTCCAACTCGGTTTGGCTGGCTGTGGGAGCGGGCGCGTGGACCGGGCCGATATAGCGGATGGGGGTGAGGATCGCCAGGGCGAGCATTCCCGCCACGAGCGCCCCCAGTACCCAATGCTGGAACCGCCCGCGGGCCCACCAGGCCCATCCTGCAGCCAGGATCAGCATCACGGCCGGCAAGACGGGAAAGATGAGGCGTCCCTGGTCGGTGCCGAGCACGGTGGCGGTCCATTGCACCAGGGAGGCAAGGGTGATGCAGGCGTGCAGGCCCAACAGGATCAGCATCCACCGGGCACCGCCGTCGAGGGCGCGCCAGCGACGCACCAGCCAGGCGACAAAGCCGGCCAGGCCTACCGCGCATGCTGCACCGATCAGCCAGTAGATAATAGGGTCGAACTCGATGCCGATCCAGCCCAGCCAGAACGACCGGAAGACCCCTTTGATCAACCAGGCGAACACCTCGGGCGTCAGCGGCCCTTCGCGGCGGGCGTTAATCTCCAGCAGGAACGACCAGCCCAGAGGATCGCCAAAGAGGAGCCAGTTGCGGACAAAGTACCAGCCCGCGATAAGCGCTGCCAGGCCAATGGCCACCAGGAGGTAGCCGGCAGTGGGGCCCAGCCAGTTCCTGGCCCGCGGGGTCTGTGGCTTGGGGCGCGGTGCGTCGCACCGGTTACCGGCGATCAGGACGGCGAGCCCCGCCACCGGCAGCAAGGCCGCCAGGTTGGCCTTGCTCAGCAGTCCCAAGCCCAGCACCAGGCCCAGAACGGCGCTGCGCCTGCCGATTTGCGCGCGCTCTTTTTCGTGGAGCAGGGCTGCCGTCTGCCACAGGGCCAGCGCGGAGAAGGTAGTGGCTGCATTGTCGTTGTTCACCACGGCGGATATGAATAGGAACTGGGGCGTGAAGGCGGTGAGCGCCGCCATGGTCAAAGGGATGGCGGGTTTGCCGGGAAATAGCACGCGGCCCAGCCGGAAAACCGCCCAGACGGTGACGGCGCCCAGCGCGATCGACAGGAGCCGGATCAGGTGCCAGGCCAGCGGCCAGCCGCGATAGGGCCAGGCCTCCCCGGCAGTATGCAGGAGCAGGTTCTTGGGCGCGGCCGGATCGGTTGCATCATAATGGGCGTTGGCCCGGACGGCAAAAGGAAACTCGGGCTGATCCTCTATCCAGAAGGTGAGGGCCGCGCCCAGGGCATAGTAAAGGGGAGGCTGGAAGGCCTCGTGCTCTTCCTCAGTGGTGGGAAGCCGCCCGTGCCGGGCCAGGTACCGCACGTAGGTAAAGTGGGGTACTTCGTCGGGCGCCTCGCCCAGGGGGATGGTGACGCTGTACCACACCGCCAGCACAAGATAGAGCAGCAGCACACCTGCAAGGAGCAGGCCGGAGCGGTCTCGTTTCTGGTTCATGGGGAAGCCACCTCGATCTCGCCCAGCAGAACGCGCGCGTTGGCAGCCGGCATCTCGGACGAGACGATGGACAGGTTGCGCACCGTCTCGTGCTCGTACATCCCGGCCCACAGCAGGTAGCGACCCGGCTCCAGGCCAGCGGGAAGGCCCAGGCGGTGCGTGTCGGGCACCAGCTCGCCCGGTAGCCAGCGGGTGGTCGGGGTGAAGCCGCCATTGGGATCGCCATCGTGTTGGGCGGGCTGGCGGGTGATGGCGGCGTCGGTCAGGTGCACAAAGGCCTTGTAGTCCCGATCGAGCTGGCGCAGGGCCCGCCAGTAGAGGGTCACCGTGACCGTGTCGCCGGGGTGGTAGGTCTGGTCGCCGGTGGTGTAGGCCAGAAGTTCGACACGATCCTCCAGATTGGCGTTCACCTGCTGCGTGGCCTCGACGGCGCCGTTGGGCAGGGCCAGGCTCACCAGAAGAACGGCTGCCAGGGTTAGATAGCAGGCGGCGAGAAGGAGATGCCCGCTCGCGGCCCCGCGTTCCCGGCGCAGGCGCCGGGCGACGACCAGAAGGCCAATCCCGGCCAGTATCGCGGCGAGCAGAGAGAGCAAGGTCCCCCAGAACTGGGCCGGCGTATGGCCCAGCCGCACAATGAGCGGGCCACTGCCGGCCTCCAGATCGAACGTCGCGAGGGCCAGGACGCCTTCGGGGTAGCTGGGAAGGGTCTTGCCTATCCAGCGGGCCTGCCAGCCGGGGTAGTGGAATTGGTGCAAGGTGACTGAAGCGCCCTCAGGCGCGTCCGCGACCAGATCGTAGCGCGTGTAGCCGGCGGCGGTCAGGCGCACCTGGCCCGGCAGGAGTAGGTCGCTACTCGATGTGGGCTCTGCCGGGGGGTAGGAGAGGGCCCAACGCTGCTCGGTCACCCAGATGGGCAGATACTCGCCCGTCCAGGTGGCGCCCACCTGTCCGTGCTGGCGGTCCGCTTGCCACATGGCCTCGACCGAGATGTCGGGGGATGCCGGAGTATAGGGCAGACGCCACAAGGCCCAGGCGCCGATGCCCAACAAGAAGACGGTCGCCGCCGGCCTCCAGTACCCGGCCCGCAGCGAGCGGCGCGCGGCATCACCGAGCGCTCCGGCCAGGAAGGCGGTGGCCAGGACGGTCAGGGCCTGGAAGCGCCAGGGATATTGGAGAAAGGCCAGGCCCGGCTCCAAGAGCTGCCAGACGGGCCGCGAGGCCAGCGTCAGCATAAAGGCGGAACAGAAAGCGATCACCAGAAAGAAAAGGTTGGCCCACTCTCGCCGGCGGGACCCAAAGGTCATGATCAGGGCAGCAGCCAGGATGGCAAACTGGCCCAGGCCCAGGGGAAAAGTGGGCGCAACGCCCGCCTCCGCCGGGTAGGGATAGGCGACGCTCAGGGAAAAGAGGTCCGACAAACGCACGAGGTGATCCTGGTATCCCCGCGAGGCGCCTTGCCCCAGGCCCACGTAGCCGGACTCGACAAAGACGGGCAGCCAGTAGAACGCGGCAAGCGCGACAGAAAACAGCAGGGCCAGGGCCACGCTGCCCGCCGCGCTGCGGCCCGGCGCCCTGGCGAGCAGGAGGATCAGGTAGATGCCCAGGACGGGGGCAAAGACCAGGGCGGACAGGCTGTGGGTGACCACCAGGGCGGCAAGCAGCAGCGCAGCCAGCGCCCCGCGGACGGGCCTCTGGTTGGCGGGGCCTGTGACCAGGCGATGGAACGCCCACAGCACCAGGGGGAACCAGACAAAGGCCAGGAACTCGGCGAGTGCACCGCGCACGTAGAGATCGACCAGGTGATAGGGCAGGTAGGCGTACACGACGGATGCAACCAGGGACGCGCCGCGATCCAGATGCTGCCGCGCCAAGAGGAGCATGGCCAGCGCGGAAGCGATCAGCCCGGTGGCAAAGACCAGTTTGAGCGCCAGGGCGGCATCCATGCCCAGCAGCGTAAAGGGCAGCCCCCAGTAGTAGCTCAGCGGCCCGTAGAAGTTGAGGACGGGGTGGCCGTAGCCGAAGGCGAACTCGGGGAACCAGCGGGGGTAGAGGACGCCGGCCCGCACGGCCCGGTCCAAGGCATGCAGGCGATAGACGTGGAACAGGCCGTCGTGCGAGTCGAAGAAGCCGGGACGCGCTAATGGCGCGAGGGCGGGCAGCGCCAACAGCACGACCCAAAAGGGCGTGGGGATGGCGCGCAGTTTGTCGGCCCAAGAACGAATGCGCTGGTTCACGCCGCGATTATAGCACGGGCGGGGGTCCGGGGCAAGTGGGCACTACTTGTGTTCTGGCATGAACTACCAGGTGTGATGGCCGGGGGCTTGCATCCCGATATCCCGATGGAAAAATTAATCTGAGAAACAATACCGGGGGGCCTGTCTTTGCCCACCAAGGCGATGCAGCGCTCGACAGCGAGCCTGTACGATACATCAAGTATAGCACGTATGTTCTGGATTGTCAAATGCGGCACACGGCTGCGCTTGTTGGGCGCCGGCTTGGCGGTGGTTTGGTTGAGATGCCGAGGCTGCGGCGGGGTACGTGCAGCCGGATTGCCAGAGTAGGGCAAATCTGCTATACTCAGTACGTGAGAAAGCAGTGGCTCTGAGTGAGGGGCGGACATGACTCTGATCCTGGGAATCGAGACCTCGTGCGACGAGACGGCGGCGGCGGTGGTGGCCGATGGGCGGGCCATCCGCAGTAACGTCGTGGCGTCGCAGGTGGATCTGCACAAGCAATACGGCGGCGTCTTTCCCGAGATGGCCTCGCGACAGCACGTGCTGACCATACTGCCGGTGATCGAGCAGGCCATGTCGGAGGCCGGTGTGGTGTGGGACGACCTGGCAGCGGTGGCAGTGACCTACGGGCCGGGGCTGGCCGGTTCGCTGCTGGTGGGGGTCAATGCGGCCAAAGGGATCGCCTGGGGGCGCGGGCTGCCGCTGGTGGGCATCAACCACATCGAAGCGCACATCTATGGCAACTGGCTTACCGAAACGCCGCCGCCCGAGTTCCCGGCGGTGTGCCTGATCGTTTCGGGGGGGCACACCGAGCTGATCCTGATGCGGGGGCATGGGCTATACACTCGCCTGGGGGGCACGCTGGATGATGCGGCGGGCGAGGCGTTCGATAAGGTGGGGCGCATGTTGGGCCTGCCCTACCCGGGCGGACCCTCGATCCAACAAGCGGCGCGCGCCGGCTCGCCGGCTGCCTTCAAGCTGCCGCGGGCCTGGCTTGCCGGGTCGTATGATTTTAGTTTTTCGGGCCTCAAGACGGCGGTCCTGCGCATCGTGCAAAAGTATCAGGGCAAGGCCGGCCCTGGGCCGGCTGGCACGAGGCCGGGCGGCACGAGGCCGGGTGGCGAAGGGCTCGCCGCCAAGCCCCGGGTCATTAGCTCGCAAATGCCGCCGGTGATGCGCGTTCTGCCGACGGCCAATCTGGCGGCCAGTTTCCAGGAGGCCGTCGTGGACGTGCTGGTGGAAAAGACCTGCCGCGCCGCCGAGGAGCTCGAGGCCAAGAGCATCGCGCTGGCGGGCGGGGTAGCGGCCAACGAACTGCTGCGCAGCGAGATGTCCGGGCGCAGCCCGGTGCCGGTGCATTGTCCGCCTCTGGCGCTGTGCACCGACAATGCAGCCATTGTCGCCAGCACGGGGTACTTTTGCTTTGTGCAGGGCGAGCGTGCGGGTTGGGACTTGGACGTGGTGCCGAGCCTGCGCCTGATCGAGGAGTCCGGCGGCTGACGGCGCGGGCGCGCAGTCGCCGCAGGTCGACGCGGGGCCGTAACTGAGCGGCCCCGTTTGTGTTTTACAAGGCACGAAACCAATTGCTGTCACGGGCAGTGCAAGGTTGATAGCGATCACGGGGCGCGAACCACGTGTTGGGGAGCCTGACGGGAGGGGAAATGGTGGATCTGGTGAGAGTGCTGGGTGCGATAGCCATGGCGTACCTGCTGGGAAGTTTTCCGGCAGGCTATCTGCTGGGGCGGTTATGGGGGGTGAACGTCCTGCAGCGCGGGAGCGGCCGGACTGGGGGAACCAATGTCCTGCGCTCGGCAGGTATGGTGCCGGCGCTCATCACCGGCGCACTCGATGTGGGCAAGGGGGCGGCGGCGGTGTGGCTGGCGGGGGTGATGGCTCCCGATTCCTACCATGCGCTCGCGCAGGTGTTGTCTGGCGGGGCGGTGATCCTGGGCCACAACTATTCGATCTTTTTGGGCTGGCGGGGCGGTGCAGGCGTGGGCACCTCGCTTGGGGCATTGAGTATGATCTATTGGCCGGCAGCGGTGGCTTTGCTGGTCCTCTTGCTGGTGGTTATCGCCGCCACCCGTTATGCGTCGGTGGGGTCGCTGTTCGTGGCGACGCTCATGCCCCTCTTTTTGTTTGCGCTGGCGGTGGCAGGCGTGCTGCCGTCCGCCTATATCGGCTACGGGTTCCTGGCCTGGGTGATCATTATCTATGCCCATTGGCCCAATATCCGGCGCCTGGTCTCGGGCACCGAACGCCGCATTGGCGACAAAGGAAACCCTCGATCGTAGCGCGCGCTCGCGCGCAGCAGTGCGGCCCTCGCCGAGGGGCGTACCCAGACCGGCCATGGTTGACCTCCTAACGAACCCTCTCTGCCAATCCACGTTTCTCCGGGCAGCCCAGATCGCCCTGTCCATTTGGGGAGAATTTCGAATGCAGGGCGCTTGCGGAGGGAAACGGTTTGACAAATCGCGGGAAACAGGATAAGATGTGGCCCGTACCCTAGAGGGGTATTCGCTGAAAGGGTGCGGAGATGGGGACAGAAGAGATCACCAATCGACTGAAGCGGGTGGAAGGCCAGGTTCGGGGCCTCCAGCGCATGGTCGAGGAGCAGCGGGATTGCGAGGCGATCCTGACGCAGTTGATGGCTGCGCGGGCAGCCCTCGACAGGGTGGGGCTTCTTGTCGCCGCGACCTTTGTACACGAGTGCTTGATGACCGTCGAAGGGGATCAGGCCCGCCAGCAAGTGGGGCGCGTTCTGGAGTTGGTCTTTTCGCGGTTTTCTGTGCCCGTGACGGACGATGAGGGTGTCGTGGAGGATCTTGTCAGGCCACAGGAGGAGTAGAGGAATCATGGCCAAACCGATCGAAGTCACTGACAAGACGTTTGACGAGCTGGTGCTGAAAGCCCAAGTGCCGACGGCCGTGGATTTCTGGGCGGTGTGGTGCGGCCCGTGCAAGATGATCGCGCCGGTGCTGGAGGAAATCGCCCAGGAATACAGCGGGAAGCTGCAGGTGGCCAAGCTGGACGTGGATCAAAACGGCGCATCTGCGATGCAGTATGGGGTGATGAGCATCCCGACGTTGATCCTGTTCAAGGGGGGGCAGCCGGTGGAGCGGATTATCGGCTTCATGCCCAAGGAAAAGCTCCTGTCCAAGCTCGACCCCCATCTTTAGGGCGTTTTTTCGAACTTGACAATGGCGGCAGGTTGTGCTATACTCCTGCCAACCAAGTGAATCAGCGAACGACTGAGATCAGGAGTAG
>Ga0068714_10007201_pt1 | contig 10922 bp, 11 predicted proteins | sample MTBNYHSulfiMetaG_FD_62988 | JGI IMG/M metagenome (GOLD analysis project Ga0068714, IMG submission 62988) | Enrichment culture microbial communities from rom New York Harbor, USA that are MTBE-degrading - MTBE-NYH (New York Harbor Sulfidogenic)... | ecosystem: Environmental > Aquatic > Marine >... | reverse complement strand
TTCGAAGCCCTGGCCCTGGCCCCCGCCCTGGTGGGAATCGGGGCCCTCGTCATCTCGCTTCTCTGCCCGCTGGCACTCTGGGTCCTTCACAGGAACCTCATGGTCGCCCGTTCTGATGGGAGCTACGCGCATGTCCGGGTTTGATCGGATCCCCCTTCTGTGCGCCCTGGCGCTGCCGGCCCTCCTCCCCCAGGGGATCGAAGGCCAGTTGCGAACGGTGGTCTCCAACGAGATCGCCGTCTCGGAGAGGGAAGCCTCCCTTCGCCTCGAGTTCCAGGACGACGCCTCTCTCGCCATCAGCTTCGCCGACGGGACGATCCTGGTGGACGGGGAGCCTCTGGGGACATTCGTCCGCCGGGACGCCCTGGACCTGGCCTGGCGCTCCCTCCTGGGTGAGGTAGTAGCCCTCGACAACGGCCCCCTGGCCACCGCCCTCCATGATTGGGCTCCGCCGGAGGCGTTGACGGGAGAAGCGGCACAGCTCGCGTCCCTTCTGGATCGGACCATGGAGGAAGCGCTGGCGTTGCCCATGGCGGCGGCGGATGCCGAACCGCCCCCCCAGATGACGATTTCGGTTCCCGGCGAGGAGAGCCTCCTCGGCGCTCTTCTCCGCCGGACGGGCGCCCTCGGCATCCTGGCCGAGGCCCTGGAAGATGTCCCCCTGGAGCGCGCCATCGTGCGGGTCGGGGAAGACGTGGTGGTGGAGGCCGGTGAGGAGCTGGAAGGCACCCTCATCCTGGTGGACGGGGACCTGGAGGTGCGGGGGACCATCCGGGGTGACGTGGTGGTCACGGGTGGAGTCGTGAGCCTTCGGGAGGGAGGACGGATCACCGGTGACCTTCGGTTGGCCGAAGGGGAGTTGGAGAGGTCCGGGGGATCGGTGGGAGGATCCGTACGCCTACTGGATGCCGGAGGCGAGACCCCCCTGGAGCGGGGGGACCTGGAAGAGCTCCGCCGGGACCTGGAAAGGGAGATCCGCAGGGATGTCATGGCCAGCCTGGAGTCGGATCGAAAGAGGTCCCCGAACATGGTGGCGGGAGCCTTCCGGAACGTCGGCAGGGCCATCGCCGGCCTCCTGGAGAACGTCGTGACCCTCCTGGTCCTGGCTACCCTTGGGGCCCTGGCCCTCCATTTCGTCAGGGAGCGGCTGGAGGTCGTGGCCACCACGGCCCGCAGAGCTCCCGTACGGGCTGCCGTCGTGGGGCTCGCCGGCGGGTTCCTCCTCATCCCGGTCTACGTCCTGGGGATCGTGGCGCTGGCCGTCACCATTATCGGCATCCCGTTCATCCTGGTCTGGGCTCCCCTCTTCCCCCTCGCTGCTGCGCTGGCGACGCTCCTGGGCTACCTGGCGGTGGCGCGGAACGTCGGGGAGTGGGTCGCCGAGCAGGAGTACCGGGGGCTGGAATGGATCCGGGGCTCCAACGTCCTCTACATCATGACGGCGGGGATCGCGGCCCTCATGGTTCCTTGCATCGCCGCCAGCGCGCTCCGGGTGCTGGGGCTTGGGTTCTTCACGGGGCTGCTGACCTTCGTGGGATCCACCATCGGCATCCTGGCGATGCTCATCGGTTTCGGCGCGGTGCTCATCACCCGAGGGGGGCGCATTCGGCCTCTTGAGTCCTATTCCGACTTCGACGAGGACTTCTGGGCGGACCCGGGGCCGGTGTCCCCGACGGAGCCCCCGAAGCCCCCGAAGCCGGATGCCGACCCGCTGCGGGAGAACACGGAGCAGACCCCTGAACACGGCGAGGAGAGAGATGCCTAGGCCGAGCTCGTTTGCCACCCTTCCTTCCCTGGGGCTGATCGCTGCTCTGGGCCTTCCCCTGGCGGCGTTGCCTTCCCAGGCCCAGGCACAGAGCTGGCGTTCCGTCACCATGTCCCGGCAGTTCTCCGGGGAGGGGGCGATGGACGTCCGCGTTCATTTCGGGGCCGGCCGGCTCAGCATGGGGCCAGGCGAGGGGGGCGTTCTCTACAGGATGCAGCTACGGTACGACGAGGATTCCTTCGAGCCCGTGGCCGAGTACGCTGGGAGCCGTCTTGATCTGGGGGTGAAGGGAACGAGGAGGAACATCTCCTGGCGCGGCCATGAGTCTCAGGAGATGGACCTCCGCCTGGCGAGGGGGGTTCCCATGGATCTCGATCTGGAGTTCGGCGCCGTCCGAGCGCAGCTCGACCTGGGGGGGATCCTCCTGACGAGGCTGGACCTCTCCACGGGCGCTTCCGAATCCGAGGTGGAGATCTCGGAGCCGAACGCCGTGCGGATGACCAGCGCCGGATTCCATGTGGGAGCCGCCGACTTCCGCGTCGGCAGCCTGGGGAATCTGAACGCTGACCGGATCACCGTGGACGCGGGAATGGGGAGGGTGGTCCTGGATTTCGGGGGCATGTGGCAGGGAGACGCCAATGTCTCCGTCGACATGGGCCTCGGATCCCTCGAGCTCCGGTTCCCGGTGGGGTTGGGTGTGCGACTGACAAAGGACACTTTCCTCACCTCCCTCGATTCCGAGGGGCTCGTGAAGCGGGGGAACTCCTACTACTCCCTGGACTGGGACGAGGCCGAGCACCAGGTGACGGTGAGCGTGGACGCAGCCTTCGGAAGCATCAACGTGGTCTGGGTCCGCTGAGGGCCAGCAACGACGGAGGACATGATGGGAACGTTACTTACTTTCCTGGCCGTGGGGCTTGTGACCCTCATCGCCGCAGGGATCGTACTCTCGGTGGTGGGAGCCATCTTCTCCTTGACCTTCGGCCTGGCCAGCTTCCTCCTCTTCAAGGTGGCGCCCATCATGTTCATCGGCTGGCTGGCCCTCAAGCTCTTCGACCGCGCCCGGGGGAAGCGCCAGATCTCCGCGTCGGATCAGAAGTGGCTGGACGAAGGCTGACCCTGACCACGCCTCCGACGCTCATGTCCAGCCGCTCCGCAGCCGATCCGCCCCGGAGGGCGATCTCCACGCGCCCATCCGAATCCCGGAGCGCCAGGAGATCCCCCGGACAGGCCTCGCCGTAGGTTTCGCGGAAGGGAATCGAGCACCCCCCGGCCTCTACCCCACCCGCAACCCGAACCGTCGGCTCCGGTAGATTGGTGGCCAGGTTGCCGAACCGATCCTTCTCCACCACCTCCCCCACGACCCAATCCCCTTCTCGTCGGGACCGGGGCTCCGGGAGCCGCACCAGATCGGTTGCTTCGGGCCCCAGCTCCTCCAGGGGCACTCCCGTGGCCAGCAGCGCGGCCGCAGGCGCGAAGAGATCCCGGCCGTGGAACGTCTTGCCGACCGGAGGCGGCAGGATGGCGGACGGTGTCAGGACCACGCCCCGCCATGCCCGGGCCCGGGCCAGAACCTGGCTGAGGATGCCGTTGTCCGGAGCAACATGGAACCGCTCGTCCGCCTCCAGAGCCAACGCCCTCCGCTCGGTGCCCACGCCCGGGTCCACCACCGCCAGATGTACGGTGCCGGGCGGGAAGAGACGCCAGTAGCGCCCCAGGACCAGGCTCCCCTTCCTCAGGTCTCCCGGCGGGAGGTCGTGGGAGATGTCCTCCACCGGAACGGAAGGAGCCAGGGTCGCCAGGACGCCCTTCACGGCGCCTGCATAACCGTCCCCTGTGCCGAAGTCCGTCAGTAGGGTGATGCGCCGCATCCGAGGCTCCTCAGCCCTGGCCCCTGCCCCTCCAGGAGAGGAGGGAGAGAAGCCCGGCTTCCCCGCCCCGCAACTCCGGGATCACCTCCGAGAGAAGGGCGGATCCCCTCGCCCCCAGGACTCCCCCCGGCGGGGTCAGCGCCGGGAGGAGCTCAGGGTAATCCCGCACCGCCTCATGGACACGCAGGGCCCGCAGCTCCCCTGGCGCGGGTGGAGGCAGAAAGGAGGACTTCATCTCGGGCCCACCCCCTCCAGGACCTTCAAGAGAGCGTCTGCGACTTCCCGGAGGGCCTTCCCCGCCGGCGAGTCAGGGGTCCGTACGACGGTGGGGACGCCTGCATCCCCTGCCTCCCTCACCTGCGCATCCAGTGGGATCCGGCCCAGGAAGGGAACCCCCAGCTCAGCGGCGAGGGCCTCTCCCCCCCCACTCCCGAAGATGTCCACCACCTCCCCGCAATGGGGACACTGGTACCCGCTCATGTTCTCCACGATTCCCAGGACCCGTGTGTTCACCTTCTCGAACATCCGGATTCCCCTCCGGACGTCGCCGGTGGAGACGTCCTGGGGCGTCGTCACCATGACCGAGCCGTCGATGTCGATGGTCTGCACCAGCGAGAGCTGAGCATCACCCGTGCCCGGAGGCATGTCCACCACCAGGTAGTCCAGGGTTCCCCAGGCCACTTGCTCCAGGAACTGCCTCAGGATGCCCGAGATCAGGGGCCCGCGCATGATGGCGGGCTGATCCTTGTCCAACATGAATCCGAGGCTCATGAGGCGTACCCCGTGGACCTCCAGGGGAGCGATGCGCTCCGCCCCCGGCTCTCCGGTGACCCCCGGCTTCCGGCTCTCGCCGAACATGAGGGGAATGTTGGGACCATAGATGTCGGCATCCAGGAGGCCCACACAGTTCCCGTCCCGGGCCAGGGCGACGGCAAGGTTCGACGCCACCATGGACTTCCCCACCCCGCCCTTCCCCGAGCTGACGGCGATGACCCTGCGCACCCCCGGGAGAAGACCCGCCTTCGGCTCGGGCGCCGGGACCGATCCCGGCTGGAGCTCCCTTCCCCCTCCCCCCGCCGGAGGAGCGGGTGCGGCCTGGGGAAGCTGGACGTTTACCTTCGCCGAGGTCACTCCCTCCACGGATTCCGCCGCCTTCCTCAGCTCCCGCACCAGGGACCCAGGGTCGTCCGGGGCCATGAAGAATGAAAAGCGCACCGTACCGTCGGCCTCCGCCGACAGGCTCTGGATCTGGCCCCGGGAGACCACGTCCCCCGGCCCGGAAGGGGATGCGACCCGGGAGAGAGCCTCCAGGACCGACTGCTCGAGATGTTGTGTCGTCATCATATTCTCGGTTGAGGTGAATGGACCTCCGATCCTAGGGGGGAGCCGTCCGTTCGTCCACTCCCCGGTCCCCCAGTACCTGCCGGAGCCTACATGGTTCACTCCAGGGGTTTGGCCAGCGGATCGGTTCTTCGTAGTTTTCCGTCCCAGGTCGTCGGCCGGACCGGCAGGAGTAGGCCTCGTAGAGGATCAAATGACCCGCCACCCCGAGAGGACATAGTACCATGAGTGGAAAGCTGCGAGTTCCCGAACCCGTCAACGAGACCGTTCTTGGCTATCTGCCCGGGAGCCCCGAGAAGGCAGAGCTCAAGAAGAAGCTGGACGAGATGGCCGGCCAGGTCGTGGACATCCCGCTCATCATCGGAGGGGAGGAGATCCGGACGGGCGACACCTCAAAGGTCGTCATGCCCCACGATCACGGCCACGTACTGGCGACGTACCACAAAGCCGGACCGGACGAGATCCGAAAGGCCATCCTGGCCTCCCAGGAAGCCCACCGGGAGTGGTCGGCCTGGCCCTGGGAGGACCGGGTGTCGGTGTTCCTCAAGGCTGGTGAGCTGCTGGCCACCACCTGGCGCTCCACCGTGAACGCATCCACCATGCTCGGTCAGAGCAAGACCGCCCACCAAGCCGAGATCGACGCGGCTGCGGAGCTGGTGGACTTCTTCCGCTTCAACGCTCACTTCGCCCAGGAGCTCTACGAGGACCAGCCCATCTCCTCCCGGGGCGTCTGGAACTCCGTGGAGTACCGCCCCCTGGAAGGGTTCGTCTACGCCATCACACCCTTCAACTTCACCTCCATCGCCGGGAACCTCCCCAGCGCGCCGGCCCTCATGGGGAACACCGTCCTCTGGAAGCCGGCCCGCACGTCCCTCCTCTCCAACTACTACATCCAGAAGCTGTTCGAGGAGGCGGGACTCCCCCCGGGGGTCATCAACTTCATCACGGGGAATTCCGGTGAGATCACCCGCCAGGTGTTCACCAACCCCCATTTCGCCGGAGTGCACTTCACGGGCTCGACCCCGGTATTCAACAGCATGTGGAAGGCCGTGGGGGAGAACATCAGCGGGTACAAGGGCTATCCGCGCCTGGTGGGAGAGACGGGGGGCAAGGACTTCATCATCGCCCACCCGTCCGCCGACCCGGGGGCGGTGACCACCGCCATCCTCCGGGGAGCGTTCGAATACCAGGGACAGAAGTGCAGCGCGGCCTCCCGGATCTACCTGCCCGAGAGCCTGTGGAAGGAGATGGGGGACACCCTCATCCGCGAGACGGACGGCCTGTCCATGGGCGACGTGAGGGACTTCAGGAACTTCATGGGCGCCGTCATCGACAAGGCCGCCTTCGACAAGATCTCGGGGTACATCGAGCGGGCCCGGGCGTCCGCAGACTCGGAGGTCGTGGCCGGTGGCACGTTCGATGACTCCAAGGGCTATTTCATCCGCCCCACCATCGTGCTGGCCGGGAAGCCCGACATCGAGAGCATGTGCGAGGAGATCTTCGGGCCCGTGGTCACCGTCTACGTCTACCCGGATTCCCAGTGGGCCGAGACGCTCCAGCTGGTGGACCGGACCGGCGAGTACGCGTTGACCGGAGCCGTCTTCGGCCGGGACCGGGGGGCCCTGCTGGAGGCCAAGAAGGCCCTCCGCTTCGCTGCTGGGAACTACTACATCAACGACAAGCCCACGGGCGCCGTGGTGGGGCAGCAGCCCTTCGGAGGGGCCAGGGCCAGCGGCACCAACGACAAGGCGGGCTCCAAAATGAACCTCGTCCGGTGGGTCTCGGCCCGCACCATGAAGGAGACGTTCGCGCCCCCCACCGACTACGGTTACCCCTTCATGGACGCCGAGTAGGCCGCCGCCCTGGAGGACGAAGGAGCCACCTTCCTGGTGACGATGGAGGAGGGAGGGCCCGGGAATGCTCCCGGACCCTCCCTTTCTCGTGCCGGGGACCGCGCCGGGGGGCTCGGGGTCAGGCCCGGTCCCCCAGGAGGTCGCTCAGGGCATGATAGCCTCCCGTGAGGGGGTTCCTGAAGGCCAGGCGCCGGCTCACCAGGCCTTCCAGGGCCTCGCGGGCATCGCCCTTCTTGTTCAGCCGTGCCGCCTCGGAAGGGTCGATCCGTCGCCGCCTTTCCAGAATCCCCCACAGCTCCGCCTCCTGCGTGGACGCGGCACCGATCAGATGGAACGCACCAGACCCGGCCTCGCACACCGCTGCCAGGGACTGCCGCTCCAGCACGACTTCCATGGGTCCGCGGTGAAGGTCCCGGACGCCGCGGAAGACGAAGAACACGTTCCGGGGCCGGTCATTCTCCAGGAAGCGCAGGAGCAGCTTGGCGACAACTTCGTCGGCGCAGGAGAAATCCATGACGGTGACGTGCGAGAGGTCGATGACGGACAGGCAGAGCTCACCCCCCTCTTCCGACAGGACGTTCTCGATGGCCATCCGCACGGCCTGGCCCGTGGGGCGCGTCACGAGGGAGGAGTAGAGAGAGGCCAGGTTACGCCTGACCAGATGGCCCACGTCGATGGAGATGGGATCCACGGCGAACTCAAGCATCACCGGGAATTCGGGCAGGCAGAACGATATGGATCTGGGCCCCCGGGAAATACGGCAGGTTGTCCTCCATGGGGAGGGTATCATCCCACTTCGGGACATCGGAGATGCGGGCCGTCCCGCTGCGGATGGAGATGCCACCCTCCCACCGGCGCACCTGCTTCCGGATCTGTTGGATCCCTTGCCCCCGCCCCGAGTCGGGGAACCGCGTCAACCCATGGATGAAGGCGGCCTCGAGGGCTGTGGCGTCACCCCACCGATCCCCGAAGCGACCCGCGTGGGTATCCGCCAGGGACCCGCGGAACCCCTTGCCCACATCGGCGACGTGCAGGATGAGGACCTGCCGGCCGAGCCGCTTCGTCCACATGTAGCTCTGGGCCGCGACCCACCCCGGCGCCTCGGCGTGCTCGATGACGTTCTGGCAGACTTCCGAGAGGATGACACTGAACTGTACGACGGCGGAAGCGGGGTACGAGAGCGTCTTCGAGAGGATGGCCCCGGCCTGCTGCTGTACTCTGTCCACCACGGCGTGGACGTCGCTGTTGGTGGAGATGGAGGTGATCTCCAACAGCACGTCGGAGCTGCTCCAGGAGCGTCGCGGGTGGCGGATGTCCAGGTCGAATACGGCCTCCGCAGCCTCGAAGAACCTCATCCGGGCCAGGTAGGTGGTCACGTCCGCCCCATCCATGAGCTGGAGCCGGGGCGGAGTACCCTGCCGGTCGCGCGTGACGGTTCCCACGGCCAGGAGGCCGATGATGCCTCCGGGATCCACCCACCGGAGGTGCCGCGCGTCGAAGAGCACCTTCTCCTCCGGGTTCTTTGCCAGCTCCCGGATGAGGTGGTCCACGGCAGATGCGTCCAGCGTTCCGGGAACGGGGATGATCTGCAAGGTCCCTCCAATCGGTTGGTGGGACTCCCGGCGGAGGCATGACGAGCCGCCGGGGCGGCTTGGGCGGCGTCCTTCAGGATCCCAGGGTACCCAGGAGGTGGCGGTGGAGGCCCCTGGCCCCCCTGTGCGCCACGTTCCTGGCCGCGGAGCGGTTAGCACGGGCCATGGCGGCTTCCAATCCGTCTCCCGCCAGGAGACGCCCGAAGAAAGTAGCTCCCCACACGTCCCCACATCCAGTGGGGTCTCCCGCCGAGGGGTCGTCCGCCACGGGCACCCGTCCGCTCCTGGAGGCTCCTGCGACGCCCAGGGTGCGCCGGGTGGCCGGCCAAGCCCTGGGATCGGGGGAGAAGTCGGGAGCCGCCACGTACGCGGCGCCCCGCTGGCCAAGGGTCACGGCGATGAACTTCAGCTCCGGGCCCACGGTTTCCGCCGCCAGCTGCCACGGGTCTCCCCAGGAATGACCCAGGAGAGCGAACTCCTCCTCGTTCATCTGTATGGCGTCGAACGCCCTGAACCACGCCCCCCACCCGGCGAGCTCCCTGGGGAACCGAACCCCGCGACTGGAGATCCCCAGGAAGAGCGAGTGGAGATCAGCGTAGATGGGCCCGGCGAAGGATTCCCTCAGGTGCCGGGCGGTCTCGAGGCCCATCTCGAACCCGGTGATGAAGTTCAGGTACAGGGCGTCCAGCCCCTCCAGGAGAGGACGGAGCTCCTCCCAGGTCCAGGGGGGAACACCTCCCTCCAGGCGCTCCACCCTCCGGGACTGCTCCCGGTAGCGCAGCTCCACTCGAGGATTGGGAAGAGGGACGATCCGGAGCCCGGGCTCGGTTTCAACCCGGGGGATGGTCTGGAGATACTCAACGGCTCGCCCTGACATGTCCTCCCCCACCTTGAGGAGGGGCTGCAGGACCCACTGGGCCGGGATAGAAACGCTCAGGGCCTCCAGGGCGTAGGAGATTCCCCCCCACTCCTCCACCGGCACCCTGCGGGCGTCCCGGTCCACGATCCGGTCCCAAACGAGCGTCCCCACTACTCCCAGGCGCAGCGACCCACCCGGAGTGACCGGAGGGGGCGCACTTCTTCCCAGGGGAGACGCCGGCGGCAGGGGGATCGTCTCGTCCGTCATGGGAGGACCCGTCAAACGGACCCGAACATCTCCTTCTTGAAGACCCCTGCCGCCCCCACGACGCCCGCCGTTTCCGGCAGGGCGGCCGGGAGGATCCGGCAGACGTCCACGGCGGAGCGGAACGCCCTGCGGCGGACTTCCTTACGGAGCGGCACGAAGAGATGGTCTCCCGCCCTGGTGACGCCCCCCGCGATCACGACCGCCTCTGGATTCAGGGCGTTGACGAGGTTCGCGATGCCCACCCCCAGGAACTTGGCCGTCTCGTTCATGACCTCCCGTGCGTAGGCATCCCCGAGGACCACCCCCTCGTAGACGGTGGCCGCCGTGATCCTTTCCAGAGCTCCGTCCACCAGGTCCACCAGGACGGACTCCACGCCGGCCCGGATCCCCTCCACGGCCCTGGCGGCGATGTTCGGCCCGGAGGCGTAGGCCTCGAGGCACCCGTAGTTCCCGCAGTTGCACCTGCGCCCCATGGAATCGATGGTCATGTGACCGAACTCGCCGGCGGCATCCGAAACCCCGTGGTGGATCTCTCCATCCAGCACGAGTCCCCCACCGATCCCGGTTCCCAGGGTCAAGCCAACCAGGACCTTGGACCCCCTCCCCGCACCCAGCCACCACTCGCCGAAGGTGGCGCAATTGGCGTCGTTGTCCAGGGTGGCGGGCATGCCCACGGCCCTGGACACCAGGTCCCTCAGGGGAAAGTTCACCCAACCCAGGTTCGGAGTCTCCAGGACCGTTCCGGTGCTGCGGTCCAGGGGACCGGGAGACCCGATCCCGACCCCCAGGATCTCGCCCCGGGACGCACCCGTGGACTGGATCACCTCGTCCACGGCGGCATGGATGGCCTGGGCTGCCCTCGCCACCACGTCCTCACCACCCCCCTCGGGCAGCGTGGGCAGCTTCCTCAAGGCCAAAGGCGGCCCTCCCTCGAAGGGGACGAGACCTACCACCATGTTCGTACCGCCGATGTCCAGCCCCACGATCCAACGCCTGTCGTCCGGCACCTTCAGCTCCTGTTCTCGTTGAGTCGCACGTCCATCGCGCCCCGAGACTCGGGAATCGCGCCCCACGCGGGCTCCACGCCACCGGTCCGTCCAGGCCGGAGCTCCAGGATTCCCGCCTCTCCCCTCCGGGCCGCCAACTCCATCAGGCCGTCCCGGGCCTGGACCTCCCTCCCGGAGACGATTCTGCGACGGATCGCCTTGTTCTTCTTGATGGAATCGTCCGTCTTGTAGGGTCTGGAGTGATCGAGGTGAAGCAGGACCGCCCTGAAGCGGACCCTCTTCCCCCGGAGCCCCAGATTCTCCAGCCTGGAGCCCAGGGCCCGATCGGCTCCCCCGTACTGCATCTCCGCTTCCATACCGTTCACGG
>Ga0068714_10007200_pt1 | contig 10923 bp, 15 predicted proteins | sample MTBNYHSulfiMetaG_FD_62988 | JGI IMG/M metagenome (GOLD analysis project Ga0068714, IMG submission 62988) | Enrichment culture microbial communities from rom New York Harbor, USA that are MTBE-degrading - MTBE-NYH (New York Harbor Sulfidogenic)... | ecosystem: Environmental > Aquatic > Marine >... | reverse complement strand
GCCTTCATTATCATTCGGCCCACTATGGGGTGGGCGCAGCCGGCGCAGAGCCTGTGGCCGCTCACAAGGGTGTCGGGTATCTTTGCGGCTTCCTTCATGGTCAGTCTCGCGCTCATCCTACTCACCTCTGACTCCTATGTAGCTCATGGGTTTGGACACCTTGCCCGCCTTCTTGTTCTTCAGGAGGCTGCCGTATATCTCCCGTATCATGGTGGGGCTCACGTCCCGGCCTCCCAGGCCGACGACGTAGTTGGCCATCATGGGCTTATCCTGGTCGTGGTAGTAGGCGGTCATCATCTCCTCCATGAGGGGGCTGGCCGGTGCGCCGAAGCTTATGCACTTCTCCATGACTCCCAGCATGGGGACGCCTCCCACAGCCTTCTTCAAATCGGCGGCGGGGAAGGGCCTGAAGAGCCTTAGCTTCACCATGCCGGCCTTCACCCCCTCCGCCCTTAGCTCGTCCACCACATGGCGGACTGTGCCCATGGCCGAGCCCATGCCTATGACGGCGACCTCGGCGTCGTCCATGAGGTAAGGCTCCACGTACTCGTAGCTGCGTCCGCTCACCTTGGCGTACTCCTTGTCCACGTCCTTGATGACCTTCAGGGCGTCCTTAAGGGCCTCCACCTGGTGCATCTTGTGCTCGAAGTAGAAGTCCTGGAGGTCCAGGGGTCCCATGGTGAGGGGCGCATCAGGGTTGAGCCGGAACTCTGCCTCCCCAAGGTGCCCCTCCACGCTTATGAAGGGCCTCTCCCCAACGAACTTGTGGACCGCCTCGTCTGGGAGGGTCATGACGTTCTCCATGGTGTGGCTGAGGGTGAACCCGTCCAGGCACACCATGACTGGGAGCTGCACCTTCAGGTGCTCGCCGATCCTCCAAGCCGTGATGCTGGCGTCGTAGACCTCCTGGGCGTTCTCGCAGTATATCTGTATCCAGCCGCTGTCCCTGGCGCCCATGGCGTCGCTGTGGTCGTTGTGGATGTTGATGGGGCCGCTGAGGGCCCTGTTGGCCACGGCCATCACTATGGGCAGCCTGAGGCTGGACGCTATGTAGAGTATCTCCCACATGAGGGCCAGGCCGTTGGCCGCCGTCGCCGTGAACGCCCTGGCGCCCGCCGCGGAGGCTCCCACGCTGCAGCTCATGGCGCTGTGCTCGGACTCCACGGGCACGAACTCCGTGTCCACGATCCCGTCGGCCACGTACTCGCTGAAGCGCTCAACTATGATCGTCTGGGGTGTGATGGGGTACGCGGCCACCACGTCGGGGTTGACCTGCTTGGTGGCGTAGGCCGAAGCCTCGTCCCCGTTCAGTCCCATAAGTATCTGCTTATCCATCACTTTCTCACCATCTCTATCGCCTTCACAGGGCACTCCTTGGCGCAGATGCCGCACCCCTTGCAGTACTCCAAGTCGGGCTCGGGGCTTCCGTCCTCCTTAACAGCTATGCAGCCCTCGGGGCACAGCATGTGGCACAGGTTGCACTTGACGCACTTCGTGTGGTCGATCCTGGGCGCGTCCACGCCCCAGTCCCCGGTCTTGTAGTCCCTGGATGACCTATAGCTGACGGCGCCCTTAGGCAGCTCCTTCCAAGTCCGCACCTTACTCAAGCCTTCCTCGCCTCCTCGTACGCCTTCTTCACTAGCTCGGCGTTGAGCTCGCTGATCTTGCCCTCGAACCGCTCCCTGACCACCGCCAGAAGGCTCTCCATCTTCACGACGCCGGTGGCCCTGACTATGGTGCCCAGCATGGCCGTGTTGGTGATGGGCCTGCCCAGCACCTTTATGGCTAGCTCCGTGGCGTCCACTGTCCAGGTCTCCGTGTTCTTCAATCCGAGCTTCTTCCTGACGGCGTCGGCGGACTCACCCGTGTTCACTATAAGCTTGGTTCCCTTCTGGATGCCCTCAGCCACAGCTGGGCCCAGGAGGGTGGGGTCCAGAACGACCACGACGTCCGGCTCATATATGCTGCTGTGGAGCTGGATCTTCTCGTCGCTGATCCGTGTGAACGCCGTGATGGGTGCGCCCGCGCGCTCAGGTCCGAAGGCGGGAAAACTCTGAATGTTCTTCTCCTCCTTCAGCCCGGCCTGGGCTAGGAGGAGCGAGGCCGTCCAGGCTCCTTGGCCCCCACGGCCGTGGAACCTGACCTCGTAAATCTTACTGGTCAACCGCTTGAACCTCCATGATAGTTAGAGGGGAATATATTAAACCGTGCCGGTGGTCATCTCCCCAGTCTTACACGAATATCGTTGAGCTCGTCCCTCTTCTTCTCAGCCATCTGGGCCGCGGCCTCAGGGTACCTCCCCCAGTCAACGCCCAGGGCCTCGTAGGCGAAGATGATCTCCCTGGACGAGGACACTATGAGGCCCTCGCCTTGGCTGTTGGCCCCCAGCCTCAGCGCTGTGACTGGGTCGCCTCCCTGGGCGCCTAGACCCGGCGCAAGTATGAGGCCGTCCTCGCCTATTATGGCTCGTACGTCGCCCAGCTCCTCGGTGGCCGTGCACCCCACCACGTACCCGTTGCTGCCGTGGCTGTGGGCGTCCCTAGCCAGGCGGATGTAGAACTTCTCCCCGTCCATGAGCCGGGACTGGTAGTCGTGGGTGCCCGGGTTGCTCATCCTGCACAGGGCGAAGATTCCCTTGTCCCGCTCCCCGGCCCACCTGTACACGGCGTCCACCCCGTTCTCGTAGCCGGGGAAGGGGCTGAAGGTGACGGCGTCGAAGCCCAGCTGGTCGATCCAGTAGAGGCCCGCGTCCATGGTGGTGCCTATGTCGCTGAGCTTGATGTCCAGGAGGGCCAGGGAGCCGCCCTCATGTATCTTGTCCACTATGTCACGCATGTCCTGGAACCCCATGAGGTAGACCAGGAACTGGGCGTTGGGTTTGATGATGGGCGCGTAGGGCGTGGAGGCCTCTATCACGTTGAGGCAGAACTCCTTGACCGCGTCCTTCACCCCCCGCGCCTTAACCAGCTGCGGCGGCACGACCCCCCTCTTCCTTATGTGCTCGGTGACGGGGTCCACCCCGACGCACAGGAAGCTCTTCTTACCTCTGCTCACCCTGAGGTAGCTGTCCACGAAGCCTTTTCCCAACATGTCTGATGAATAGATCGCGTTATGTCTTTAAATCCCCTAGCCCCTATTCACCTTGGAGAGCGTCAGGGGGCCACGTTTTGAGCACAGAGTCCGACACCAAGAAGCTCCTAGAGTACAGGGAGGCCATGGAGGCCAGGCTGGCCGAGCTGGAGCAGGAGATTATCGACGTCAGGAGAGCCATAGCCATTATAGATAAGACGATAGTGGCAGAGGGGTTCAAGACCCCCGCGACTCCACCGAAGAAGCCGGCTGCAGCGAAGCCCCCTGAGAATAACCCCCAGGATGAGCCCACCCCCAAGGTGGGGGAGACCACCTCCGTCACCAGTAAGGACGGCGCAGTCCTGGGCAAGCTGAAGGTGGAGGGCAGGAACCTGGTGTTCAGGCCTCAGCCCGAGCTCGGCTTCACGGTGGAGGTCCCCCCCTTCAAGAGTTTTCTCATGGACAGGGTCCTGGCTAACATGAGCGCCACGGACCATGAGAGGGCCGCCAACGGCGAGATGGCCGTTGAGGATGTCCTCGGCTACGAGGTGGAGGAGGATGAAGGCAGGATAATGGGGATCACAGTTACCAACTACGGCGGGGAGAGGAGGCTCCGGGAGATCAGCAGCAGCCTCCGGTGGAGCTTCGACAAGATGTACGAAAAGCTGCGTCAAGGATGACCGGCATGGATGACCTGAAGAGGAACGCCCTGTGGCTCATCCTGGTGGAGACTGCCCAGAGCCTCCCCATGTACAGGCACCACAAGGCGTACGTCAGGGACAGCATCCTCCCCGGGGAGCCCGACGTCTCGGCCGAGGACCTGACTCACAGGCTGGACATAACTCTAGGAGAAGCCGTGGTGATACTGGCCGAGCTTAGAAACAGCGGCGCCGACTAGACGACGTACCTATAGGTGTCGTACTTTCCGGCGGTCTCACTCTTCTGCATGATCCTCACAACGTCCCCGGCCCTCGCCCCCAGGATGATGGCTATGGGGTCGGTGGCCTTGATCCAGGGGAACTTGTAGGGCTCGGTGTGGTACTTGTCCGCCAGGCCCCTCTTCTCCTCGTCTCCCACGATCTCGTGGCGGGGCACCAGGTTGTGCTCGAAGATGTCGAAAGCGGGCAGGGTGGGGGGTATGAGCTCGATGCTCATCTCGGGGGCTGTGCTCCGGGCGCTGTACGTGTACTTGCCGTCCCCCACGATGATGCCTCCCTGCACCTCCTCGGCGTCAACCTGGTCCTTGAGGTCCCTGATGTAGCTGATGCCTATGGTGCTCTGGGCCATGAGCACGTGCATAATGTACTTCTGGTCGCCCCGGCTAAGATGGTAGACCAGCTTGTCCTCGGCCTTATCCACGCTGTCCACGTTGAACCCGCGGTACTTGATGATGAGGGCCGCCCTCTTCTCCTCAAGGGTCTTAGCCTTATCCATCTCGGCCATCTATCTCGCCTTCACCCGTTTCACTATGGTGGCCCTGACCTTGCGGAAAATCCTGTAGCCGCAGAAGGGGCACCTGAAGCTTATGTAGCGCTGAAGGTCGTCGTGCGGTACCCGCCTGCCGCAGCGGACGCACTCGTAGACGGGGCCCTCCTGGTTAAGGTTATCAACGTTGGTCTCTGGTTGTTCTGACATGCCGTAACGACCCTAAGATTACTGAAATCCCTCTCTTTAAAACCAATCGCTTTCTGAGTGAAAAAACGCGGTTCCGTGTGCCTATGTGTTTATCATGTGGAGGCAGATTCTCTAGAAGCACGCTTTCTCATTTCTTCGAGTACATAATTGACACACGGGGTGATTAGGATTCTTCGTGATTATTCCGAAAGAGGTCCTTCCACCATACCCCGATATATTGCTCTTAGCCACGTTGAGCGGGCAACCCGGATCGTTTCTGCGATCCTGTGTCGACGCGAGAGACGTGAACACCACCGTTGAGGGGTTTACCGCTGGTTTAATGTTCTTCGGCTTCTTTTCACCAAAAATCTTCTTAAATATACCCAAGACAGCCTCTCACGTCTGACCGGTAAGTTCATAGATAAAAGGATTTACGTGCACGTAAGTGTACGGGTTCACCAGGCACACACCAACGTCCTGTCTGAGAATCACGTAAAATCATTCAGAAAGCGATTCACTTTCTCTTTAAAACATGGCATCTGCGGGGCGCCCCTTGACCATCCTGTCTGAGGCTATGGAGGTCACGGTCACCTCCAGGACCTCACCCACGCTGCCCTGGATGTTCTCCACGAGCACCACGGGGCCGTGCTTCATGGGGTACGCCACGGTGAGGCGGGGGTCCCTGTCGTAGGGCTCAGCCGTGACCACCCTCAGACGGGTGCCCACAGAGGCCTCCTTCCGGGCCCTGTTGGCTGCCCGGGCGGCCTCGTGGATTCGGCCGCTGAGCCTGTCCTTGGCGGCGGGGGGCCCCGAGGGGCAATCCTGGAAGGATGACCAGGGGAGGCTCATGAACCTGTACAGGATGACGCGCTCGGCACCCTCCCTGGCGGCCTGCCCTATGGCGGCCACTGTTCTTTCCACGGTTTCCTCGGTCTGGCCTGGGAGCCCGTGGATGAAGTACACGTAAGGCTTGAGGCCGGCGCGCCTCAGCCTCCTGACGGCCCCGTGGCACTCAGCCGGGGTGTCGGGGCGCCCTACTAGGCGGCTGTGGTCGTCGCAGCCGGTCTCGAAGCCTATGCTCACGGGGGTCCCCTCCAGGTACCTGCCCAGGATGGCGGCGGCCCTCTCCGTCACCAGGGACGCCTTGATGTTCTCGATCATCAGGGAGACGCCGCCATTGGAGACCTCACCTATGGAGTATAAGGAGTCGAACAGGCTCTCCAGGGCCTCGTAGTTGGGCTCCGGGCTGCGGGGGTCGGTCAGAGGCTCGGGGTCCACCAGGAGGTCCCTGCCGTAGTCGAGGAACCCGGGGGCGCTCAGGACCACCCTGTGGACGCCGCGGCGGACCAGGTCCTCCACCTCCCTGTGGACGAGGGCCCCGGGCTTGCTTCTGGGGGGCCCATAGAGGCTGGGGACGCTGCAGTAGCCGCAGCCGGGGGGTATCCCCAGGGGGCAGTCGTACCTCTCCGTGAGGCCGCCGTCGGTGCACCCGCCGCACAGGGTGCACTGCTCCCCTAGGGGCCCGACCCTGGCCCTGTGATAGTTGCTACATCCACGGACCACCTCCACGTAGACCCTGGCCGCGTGGTGGAGCGGGTAGTCCCCTATAACCCGCGTGGAGGCGGGGTACCTCTCGAAAACCTTTCTACCCTGGACTGGCCTCAACGGGTTAACGATGGTCTCCCCGTCCACGTCGTAGGCCAGGCCCCTTATCCCTCTCATTCTCCCTGGACTGAGCCCGGTTTGCAGTAGCTCCGAGAGGGTGGCCTCGCCCTCCCCCAGAACGGCGGCCGTCGCCCCCGTCCTGCCCATGACACGCTCAGGTTCACTGGCGGCTGGCCCCCCCAAGATAACGGGGCCCTCGTGGTGGCTGCTCCACAGCTTGGCGGCCCTCTGAATGGCTCTCAGGTCGCTGGTCATGCCGCTGATGAGGAGGAGATCATAGCCCTCAGGGTAGCCTCTGCTCTTGAGGAGCTCCTCCGCGGGCAGGACCCTGGGCGTGAGGCCGTGGGCCTCCAGGACGCCGGCCACGGCCCTGGGCCCGGCCCCTATCACGTCCCTGGTGGCTATCCGCTCTCCCTTCCCTGAGGCCAATGCGTCGACGATGAGGGGCTTCACGGTTCATCCGAGGGGGCGGGGCGACATAAAGGCTGCGGGGCAAGTGTGATTAATGGGGTGGCGATATTCATCCTGATCGACCTTGGAGACGGTGACTGCTGCCATCATCGGCGCCGCGTTCTTCAGCTTCGCCCTCAGTTACCTGATGATACCCTACTTCATCAGGTACATGCACGCCGCGGGCATCGTGGGCAGGGACATAATGAAGCCGGAAAAGCCTGAGGTGGCGGACATGGGGGGCCCAGGCGTGGTGTCGGGGTTCCTCATGGGCGTCTTCCTCTACGTGGGGCTCAACATCCTGTACCCGCCCAGCGGCATCATAGAAATCCTGGCGAGCCTCTGCACCATCCTCATCATCACCCTCATAGGCATCTTCGACACCCTGACGGCCCTCATGAAGAAGCGGGAGGGCGCGGAGGGCTTCGAGCAGTACAAGAAGATTGGGATACCCAGGTGGCTCTACTTCCTGCTGCCGCTGCCGGCCGCGGTGCCCCTGATGGCGGTGAACGCTGGCGTTAGCCGCATCACCCTGCCCTTCCTGGGGCGGGTGGAGCTGGGCCTCCTGTACCCCCTGGTGCTGGTGCCCCTGGCCGTGCTCTGCTGCAGCAACGCCACCAACTTCCTGGCCGGGTTCAACGGCCTGGAGGCCGGGATGGGCTCGGTTCTCCACCTGAGCCTGGGCGCTTATGCCTACGCGATGGGTCACCACAACGCGGCCATGCTGGCCTTCTGCTTCGCCGGTAGTCTAATGGCTTTCCTCAGGTATAACTGGCACCCGGCTAAGGTGTTCCCCGGGGACCTGAACTACACCATAGGAGCCGTGGCGGCCTGCGTGACGATAATAGGCAACATGGAGAAGTTCGCCATCCTCTGCTTCACCCCCTACATAGCCGAGGCCCTGCTCAAGGCGTGGTCCAGGTTCGAGGCCGAGAGCTACGGCGTGCTCCAGCCGGACGGGACCGTGAAGCCCAGGGACGGCGAGGTGCGGGGGCTGACCCACCTGGCCATGAGCCTGGGCGACTTCACCGAGAGGCAGGTGACCCTCATCCTGGTGGGGCTTGAGGCCGTGGTGTGCCTGGCTTCGTTCCTAGTGATTCAGTTCGTCTAGGCGAGCGTTTCCTTTATTTAGCTGATGCCGGGTTGATACGTTGATGAGCTTCAGCGGCATGGACAGCAGAGAGAGGGCGGTGCTCCTGGTGGCCCTGGGCCTTGTGGCCGTGGTGTTCCTAGTCTCGGCCTACAGCTACCTGAACCCCCCTGAGAGGGTCTGGGAGGCAAAGGTGTTCGAGGTGTTCCAGTCCAGCGGCAGCACCGTCGTCTACAGCTATGGTAACGGTAAGATGAAGCTCATGGGGTTATACGATTTCGAGGTCGACCAGACCTACAGGGTCTACTACCGCTCCAGAACCCGTAACGTGGCCGAGTTCGATATCAGAGTCGAGAAGATAAGCTAAGGCCTCGGGTGATGTTTTGAGGCGGCTCATGGATTCTCACGTCCACCTGGATGGCATGGGGGACCCTGAGGCCGTCATCGGTAGGGCCAGGGCGGCCGGAGTGGACGCCGTCGTCGCCGTCGGCGGGAACCTGGAGTCCAGCGCCCGGGCCCTGGAGATCGCTGAGCTGCACCCCTGCTACGTCTTCCCGGCAGTAGGCGTTCACCCGGCTGACGTTCTCAAGGTTGACCTGTCTGAGGCCTTGGCGTATGTGGGTGAGAACGCGGCGAGGGCGGTGGCAGTCGGCGAGATCGGGCTGGACTACGCCTACGGGTTCGCGAGGCCCCCTGAGGTCCGGGAGAGGATGAGGGCCCTGTATAGGGGACTGCTGGAGGTAGCCGAGGCGCAGGGTCTGCCCGTGGCTGTTCACAGCAGGTCGGCCTACGGCGACGCGCTGGCTGGGCTGAGGGAGGTGGATGTGCCCGGCGCAGTATTCCACTGGTATGATGGCCCGGTCCACGTGCTGAGGGATATTCTGGACGCCGGGTACTACGTGTCGGCTACTCCGGCAGCCCGGTACAGCAGGGGCCACATGGAGGTGGTCCGGGAGACGCCTCTGGAGAGGCTTCTGGTGGAGACGGACAGCCCCGTTCATCTCCGCGACCTGGGGAGGATGAGTGAGCCGGCCGACGTGCGGCTCACCGTGGACGCCGTGGCCGAGCTCAAGGGCGTGGAGCCGGAGGAGGTGGCCAGGGTATCTACCCTTAACGCGGAAACCTTATTTCGGCTGCCTGCGCCGTAACCCCGGGTGAGCTTGTTGGAGTCCCGCAGGTACGTTTTCAGGCCGTTGAGCGGCCTGTACTTTGGGCTCCTCTTCCTCATGCTGCTAATCGTGTGGCCGCTGCTGACGGTCTACTTCCGGGAGCTGCTGGTGGATGAGCTGGGCCTGCCGCCCTGGGCCTTCGGGGCTGTGCTTTTCCTGAGCCTGGCGGGCAGTTACGTCAACGTCCCCGTGACGACGGTGGAGGCCGAGGTGCCCATCTACACCTACAGGGAGGTGCGGTTCTTCTTCGTCACGTGGAGGGTGCCCCAGGTGGAGATGGGTGTGCGGAGGACCGTGATAACCCTGAACGTGGGGGGCGCCGTGGTGCCCATGCTCATCTCGGCCTACCTGGTGCTATTCAGCATACCCGCGTGCTCCAGTGACGTGGTGTCCAGCTACGTGAAGCTGTTCTTGGTGATGGCTGTGGTGGCCTTGACGACGCACAGGAGCAGCCGCATAGTGAAGGGCCTGGGGATCGCCACGCCCATGCTGGGGCCCCCGGTCACCACGGCGCTTGCGACGCTGCTCATCGACCTTGTTAGCCCCATGAGCTGCCCGACGCAGATCGCCTACGTGGGGGGCACAATGGGGGCGCTCATCGGGGCTGACCTCATGAACCTGGGGAGGCTTCCCGAAGTGGGTGCGCCCATGGCCAGCATCGGCGGCGCGGGGACGTTCGACGGCATCTACCTGACGGGCATCATGTCTGTCCTCCTGGTGCTGCTGCTCATGTAAGGTAAGCCTCATTAGCGCCGCACATACTCTGTCTCCTATGCAGCGCATCAGCTTCGAAGTCGTAGGCGACCCGGTGCCCAAGGCCAGGGCCAGGACCGTGCGGAAGGGCGGGCGCACATGGAGCTTCACTCCCAAGAAGGTGGCCGAGTGGGAGAAGCAGGTGAAGGCAGAGGCCGAGAAGCACTTCACGGAGCCCTTCACGGGCCCAGTGGCGCTCACCATAGGCTTCCACATGCGGCGTCCTAAGAGCAGGCGGAAGGAGAACTACGTGGAGACGACGCCTGACCTGGACAACCTGGAGAAGGCGGTGCTGGACGGGTTGAACGGCGTGGCCTACATGGATGACAGGCTTGTGGTGGTGAAGAGCGCCGCGAAGCTGTACGTGCGGGTGGGGGAGCCCCGGGTCAGCGTTGTGGTTACGAGCTTGCTGAACCAGGCGAGCATGGACGGGTTCCTGGGGCGATAAGGTTTTACTTGTGCCACGCTTTTTGTTGGGCGTGCAGGGGTAGCCAAGCGGACTACGGCGCCAGTCTTGAAAACTGGTTCCCTAACGGGAGCGTGGGTTCGAATCCCACTCCCTGCGCCATTCTCACAGTTTTCTCTCCCCAATATCCTGAGTAAACCTCAGCAGGTATCCGTCAGGGTCCTGCACGAGGAACTCCAATTGACCATACTCAGCCTCTTCGCCCCTGTACCAGCTCTCTTTCAGAGGACGGAATAATGGGATGTTAGCTTCTTCCAGTCTTTCCATGAGAACAGATACGTTGCTTACCTCTATCTGGAAGTTGATCCCCCTTCCGAACGGGTGTTCAAGCTCCCCCGTCTGCCAGTGGTCGTTGATTCCCTCAATCATCATCTGAGAGCCCTCATAGGATAGGAAGTAGAACTTGTCCTCGGGTCTGGAGTAATCGATAATGAAACCAAGGGTATCCACATAGAACTGTAGACTTTTTTGGGTATCAGTGACAGACAGCTCCGGGATGAGTTTGTTGAACTTCATCACTCAGACAATTACAGTATTCAATTTAACCACATGGATCCAAACTCCCAATGAGTTGACATAAACATGCAAAAAAGCAACGCCCTGGTGCGCGCAGCCATCGAACACAACCAAACACCAGGAAAGTAAGG
>Ga0068714_10007198_pt1 | contig 10925 bp, 7 predicted proteins | sample MTBNYHSulfiMetaG_FD_62988 | JGI IMG/M metagenome (GOLD analysis project Ga0068714, IMG submission 62988) | Enrichment culture microbial communities from rom New York Harbor, USA that are MTBE-degrading - MTBE-NYH (New York Harbor Sulfidogenic)... | ecosystem: Environmental > Aquatic > Marine >... | reverse complement strand
TCAAACGTGGCGATCCGCTCTGCGGGCGGCACGAAGTCGTAGGAGCCCGGCGTCGTCACCTTCTTCACGAAAGCAACGATGGACTGCTTGGCCTTCCCATCGTTCCAGGATGGGAGCGGATCGGACGCCCAGGCGATAGCCGCATTACTGCAGACAAAGATCAATACAAGGGTTAGTAAGTATAGTCGAAGGAGTTTCGATTTCACCGTCTTAATCCCTCCTAATGCTTCGAGAACAGCTATCACTCGGCCCACGCGGCGCCCGGCAGTGAGCGCGGCGCCTCTGCTGAACGCCAGCTCCGGGCCGAATGGTAGCTGGCTGATTCGTTCTACCGTGGTAGCATGCTCGCCCCCAAGATGATCAATTGCCCGTCGACAGCGGGAGACTGATGCCCTCCTTACCCAACTGCTCCCGGACCCACTGGAACTTTCGATAGTGTGAGATCGTGATCTGCCCAGTGCAGGTCATGCTCTGCAGCTTGCGCTGCGGCTATTGCACATAGGTCTTCATAAGGTCCTTGATCACCGCACTGATCGTCACCAGGGTCCAAGTGCGTTCGGTGTAGTTGTTCATGAAGATATCCCTAACACTCCTGCGGGTCCTGCCCGAGATCGAAGATCTGGGGTGCTGTCGCGATGTCTTTTTCCGGTCCCTTCCAGCCGAGGTTGCTGTCTACTGCTAGTCCGCCGGTCGCATGGCCGTTGTCGCCGCGCAGGTTGAAGACGGCCCCTTACAGTTGCGCACACGCGCCGCTCCGGGGTCAACTCGTCCTCGGTGAAGTAAAACCGCCTCCGCATAGCTGTTTCCCTCATCCTCGAAACACCACTATTTGGCGCCCCTGCCTGGGATATGGGAAAGCATCCTAGAGCTGGTTGCCGGAGTTGGACACCGCAAAACGCCTTAGCGGCGAATACGTCTGATTGAAGCTGGCGCTGGTTTTCTGATGCTCGAAGACCCGCAATAACGGTAGGAAGAGGCCTGGAATGATTTGAATTATGCCCAAGCTGGCGTTACCGGGTACCGTTGCACTAATCCTGTGGCCGACGCAAGCACGGTGCTGTCCCGAGTACACCATAAAAGACCAGAAGTTGTTGAACGGGATTGGGTGCGGCATGTCCACTTTGTAGTTTTTTCCGCCGTCGAGGTAACGCCCCTTACTATCCTTGGCTGCGAATGCGTAGACTGAGCCTGTGCCGACTTTCGGTGCCGCCATGGAGGGGGTGATGCCGGTAGCGATGTAGTGGAAGAATATGCGGTCATCCAGCACCCGCTCACCACTGTTAAGAAACTCATAGCCCATGCCGGCAAAAGGCGAGGTCCACTGGCGATCCTCCCAGAAATACACGTTTTTCTTACGTGGGGAGAAAGAGATAAAGCGGGCCGCGGCATTGCCTATGGCGACTCCCTCAGAGAGCAGCTTCCTCATCCTTGCGTCTGGCGAAAAAGGCTGCCCCTTCTTAATGCCGATGGCTGCAAACTGACCGACGATCTCCGGATCGAAAGCGTCTGCCGGCTCATACTGGATGACGGCGTTCAATTCTTCGAAGAACTTGAAATCATTGCCATGGACCGTATTGAATTTCTTGCCGGACAGGTTATGAACGACCTGCCTTGGGGGCTTGTCAGCCTGCGCAAGCGGATACATGCGGAAACCACTCTTCACCCCAGCGGCGGTGCCCTTGAGGTCGTTGTCCTTTACGAAGGCGCGGAAGAAGAACAAGTTCCGGTAGGTCGGGGTCCTCACGACGAAATAGCCACCCGGAACTGGGCCGCTGTAGTCTCGATGAACGAAGAGGTACTTTCCACCCTTTCCTTGGTCAGGGCCAGTCAGGCCAATGTCGGTCACGAAGCGAAAGTATGCATCATCAACTGGCCCCAGCACCTCAGGCGGAACCTCAGCGACAACCGGACCGTCCTTTACGTTGATTTCGGTCATGCAGTACATCGTGGTCGAGTTCGCTGTAAGGAACAGGGAGCGCGCGTCCATGAGTTCTTCGTACACCCCTAGCTCGTACGGCTTCATGCCCACTTCCTTGAGACCCTCGAGAAGTGCATAGACCGATGCCGCCGGAATGCCGTTGAGGAATGCCTCTGCGGCACGTGCAACATCGAGGAAGTCGTAGGACTTGCGGATCGTATCTTCGTCCGGCATCCCATCGAAAAACTTCAGCTGCCCTAGCAACTGCGTCTGGACGGTATCAGGGGTTAAAACCGACGCGGGAACATCAGCTTTGTATTTGGCTTCTTCACCCGCATGCGCCAATCCGACAGCATTTGCGCCCAGGGCCAGAACTGCATATAAGAGAATCTGCTTCATTCTGCCTCTTGTCATGTCTATTTCTTTCAGTTGTAATTTCTGCGCCGCGCTTTCGTTGATGACCCCGAACAGCATCAGTCCCAACACTAATGCCCAAGGAATGCCCTTTTCATGTTCTCCTCCTCCCCTTATCATTAAGTGGATAATTAGGCCTGAATCGCCGCCGCCCTCGTGGGCGGCGGACCAACAACGGATCGTAATTACTTCCCACCTATTGCGGACTCGATCTGTTTCTGGATTTTCTCCAGGTTGAACGAACCCGGCGTCTGGCTGGGCGGATAATCCTTCATGGTCATGAGGAAATTGGCAGCCACTCCTTGTAGCGGGACGATCACGAACGCCCGGTCGAGGAACCAGTCGTTGTAGGTATTCGAATTGTGCTGGGCGCGCTCGAACGGGTCACGCCGCAGATTGAACAGGAGCGGGACGCGCAACTCGACAAACGGCTCGCGCCAGACGCCAAAGGCTTCGCCCCGGTTTTCGAGAAACACGACTTTCCAATCGCTGTAACGCATAGCGACAATCTGTCCGTCATCGTTGACGTATATGAACTCCTTGCGCGGCGACTCCTTTACCTTGCCGGTAAAATAGTCGAGCTGGTTATAGCCATCGACATAATTCCGGTACATGCGACCATTCAGCTCAATCCCCTTGCTCAGCTTGCCCTTGATCTCGGGGTCACCGGCAACGGCAGAAAAGGTGGGCAGCCAGTCCTCGTGCGAAACGATGCCGTTTAGAGTCTCGCCTGCTGGGAAGTGGCCGGGCCAGCGAACGAAGGCCGGGACACGGTAGGCACCCTCCCAGTTCGAGTTCTTCTCACTGCGGAAGGGCATGGTGCCGGCATCGGGCCAGGTGTTGTAGTGTGGCCCGTTATCGGTTGAGTAAAAAACGATGGTGTTGTTGGCAATGCCGAGCTCGTCGAGCAGCTTGAGCAACTGGCCGATATGCATGTCGTGTTCTACCATGCCATCGCTGTATTCGTCCTGGCCCGAGATCCCACGATTTTCCGCCTTCACGTGCGTGCGGAAGTGCATACGTGTGCTGTTCCACCAGCAGAAGAATGGCTTGCCTGCCTTGTGTTGGCGTTGGATGAAATCCTTGGCGGCGGCGAGAGTTTCCTCGTCCACCGTCTCCATGCGCTTCTTGGTCAGTGGGCCGGTGTCCTCGATCCTCTGCGTACCGTCGGGGTTTGCCCAAGAATGGATCACGCCGCGCGGAGCATACTTCTTTCGAAACTCAGGGTCCCTCGGGTAGTCCAGGTTCTCCGGCTCCTCCTGGGCATTGAGGTGGTAGAGGTTGCCCAGAAACTCGTCGAAGCCGTGCATCGTGGGCAGGTGTTCATCCCGATCGCCCTGATGGTTCTTGCCGAACTGGCCGGTCGCGTAGCCTTGGCTCTTCAGGACCGTGGCGATGGTGACGTCCGTCTTCTGCCAACCTTCTTTTGCGCCGGGAAGGCCGACCTTAGTCATGCCAGTTCGGACGGGAACGTTTCCGCCAAGGAAAGCCGCGCGACCCGCAGTGCAGCTTTGCTGGCCGTAATAGTCAGTGAAGGAGAGACCCTCCTTCGCGATGCGGTCGATATTCGGCGTCTTGTAGCCCATCATGCCCCGGTTGTTGAAGCTGATGTTCCAGGTGCCGATATCATCGCCCCAGATAACCAGGATGTTGGGTTTCTGCCCCGCGGCCTGGGCGTTGGCCACTCCACTGAAAAGCATCAGGAACGCCAGTGCCATGAATACCTGTTTGATCAACTTCATACCTGTCCCCCTTCGATTTTTCCCCTGCTCTACCAGGGCTTCAGTGTGAATGGAGAGGAATCCTTGACAGTCTCACCCGGCCTCTTATTCGCTATCTGTACAAACTGGTCGGCCCACTCATCGATAATGACGTTTGCCTCCCCATACCAGGTGAGCGCTCTGAGGTTTACGGGGGCAACCTTGCCCTGTTCCCGGTCGGCCATAATGGCCAAAACATTTCCCGTTCCGGTGTCATTGATTTTTGCCTCGAACGCGACCGTGGCCTTGGTGCCTGATTCCTTTGCCGCTGCCTGAACCGCCACTCCGGAACCGTAAGGAGCCGCAATGGACATGGCTTCCAGAACGGGATTGCTTGGCACCAATTCCGTGATGGCCAGTTCAAGGGTCAAGGAGCCTGGCTGCGGTGCCGGCACGACTTGAAAGCGGTTCTTGGAGTCCGTTCTAAAAGCCTCCTTGAACTTGTCCTGCATGTATTGGGCGATTTTTCGTGCGTCCCTCTCCATGTCTTCGCGGCGAAAATTCTTTTGCCACCAGTTTGCCTCCAGAAAGTATTTCGTATTCACGTCTTTGATATAGATGGTCTTGTACTGATTCCAGTCCACCCCCGCTTTCACCCATACCTTCTGGAAGGGCAGGTCGGCTCGTTTCGTCATATCATCCATGGGAACAAACCCGGCCCCCTTTGATGGCTCCGCTTTCATCGACTGACAGCCGCTCAGGCCAATGCTCACCATGACAACGACAACAAGGGCACCCCCCAACCATCTCCTGTTCATTTCTGTTTTCCTTTCCAATTTCTTAGTCAACAGACGTTTACTCGCTTCACCTTTCGACCACATGGCCATCTTCATCCTTCTCGGCCGGCTTACTAGCGCGCTATTGAAGCTCTCGAATCAGCCGCTGGAATTCGCCGGATTCTAAGAGAATCCGGCGGGCGGCACCCTTCAGTTTCTCCACTTCCTCCGGCTTGAGCACAAATGAGGTGGGAAGCCTTTTCAAGAAGCTGCGCTCGGCTTCATCCTCCAGTGCGTCGAACCGTACTTGCACAAGGTAGAACTCTATGTCTCCACAAGAACCAGGTTCCATGGAGACAGGCTGTGAGCCGCACCGCCCCCTGCGGATCTCCTCGGCCCATCGAGGGAAGCTCTCACTCAGGAGTGCAGCCGTCTCCCTGTTGTACCGCTCGATGGCGATGGACGAGTACGAATCGAGCATGGCGCCAAAAGGGGGAATCTTTTCCCACCTGTCCCACTTGTCATCACTTTCGGTTTCGGCATTCACCACCACGAAGACCACTTTATGTACGTTTTCCATCCTGGCTGCTTTCAAAGTAGTCCAGGGATCACCCATCAGCGATACTCGCTCCAGGAGGGCTCGAAGGCCCAGGTTGTCGGCAACCCCTCCGTCCACCAGGTGTATGTAGGGCTTCTTCTTGGAATCCAAGAAAGGCTGCATGTTGTTGGCAAGGTCGAAACGGCGGGAGGTGACGTCCCTGGGCGGCACCATGGCCTGTGCCAGCGCCTCCGGCATGTGGTAGCCGCACTGGCCGGCATAGTTGCGTACGGTGATAGGACTCAACAGTAAGGGCACAGCCGATGAAGCGGCACATGCCCTGGCAACGGGAAAGGTGGACAAGTCCGCGCAGATAACGTCGAACATATTCTGATTGAAGGAGAACCGGGTTCCATGAACCATGTCAGTGGCGTTGATAACGATCATTGGTGCTTTCCGGGCGAGCAGATCGCCAAAGGTCTTCCCCTCGAAGACGTACTTGTCGTAGTAATCCGCAGCCAGGTCACTGCGATCATAATACGCGGAGAAAAGCTTGCTCCAGTTGACGGGGTTGAAGAGTGTGGCACGGGTGAGCTCGCCCTGGATGTCCTTCTTCAAGAACTTGGCTTCAAAATCCTCGAAGATTCGATCCCGGAAGAGGCCATAATAGGCCGCCGTGAAGCTCCCTCCGGATACGCCTGAAATCCAGTCCACTTCGTCCAACAATCGCCGTTCCCTGCCGCGGGTGAGGATCTTGATGTCCCGGAGTGCTTCCAAAACGCCGTATGAGAAAGCAGCGGCACGAGTCCCCCCGCCGGAAAACGTGAGCAGGAGAAGCAGTTCGTCGTCGTTTGCAGGATCGACCAGACTGCCGGGCCGATATCCTGCCTCAGAGTCTGCCTGCCTCAAAGACTGGTTGATGGGGTAATGGGCGCAGCCGGATGTCGCAATGAGGATGATTAGCCCGCAAACGCAGGGCCAGTAAGAATTGCGGACACAACGCGCAACGTTCATTGACCTTTTCTCCTTGCCGATTCCACACTATGGCCTCTTGTCCTTTTTCGATATTTCACCGAGAAGCAACGCGGCATCTTTGTACCCTGGATGCTTCTTCATGATCGCAGTCAACACCCTGACCGCCTCGTCGCTTTCACCCTTCCGGTTGAGATAGAAAGCAAGCGTATAGGCATATTCGGGGCTTTGGGGGCTGAGTTCGGTTGCCTTACGGCACCAGTCCACCGCTTCGTCGATGCGATCTGTTGAGGTAATGATGCAGAGGTTATACGCCGCCTGTGACATCTGGGGATCGGCTTCCAGGGCCTTCCTGAGGTACCGCTCCGCCCCTTTTGGATCACTCTGCTCGGCCTTCAGGAGGCCCATGTTGAAGTTGGCCGCGGCATTGTCAGGCGCCGTCTTCAGCGCACGTTGCAGGAGCTCGTCCGCTTTCCGGTTCTCTCCCATGCGCGCAAAGGCCATAGATTCGTTGACCATGGCCAGCACCGCACGCGGTTCAATCTTCAGCGCCGTGTCATAGGAGGCGACGGCCTCTTTGAAGTCCCCGCGGTCCATATGATAGTTGCCGAGATTGTAATGGGATTCCCACTGATCCGGGCGAGAGAGGATGGAGACGAGGAGTTCCTCGTTTGCTGCTGCGACGGTTCTTTTTTGGGCATCGCCCAGAGGGAGGTTACGGTATCCCACAAGAGACGCAGCAGCCCGGACACGAACCAGGCGGTAGTCATCGCCTGCCGCAGTTACAAGGGCCTGAGTGGCTTCTCTCGTGGGTACTTGTTGCAGGGCTACGGCCGCCGCAGCGCGCACCAGGGGTGAGGGGTCCCTGACGGCATCGAGCAGCACCGGAACAACGCGCGGGTCCCCAGAAGACACGACCATGCGGATGAGCGACGTCGCAAAAATCTCGTCTCGATCTTTGCCCGCCACATAACTCAGCATCTCAGGCAGCTTGGACCAGTCCCGTTTGCGCGCGGCGTCAACAAGCGAGGCGCGTTTCAGCACCGGCGCCTGGTAATCCCGCGTGCGCCACTCGCGCACATACTTGTCGGCCCAGGCGGCGTCCTTGTCTGTATGGCACACATTGCACGCATTGGGCGACTTGTAGGCCGCAGTCGCAGCAGGAGTTGGTGGAAGCATCGAATGATCCGTCCGGTTCATTCGGGCAAAGGAGGTCATGGGCATGTGGCACGAGATGCACTGGCTCCCGGTGCTCCCTTCCTGATGATGAGTGTGTGCCACTGCGTTTTTCACATTCTTCTCGTGGCACGGCATGCAGGCGTCGTTGGCCTTTTCCGCGGTCTTGAACCGGTAGCGGCCGCTCGAGGTGTGGCAGGTTACGCAGTGGAGCTTCCCGGCCCTGGCGCACGGGCTCATCATCCAGGAGGTGTAGGTGTAGTTCTCCCCCAGGTCACGGCCGTCGGGGTAGAAGTCTAAATCCTCCAATGTTGCCATATCGAAGTGGTCGAAAAAGCGATCTCCCGGTGTGAAAGTGGCGGTGACCGGAGACATCTTGGCATGGCAAATGGAGCAGGCGGAGTTCTTTTGTTCGGGGGTAAAGCCCTTCCAGCTGATGATCTTGATGTCTTCGGGCTTCTGCCCTTTGGTGGCTTCCCGAAAGACCCTGTTGTGCTCCGCCGATGGACCGTGGCATGCCTCGCAGTTGATGCCCGGCTCAGCCCATGTGGTTGTATACGTATCGGTCTTGAGATCATAGTTCGACGTGAGCTGGCTTACGTGACAGCCATGGCAGGAGGTATTGAAAGTGTAGGCAGGGTCTTTCCAGTCCACCTGCTGCCCCGCTTGGCCTCCGGGGAAGTGGCGGATACCGCTGGCTGCGGTGTCGAACCACTCTTTCTTCCGTGCATCATAGGCGACGGGGAGAGTCTGCAGTCGTCCCTTCTCCAGTGGTGTCAGGAAATAGTAAACATTCTTTCCACCCAGAACGTGCTCGATCCGGTACTTCTTTTCCCCGCCGACTCCCCGTTCGAGAACGAAACCGCCTGAATCGGATGTGTCGGCCCGGTATGTGGACTTCTCAATCTCGATCCCGCTTCCCTGGGCTGTGAGCTCGTTTCGAGCAAATTCAGAAGTGTAAGGCTGCATGGCAAGTCCATGCCTGGATGTGGACCAGAGCTGATAGAACTTCTCATGGCATTCCCGGCAGCTCACAGAACCGGCATACCCTTCGGATTTCGGCGCAGCCGGGTTCTCGGCCACGAGCACCGCACCGGGTCGAAAAACTGCCAGCAAAGAGGTTGTCACTACCAGCAGGGCAATGAGAATCAGCCCTGGCACGAAATTGAGCTTCCGCCTGCAATGCCTGCCTGTTTCGAAAAATTTTATCATGCCGCCTTCGCACATGTGGTCTCTCCTGTCATGCGTTCTCCCGTAGCCTCTAGTCGGCGATCTCCTGGTCATTGGCTTTCCCATCCCTGCGAGCCGAACGGGAGTCTTCATGGCTGATCGCGCTATGGATGGCAGCAAGGATGTCAGCCCCGGAGTCCATCTTGCGAAAGTAACCGGCGCAACCGGCTGCCTTCGTCTGTGCTCGAACCTCGGGATCGTCGTGTGCCGTGATGAAGACGATAGGGGTGGCATCCTTGACCGCGGAGAGTCTCTGGCTCAGATCCAGCCCGGACATCCCCTTGAGCTGGATGTCGATCACCAGGCAATCGAACTTCGGACGTTTCGTGTCCGTGAGGAAATCCTCGGCGGAGACGTAAGTGATCGCCTGGAGGTTGGACGCCCGGAGCAGTCGGCTCATTGAGCGGCAAAGGCTCTCGTCGTCATCGATAACCGCTATAGAGATGTTTCGGGGGTTGCTCATGGAAATAGAGCATAGCAGCTGGAAGGCCGAGGCATCTACTGCCCTTTAGGGAAGGTAGGGAAATTGATGAAACGAGAACGGAAAGAAAGAACTACACGTCGAGACCGCGGGCCTCCATCCACAACTTCGTCAACTCGGCGGTCGAGGACACTCCAAGCTTGGTTGTGATGGAGGTGCGATGGAGTTTTACCGTGCGTTCGTGGATGCCGAGGTCGTACGCGATTTGCTTGTTGAGCTTTCCCTGCACGACGTGGTGCAGCACCTCGCGTTCGCGCGGGGTGAGCGCGGTGAAGCGTTCACGTAACGCTTTCAACCGTGCACGCGCGTCGCGCTCGCAGGTATCGCGGTCGAGCGCGCGTTTTACTGCGTCGAGCAGATCCTCCTTGGGCGCTCGCTTCGTCAGAAAATCTTCCGCACCCCTGCGCATCGCCCGCACGGTTGTCGCAATATCTCCATGACCACTGAGGAAGATGACCGGCAACCTTTGTCCCTCCCTTGCGAGTGCTTCTTGCAAGTCCAGCCCGCTCAACTCAGGCATCTGCAAATCCACAATGACACACCCCGGCACATCAAGCTCCGGTCGGGCCAGAAACTCCGCCGCCGAAGCAAATGTCTTCACCGTGAAACCGGATGCACGCAACATTCGTGCGACAGCCGTCAGATAGGAGACGTCGTCGTCCACTATCCGGACAATGGGTACGGGCGCATTCACTTCACCTCACCTCCTTTTGCAGCAGGCAGAGCGAATGTGAACATGGTCCCACCGGCCACGTTGTTTTCCACCCATAGTCGCCCGCCGTGTGCCTCGATGATGTCGCGGGAGATGGCCAACCCCATCCCCAAGCCGTTCGGCTTGGAAGTGAAGAACGGCTCGAAAACCCGCAAGAGCTCTTCCTCCGAAATGCCGCAGCCGGTATCACTCACAATGACCTCGACCCCTGAGCTCGCGTACCGGGTCCGAACCGTAACGAGGCGCCTTTCCGGTGGATTGGTACCCACAGCGTCCATGGCGTTGAGCAGCAAATTAAGCAAGACTTGCTGCAATTGAACCGGGTCACCATGAACGGGTGGCAGGGCCGGGTCGCTCTCCAGCACCAGCCGCAACCGGCGCTTCTCGGCATCCGGCCGCACCAGGGTGACTGTTTCGTTCGCCAAATGGTCTAGATCGAGCCGGCGCCGTTCGGTTTGGCATTGTTTCATCAAGGCGCGCATTCGATCGATCACCGCGCCTGCGCGGTGGTTGTCCTTGCGGATGTCCGCCAGGATGGCACGTATTTCGTCAAGATCCGGCGAAGGATCATGCAAAAACATCTCTCCTGCCTCGGCATTCCGCAGGATGGCGCCGAGCGGCTGGTTCAATTCATGGGCGATCGAGGAGGCCAGTTGGCTAACCATGGAAACGCGGGTAACATGGGCCAGTTGGTTGCGCTGTCGCTCGATCTCCTCTTCCGCCTGCTTGCGCCCGGTGATGTCGACAGAAACACCCATGAGGCAGTTCGGTCCTTGGATAGAGCCCTTCTGAAAGCTGCCTCGCGAGGCTACCCAGCGAATGCTTCCATCCGGCAGCACCACACGGTAGTCAACAGTAGACAACAGCCCCGACTGCGAGGCCTGCTGCGTAGCTTGACCGTATAGGAATTTGCATTTTTTCGCAATGAAATCAATCTGATCATGGTAGAAAGGCAGGTGTACCGGGAGTAGGGGGAGAAGATCGGGGGAATCGACCGCGGCACTTTCC
>Ga0068714_10007197_pt1 | contig 10926 bp, 9 predicted proteins | sample MTBNYHSulfiMetaG_FD_62988 | JGI IMG/M metagenome (GOLD analysis project Ga0068714, IMG submission 62988) | Enrichment culture microbial communities from rom New York Harbor, USA that are MTBE-degrading - MTBE-NYH (New York Harbor Sulfidogenic)... | ecosystem: Environmental > Aquatic > Marine >... | reverse complement strand
CGCTTGATTTCCTTGATATTGGCCAAAAATCCTCATTTCCGGATTGGAAACTGGGTTCTACCGGGAAATCATTTCCGGATGGAAACGAGATAGATTCCATCCGGAAATGGTCTTTTTTGCAATCTTCGCGTCAATCTGCACGTTTGCTTGTGCGGTGGTCTACATCTCGTCCCCTGCGCAAGCAGTTGATTTCATCGGTATCCACAAAGCCGGGACCCGCCGCGAAGCGGTGGGACTGAGCACGCGAAGCGTGTGAAGAAAAATCCTCATTTCCGCATGGACACGAGGTATGCCGTGGTACTGACTCCGATCTTCGATCCCGGAAAGGCTGGGCGGCCGATGGGGGTGGCCGCTTTCATGTCTGGTTCGGGGACGAACATACGCCGCCTTCTCGAGTACGAAAAGCGACTGCACGAAAAAGAGGGAAGTTCGCCTTACCATGTAGTCTTTGTTTTCAGTGATCGTTCCGACGGGTCTGCAGCGGGGGAGAAAATTGCCCGGGAGCATGCGTTACCCTATGTGAGCTACGATATTCGTGCCTACTATTCCTCGAGGGGAGGGCGCCGCACCGTCCGGACCTCGGAAGGGCTGGCCCTGAGACAGGCCTATGATCAGGTGGCAAGAAGACTCGTGACCGCCTTTGAGGTCGATTTGATCGCGCTTGGAGGCTACATGAGCTTTATCACCTTAAGCGGATGTGTCAATGTCCATCCAGCGGACCTTTCCATTTTGGACGGTGAGGGTTGCCGGAAGTATGTAGGAGACGATGCCGTTCGTGATGCCATCCTGGGAGGTGAGACGCATCTGAGGGCGTCCACCCTGTGGACTGATCAAGGGGTGGACAGTGGGCCGCTTCTCATGGTTTCGGATCCGTTGCCGGTGGAACTGCCTGTACCTCTGGAGGTCCTCAGAAAAGATCCTGCTTTGCTCGGTCGAGTCGCAAAAGCGCATCAGGAGCGGTTGAAAGAGATCGGTGATTGGAGGATTTTCCCTCGCACCATCGAGTTGATTGCCCGTGGGCGGTTCAGCTTCGATCATGCCGGGGGGGTGTATCTGGACGGAATGCCGGTGCCCGCGGGTTTCCGGGAATAGCCGTTTCCAGAGGATCGGCTGCCGAGTTTACGGGGTCACCCTTCGGGCAGGAAAGCCCGTCAGTGATCTGCACCACCCGGGATGTTCACCAGGGGTTTGCATTGATGGTGCAATGAAAAACGGCATGGAGAAAGGGGAGACCACTGAATGGGTTTATTGGATGGCAAGCGTGCCCTTGTGTCTGGGGTTACCAACCGCACCAGTATTGCATGGGGGATTGCGGAGGCTTTGCATCGGCAGGGGGCAAGGATTGCACTGACGTGCCTCGAGGGGAACCTGCGAAGAGTCAGGAAGCTTGGTCCGCTCGTGCAGGCGGAGGGGATTCTTCCGTGCGACGTCCGAAACGAGGAAGAGGTCGAGGAGCTTTTTACCAGGGTTGGTGAGCTTTATCAGGGAAGACTCGATATCCTGGTTCACTCGCTGGCCTATGCTGATTTTGCCGATCTGGGTGAAGCGTTCCTTCAGTTGAGGCGTGAAGGCTGGCACACCGCCATCGATGTCAGCGCCTACTCCTTTGTGTCGATGACCCGCCAAGCCTTCCCATTGATGAAAGCCTCCGGGGGCGGGTCTATCATGACCCTGACCTATGCAGGCGGAGAGGTGGTGGCACCCGGCTACAATGTGATGGCTGTGGCCAAGGCCGCTTTGGAGATAAGTGTTCTCTATCTGGCGTATGAACTGGGTCCCGAAAAAATCCGCGTCAACGCCCTATCGCCTGGCCCCATTGCCACGCCTTCGGCGGTGGTCGTCGAGGATTTTGCCGCAGCCCTGCATCGCTATGAGATAAGGTCGCCGCTCCTGCGCGCCATTACGCTCGAGGACATCGGCGGAACCGCGGTCTATTTGGCCTCGGAACTGTCGAGCGGGGTTACCGGAACGATTTTGAAAGTGGACGGGGGGATGCATTGTGTCGCCCCCTTTGCGGATGTCCACAAGGCCGTCAGAAGATCGGAAAAAGAGGAACAAGGTGTCTGACCGCACGAAAGGGGCCGTTCTGATAACCGGCGCATCGAGCGGTATCGGCAAAGCGTGCGCCTTGCTTTTTAGCGGGAAGGGCTATCCGGTTTATGCCGGGGTTAGAACCCGGGAAGCGGAGGTGCGTCTTGGGAGAGAGACGAAAGGTTCGGTCGAACCGATTCTTTTGGATGTTACGTGCCGAGACCACATCGAGCGCGTGGCAAGGCTGGTGGAAAAGTCCGCCGGGCATCCGCACGGAATCAGGGCGGTGGTGAATAATGCCGGAATCGTAATGGGCGGGCCGCTCGAATACCTGCCGCTGCAGCATTTGAGGCGGATCCTGGAGGTCAATGTGTTGGGACAGATCGCGATCATCCAGGTCTTCTTGCCGATGCTGCGCCGGACAGGTGGTCGCATCGTGAATATCGGATCGCCGAGCGGTTTTCTGGCACCGCCTCTTCTCGGCCCCTACGCAGCTTCCAAGTTTGCCTTGGAGGCTGCGACGGATGCCCTTCGACGTGAAGTCGATGCCTCGGGAGTTCAGGTTTCCCTCATAGAACCCGGGGCCGTTGAGACGGGTGTTTGGGATAAGTCCATGAAGGAGGCCGAACGCTGGGAGGAAGGCCTTCCCAGGGAGGCCAAAGAGCGCTATTCGAGCAGGATGCAGAACGTTTGGGCCCTTATGTCCCATCTGCGCGAAAAGGCCATGCCTCCGGAGAATGTGGCGCAGGTCGTGCTGCGGGCCGTTGAGTCCAGACGTCCGAAACCGCGCTATCTTGTGGGTATGGACGCCTGGCTTCAGTGCTTACTGGCTCGGTTTTGCCCGGTTTTTCTGACGGACCGGCTGCTGGATGGATGGATGTTTTCGAGATCCTGGAAATGAGGGAAGGCTGCCGAGCGTTCGGTTCCTCCTCGGATGCCGGTTGTATACGGGAGGCGCAAGATGGTTTCGCTTCCGATCCGCAAACGGGCGTTTTCTAACAGCCTGCCAAAGGGAGGTAGAGGGGTCTTCCGGAGGAGGGAAAAAAGGAGGTCGGGTGAAAGACGCTAATCTTGTTTGCCCCCACTGCAGGACGACAGGCGGGATCCTGCTCGATCCGGCTGTGGATCGGGTTCGCCAGGCTGTCTGCAGCATCTGCAGCCGGGAATTGCCGGTAGTGGACGGCATTCCCGACTTTGCCCCGCATATGCCTATGGAGGATCCTGCACTTAGAAGAGTTCAGAAGATGAATAGCTCTCCGGTGTTTGCCCGATTGTATGAATCTTTTGTATGGCGGGGGTTTTTGACCCGCCTGGGCGCCGGGTTGAGCATGGATCAGGAGGTCGAAGAGGTGCTGAAGGCCGCCGGCCTGCGGGTGCCGGCGACCATAGCGGATCTGGCTACCGGGACCGGGCATTATGCCCGGGCTTACCGCACGGCCTATCCGGATGCCCGTGTTTACGGCCTGGATGTGTCTATGGCCATGCTGGTCAAGGCGCGAATCAAGGCGCGGCAATGCGGTTGCGGCGGCATATCTTTTCTTCGTGGGGATCTTTACGAAATCCCTTTCGGGGACGGCACCATGGATCTGATGAATTGCTGCGGCGTCCTTCACCTCTTTTCGGATCTTGAGCCGGTGTGGAGAGAGGTGGCGAGGGTTCTCCGCCCCGGTGGGGTTTTCACGGGATGGACGCTGATTGCCCTCCCTCGGTGGGGAGAGCGCAAGTTTCAGGAAAGGCTGATGAAACGGGGTGAGGCGACCTTTTTCCAACCGTCCCGAATGAGGTCGGATTTCGAGCGTGCTGGCCTGTCAGGATTCAGATGGGCCAAGCGGCGTGCCTGGCTGATTTTCCGTGTAGAGAAACCGGGCCGTGGTGGATGAACATTTCCGGATGGGCACTGACCGATATTGACCGTCGCGTCTTTCTGTGCGTTATGTCTTCATATTGGCGGAAGGTGTTTCCGTAAAGGGTGTTTCGAATCCGAAAATATCGAATATCTCCCGAAACTTTTCCTCAATGATGTTGATGGAGAGACCGAATTGCTCTAAAGAGTATTCATGTTCGCTCATGAACGATGCGGCCCTGGATGTTTCCCGCTTCAGAATCTCAGCGAAACTGGGTGTCAATGGCCACTCAATCTGGCGGTATAGCTCCCGAACGGTTTGCTCTGGACTGTGGATTAAATCGCCATATAGCACAACCGCTTTTTGATTTCTGGGCAGTTTGCCCATTTTTTTGAGGGGATAAAGGTAGTAATTTTTCATCTGTTCAAGGATGAAATCTATAAAGTGCCTGTCATCGGTTGCTGTAGGAAGTTTTTGATGGACGTAGTAAAATAAACTTAGATTCGAAGGAACGGATTCAAAAGGGGTTCTCGCCAGGTAAATGAATGATGCGTCGGTGAAAACATGTTGGAGAGATTGCATCTTTATACTGAAACCTGGATTTTTTGACAAGAACCGCTTGCCCTTGCCAAAGACGTACATATGGCGCTGCACGCATTGTTTGTAAAAGTTCATGATCTGGTAGCGCTCAAGCTTCGGGAGTTCGGTGTCGAAATAGATCAGAGGGCGGAATTCCTCCTCAAACGGAAATAAAAAGATCAGAAAGTGCCCTGAGCTGAAGGTTCGCACCAGCAGCATTTCGTCTTCCTCCGGGTCGAACAGGCTGGTCCGATGCATGGGGCCCGACAGAAACCGTTCTTCGGCTGCTAGAATCCGGTGGTAGACAGGGTTGCCCCTGCGCCTATCGATGCGGGCGAGGGCCAAAAGAAACTTTTTCTGCAGGATGGAGGGGGCGAAAAGGATTTCCCATAGGGCCAGGGAAGTGAACCGGTTGTCCTTGAAGAGCAGGCGATGCAGAAAGGTCGTCCCGCTTCTGGGTGGCCCGACCATGAAGACCGGTTTTTCGATGGGCGTATTCCGGTAGTCCCTGAATAAGAATTCGTCGAAAATCAGGCAGATCCGGTTGATGGTCTCCAGGATCAAAATAAGCGGCAAGTCAACGGCCAGGAATCTGATGGTTTTTCGATGGGATCGTCCTGCGGCCCGAGAGGGTGCGGCTCGCAGCCGGCGAAGCACCCGAAGCAGGATTCTGACACGGAACATGCTCATCTGATTGATGTTTCCTGGCCATTAAGTGTGGGGGCGGATAGGCTGAGCCGGACAAGGCTGTGTTCAGCCATTTTTCTAAACGGCTTTTTTGATGGCGTCTATCCTAGCCAATATCTACCGTTTCGACAAGAGACATCCCGCCCGCCGAACGTTACGAACCTTTTTCCTTTGTTTATAGTGCAGCAGATTCTTGTATGTATGGATAAGCAGCGTGTTCCCCTGTACGCAAGGGCAGAAGACGGCCTCAGAGGCCGTCGCGCACCGCTTTTCATGGCCTTGCTGGCGGTGATGTTGGGTGCGAGTGCTTTATGGGTGGGTTGGCAATGGGATGATTACGTCCTCCGATTTTCAATCGATCCTCCTGAGCAGTATCTTCAGCAGACCCCCCATCCCCTCCTGATGTTCTCGTTTGCCGATGGCGATCCTTCCAGGCTCAAAGAAATCATGGACCTGGGATGGTTGCCCTGGTGGACATCCGAGGACTTCAAGATGGCCTTTTTCCGGCCACTCACAGCGCTGACACACTGGATCGATTTCCATTTCTGGCCGGACCATCCTTCTTTGATGCATCTCCACAGCCTGTTATGGCTGGGTTTGCTGGTGGGGGCAGCCACCCTGACGTACCGGGGCATCCTTGGCTCCGGGGCCTGTGCTGCGCTGGCCGGGCTGCTTTTTGCGATCGATGACGCGCACGGTGTGCCGGCGGGTTGGCTTGCCAATCGCAATGCACTGGTCGCATCGCTGTTTGGTTTGCTTGCTGTTTTTTTTCATGACCGATGGAGGAAAAACGGCAAGAAATCTTTTCTGGTTTTCTCCTGCGTCTCTTTATCACTCGGCCTTTTAGGCGGAGAAATGGCGGTAGCGGCCGGGGGATACCTTTTGGCTTATGCGTTTTTCATGGAGAGGGGGAATTGGAGAAGTCGTTTGTTTTCCCTGCTGCCCTCCGCCGGCATAGGGATCTGCTGGTTCGTTTTCTATCGCGGGATGGGGTTCGGCGCAAAGGGCTCGGCCTGGTACATCGACCCTTCGACTGAAACGGGCGCGTATTTGAAGGCGATCTTTGAAAGAGGACCGATCCTCCTTTTCGGCGAGCTGGGTTTTTTGCCCTCCGATCTTTTTACCCTGCTCTCTGACAAAGGCGTCTTCTTTTTCTGGCTCCTTGCGGTCTTTTTTCTCTGTTTGTTCAGTCTTTTTGCCGTTCCGGTCCTTCGTTCCGACCGGACCAGCCGCTTTTTCGCTCTAGGAATGATCCTGTCCATCCTGCCCGTCGCGACTACGTTTCCTTTCGACCGCCTTCTCGTCATGGCGGGGTTTGGCGGTGCAGGTTTGATGGCGCGGATCCTGCTCGATGCTTCGGCCTTGATCAAGCTTAGGTTTCTGCCAGTCTCGGCGGATGGTCAAAGCCGGGTCTTCTTGTCCTATGGAAAATGGTTTTCCCGGGGATTGAAAGGGATGGTCTGCCTGCTCGCTTTCAGTCACATGGTGGCTGCACCGCTGCTCATGCCGTTACGCGCGCTCAGCCCTGCGCTGCTTGGTAATGTGCTGAACAAGACTTTCGACGAACTGCCGCTGAATGCCGGCCTGGCCGAGCGCACGTTGATATTCGTCAACGGTCCTTCGGCTGCCGTTGGGGGATTCCTTCTGCCTATGTTCATCATGGGGCAAGGGAAAGCGGCGCCCGACGGTACTCATGTGCTGGCGCCATCCATCCATGGAATCGAATTGACTCGAGTGGATCCATGGACCCTCGCGATTATACCCGATCATGGTTTCCTCGATACCCCTGACAAAGATGGCGCGGAGGGAGACCTCTCCTGCGCTCTTCTGAGTCCGGCTTATATGCTCCAGCGCATGGATATGGCCCGGCAGGCATTCCGCCCGGGAGAACAGATCGATATCACTGCCTTTGCTGTGGAGGTAAAGAAGACGACGCCGGACGGCCGTCCGTCCATCGTCCATTTCCGTTTTCAGCTTCCCCTCGAGGATGAGTCTTTCGGATGGTTCGAGTGGAGGGAGGGTGGATATGTTCCCTTCGTTCCTCCTGGTGTGGGTGAAACCATTCGGCTTCCGCCTCCCTTCGGGCCGAATGCATCGGAGGATTGATGCCCGGAGCCGCAGCGTTCTTGGATAGTCGGCCGAACATCGGCCGGACAGGATCAGCGGCCCGCCTTAGCAGGCCTCGAGTTGCTGAATGATGTCCGACAGCAACGCGGACGCCTCCTGTTTGTCCATCACGAAATCCCTGAAAGAGAGCGTGAAAAACAAGGCGTTGCCAAGACTCTGGATCGCTAACGTGCGGCGGCCGGCGAACAGGTTCTCCATCCCCCAAGTAGCGCTTACGCGATAAGGACCATAGTCATCCCTTACCGGTAAACGGCCGACGTTGCTGATGGTGAAATCGTATCGGGCCGGGCGAGTTCCGAAGCGAGCGAGAGTCGGCCCGAGATAATCATCCGGTATACCCGCGAGCACAGCGGACACCAGCAGGTGAAGTGTAAAAAGCTTGCTTTTGACCAGTCTGCGTTGGATTTTTTCGTTGATCTTCCTGGCGGTTTGCCAGAAATCCTGATTTGGAGAGCAGTAGATATGGGCGTTGATGCGTGAAAGGAAAAGCCCTAACTCGCCGGTCAGGGGGGGGGATAACCAAGGTCTCATGTTGACCGGACTGGCAAATCCGTACTTTCTGAGATTTTTATCTCGGGAACGTTTTGCCAGCGCCAGCAGGCAGGCTGCAGAGGCAGCTGCAAGGACGGACATTTTTCTGGCCTTGCACCCCGAAAGCAGGTTGCTTGCGCTCTCGGGCGGAATGCTGCCATGGATGACCCGAAAGGTATGGGTTGAACGCTCGTTCAAGCCAGCGGGGATGGGAAGGCTTGGCGAAGGATTCATTCTGTGGCGTGGACGGAGCCATAGCCGGCAAAAGGGCCCAATGAGTTTGACAGCATTCAAACTCAATACCGTCCCTAGACGTCTGGATGCTTCGGGAGGTAGCAGGTCGTCAAACGTGGGCGGAAAAGCGGCCGCGGCTTGTTTTTTCGGCCCTTCCGCCATGAGAGTCATGATTTCGTGCATCATGTAGTGAGATGACAGCCCATCGTAGAGTGCATGGTGAAGGCTCAGAAGGATATCCGTGAACGCTTCCGAACGAAGCAGGCGAAAGCGCAGGAGAGGCCCTTCGTCCCATGAAAAAGGGCGCTCCAACTCTTCTTCGGCTGCGGGTGTCCAATCGGCGGATGGCCCGATGTCCTCCTCCCGAACTTCGAATTCGGGGACACCGTCGTTTGTCAAAGAGGGACCCAGCACGGGGTCCACTGAGACTCTCACACTTGAAAAGGGCTGTTGTGTTCTGAGGCTTCTGAGAGCGCCTTGCAGCTGGTCTGAGGAAAAATGTCCGTGAACGCGCCAGACGATGACCTCATTCAGCGGGAGCGTTTGTCCTCCCAGCCATACCGCATGCTCGAGAGGACTCAATTTTCTCTGCATAATCAACGTGTTCCTTTGTGGTCGAGATCATCAGTGAGGGCTTTCGTCATCGGTGTCATGGCCGAAAGTGTTTCTGCGCATGGCTTTCTTGCAAGCCGTATACGGGGATTCCTTGCCGAAACCAAGGGATGCCTGAGCCCGTACCGAACCGGCCGGAAGGTCACCCAAAAAATTTCCGCGCAAAGAGGTGGATCATGGCCGGGGACAGCGTTGCCCGTTGAAAACCGAATCCGCCCAAATATGGTAGGCATGCGGCCTCGGATGGTCAAGGCAATTGCTGCGAAGATAAGCGCTGTGGTCGGGAAAGAGAGGCAGCGAACACGGAGATAGGGAATATGTCTGCGAAAAAAAATAATTTTGGGAAAAAAGTGCTTGTTACGGGGACGTCTACCGGGATTGGACGTTGTGTGGTGCACGCCTTGATGGAAAGCGGTTTCACGGTCCTTGCCGGGGTCAGGACGGATGCGGATCGGAAGGCGCTCCTGCAGACGCAGACGGACTGTCGCAGACTCCATCCCCTCCTGCTCGATGTCACGGACGATGAGCAGGTGCAGGCGGCCGTAGCCGTGGCCGATCAGCTGGGGGGCAAAGACGGCCTCTTCGCGGTGGTGAACAATGCCGGGATCAGTGTTCCCGGACCGGTGGAATACGTCCCACTCGAAGAATTCAGACGGGCCTTCGAGGTGAATCTGGTCGGGCAGCTCCGGGTCATCCAGGCCTTTCTGCCGCTTATTCGCAGAGCAAAAGGCCGAATTGTGCAGGTGAGCTCCGCTTTGGGCCGTCTTGCGATGCCGCTTTCCGGGCCGTACGCATCCTCCAAATATGCGTTGGAAGGGTTGACGGATTCCCTGCGCCGTGAGCTCAGGCCTTGGGGTATCCGTGTGTCTTTGATTGAACCGGGATCGGTCAGCTCAGCGATCTGGGAGAAGATCGATGCGCAGGCCAGGGCTATTCAAAGAGCTCTGCCGGGGGAAATGCAGAAAATTTACGCCCCATTGGCTGAACCCATGACGTATATCTGGAAGGAAGCAGAGTTGCGAGCTGTTTCTCCCGTGATTGCTGCGCGGGCGGTTCTGCATGCCCTCAATTCACGGCATCCCCGCACGCGGTATCTGGTTGGACCGGATGCCTATGCGGTGGCAGCCCTTTCGAGGCTGGTTCCCGCCCGGGCCATGGATTGGCTTTTGAAGATGTTTCTAAGGAAGGTACGGTCTTCGAAGTGCTGATTTCATCGTGCTGCAGCGGCAAGGCAGAACTTCGGCAGCCCTCATGGACCTGTCCATAATCCCTCCATGCGTATTGCACTGATTCCAAAAAAGACGGGATGGTTGACCTCTGAGTAGCCGATTCTGAAAAAACCTTCCTCGCCCCATTCCGTACCCCAGCTGTTCTTGACGATAAAGCATTGATCCATGTCGTCCCAGCCGATGATCTCGATGGCGTGCCCCCCCTGCAGTTCGCCGGTGGTATACGTGTAAACCCCGCTCTCGTAATGGTAGAAATCCTCGTAAACGTAAAAGCCCGCAGCAACCGGTCCTTGGTAGACGGCTGCTTTCAATGCGTCGACGGTATGTGCGATGCCGGTCCATCCGAGGGTGCCTGAACGTGCCGTACACCATTCAAGGCATGGAGGCGGCCATTTGAGGCCGTTTTCGCGGTATGGCATGCAGTCCTCATCGACGGTCCCGAGCCGTTTCAAAAAGACAGCGGAGGTCCAGAGCGAACCGCCCATGCATCCATGATCGAGAAAGGAATAGGAAACGAGAAACTGCTCCGAAAAATCGGGTGCCGTTATCCCCTGAATGAGCGCAATGGACTCGAGAGCGGCCACCATCGAAAAGGCCCAGCAGCTGCCGCAATTTCCCTGATCCTTGACAGGGCTCACGGCTCCTGCATCCCGCCAGTCGAAACGCTCAGGGAGCGCATCCACAAAGCCAGTGAGAGGGGGAAGATCGACCATATTCCAGTCAGGGGCAAAACCGAGCCGAGATAATCTTTCATGAATGCTGAGTTCGGTGATCGAATTGTGGCCGGCCTTCCAGCGGGCATTCCGTAAATCGATAGCATTCTGGATGCTCCATAAATCAAGGGCCAGCGCAGGCCGGCTCGCAGCGAGAATCAGTAAGGCGCAGACAGCCCAGCGGGCCAGCCTCCATTCCCTATAACTCATTCCGTCCCCCGTAAAACATATCTGATCAGGAATTTGCTATGATGAACAAAGTGTTGCATCTTTTACGAGAAAGCGCAATAGAAAGCCGGGAGAGATCTGAACGGGTATCGAAGCCCTGCAGGAGGCTCC
>Ga0068714_10007196_pt1 | contig 10929 bp, 7 predicted proteins | sample MTBNYHSulfiMetaG_FD_62988 | JGI IMG/M metagenome (GOLD analysis project Ga0068714, IMG submission 62988) | Enrichment culture microbial communities from rom New York Harbor, USA that are MTBE-degrading - MTBE-NYH (New York Harbor Sulfidogenic)... | ecosystem: Environmental > Aquatic > Marine >... | reverse complement strand
CGTGACGGCGAGGAGGTAGAGGTACCGGTCACCCTGGACAGATACCCGAATCGGCGTTAATCGTTCCATTTCGCCATCGATCTTGACAAGCAGAGGCGACTCGTGTTATAATGTGAACGTTAACGGCACGTCTATTGCGTCATTTTCGTGCCTGTTTCGTGCCTGAGTCGAAGCCAGAGGGGCGGCAAAGCCGCCCCCATGCACGATTTGCCTGTGAGTTGGAAAGGAGGTGGCGGACAGAAGAGAACTAACGATTTGGATCGATTTGCTGTGATCTGAGCCTGTTCAAAACAGATGACCGATGTTTCGGTCTTTTCGAGGAGGAAAATGATGAAGAGGTTTGCATGGGTAATCGTTGTGTTGCTCCTGATGTCTATGGTTGTCCCCACTGTATCCGCCACCGAACCCACCCAGGATTGGTGTAGTGCCGTCAAGATCGTCTTCTTCCCGGGCGGCCCGGCTGGTGGTGTCTTCGCCAACAACGTCTATAACGGTGCGATGCAGGCTGCACTCGACACCGGAGCCGATGTCGACTATGTCTTCTCCGATTGGGATCCGCAAAAGATGATCCAGCAGTTCAAAGAAGCGGCTGCCACACGGCCCGACGGTATCGCCATCATGGGGCACCCGGGCGAGGATGCCTTCGAACCCCTCGTCAAGGATGCTGAAGCGAACGGTATCGTCGTCACCAGCATGAACACGTCTCTGCCGCGAATCCAGGAGAGCTACGCCGCTAATGGTTTCGGCTATGTCGGGCAGGACCTGTATGGTTCCGGCTACGCGTTGGGCAAAGAAGCTGTGAAGCGTTTCGGTCTCAAGGAGGGTGACCTGGGCATGGTCTGGGGACTGCTCTCTCAGCCGGGTCGTGGCCTGCGGACCCAGGGTGTCATCGATGCGCTGGAAGAAGCCGGCATGACTGTGGACTATCTCGAGATCGATGCGGCCACCAATGCCGATCCCGCTGCGGGCACACCGACATTCGCCGGTTACGTCGCTTCACACCCCGACGTCAAGCTGGTTGTGACCGATCATGGTGGCTTGACCGCCACGCTCGAGACCTACTTGAAGGCCGCCGGCAAGGGCACCGATGACGTCTACGGTGCCGGCTTCGACATGTCCCCGGCTACGCTGGCTGCCATTCGTGGTGGTTGGACCGACCTGGTGATCGATCAGCAACCGTGGCTGCAGGGCTACATGGGTGTTTTGCAAGTCTGCTTGAGCAAGGTCTATGGGTTCTCCGGCCTGCACATCGATACCGGTGGTGGGTTCGCAGACAAAGACAACATCGAGTTCCTCGCTCCGCTGGTGGAAGTAGAAATCCGCTAGGTCCAACCCAGCAGTCTGGGTGCATTTTCAGCGTCGAAGTGCGTTCGGACAGGGGGTTGAACGGACGACGTGCGGAAGTGAGATAGGAGGGCAAGCGGTAGTCCGGGCTACAGCGCTCCCGCGTCACAGGTCAGACTGCACAGGTGATGCAGGTGTACCAAAAGGATTGCCCGTTCACACCGTTTGCTCTCTTTGTGTCTGCATGGGAATACCGCGAATGCCGGGTGTGTGGCAGGTGTAATGCAATGTATATCGTGGGCGTGGGCAGGAATCACTTGGCTCGCCCTCCGCGGGGAACGAATGATCACGCAAGGAGATTTGAATGGATTATATCCTCGAAATGAAGAATATCAGCAAGAGCTTTGGTGAGGTCCAGGCGTTGCGCGACATCAATTTCGCCGTGGGGCGAAATGAAGTGGTCGGCCTGTTGGGCGACAACGGCGCCGGCAAATCGACCCTCATCAAAATCATCACCGGGTATCATTTTCCTGATAGCGGCGAGCTGTTCTTCGACGGCAAGCAATTGTACGAGACATCCGTCGCCAAGGCACGCGATATGGGTATCGAGACGGTGTACCAGGAACGTGCCCTGGCCGATCAGCAAACGCTGTGGCGCAATATATTCATGTGCCGGGAACTGACCAACAAAATGGGGTTCCTGGATGTCGAACGCATGCGCGCGGAAACCCTGAGTCTGATGAAAGGCTCGATGGGCTTCACTTCGACTGCGGTTACACCCGACTCGGTCGTCAGGACCTTCTCCGGCGGCGAGAAACAGGGGGTTGCGATCGTCCGTGCGTTGCACTTTCAGGCCGAACTCATCATTCTCGATGAGCCAACGATGGGCCTATCCCTCTCCGAGACCAAGAAATTGCTGCAATTCGTCCGCGATATCCGTAACGCCGGGAAGGCATGCATTTTCATCGATCACAACGTATTCCATGTCTATTCGGTGGCAGATCGCGTAGTGGTGTTGGACCGCGGCATGGTTGCCGGCCAGTTCATGACCCAAGACATTACGCTGGATCAGTTGATGGAAAAGATGTACCGGGTCGCTCAGACGGGACACCTGGACTGACGCGGTATTCCCATCCAGCGCTGTTCTCAAACACTCTTTCAGGAAGGTGTTTCTATGACTTCTCATGTAAACCAAGAAGAGGTAGAGCAGATCAACCAGGCACGGCGGATGCAGCGCAGCGCATTGAGTAACCTGCTACGCAAGTATGGCCTGCAAATCGGCATCGTCGCGGTCGCCCTGTTGGTCTGGATCGCATTTGTGATCGGCTCTCCCAGAGCGTTTCTTGCGCTTCCCATTTATCAGGCGTTCATGTCGACCACACCATTCTTTACGATCATCGCACTGCCTTTGACGTTGGTCATCATCGCCGCGGAGATGGACCTGTCGTTCCCCTCGATCATGTCGTGGGGAATGGTCGGTTTCACATTGATGTTCACCTGGACTGGCAGTCTGGAGTTGGCGGTCTTGGCCTGTTTGCTGTGTGGCCTGATCGCTGGGCTGCTCAACGGATTCATCGTCGTTGCGCTCGGGATTCCGTCCCTGGTGGCGACGATCGGTACGCAGTTCTTTTGGCGTGGAGCCGTGCTCGTGATCACCGGCGGGACCGGCGCTTCGCTCATCGCCACGCAGGAAACTCTGCTTCACCACGTGATGGTCGGCCGGCTGTTCGGCAAGATCCCGATGCAAATGCTGTGGGCGATATTGATCGCGGTCCTGATCTGGATCATCCTGAATCGCCATGCCTTCGGTGCGCACGTCTATCTGGTCGGCGATAACGTCGAAAGCGCCAAACTGATGGGTATCAACGTCGGCCGCACGCGGGTGATGGTATTCGCCCTGGTTGGGGTGGCGGCCGCGCTTTCCGGGCTAATCGCCAGCCTGGAGGTGTTGTACTACTGGCCGACGCTGGGTGAAGGGTATATGCTCAGCACGCTTTCATCCGTGTTCCTGGGCGGGACCTCGGTGTTCGGTGGCACAGGCACTATCTTCGGCACGTTCGTCGCCTCATTCATCATCGGTGCGATCAACGCCGGGATCGTCGCCGCCGGACTGACCGGTTTCTGGACGCAGGTTATCTACGGTCTGATCATCGTGCTGTCCGTTTCGATGCATTCGGTCCTCCGCCGCCATCTGGCCTGACGGGATGAGGAGAAATGAGCAATGGTGATGAAACATCGTGACCGCGTTCTGCTGGCTCTCAACCACGAGGCGCCCGACCGGTGTCCGTGGCAATGCAGTTTCACGCCCGAATTCGCCGGACGCTTGCGCCAGGACCTCGGCCTGACGAGCGGTGATCTGCACAACCCCCACGGGGGCGGCAATACCTATGTGATGGAGCGTGCCCTGGACGAGGACCTGTTGCTGACATCCGTCGGCTGGGCCAACTCGTACTATGCCACTGATTCCTATAGCGCGGATGGGGCGACCTACTCCGACGAGTGGGGCATTGCCTGGCATAGCGTACCCTATCAGACACCCTTCGGAGTCGGACACTACACGGAGATGACCGGACATCCCCTGGCTGACGATGCGGCGATTGATGCTTACCAGCCACCCGATCCGAACCGGCCCGAGCTGTACACCGAGGCCGCGCAGATGATACGCGCATTCAAGGATGAGTATTGGATCGTCGGCGTGACGGTGACGACGATCTTCGAGACGGCATGGGCGTTGCGTGGTTACGAACAAATCCTCATCGATTTCGCGACGAACCCCACCCTGGTGGATCGCTTGTTCGAGATCCCTTTCCGTTACCATCTGGCTGCAGCGCTGAAACTGGTCGAGCTGGGCGTCGATATGATCTGGATCGGTGACGATGTGGGTGCGCAGCACAACATGCTGATCTCGCCGAAGACCTGGCGACGCTTCTTCAAGCCGCTCATGGCCGAATTCATCGCCACGTTGAAAAGTGCCAACCCGCAGATGAAAGTCGCTTATCATTCCGATGGCAATATCTATCCGATCATTCCCGATCTGATCGAAATCGGTCTGGACGTGCTCAATCCCATCCAGCCGGCTTCGATGGACCCTGCACAACTCAAACGGGAATTCGGCGACCGGTTGTGTTTCTGGGGTTCCATCGACGAACAACACACCTTGCCTTTCGGTACACCTGCCGCGGTCAGAGACGAAGTGTGCGAACGGCTGCGAACGCTGGGCAAGAATGGTGGGCTGATTATCGGTCCGACACACCACGTTCAACTCGACACCCCGCTCGAGAATTTCTGGGCGATGGCGCGAACGGTGACGGAAACCCCGTACGGAGTGTAGCCGGCGTGTTCTCCCCGCATAGCAATGCCGCAGAACGGGCCTGTTCTGCGGCATTGCCTGTATCCCCCTGGGTATCTTTCACTCCGCCTCGCTCGGAAAATGGCACTTGAGATCGGCCCAGTCTGATCACATGGGCAGAGACTGTGCCAATCCTGGACGTGCTCCACCTGCGCGGCGGCCCGCGCGAACGGACTGCCCGGCACACACCAGGGCATGAGCGGAGATTGGCCCAGTCAGACCTCACGCTTGCGACTGGGCCAATCTTTGACGAGCGCGTGCACCAGCTGGAGCGGTGGAATGCGACGGACCGCACGCTGCGCGTAACCGTGGTAGATCGGCCCAGTCTGGACCAACCAGACGAAGAGGTGCTGCGGGGCTTCAGCCCCGCGCTAAGGATACGAAGTCCTGCGGAGATCGGCCCAGTCCGGCACAGCGGGCGTGCACACCAGCGCATCTGCTGCGCAACTGTCACCTGCAATCCCGAGACTCCCCGCGCAGGCGATGATTGACTAGCGCTGTTGAGTTTGTTATAATAGTGAGGTGATCTGCTGCGGTGTGCGTGGCCTTTGATCGGCACATATCCTGGACACAGACAACAGACCATCATGTTAGCAGTGTGTGAGGGTAGTGGACCCGGATCCACTCGAAATTCTGGCATGTTTGCGAAATCGCATGCCCGCTGGGGGATAAGCATTGGCAAACACTGTGGAAGAAATCGAACGCAGGTTGTACTTGCTCAGAGAGAAGTACAATGCAGGAGCGATTTCGGCAGAACAATTTGAAACCGAAGTCGAAAAGCTTCATTTCAGGGATCAGCGTGGTGTTTCGTGGATGATCGGCGCCCAGTCTGGCCAATGGTATTATCACGATGGGAAGCAATGGGTTCAGGCGGAACCGCCGCGTCCGCAAGCAGCTGCCCGCCCCGCAGCCCCGGCGCAGGGTGGCGTCACCGCCACCGGGCAGCCGGCGGTGAAGGGTGGAAGCGATACACAGTCCGGCAACAGGTTGCAGTGGATTCTGTTCGGCTGCGTCGGGCTGACGATTGTGTTGCTGATCCTCGCGATTGCGGCGATTTGGGCAATCTATCTGACTTCGGAAAGGCCCACGGCTGCGACGCCGACCAGTGTGGCTCTGCTGCCGGTTCCCAATCTGCCTACACCGACTGCGACCTTCGCAGCACCGGTGGTAGGCGACCCGACACCGACCCTTGCACTGGCCAATGATACCTCGGTGCTCCTTCAGGAAGCCAAGGACCTGATGGCGCAGAGCAAGTATGAGGAGGCCGTGGCGCGCTACAAGAAGGCATCCGAGCTGGACCCCTCACAAGCCACGATATACGCGCGTTGGGCGCGCGCACTGCGCTATCAATACCCTCCGCAATTGGAGAACGCACTCGGCAAAGCGATCATCGCCACCCAGCTCGATTCCGCGAACGTCGAAGGACTCACCGAGTTGGCGTGGCTCGAGTATCAGCTCGGTCGCGAAGACGACGCGATTGTATCCGCACAGCGGGCCGTCAAGGTCAATGCCAGCTATGCGCCTGCCCATGCCGTGCTCGCGCGCATCTACCTGAATGCGGACCGTCAAGCCGAGGGGATTGCGGAAGCGCGGCAGGCACTGGAGCTCGACTCCGCCAGTCCCGATGCACACCTGGCGATGGCACATGCCTACATTTTCGTCGATCAGCCTGAGGCGGCATTGGATGAGATTCAGTCCGCCATCGATCTGGAGCCCAACGTCGCGCAGAACTATGTGGAGCTTGGTACCCAATTGCGCCGTATGGAGCGTTTCGACGGTGCCATCAACGCCTATCAGGCGGCAACCAAGTTGTACAACAACCTGGCGCCGGCCTACGATGGGTTGGGACGCGCCTATTTCGCGGGACCTGCCGAATATGATAAGGCATTGGAGGCATTCAACCGTGCGGTTGTGCTTGCGCCGCAAAATGCGTCCGCATATTCAGGGGCCGGCTACGTCTACCTGGTGCAGGGAAACAGCGCAGAAGCGCAGAAATCCTTCGAGCAAGCTCTGGCGTTGGCGCCTACTATGCAAGAGGCCGTGGATGGTTTGTCCAAGGTGCAGGAGCTTCAAGCACCCCCCACGCCTGCTGAGGCGCCACCTTCCACCGCGCCCGTGCAAGAGCCATCCGCCCCGCTGGTGGCCGATGTCGGCGCCGCGGAAGGCGAAGCGTCTCAGGCAGGTGGTGAAGCTCAGCCTCAACCAGGTGACGGAGAATCACCGGCGCCCGCGCCGGGCCAGCTCTCCGGAAAAATCTACTTTCCTGTTTTTCACCGGGACCAGGAATCATACGACATTTACTGGCACAATGCCGATGGAACCGGAGACTCCGTGTTCCTGATTGGGCAGGCCAGCCAACCGGCTGCGAGTTGGGACGGGACGTCTCTGGCGTTCCGGGTGTGGAAGCGCGATGGACGTGGCCTCGATGCCATGAAGCTCGACGGGCAGGGCGGCGGCTACCACCGGATCACCGCACAATCCTTTATGGAAGATGCCATGCCCGCGTGGTCTCCTGATGGTGGTTCCATCGTCTTCCTGTCACGACGCGAATCCGATCGCCAGTCCAGGTTATACATGGTGCCTTCCGGCGGCGGACAGGAACGTGCGCTCGAGCAGAACTACAAGCCGGTGATTGGCATCACCCCGAGCTGGCTGCGCGATGGGCGGTTGATCTACAGCGGGTGCGTCGCGGAGTCCTGTGGGCTAATCGCCGTGAACCCTGATGGCGCCGGTCCCACTGTGATTACCGATCATTGGAGCGATGCTCAGCCGGCGAATTCGTTGGATGGCAGCCGCATTGCCTTCTCCTCACAGCGTGAAGGGGGTTGGGAAATTTACGCCGTCAACCCCGACGGGAGTAACCTGGTTCGTCTGACCGAGAATCGCGTTCAGGATGGATTGCCCACCTGGTCACCCGATGGGCAGACAATCGCCTTCGCATCCGACGAAGGGGGGATGTGGGGGATCTGGGCGATGAATCCTGATGGTTCCAACCGGCGCAACTTGTTTAATGTCCCTGGCAGCATCGACGGGCGCGTTGCCGGGGAAGACGATACCAAATCCAAGGGCTGGGTGGAAGAACGCATTAGTTGGGTGCCTTGATGAAGCGCGCCGGGGAGGTAGATGACATGACGGAACATGCCAGGAGAGCCCTGCCGCGTGCTGGACGTCTGGTTGGGGCGGCTGTCATAGCCGCAGGGATGGGCGGTCTCATGCTGGTGGGTTGTGGGCAAAGCGCTATACCCGGCCCCACAGCGACTCCGCTGCTTCCCGATATCTCCCAGGTGGAGCCGGTCGTGGAAACAGGACCTACCCCGGTCGTGTTGTCTCTGGTCTATCAGGATGACTTCAGCGATCAGTCCAGTGGCTGGGATGATGCGTTCGACGAACACACGCTCAAGCAATATGGCGCTACCAAGTATCACATCGAGGTCGACGCTCCCAACCTGTTTGCCTGGGGAGTCGCCAACCGCGATATCGCCGATTTCGTCCTCGAAGTGGTCACCAAACAATGGGAAGGCCCGGATAACAACAGCTATGGCGTCATTTTTCGGGTTCAGGATAAGGACAATTTCTATCGTTTTGACATAACCGGCGACGGATTCTTCTTGCTGAGCAAGTACGTCAATGCCAACTGGCTCACCCTGGCCGACTGGAGCCAATCGCCTGCTATCAACACCGGTCCCTCCGAAAACCGCCTCCGCGTGTCCGCTCTCAATTCTCGCATCAGCGTGTATGTCAATGGCCAGTTTCTGGCTGAGGTGACGGACGAGTCCTTCCGGCGTGGAGATATCGGGTTCTTCGCTGGGACGTTCAACGAGCCCGGCGTCCACGTCAGCTTCGACGATCTGCAGATCTGGGCGCCACCCGGTTCGGAGATCGTGCTCCGTGCAACGGCAACGCCACTGCCGGCCGCCGGCCCCGCACTGGCGCCGGTTCCAGCGGAGACGCTCGCTACGACGGGGTCGCCCAGCACTGCTCAACCTGCTGCGACCGCTGGGCGAATTGTCCTCGGTCAACCTACGGCCACGTCCGGCAGGTTGGCTGCGGGCAGCCCAACCGTGACACCTCCCGCAGAAAACATCACCGGCACACCGGCTGCAACGCCGGCACCCCCGGTCGCCGCGACGGTGTGGACCAGCGCAGCGCTCGAGAACGAGTCGACGCTTGTTCCTGAGACGCTGCCAGGCTATGTTTCCGCCGTGCAGCCAAAACCGAAGGATGCCGCGGAAGTGAGCGGGACAATCGCCTATCCCGTCTTCGACGTCGGGCGCGGCACTTACGATATCTTCAGCGCCGACGTGGCGACAGGTGAGTCGAAGCGGATCCAGGAAGACGCCAGCCAGCCGGCACTGAGTCCCGATGGCCTGCAGATCGCCTTCAGATCCTGGGATCCACTTACGCGCGGTCTGCTCCATCGTTCACTCAACAGTAAAAATATCGAAATGATTGTCAAACGGGACGAGGCCGCACACCCGATCTGGAGCGCTGATGGCCAGACGTTCTTCTTCCATTCGCGGGAGGAATCCGATCGAACGCCACGCTTATACCGCGCTGCCGGCGGCATCGTGGAGACGCTGAAGGATGCCGGTGATGCGCTTCGCGGCGAGTCGCCCTCACGATTGGGTGAAAACGAGCTGGTCTACAAGGGCTGTGTGGGCAACAATTGCGGTCTGATGCGGGTGGCTGTTTCCGGAGGTGCGCCGCAACAACTGACCGGCGACTTGTCGGATACGGCGCCTGCCGGTTCTCCGGATGGTGAACGGATCGCGTTCATGAGCCGCCGCTCGGGGTCCTGGGACATCTACACCATCAGCAGCGACGGTGCCAATCTGACCGACCTGACATCTGATGCCTCCAATGAAGGTCTTCCGGCCTGGTCCCCGGATGGCCGTTCGATCGCTTTTCTGTCCGATCGAAATGGAACGTGGGGGTTGTGGGTCATGGAGTCCGACGGTTCCAACCAGTACCAGCTTTTGCAGTTGAGTGGCCCGCCCGATGGCAAGGTCGGCTCAGCGCAGGCGTTCACTTCTCTGGGTTGGCTCGAAGAGCAAATTTCCTGGGTTCCGTAAGCGGGTCCCGGTATCTCGACAAGTAAGGGGTCTGTACTGCTGCCCTTGCAGAACTTACGCGCTGAGTTCGGCGAGCTGCACAACATGTGCTCGTTGCGGGCCATACCTTGTCCTGTGCCCGAAACCGGCTGTATCCCTATCGTGCGTGTCCGTGGCGTCTGCCAGGTGTCTGTCGTTTGAGGAGGAGAACATGGCCGATAGCGTCGGAAGAACCATCGGCAAATACGAACTAAAGGAACGATTGGGACGGGGTGGTATGGCTGAGGTCTACAAAGGCTACCAACCCGGCCTGGAACGTTTCGTCGCGATCAAAATCCTCCACGCCTATCTGGCTGACGAATCGGACTTCATTGGCCGGTTCAAACGTGAGGCCCGCGCGGTGGCCGCCTTGCGGCACCCTAACATCGTCCAGGTGTTCGATTTCGATGTGGAAAACGATCTCTACTACATGGTCATGGAATTCATCGATGGCCCCACGCTGAAAACGCGCCTGCAAGAGCTGAAAGACACGGCCGGGAAGCTCTCGAATCAGGAAATCATCCGTATGTTCAAGGGTTTGGGCGCAGCGATCGACTACGCCCATGACCGCGGAATGGTGCACCGCGACATCAAGCCGGCAAACATCATGTTCAACCAGCAGGGTGAGGTCGTTCTGACTGACTTCGGTGTCGCTTACATCGTCGGTGCCGTGCGCTACACGATGACCGGTGCAGTATCCGGCACGCCGGCATACATGTCACCCGAGCAAGGCATGGGCCAGGCCGGTGACCGCAGGAGCGACATCTACTCGCTGGGGGTCATTCTGTATGAGATCGTAACCGGGCGGGTGCCATTCGACGCCGATACCCCTTTCGCCATCATCATGAAGCACCTCAACGAACCGCTGACGCTGCCCGCGCAATTGATTGGCGGTACGTACAAGTGCCTGGAACAGGTGATCCTCAAGGCCATGAGTAAGGACGCGGATGAGCGCTTCCAGACGGGGGCCGAGCTTGCCGCAGCCATCGAGACGGCTCTCGTCGCCTCTTCGGAAACGCTGGTCGGAGAATCCGGGTCCAGCGCGCCCACTCTCGTGACCGAGGGAGTGGCGGCCGCTGCCGCGGGGCTGAAACACCCCCCGCGAGAAGAGCAGGTGGAAAAAGCGGCAGCCCTGACCATCGTGGGCGAGGTCGAGCGGCGTGATGGAGGTCGCAAATGGCTCTGGGGACTTGTCGCCATCCCGCT
>Ga0068714_10007193_pt1 | contig 10930 bp, 9 predicted proteins | sample MTBNYHSulfiMetaG_FD_62988 | JGI IMG/M metagenome (GOLD analysis project Ga0068714, IMG submission 62988) | Enrichment culture microbial communities from rom New York Harbor, USA that are MTBE-degrading - MTBE-NYH (New York Harbor Sulfidogenic)... | ecosystem: Environmental > Aquatic > Marine >... | reverse complement strand
GGCGAGCATGCCCGCAAACGCTACACAGACAAGACCGAGCGCAAGCCGAAATGCAGGCTTGGGACCCAGCCGGTCGCGGATGCCTCCAATAAACGGAGCGAGCACGAGCCCGCCGATGGCGGGCGCGCAGCCGAAAAGGCTCAGGCGGCCAAGGTCCAGCGCCGTCCGCTCCTGGACGTAGAGGGCGACGAAGCTCGACGCAACTGTCACCAATAGGTTGAAAAGGGTGAAGTAGGCCAAGATGGCGGGAAGATCGCTCCTTCGCCTGGCTGGTTCCGTCACGGCGTCCGGCACCGGCGAAGCACCGGAGGTCTCGGCGATCTCCGGCGTAGCCGCGAAGCCGCCGTCCGTCCCGTCCTCCGGCGCGTCCCGCCCAGGGTCCCGGCCCCCCTGAGGCGCCAGCAGGAAGAGGAGCCCCAGGCTGGCGGCCTGAAACGCCAGGGCGCAGAGAAACATGCCCCGCACACCTAACCCGCGAATGAGAACGGCGCCGGCCGCCGGCCCGAGGATCATGCCCAGCGAATCGGCGCTTCCGAGCACACCCCAGGCCGTGCCCAACGTCTCGGGCCGCGAGCAGACGGTTACGTATGCCCCCAGCGCCGGACCTGAGAAGAAGGAAACGTAAAACAGGATATACGCCGGTACAAGCCAGTGCCAGCTGCGGGCCGCGGCGGACAGCACTGTGAAGGGGAGCATGAGGGACCATCCGGCAATCAGGATTCTGCGCCGGTCGCACCTGTCCGCCAGGATGCCGCCCGGGATGACGGCCAGAGTCCCCAAGGCAAAGGAGCCGCTGAGCATTGCCCCAAACTGGGCCGGCGATGCGCCCAGTTCCCTTGCGTAGGCGGGCATGATGAAGCTGTAAAAGCCCATCCCGGTAGTGAACATAAAGCTCACAACGGCCAGAATCCTGACGTTGCGGTCCAGCCCGCCCCAGCGTGCCTTTAACGACATGCGCAGACCCCCGGGGGAATCATGCCGGACGGTGTCATCCTTTGCTGACCGCGAACCGGCGGTACGGCTCAAGGTCGCCTTGCCAGTCTCGCTGGTTGATGGGCCACGTGTAGCGGGAATCCCACGGCTTGCAGACCATCTCGAGGACCACGCCACGGCGCAGGAGGTTGACCGCATTGACGCCGCGGGTCACCAGGGCGGTGTCGAGCCCGACCCAGGAGCCTGCCATCGCGACGACAAGCTCTCCGGGCGAAACCAGCCCCGCGTCGGTCGCCATGGCGGTGCAGCCGAGGCACACGGCGGTGCCCCCGCTGAAACACCGCAGGGCGGCCCGGTACGCCCCTCCCGTGCCGGCATACAGCCCGTTTGGGGCGTCAAGATTGTACAGCGGGTCGGTAGCCCGCACGATCTCCGCTCCTTGCTCTTTCAGCTGATTCCAGATGACGGGGTCGGGGATTCCGATGTTCAAATCGCCGAGAACGGTCCCGTGTACCTGGGTTCCCAACGCCGAGGTGGCCACCACCAGGCGCATCCCCTCGCAGTTCCCCGACCGCAATGACTCGAGCGCACGAAGGGCGCTCAGCCCGGTCTCGGATGCCACCAGCAGAGTCTTGGCTCCCAACGCCTGCGCCCGTGCTATCGAAAGCGAGATGACCTGCCCGGTGTTTGCCTCCCCGCATACCTCAAAGTAAAAGCAGGGTCTTTCCACCCCTTTGGATCCTGCCATGTCTTTGACCCCCTCCGAGTTCTTGTCGCACAGCGGCGACGAGAGCTGCCGCGCGAGCCCTTGAGTACCGGCCAGTTGGCCGTCGCCACGCTGCTACCCACCGCCACGTTGTCACCTGCCGCCCTGCCGTCACCCGACGCTCCGCTGCCACCGGTCGGCCCGCACCGCGAGCGGTTCGCTTGGGATCGCCCCGGTGCCCGCAAGGACCTTAAGCGCAACCACGGTTTGCATCGGGCAGCTCACGTCTTTCCAGAACGGCCGCCACCCCCCGTCGTCGCGCTGGATGTCGATGAGCCGCACCATGAGGGACTTCACCCTCGGATCACTGATGTCGTAGCCCGCCCTGATGCGCCGGGGCGGGTCCGTCGCCGAGGCAAGCACCGGATATGTGAGGGAATAGGCGTCCAGCGGCATCTGCAGGCCGTCATCCGTGACCCAATAGCCTCTGGCGGCCGTTTCCGCGGCCTCCGTCAGGTCAGCATCCAGCCGCTTCCTGGCTGCGGCAAAGGAAGGATCGTCCGGGCCGCCGAGCTCTCTCAGCAGAAACGCGATCTGGGCCGTCGAGTCGGGATCTCCCTTTGGCCGTCCGGCGTGCATCGGCCAACTGCCGTCCGCCCTCTGCATCTCCCTGAGCCACCTGACCGCGCGGACGCAAGGGACCGCCTCCCGCCCGCAGGTGCGGAGCATCAGCTCTATCGCGCTCGCCGTGAGCCACGTGATGCACATCCAACCGTGCAGTTCGATGACGAAAGAAGGTACCCCGACGGCCGGGTTTTCGCCGAAACCTCCGCATGCGTCCTGATGGCCGAGGATAAACCGCAAGGCCTGCTCGATGGTGGCGTCCTCCGGCTCGACGCCGGCGTCAAGCAGGACCAGCGAGGTCTGTACCGTTTCTCTGACCCCCGAGACGGCGGGGTCGATCTCGCTCGGGAATCCGCCGTCGGCACGCTGCATGCCAAGCAGCGATCCCCTGAGCCCGGCCGCGGCCGGCCCGCCCGCAAGCCCGAGCGCTCCCAGGTAGGCAAGCTTGGCCACCTCGTCGGTCGTGTCCAGGACAAATCCCGTCGGATCGTGTCTTAACTCCACGCCAATCCCCATCTCCCCCCAAGACCCGGTCCGAACGCTTGTTCGCCGCAATCAGCCGTGTTCCTGCCAGCCCCAATGGCAGAATTCATCTGCTGTCTGAGTCCACGGGACCCGTCCCCGGTGCGTCCCGTCAGGCGCTGTACCGCATCAGTCTGGAGATTGCGGCGACGCCAAGGGCGGCACCCACCAGACAAAACCCTCCGAGCATACCCAGCTGCCATGCGACGTCCCCGAAGCCCGCGCCATGGAAAAACACCGCCCGGCATACGTCGTTCACCCACGTCAGGGGAAGCGCCCGGGCGACCGACTGCAGCACAGGAGGAAAGACGGCGACTGGATAGGTGATTCCGGAGAGGAAGATCATCGGCAGAAAGAGCGGCACTCCGACCACAACCCGGAGCATTGTCTCGTCCTTGGCCACCGAGCTCAGAGCGTACACGAAGCCCAGTAGCCCGGTCCCTCCAAGCAGGACGGCCAGGAACAAGACCGCCAGCGACCCGGCGGGCGCAACGCCTATTCCCCAGACCACCACCCCGGCCGCGACGGCCGCGGCCAGCAGCATCAGGACGACGCTGGCCAGCATCTTGCCAGCCAGGACCCAACCGCGGCCGCAGGGCGCCAGAGCCAGGAGGTAGATTGTCTGCCGGGTCTTCTCGTTGAGCAGCGTGAAGCCAGCGAACACGAACGCCGTGTAGATGAGCGACATCGCCACGAATCCGGGCGAGATCACCCGCGTCAGGTAGCCGCTCTCGTCCATTCCGAGCCCGTACAGCTCCTCTATCTCGAGCTTTGCCCCGCCCGCCGGACCGGCAGCCCCTTCCGGTAGCGTTCTGCCGGACAACAACCCCGAGGTAATCGCTCCGATCGCAGCCCGAGCCGCAGCGGACTGCGAGTCGTCAACGACAAGGGTCATCTTACCCGGCCCGGTTTCGACGATGGCGGCGACGGCGTCCCCGGACCGCACGGCCGCCCGCGCGGCGTCAGCCCCCGGGTACTCCGTCAGGTCCACGGCCTGGGTGCCGGCCATCGCCTCGCACACGGCGGACCCGGTTTCCACGGCGACGTGGAGGTGCTGCATAGGCCGGGCCTGGAGCCCGATCAGGTACCCGAACGCGAGCACAAAAATCGCGGGCATGAACAGCGCAGCGAAAAGCATCTTGGTCCGCAACTGGAGGAACAGCTCGTTGCGAGCCACTCCGAGTGCGGCGGCCAAACCCCGGTTCACCTGTCCCTCAGCTCCCTTCCGGTCAGGTTCAGGAAGACTTCCTCAAGGTCCCGTTCGCCTCCGCGCTTGAGCTCGGCCGGCGAACCGTCGGCGACCACCTTGCCACGGTCGATGATGACTACCCGCTCGCAGAGCCTTTCGGCCTCCTCGATGTAGTGGGTGGTCAGCACCACCGTCCTTTCAGGCGAGGCCAGGGAGGCGACGTCGCCCCACAGCACGTGCCGGGCCTGGGCGTCAAGCCCGGTGGTCGGCTCGTCGAGGAACAGCACCGGCGGCTCGTGCAACATGCTCCGTGCATAGACCAGCCGGCGTTTCATCCCTCCCGAGTAGGTTGAAACCGGGCGCCGGGCGACGCTTTCCAGTCCCATCCTGGCGAGGGCCGCATCCGAGCGGGCCTTGGCCTCGGTCCCCGTGAAACCGTGTAGTGCGGCCTGCAGCATGAGGTTCTCTTGCCCGCTGAGTTCCTCGTAGAGGTTGTTTTCCTGCGGCATCAGGCCGATCATGCGCCGGGCGAGGACGGGCGCCCGGCGGAGGTCGTGCCCGGCGACCTCGGCTTCACCCCCGTATACTGGCAGCAGCGTCGTCAGGACACGGAGCAGAGTCGTCTTCCCTGCTCCGTTGGGGCCAAGGACGGCCACCTTCGTCCCGGTGCCAAACTCCAGGTCGATGCCATCGAGCGCCTTGACCTGCCCGTAACTCACGGTCAGGCCGCGGACCCGTGCCGCCGCTCGCTGCCGGATCGGCGACGTGTCCGGGCTTTCTTGAACGCTGACGGTGCCCACAGAAACCCCTCCCTTGTGGATTCCGAGTGGATTCGGCTTCTTTTTCGACACTGTGTCGGAAATGGCCATCAGAAAAGGCCGTCGTTTCCCCGACGGCCTACCGGTTGCTCCGGTCGGTCCCGCGAGGCTCCGTGCCAACTCCCCGGACGAAGAGATCCACCAGCGCTCCGGCCAGGATAGCTGGCTCTAGCTGCCTTCCCGCGACAACGGCGGCGTACGTGGTGTTGGCGATCATGCCCTGAAAGGCGAGGGCCATCTGCAGCGGGGGCAGTGTCCGGAACACGCCCTCACCGACGCCTTCGGCAATGATGTCCACCAGTAGCTGTAGAAACTCCCGGCGCAGGGCATCAAGACGGTCGGTTGCCCTGCTTGCGGCGGATTGAGAGCGGGCCATGAGCTTCTCGATGCCGGTGCTGGCTATGGTCTCGTAGTAGGCAAGCACGAACCGTCGAAGCTTCTCAACCGGCCCGCCGCAGGCAGTGGCCGCCCTGACCCCGGCCACGACCTGCTCGAACTGCTCCCGGAGCACGTCGATGAGGACCTCTTCGCGCGAACCGTAGTAGTCGTAGATCGTGGGGCGCGCAATGACCAGGCTATCCGCGATGTCGCTCATGGTCACCGCGTCGAAACCCCGCGCTAGGAACAGGCGCCGGGCAGCCTCCCGGATTTCTCCTCGCCTGTTGCCTCTGCCTCTAGCCAGGATGGGTGCCCCCCCAACCGCGAAACGGAGTGATCTCGGCGGTTTCCGACAGAGTGTCGGACCTGAGGAGATAGTATGCGGGATAGCCTCCGGGTGTCAATCCCGGCCAAGCCCCCCGGACCCTCCCCAAATAAAGTCATCCCCCGCAGGGCCAGACTAGGACCAGAGGTAGCATCGCAGGGGAGGGGTTGCCCTGGCGTTCGGGCTGTTTTCCTCGTGGAAATGGGGCTGGCGGCGTGACGCCCGCCGGCGTCCAGGGAGGCGAAACCGCCGCCACACGGCTAACGCCGTCACTCCCCCGGAGGTCCCTGATGTGCCCCTAGCCCGAAGCCTGATCGAGAATCGCGCGGCCCTCGCCGGCGCCTTCGGAAACAGCCCCGACCTTGTGCTCCGGGACCTCCAGCTCTCTCCTCAGGGCCCTGAGGGCCTGCTGGTTTGCCTGAATGGTCTTGTTGAAGCCTCGTTAGTCGGCAGTTCGGTTATCGAGGCCATCTCCTTGATGGACCAGGAAGATGCCGCCCTCACCGATCCCGCGAAGCTGTTGGAGGCCCTTCGATTGCGATACCTGGCGACAACTGAGGTCGTCGAGGTCTCCAGCATGCGGCCGTTGCTCCGCCGCCTGACCAGTGGGAGCTGCGTGCTGCTGCTTGACCGCAGCGCCACCGGCCTTGCCGTGCACACCGCCGGGTGGCGCGAGAGGCGGATCGACGACTCGCCGTCCGAGAGCACGATCCGTGGTCCACGGGATTCTTTCATTGAGACTCTTGACGCCAATGTGGCCATGATCCGGCGCAGGTTCAGACATCCCAGCCTGCGTTTTGAACCTCTAGTCGTAGGCCGGGCGACGCAGACCGACATTGTCGTCGCGCACCTTCTCGGGATCGCCCGGGAGAGTATCGTGAAGGAGGTCCTGACCCGTCTCAGGAGGATAGACATCGACGGCATCCTCGAGAGCGGCTATATTGAAGAACTCATAGAGGACCAGCCTCTTTCTCCGTTTCCGCAGATACTCAGGACCGACCGGCCGGACAGGGTAGCCGCTGCCCTGCTCGAGGGCCGCGTGGCGGTGCTGGTCGACGGCACTCCCTTTGCCCTGGTCATGCCTGCCACCATCACCATGTTCCTCACGTCCCCGGAGGACTACTACGACCGCTGGCCAGTGGGGACGTTTCTCCGCCTTGTCCGCTACGCGGCCTTTGCGGTCTCCATGGCGTTGCCGTCGTTATACGTTGCGCTGACTACCTTTCACCAGGAGATGCTGCCGACACCCCTTGCGCTGAGCATCGCGGCTCAGAGGCGGGGGGTTCCGGTACCGGCGATCGTCGAGGCCTTCCTCCTTGAGCTAGCGTTTGAACTCTTCAGGGAGGCCGGCCTGCGTCTGCCGAGGATCATCGGGCCGGCTATCACCATCGCGGGTACGCTCGTGATCGGAGAGGCCGCGGCGAGGGCGGGGCTCGTCTCCCCGGTGATGGTCGTCGCGGTCGCGCTGACGGGCATTTCTTCCTTCGCGATACCCGTGTACAGCATGGGAATCTCAATCCGCCTGATCCGCTTCCCACTGCTCCTGCTTTCCGCGCTGATGGGCCTCTTCGGCCTCGCGACCGGCCTGTCGCTCTTGCTCATCCACGTGTGTTCTCTGCGCTCCTTCGGGGTGCCCTACACCTCTCCTTTCTCTCCCCTGACCCCGGGGGGTGTCAGGGACAGCGTGGTGAGGGCCCCTATCTGGGCGCATGACCGTAGGCCGGAGCTTGTCGCCCATGCGAAGGGCCGTGTAGCTGCCCGGCAGATGCCTCGCCCGCCCAAGGGGGGACCGGGTAGATGACCGACGGCCAGCAACTCAGTGGTCGGCAACTCGTCGCTTTGCTGGTGCTGATGCGCCTTGAGGTCGCGACCATCATCCTGCCCTCTGTCAGTTGCGTTGATCAGCCCCGCGAGTCGTGGGTGGCCGCCCTTGCGGGTACTCTGGCCGCCGTGCCCTTCGGTCTGCTGGTTGCGGCGCTCGCGCGCCGCTTTCCTGGGCAGACGGTCGTCCAGTTCGGAAGGGCGATGCTTGGGCGCCTGGCGGGGACCTTCGTGGCATTTGTCTACGTCGTCTTCTTCTTCCTCATCGCCTCGTCGGTCTCCCGGGAGGTGGGGGAGGCTTACGTCGCTTCGGCCATGCCCGAGACTCCCTGGTTCGCCTTCGCCGCAGTTGTGCTCGCCGTCGCCGCGGTCGCCGCCGCCTCGGGAATCGAGGTGATCGGAAGGGCTGCCGAACTCCTCGTGGTCGCGGCCCTGGCCCTCTTCATAACGGTGCTTGTGCTGCCCCTGGACATGATGCGGATCTCCAACCTTCTCCCGGTGCTGGAGAGAGGTCTTGCGCCCGCGTTGCCGGCCAGCCTCATCTCCTTCGGGCTGTTCGGCGAGATGATCGCCGGGTGGATGCTGGCGCCATACCTCGACTACCCTCACAAGATGGGCAAGTACCTGGTTTCCTACGTCGTCATCAGCGGGGTCGTGCTCATCGCGGCGATACTCGCCGTGGTCGCGGCATTCGGTCCGACGGCGAACTCCCGCATCCTTCCGGTATATAACCTTGCCCGCAACGTCAGCGTAGCCCGCTTTCTCGAACGTGTTGAGATGATCCCGCTCGCGATCTGGACTTTTGCGGCGTGGGTGAAGATAGGCCTCTTCCTGTGGGTTAGCGCGGCCGCCATCTCTCAGATCGCCGGGCTCAAGGACTACCGTCCGCTCGTGTTTCCACTGGCCTTTCTCGCCGCGGCTGTATCCCCGGTCCTGCACGAGGACCTGTTTGGGCTGTTGGACTACCTGTCGTGGGACAACTGGCCGGTCTATGCCTGCACCCTACAGGTTACGCTGCTCGCGGTCCTCTGGGGCGCCGCGCTGCTGCGGGGCGGAGGCGGCAAGGCCGGCAGATCTGAGACAAAGCGGGCGGAGGGGCATGCCCGGCCCGGGAGAGGGGGCACCGGGCAACGGCCGGCGAAGAAGGGAGGTCATACCCCTGGAAACTGAGCCCGCGTCCCGGGCTCGTCCGGCCACACGGAGCGCCTGGCGCCGGTCGGTGGCGTGCATGTTAATCCTGGCCATCCTGGTTACGGCATCCGGCTGCTGGAGCAGCAAGGAGATAGACGTGCTCGCGTTCGCTACCTCCGCCGGGGTTGACCGGAACGCTGAGACGGACTCACCAATAGTCACTGTTCGAATCGTCAAACCGGAGGCGATTGCCACGGGGGGCCAGGTCGGGCTGTCGCCGGAGAGGGCGTTCTGGACCGTAAGCTCAGAGGGGCGGACAGTCTTTGAAGCAACGCGCAACCTGCTACAGCTTTCGCCAAAGAGGATCTTCGGAGGTCATGGCCGCCTGCTGGTCATCGGCGAAGACGCCGCCCGGCAGGGAGTACAGGCGTATCTGGATTTCATTGACCGGGATGGAGAGACCCGGCGCGCCGTCCACATGCTTATTGTCAGGGGAGAAACCGCGCAGAAATTCCTGGAGGCGGAGTTTGAGTTGTCTCCGGCCGCCGACCTGGGCCTCGAGACTCAGCTGGCGGGCGGAAGGGCTGGTATGGGGACCATAGCCGTGACCCTTAACGAGTTTCTGATCGCGCTGGAGACCCCTGGATTGGAGCCGGTGGCCAGCGCCGCGGAGATCGTGGTGAAGATCCCTGGCGGGATTGCCGGCGAGGTCGAGCGCTCGGAGGTTAAGTCGAGCCCGCAGGTCGGCGGTACGGCGGTATTCAGGGGCGACCGCCTGGTAGGCTGGCTAGACCCCCTGGATACGAGGGGGCTGATGTGGGTCACTGGCCGCGTGGTTTCGACAGTGGTTGTCGTCCCATGCCCGACCGGCGACGGGGAGGACGTCACCCTCGAGATCCTGAAGGCGAAGGCAAAGATGGAGGTAGACGTCCGGGGCGATAGCCCTACCGTGAGCGTCTTTGTTGACGTGGGTGCCGCTTTGGCCGAGCTTGAGGCCTACATCAACCCTCTCGATTGGCCGGGGTCCGTCGACCAGCTGCAGGCCCTGTTGGCCGACGCGGTGGAGGGCGAGATCCGCAGCTGCCTTCACAAATGCCAGGTGGAGCTGGGGGCGGATGTATTCGGTTTTGGCGCCGCGATCTACCGCTCGAGCCCGGCCGTCTGGCGCCGCATCGAAGGGAGCTGGGACGATATGTTCCCGCTGGTCCCCGTCAGGATCTCCGTGCGCGCGGAGATACGTCGCAGCGGGGTTTCCGGGCGCAGCCTGAGGATCAGGTAGCCCGGGCCTCGTGTATTCGCTCGCGCAGGCGGGAGGTGACCGTTTGAACTACTTTCTGATAACCCTGGCCGTGGCAGCGGTGGGGCTGGCGGCCCTCACGGCCCCGGCCCGCGCAGGGCGCTGGCGGGAGGTCTGGGCCGGGGCGGTCATCCTGGCAGCAGGGTATCTGTGGGCCGTCCTGGCGGCGGCGGGGGTGCGGATGCCCAATCCCACAGACCTGACGAAGCAGCTGAGCGGGGCGATTCTCAAGTTGCTCGGAGGGTGGCGGTAGCCCCCGCCGTGGGGGCGCCCCACCCGGCGGAAACCGGCAAGCCCCATCTAGGAAGAGGGACGGGCCCCGCGCGACCGCGGGGCCCGTATTGCCTCAGAACCTGTGAATGCGAATTCTCTACGGATATACCGTACTCCCTGTCCCCGCGGCGCCGTCCTTCGAGGCGGTCGCGGTGGCTGTCCAGGGGAAACCGTCCGTCTTGCTGGTCTTGAACCTTGCCTTGAAAAGGCCCCTGTCGTTGGTCGTCCCCGAGGCATAGTACGTCTTGCCTTGGGTGACAAACTCCAGGCTGACGTTCGCCGCCGGCACCAGCCCGCCGCCCGCGTCAGTGACCGCAACGAGGACCTCGATATTGGCGCCCGGGGTAGGCGTGCCGCCGAAGGCGACCTGCACCCCTAGCTCTGAGGGCGGCGGCGCTGTCTGGCACGTAGTGGTGAACGTCGCGCTCGCCGTCGCAGAGCTCCCGGACGAGGTTGCTGTGAGCGTGCGCGCGTCGAAATCCCCGTCTGCCGCGTCTGCCGGGACCGTATGGCTCACCGTGACCGTGGCGGAGGCTCCCGCAACCAGGGTGAGCGTACTTTGGTCAAGCGCGACCCCCCAGCCGGCACCCGTAACGCCCACGTTGTAGGTGTCATTCTCGGTTCCTGTATTCTTGACGGTGAACTCATACGTGACCGTCTCCCCCGGTCCTGCCGTGCCCGAGTGGACGGCAGCGGTCACCTCCACCGCATATCCGAGGGCCCTGGTGGTGAACGCCGCTGTGTCCTTGGCCCCCCCTGCCTCGGTGACGGTCAGGGTCCCGGAGAAAATGGTTCCCGGGTCCGTGCCGGTGGGAACCGTATGGGTCACGGTGACGTCCACCGCAAGGCCGGCAGCAATGCTGAAGCTGGCGGGCGTTACCATCGCCCCAGGCGAGGTTTCAGCAGAGTACTG
>Ga0068714_10007192_pt1 | contig 10932 bp, 9 predicted proteins | sample MTBNYHSulfiMetaG_FD_62988 | JGI IMG/M metagenome (GOLD analysis project Ga0068714, IMG submission 62988) | Enrichment culture microbial communities from rom New York Harbor, USA that are MTBE-degrading - MTBE-NYH (New York Harbor Sulfidogenic)... | ecosystem: Environmental > Aquatic > Marine >... | reverse complement strand
ATGTGGCTCGACACCTTCTACAAGGCGAAGGGGTTCACTCGCCTCTCCGATCGCCGGGTCGAGGAGGCGGTGGCCACCGGCGCCGATGTGCTGGCGGTGTCGTGCCCCTACGAGGTGCCGCGCTTCGAAGACTCGTTGAAGGTGCTCGGTTGCGACGACCGCATGGTGGTGCGAGATGTCATGGAGTTGGCCGCCGAGGCTCTGGCCGACTGACCGCATGAGAGCAACGTCGGAAATCGATGAGGAGGACGGGCTGGCGCCATGAAGATCCTGGTACTGCTGAAGATGGTGCCCGACGTAGTCGAGGAGTTAGAGGTGGCCGACGACGGGGCCTCCCTCGACCGCGGGTTCCTGCGCCTAATCATCAACGAGCGGGATGAGCATGCGCTCGAACAGGCGCTCATCCTCAAGGAACGGCATGAGGCCACCGTGGTAGCGGTCGCCCCGGAGGCCCCGGAGGTCGACGACGTCCTCTACACCGCGCTGGCCCGGGGAGCCGATCGGGTGCTGAAGATCACCGGTGTGGAGGAGGGGCTCGGCTCACGGGCCACCGCCGAGTTGGTGGCGGCCACGGTCCCGGCCGTGCCCGACCTGCTCCCGGTCGACCTCGTACTCACCGGCTGCCAGGCGATCGACGACCTGGACGGCCTCGTCGGCCCCCTGGTGGCGGAGCGTCTGGGCATCCCCTACGTGGGAATCGTGACCGGAGTCGACGTGGACCCGGGCGGTGTCGCCCGGGTCTCCCGGGAGTACCCGGGCGGGGTGCGGGGGGCATTCGAGATCGACCTGCCCGCGGTGGTCGGCGTGCAGGGCGCCGAGAAGCCGCCGCGCTACGTGCCGATCGCCAAGGTGCGGGCGGCGATGACCTCTGGGCAGATCGAGTCGGTCGCGGCCGCTGCCGCGGCGGAGCCCTCGGGGTTGGACGTGCTGGAGATGAGAAGGCCGGTGGTGGCCGAACGAGCCGAGATGATCACCGGCGACGTCGACGAGATCGCCGCCCGGATCTGCGAGATTCTGGCCGAGCGGGGATTGGTGTAGGAGAAGCCATGTCAGGAGCTGTTTGGGTACTGGCCGAACAGTGGCGAGGAGCCGTCTCCGACGTCACCTACGAGCTGCTGGCCCTCGGTCGCCAGCTGGCCGACGGGCTGGGGGCGCCCCTGGAGGCGGTGCTGCTGGGGAGTGAGGCACGAGAGCTGGCCGCCTCGCTGGGTGCCGCCGACCGGGTTCTGTACGCCGACCACCCATCGCTGGTCGAGCCGGTGGGGGAGCACTACAGCCGGGTGGTGGCCGCCCTCGCCGCCGAGGCCCAGCCCAGCGTGGTGCTGGTCCCGATCACCAACGTGAGCTGGGACCTCCTGGGTCTGCTGCCGGTCCGGATGGGGGTGGTCCTGGCCAACTTCTGCACCGACGTGCAGGTAGCCGAGGGAGGCCTCGAGGCCCGGTGCGTCCTCTTCGGGGGCAAGATGGAGGTGCGGGTCGTCCCCCGCGGGGAGACGGCCGTGCTGGGAGTCCTCCCCGGAGTGCGTGCCGCCGACGAGGGCCGTTCGACGCGGGAGCCGGAGGTGGTGGAGGCAGGGGTGCCGGCGGCCCCGGCGGGCACGGTGCGGCTGGTCGGCTACGAGGAACCGGAGGCGGGGGATGTGGACATCACCCAGCAGGAGGTGCTGGTTTCGGTAGGCCGCGGCCTGCAGGGGGAGGCGAACCTCGATCTCGCCGAGGAGTTGGCCGAAGCACTGGGTGGAGCAGTGGCCGGCTCCCGACCGGCGATCGATATGGGTTGGCTGCCGGTGACCCGTCAGGTGGGGAAGTCGGGCATGCAGGTGAAGCCCCGGCTGTACGTGGCGTTGGGCATCAGCGGGGCCCCCGAACACGTCGAAGGCATGAAGAACTCGGGTCTCATCATCGCGGTGAACAGCGACCCCGACGCTCCCATCTTCGACGTTGCGCACTACGGCGTGGCCGAGGACCTGCTCGAGGTGACGCCGGCACTGATCGACAAGTTGAGGGAGCAGAAGGGTGCCTGAGGCAGTCTGGGCGGCGGACGTAGAACCTATCTCGAGACCGGTCTTCTACACGCTGCCTCCCTGGCTGGTGGTGACCTTCTACGTGGTCAGCGCGCTGACCCTGGCGGTGTTCTTCGTGACGGCCATCAGGAAGGTGCGCCGGTACCGCTCCGGCCGTCGGGACCCGGCCGACCGGCCGGCTCTGCGCCGGCTGCCCGGGGCTCTGCTGGGGGTCTTCAGCAACCGGGGGATCCTGCGAGACCATTGGTACGCCGGAGTGGCTCACCTCGCGGTGTTCTGGGGATTCGTCGGCCTGTTCATCGGCACCCTGCTGGTGCTGGTGGACAACGACATCCTGCACCCGCTGTTCCCCGAGTGGACCTTCATGAAGGGCACCTTCTACCGGGTCTTCTCGTGGCTGACCGACCTGTCGGGGGTCCTGCTGGTCGCGGGGCTCCTGATGTTCATGTTCCGGAGGGCGGTGCTGCGCCCGCGCGAGCTGCGACCGGAGCCCCGCTCGGACACCGAGTACTACTTGAGGTTCCCGGCCGTCCGGTGGGAGGACTGGACCTTCCTGCTGCTCCTCCTCGTGGCCGGGGTCGGGGGCTTCTTCCTGGAGGCATTGCGCATCCGGGCCACCGCGCCCTCCTTCGAAGGGGTCTCCTTCACCGGCTGGCTCCTTAGCGGGTGGCTGGGGGATGCCGGGGTGGGAGCTGGCGGCGCCGACTCCGCCTTCGCCTATCTGTGGGTGTTTCACGCCCTCAGTGCCCTGGTGCTCATCGCTTTCATCCCCAGTTCCAAGGCGTGGCACATGTTGGCCGGGTGGTACAGCCTGGCGGTGAAGCCCCCGGTGCCCGGCGTCTTCCCGGAGGTCATCCCCGGGGAGAGCGGGGGCTATGCCCGTCTTCAGGACCTGAGCCGGGGCGAGCTGGCCAATCTGGATGCCTGCATCCGCTGCGGCCGCTGCCACCAGGCCTGTCCCGCCGCCGAGGGCGGGTTCCCCCTGTCGCCCCGCGACCTGATCCTGGCTCTGCAGGTGGGGGCCAAGCGGCTGCTGCCCGGACCACGGCCGGCACCGGGGACACCGGCGGCCGCCCCGGTGTTGGCCGGGGAGATCATCCCGGCGGCCTGGCTGTGGTCCTGCACTTCCTGCCTGGCCTGCGACGAGGTCTGCCCACTCGGCATCCAGCATCTGCCTCTGATCCTGCAGATGCGCCGGGACCTGGTGGCTCGCGGCGAGATCGACGACAAGGTGCAGGAGACCCTCACCAGCGTCATGCGTTACGGCAACTCCCTGGGCCAGTCCCCGCGCAATCGGGCGCGGTGGACCCGGGACCTCCCCTTCGAGATCAAAGACGCACGCAAGCAGCCGGTCGAGTACCTGTGGTTCGTGGGTGACTACGCGTCGCTCGACCCGCGGGTGCAGGAGGTGACCCGGGCGGCCGCCCGGGTGTTCCAGGCGGCCGGCCTCGACTTCGGCATACTGTTCGAGTCCGAGCAGAGCACCGGCACCGATGTGCGCCGCATCGGTGAGGAGGGCCTGTTCGAGATGCAGCGGGACAAGGTCCTGCAGGCCCTGGAGAAGGCGCGATTCGCCAGGATCGTCACCACCGACCCGCACAGCTACCAGGCGCTGCGGCGCGAGTACGGGTCGCTGAACGGCAACGGCGGGGTGCCGGTGCTGCACCACACGGAAGTGCTCGAATCGCTCATGCAGGCCGGGGCGCTGCCCGTCCTCACCCCGCGCTCCGGACGCCTGACCTATCACGATCCCTGCTACCTGGGCCGTTACGGGGGGGTCTTCGAACCGCCCCGGCGGGTGCTGCGCTCACTCGGGGCCGAGCTCGTCGAGATGCCGAGAAACCGGGAGACGGCCTTCTGCTGCGGGGCGGGCGGGGGTCGGATCTTCATGGATGAGATGCCCGGGGTGCAGGAACGCCCGGCGGAGAGCAGGGTGCGCGAGGCGGCCGCGCTCGAGGGAGTGGACACGATGGTGGTGGCTTGCCCCAAGGACCTGGTCATGTTCCAGGATGCCCTCAAGACCACCGGTCTGGACGGGGTCCTCGCCGTACGAGATATCGTTGAGTTGGTGGAAGCGGCCCTGGGCCCAACACAGAGGAGCGACTCATGAACCGCGCCGGGATGGAAGGCAACGGCCAGCCGAGGATCGGGGTGTACGTCTGCCACTGCGGCACGAACATCGCGGCCACGGTGGACGTCGAGGCGGTGGCCGAGTACGCCGGGACTCTGCCCGGAGTCGCCGTGTCGAAGACCTACAAGTACATGTGCTCCGACCCGGGCCAGGAGCTGATCAAAGAGGACATCCGGGCCAACGGCCTGGACCGGGTGGTGGTGGCCGCTTGTTCCCCCAGCCTCCATGAGGCCACCTTCCGCCGGGCCACCGCGGAAGGCGGCATCAACCCCTACTACTTCCACATGGTGAGCGTCCGGGAGATGGACTCCTGGGTGCACACCGACATCGCCGAGGCCACCGCCAAGGCCAAGGACCTGATCCGGGCCGCGGTGCACCGGGTCCGCTTTCACAAGCCGCTGGAGCGGTCGCGGGTGGACATCAACCCGGCCGTCATGGTGGTGGGCGGGGGCATCGCCGGCATTCACGCCGCGCTGACCCTGGCCAACGCCGGCAAGCACGTCTACCTGGTGGAGCGGGAAGCTTCCATCGGCGGGCACATGGCCCAGTTCGACAAGACCTTCCCCACGCTGGACTGCGCCGCCTGCATCCTGACCCCGAAGATGACCGAGGTGGGCTCGCACCCCAACATCACCGTGTGGACCATGGCCGAGGTCGACAAGGTCGACGGCTATGTGGGCAACTACTCGGTGACGGTGCGCCACAAGCCCCGGTTCATCATCGAGGAGGCCTGCGTGGGCTGTCTGGAGTGCATCGAGGCCTGCGTGTACCGGCGGGGCAAGACCCCCGACGAGTTCAACCTCGGCTTGAGCATGCGCAAGCCGATCTACATCCCCTTCCCGCAGGCCGTGCCGCAGGTGGTGGTCATCGACCAGGAGGCCTGCATCGAGTTCCGCACCGGGCGCTGCAAGAAGACCTGCGTAGAGGTCTGCGCCGAACGCAATGCCATCGACTTCACCCAGACCGAGACCTTCGACACGGTCGAGGTGGGAGCCATGATCATCGCGACCGGGTTCAAGACCTTCGACCCCAAACGCACCCCGGCCTACGGGTACGGGGTGTACGACGGCGTGTACACCTCCATGGAGATAGAACGGCTGGTGAACGCCTCCGGCCCCACCGAGGGCCACGTCACCCTGCGGGACGGGGAGACGACCCCCAAGACGATCGGGATCGTGCACTGTGTCGGCAGCCGCGACATCAACACCAACGAGTACTGCTCCCGGGTCTGCTGCATGTACTCGCTCAAGCTGGCCCATCTTCTCAAGGAGAAGACCGGGGCGGAGATCTACAACTTCTACATCGACATCCGGGCCCCCGGCAAGGGCATGGAGGAGTTCTACAACCGGGTGGCCGAGGAGGGGGTGCACTTCATCCGGGGCAAGGTCGCCGATGTCTACCCGGAGGCCGGCAACACCGGGAGGATGATCCTCCAGGCCGAGGACACCCTGCTCGGCCGGGTGCGCAAGATACCGGTGGACATGGTGGTGCTGGCCACGGGCCTGGAGCCCCAGGCCGATGCCGAGGAGGTGCGACGCACCTTCAACATCACCTGCGCCGGGGGCGGGTTCTTCATGGAACGCCACCCGAAGCTGGCACCGGTGAGCACCTTCACCGACGGGGTGTTCCTGGCCGGATGCTGCCAGGGCCCCAAGGACATCCCGGACACGGTGGCCCAGGCCGGGGCGGCCGCCGCCGAGGCCCTGGCCCTGGTCGACAAGGGCTTCGTGGAGATGGAGCCCTACACCGCCTACGTCGTGCGGGAGGACTGCTCGGGGTGCAAGACCTGCATCCCGCTCTGCCCCTACACCGCCATTACCCGGGTGGACGGCAAGGCCGAGATCAACCCGGTGCTCTGCAAGGGCTGCGGCACGTGCGTGGCCGCCTGCCCTTCGGGGGCGATCCGGCAGAATCTGTTCGAGGACGAGGAGATCTACGAGGAGATCCTGGGGGTGCTGGCCGATGCCTGAACCGACTGAGAACCCGCAGGGAAGCGCCGACGGCTGGCAGCCGAAGATCGTGGCCTTCTTCTGCAACTGGTGCACTTACCTGGCGGCCGACCTGGCGGGCACTTCGCGCATGAAGTACGCGCCCAACACCCGGGTGATCAGGGTGATGTGCTCGGGGCGGGTCGATCCCCAGTTCGTCCTCGAGGCTCTTGCCCACGGCGCCGACGGGGTGCTCATCGGAGGGTGCCACCCCGGGGACTGCCACTACCAGTCGGGCAACTACAAAGCGCTGCGCCGGTTTCGCCTGCTCAAGCGCATGCTCCTGGCCCTCGGCCTCGAGGAGGAGCGGGTTCGCCTGGAATGGATCTCGGCGGCCGAGGCGGACAAGTTGCGCGACGTGGTCAACGAGATGGTGGCGCAGGTGAAGGCCCTGGGCCCGGCTCACCTGGAGACCCCGCCGGAGGACTGGGCGGTCGGCCTTGAGGAAGAGGCGGAGGCGGAGGCGGAAGGGGTGACGGTCTGATGTCCGACAAGCCGAAGGTCGCCTTCTACTGGTGCGCTTCCTGCGGTGGATGCGAGGAGGCAGTGGTCGATCTGGCCGAGAAGATCCTCGATGTGGTGGCGGCGGTGGACATCGTCTTCTGGCCGGTGGCATTGGACTTCAAGAAGTCCGACGTCGAGGCCATGGAAGACGGATCAATCCTGGCTTCGTTCGTCAACGGGGCGATCCGCACCACCGAGCAGGAAGAGATGGCCCACCTGCTGCGGCGTAAGTCGAAGGTGCTGGTGGCCTTCGGCTCCTGTGCCCACCTGGGCGGCATCCCCGCCCTGGCCAACCTGTGGGACCGGGAGTCGATCTTCGATACTGCCTACCGGACCTCGCCCTCCACGGTGAACCCCGACGGGGTGCGGCCCGAGCCCTCCCACCCGCACAACGGCGACCGGGTTCACCTCCCCGGCTTCTACAACACGGTGCGGGCCCTGGATCAGGTTACCTCGGTGGACTACTACATTCCCGGTTGCGCTCCCACCCCCAACATCATCGCCGGAGCGGTGGAGACCTTGCTCGGCGGCGACCTGCCTCCTGCCGGCACGGTCCTGGCCCCGGACATCGCCCTCTGCGAGGAGTGCCCACGCCTGGACACCAAGCCGCAGGAGCTCAGCATCGAGCGGTTCCGGCGCCCTCATGAGGTGCTGATCGACGAGGAGACCTGCCTGCTGGCCCAGGGCTTGCTCTGCATGGGGCCGGCCACGCGGGCCGGATGCGGGCAGCTCTGCATTCGAGGGAACATGCCCTGCACGGGCTGTTTCGGCCCCACCAGCAAAGTGCGCGACCAGGGTGCCAAGTACCTGTCGGCGATCGCCTCCATGCTGGGGTTCGAGGATGAGGCGGCCATCGACCGGGCGCTGGACGGAATCCCCGATCCCATCGGCACTTTCTACCGTTACGGTTTGGCCGGTTCGTTGCTGCGCCGGCGCAAGATGTCGTCCGTCGAGGCCTGAGGAGTCCAGATCACATGTCCGAAGAGATGACCACCCAGGAGGCATGGCACCAGGGCTCCGAAGGGGCCAAGGCTGCCTACGCCCGCCGCCGCATCGTCGTCGACCCGATCACCCGCTTGGAGGGGCACGGCAAGATCGACATCTTCCTCGATGAAGCCGGGGAGGTAGATCGCGCCTTCTTCCAGGTGCCGGAGCTGCGCGGCTTCGAGAAATTCGCCGAGGGCCGCCCGGCCGAGGATATGCCGCAGATCACCTCGCGTATCTGCGGGGTGTGCCCCACCGCCCATCACATGGCGGCCACCAAGGCGCTGGACGCCTTGTATCGAGTCGACCCGCCCTCCCCGGCCAAGAAGATCCGCGAGCTGGTCTACTCGGCTTTCATGGCCGAGGACCATCTGCTCCACTTCTACTTCCTGGGCGGCCCCGACTTCGTGGTGGGCCCCGAGGCGCCGGCCGGCCAGCGCAACATCCTCGGGGTGATTGCCACCGTGGGCCAAGAGGTCGGTGTGCGGGTGATCAGCATGCGGCGCCGCCTCCGGGAGATCATCACCACGGTGGGTGGCAAGGTGATCCACCCCGTACTGGGCCTCCCCGGCGGGGTGGCCCGGCGGGTCACCGCCGAGGAGCAGGCCGCGATCAAGGAGACCGCCGCCGACGCGGTCGAGTTCGCCCGCTTCACCCTGGACCTCTTCCGCAAGGTGGTGCTGGCCAACCCCGACTACGTGGAGCTGATCACCTCGGATGCTTTCACTCATCGCACCTACTACATGGGTCTGGTGGATGAGAACAACCACCCCAACTTCTACGACGGCCGCATCCGGGTGGTCTCCCCGGAGGGCGGGGAGTGGGCCGCCTTCCCGGCGGCCGACTATCTCGACTACGTGGCCGAGCACGTGGAGCCCTGGTCCTACGTGAAGTTCTCCTACCTGAAGCCGCAGGGCTGGAAAGGCTTCACCGACGGCGTCGACAGCGGGATCTTCTCGGTGGCCCCCCTGGCCCGGCTCAATGCGGCCGACGGGATGTCCACTCCGGGCGCGCAGGAGGCCTATGAGGAGATGTACTCCACTCTCGGCGGCAAGCCGGTGCATCACACCCTGGCCAATCACTGGGCCCGGGTGGTCGAGGTGCTCAACGCCACCGAGCGCCTGCAACAGCTGGCCGACGACCCCGAGCTGATCGACCCCAACGTGCGCACCCTGCCCACCGAGACCCCGCGGGAGGGAGTGGGCGTGGTGGAGGCCCCGCGCGGCACGCTCTTCCATCACTATCGCACCGACGAGCGCGGCGTCATCGAGCAGGCCAACCTGATCGTGGCCACCCAGAACAACTCGGCCCGCATGGCGATGAGCGTGGAGAAGGCGGCCAAGGGGCTGATCTCCGAGGGCCGGGTCTCCGACGGCATCCTCAACAAGATCGAGATGGCCTTCCGCGCCTACGACCCTTGCCACGCCTGCGCCACCCACTCCCTACCGGGGAGCATGCCGCTGGTGGTGGCGGTGCGCGGGCCGGGCGGCGAGACCCTGTCCCGGCTGCGCCGCGACTCGGATGGCAGCGTCCACCGCGAGTAGGCCCCCGGCACCGGCGGGGCCGGTCCGGGTGCTCTGCCTGGGCAACGACCTCATTGCCGACGATGCCCTGGGGGTAGTCGCGGCCCGCTGGCTGTGCCGTCGGCTGGCCGGCCTGGGGGCGCCCCGGCCCCCGGGGCCCGCCTTCGACCCGGCCGCAACGATTCGGGCCTTCGATCATCCCCGGGCGGGGACGGTCGAGGTGGTGGAGACCGCTCTCACCGGGATGTACCTGCTGGAGGCGGTGGTGGGAGCCGGCCGGCTGATTGTGGTCGACAGCGTGGTGACGGGGGCGGCTTCCCCGGGGAGCGTGCGGGTGCTGGCCGAGGACGACTTCGCCGGCCCTCGCGGCGGATCACCGCACTATGTGGGGTTGTTCGAGACGCTGGAACTGGCGCGCGGCCTGGGCCTGCCCGCCCCGCGCGAGGTGGTGATCGTGGCGGTGGAGGCCGAGGACTACCTGACGGTGGGCGGCCAGATGACCGCCTCGGTGGGGGCGGCGGTGCCGGTGGTGGTCGACCGGGTGCTGGCCTTGCTGGAGGAGGCGGCCGCTCCGGTGGGTTGACCGGTCGCGGCGCGGCCGGCGGGGCGGGGCGGAGGAGCGGTAGCCGACCAGCCGGCAGGCCTACCGACTGAATGCCGACATCACCGGCACCCTTCTTCTACAATCACACGGGTGTAATTCCCGCTGAGGCGGGGGAGGATGTCGCTTCTGCCCGAGTCGCGCCGAGCCTGGCGGCACCAGGTAGCTGCCTATCTGGTGAGGCAGGTAGACGAACGGGGCCGTGCCCGCTTCGTCGGGCACACTATGGAGACCCGCCGTGAGATGCTCAAGATTGCCCGGCTTCTGCCTTCCGATGTGATCACGGAGATCTTCGCCGACCCTCGCTACCCGGCCCGCACCTACATGGAGATCTCCCTCGCCCCACTTCCCGCCGAGTTCGAGCCGAGCTTCCGGGTGGTACACCGCGATCGCGCCGCCGGTTAGGGCGCATCCCGCCCGCACCCGGTCAGTTCAGGTCGGTGCGGGCCAGGAATCGTGCCAGCACCCCGGTGTCGCCGTGGACTTCCAGCGCCTCCGGTTCGATGCGGCGGTAGAGCAGGAGGAGCAGGTCGGAGACGGTGGCGCGCACCGCCACGTCGGCCCGCCGATGGCCCTGCTCCACCGCCAGGTCCCCGGCCTCGTCCTCGGAGATGGTCCACTCGCCGTCGGCATCGGTGGCGTGGAGGTGGACGGTGCCTCCAACCACGGGGGCGCCTTGCCGGCGGGCGGCGGCGGTGTGCTCGAAGAACTCGTCGACGGCGTCGGCGGCGAGAGGGGGGTCGACGGCGAATGAGCGCCCGGCCGCGTGCTCGGCATCCCAGCGGTGGACCGCCGTCTCCTGGGCCTGATGACGGATGACGAAGGCGGCGTCCCGCTGCCGGGCCCAGGTCCACACCGGGGTGGCCGGGTCGGCGGCCGCCAGCACCCCGGCCAACCACTCCACACCATCGCGAAAACGGTCGAGAAGGGCAGAAAAGCCCGGCGGTCGGGGAAGAGGCGGCACCTGCCGTGGGTCGACCAGGCACTCGCCGACGATCGTGCCCCAGAAGTAGTGCACCTCGGCGAGGTGCCAGACCAGCTCGGCGACGTCCCAGCCGGGGCATCCGGCTATCGGCGCATCGGGGCCGGCCGCCGCGGCCGCCTCGGCCAGGGCGAGGCCGTCGCGGCGGATGGCGGCCGGGTAGTCGAGATGGTGGGGCATGGATCTCTGCGTGTG
>Ga0068714_10007191_pt1 | contig 10932 bp, 10 predicted proteins | sample MTBNYHSulfiMetaG_FD_62988 | JGI IMG/M metagenome (GOLD analysis project Ga0068714, IMG submission 62988) | Enrichment culture microbial communities from rom New York Harbor, USA that are MTBE-degrading - MTBE-NYH (New York Harbor Sulfidogenic)... | ecosystem: Environmental > Aquatic > Marine >... | reverse complement strand
CATCTTGGGGGCCAGGATGCAGATCGAGCAGTCCATGGTGGGAAAGGTCTTGTCGATCTGGGCCATCCGCCCCCCGATCGAAGGCTCCTTCTCCACCAGGATGACCTCGTAGCCCGAGTCGGCCAGGTCCAGGGCGGCCTGGATTCCGGCCACCCCGCCGCCGATGACCAGGGCCTTCTGCAGCACCGGGATGTCCACCTCCTCCTGGGGCTGGAGGAGCCGGGCCCGGGCCACGGACATCCGCACCAGGTCCTTGGCCTTCTCGGTGGCGTCCGCCTTGTCGTGGAGGTGTACCCAGGAGCAGTGCTCGCGGATGTTGGCCATCTCCAGCAGGTACTGGTTGAGCCCCGCCGCCTGAATGCAGCTGCGGAAGGTAGGCTCGTGCATCCGGGGCGAGCAGGCGGCCACCACGATCCGGTTGAGACCGTGTTCGGCGATGTCCTTCTTGATCTTCTCCTGCCCCGGCTCGGAGCAGGTGTACAGCTGGTGCTCGGCGAACACCACCCCCTCGAGCTTGGAGGCGTGGAGCGCCACGGCCTCGCAGTCCACCGTGCCCCCGATGTTCAGGCCGCAGTGGCAGACATACACCCCGATGCGGGGCTCATCGGCTGCAAGTTCGCGGATTTCCTCACTCATGCGCCGGCCGTTCCTTTCCCGTGATCGTAGCCCGCCCGTGATCGTAGCCCGCCTGCAGGGCCTTCAGGTTGAGCTCTTCGGTGCCTTTGGGGATGCTGTGCAACACCGCGCTCTTCATGGCCTCGAAGCTCACCACCCCGGCCGTTGCGGCGATGAAGCCCAGCATCACGATGTTGGCCACGATCACCCGGCCCAGCCCTTCGGCGATGCCGGTGGCCGGCACATGGAGGACCCGCAGACCGTCGCGCTCGGGAACGCTCTTGACCAGGTTTTCGTTGACGAGCACCAGGGCGCCCTCGGCGGTGTTCGGACCGTAGGTCCGCGCGGCTTCCTCCGACATGAGCACCAGCACGTCTGGCGTGGTCACCCGGGGGTAGTTGATGCGGCTCTGGGAAATCACCACGTCGGCGCTGCAGGCCCCGCCGCGGGCCTCGGGCCCGTAGCTCTGGGTCATCACGGCATTGGCCCCCTCGTAGAGGGTAATCGCCTTGCCCAGGATCATCCCCGCCAGCACGATCCCCTGACCGCCGAAGCCCGCCAGCCGTACCTGGATCCTGGACTGGGAAGTCGCACTCGTGCTGACAACGCCCGAGCCAGCCGCGCTCACTTTCGGCTTCCCTTCGCCCTGGCCACCACGTACTGGTTGTACATGTCCATGAAGGTCGGCTTCTCGACGTCCACGAACTTGCCCACCGCTACCTTGCCCTTGAAGGGCAGGGCGGTGTCGTCCGGGTCGAGCTCCGTGGCCAGGTACGAGTTATCCTTGTAGAACTTCATCAGGTCCAACGTGGAACCGAGCTTGTTCCGCCGGGCATACCCGGTCGGGCAGGGGGAAATGATCTCGATGAAGCTGAACCCCGGTTTGTTCATCCCTTCGATCATGGCGTCCCGCATCTCGTAGGTGTGCAGGACGGTCCACCGCGCCACGTAGGCCGCCCCGGCCGCCTTGGCCAGGTAGATCAGGTTGAAGGGGTGCTCGGCGCAGCCGTACGGCGTCGTGGTGGTCCGGGCCTCGAGGGGAGTGGTCGGCCCCCCCTGGCCGCCGGTCATGCCGTAGTTGAAGTTGTTGATGCAGACCACCGTGAGGTCGACGTTCCGCCGGGCTGCGTGGATGAGGTGATTGCCGCCGATGGCGGACAGGTCCCCGTCGCCGCTGAACACCACCACCTTGAGCTCCGGGTTGGCCAACTTGAGCCCCGTGGCAAAGGGTATCGGCCGCCCGTGGGTGGTGTGAAAGGTGTCGAGATTCAGGTAGCCGGCCGCCCGACCGGAGCAGCCGATCCCGGATACCACCACGGTCTTGTCCGGATCGAAGCCCCCCTTCTCCAGGGCCTTCACGAAGGCGGTGAAGGCGATCCCGATGCCGCATCCGGAGCACCAGATGTGCGGGATGCGTCCTTCCTTCAGGAACCGGTCCAGGGGATGGTCACCGTGACCCTTGGCCCAGCCATTCCTGGCTGCGCCGGGGTCCAGGGGCGGTGCCTGCTTCAGCCGCTCGATCATCCTAAGGCCTCCTGCACGAGGGGGTACAGCTCCTCCGGGCTGAAGATTCGCCCGCCCATGAACCCGGCCAGGGTCGTCTGCACCCGTCCTTCGGCGCAGCGCTCGACCTCGTAGGCGATCTGCCCGCAGTTGATCTCGGCCACCACGAAGGACTTCACCCGCCCCGAGCGGGCCAGCTGCCGGATCCGCTGTTCAGCGAATGGCCACAGGGTCACGAGGCGCAGCAGGCCGACCTTGTCACCCCGCCGCCGGGCCTCGTCCACCACCTCGCGGGCGGTCCGGGCCGAGCAGCCGTAGGAGACCACGACCACTTCCGCATCCTCGAGGTACAGCTCCTCGGTGCGGACGATGTCCTCCGCCTGGGCCCGTATCTTGCGCACCAGTCGCTGCACCAGCCGCTCCTGAGCCTCCGGGGTGATCACCGGGTAGCCGTGCTCGTCGTGGGTCAGACCGGTGGCGTGGACGTGATACCCCTCGCCGGCGAAGACCAGCGGCGGAATGCCCCGCCCGTCCGGCAGGTAGGGGACAAAGCCTTTGCGCGGGGGCTTGCGCCCCCGCCGCGGCGGCCTGGGTATCTCCCCCGCGGGCGGAATCACCACCCTCTCGGTCATGTGTCCCACGACCTCGTCGCTCAGGATCATGACCGGCGTCCGGTACCGGTCCGCCAGGTCGAAGGCCTCGATGGTCAGCTCGAAGGCCTCCTGGGGCGACTCCGGGGAAAGGGCGATGACCTCGTAGTCTCCATGGGAGCCCCAGCGTGCCTGCATCACGTCCTGCTGCCCCACCAGGGTCGGCAGGCCGGTCGAAGGGCCGCCCCGCATGATGTTTACGATCACGCACGGCGCCTCCAGCATGGCTGCCAGCCCGATGTTCTCCATCATGAGGGAAAACCCCGGCCCGGAAGTGGAGGTCATGGCCCGGGCGCCCGCACAGGATGCCCCCACCACGGCGGCCATGGACGCCAGCTCATCCTCCATCTGCACGTACACGCCGCCGACTTGAGGCAGGCGCTCGGCCATGCGCTCGGCCACTTCGGTGGCCGGGGTGATGGGGTAGCCGGCGAAGAAGCTGCAGCCCGCAGCCAGCCCGCCCTCGGCACAGGCTTCGTCGCCGGTCATGAAGTGGGTGCCAGTGAGTACGGAAGCGGAAGCACCACGCGCCGCCGCGGACGGCGTGCTTCGCCGGGCACCTGGGGGCGTCATGAGGCAACCTCCACGTGGCCGTCGTCGACCCGGCGACCGCGAAGTCGTTCCCGGCGCGAGACTGCGTCCTCGTGGATCACGTCGTCGCGCCGGAGCGCCCGGCGCTCGGCCACGGTGCAGAAGATGGCGAACTCGGGGCATACGGTCTCGCAGAAACTGCAGTCGATGCACACACCCCCGTCCTTGACCCGGGGCGGGTAGTAGCCCTTCTCGTTGAACTCGCTGGATTCCTCCAGAACGTCGTTCGGGCAGAACTCGATGCAGTACTTGCAGCCCTTGCAGCGGTAGTCGATGATGTTGACCTTGCCTATGACCACTTCGTGCTTTTCTGCATCGAGGGGCAGGCGCCAGAAGCTCATATCCCTTGTTCCTCGCTTGTTGGAAGGCGCTCATTATAACAGCAGTCCGTGAGTGGATCAATATGAGTTCGGTACTAATATTTATTCACAGGAGGGATGCCCTGGCGGGCGCACCAAAAAAAAGACCCGCAGGGTTGTCCCTCGGGTCTCTGTCTGCGGCCGCCGTCCCGCGGCTGCGGGTGCTCTCGCGCTCAGCCGCTCTTGACCGTGATCTTGCGGGGCTTCTCCGCCTCTTTCCGGTGCAGCCTCACGGTCAGCACCCCATCAGCCAGGCTGGCCTCGATGGTCTGCGGGTCGATCGTATTGTCCAGGGTGTAGGCCTGGTAGAAGCTCCCCGGACGCCGCTCCCGGATCAGGTAGCTGCCCTCCTCGAGGACGTCCTCCCGGCGGCCGGTTAGCTGCAGGGTGTTGTCCTCGTAGTGAAGCTCCAGGTGATCCTGGTCGACCCCAGGCATCTCCAGCTTCATCACGATGCTTCCCTCCCCCTCCTCGCACACCAGGCACGCCGGCCTCAGCAACCGCTCCTGGTCCTGTTTTCGTTCCGTTTCCCTCGTTGCCATCAGACCTTCCTCCCTTGCCTTACCTTGATTTGAGCTCGATTCGCCGGGCCTTGGCCTCTTCGGTCTTGGGGATCAGTACGCTCAAGACCCCGTCTTTGTACGTCGCCTCCACCTTGCCGGCGTCCACGCCAGCAGGCAGCGCGATCGTCCGCTGGAACGCGCCTTCCCACGTCTCCTGTTTGTACACCTTGGCCTTCTCCGATGAGTGCTGCAGCCGCTTCTCGCCCTTGATGCTCAGCACTCCGGCGGCGATCGAGATGTCGAGACCCTGCTTGTCGACCCCGGGAAGATCGCACTTGATTACGAAGCTCTCGGGCCGCTCGATCACGTCGATGGACGGAGAGGAAGCCCGGTCGAACACTCCCTGCCTGTCGTAGGTGCGAGGCATGTCGAAGAGCTCGTTGATCTCCCGCCGGAGCCAGTCGAACGAGTCCGCCGTCCCCGGCCCCCGGTCATACCATCGAATCAGCGCCATAGCCCACCTCCTGAATCAAAGTTCACCTCTCTATCGGGAGGAATTCAAGAATCGTGCCAACCCGCACGCCACTGTAATCGTCTAAATTCTTTTGCTGCATGATATTATCACGCGGCGTTCGCGACACGCCGGGCTTTGGCCAATCCCGTCGCGGGTGTGTGTCAAATTGAACCATCTACCGTCCCGAAAACCGAGTCATTCCGGCCCAGCCGGCATGGGGCTTTTCGGCCGCCTGGTACAGCGGTAGAATGGCAGGCGTCATGACCCGGCCGTACCCTGCCGTCCTGCTCGCGGTGCTCCTCTGGGTGCTTGGACCCGCCGCCGCCCATGCCGGGCCCCCGAGCGCGGCGCTCGCGGACCACTCCCTTCCCGTGCGCTCCCTCCGGGAGCAGAGCCTCCGGGAGCAGGTCTTCCCCGACCGGTTGCTCCACGGTCTGGCCGGGGCATCCGCCGCCCTCCTGACCGCAGCGCTCGTCGCCCGCTGCGCCCCCGAGGGGGACCGCGGCGTTTCGCCCGGCGTCGTGGCTGCGGCCGGTCTCGGCGCCGCGGCTCTCGCGGGCCTCGCCAAGGAACTGCTCGATCTGGCGGGCGCCGGGGACCCCGATGCGATCGACTTCCTGTGCACGGTGCTGGGCGGCACGGCCGCGGCGGCGAGCACGTACGGGCTCCTACGCAACCAGGCGGCCGGCGATCCCGCCGGCCTGTCGGCGCCTCTGGCCTGCTTCGGAGTCATCCTCGCGCTTCCCGTGGCCGACGCCTGGTTCCGGTCGGTTCTCCCGGCGCGGGGCAAACGGGGACGCTGAGAGCACCACTTCGCTTCGTTCGCTGGAGAGGAGACTTGGGAACTACGTCGCTCGGGAAGGCGGGGGGGCGGCGATTCCGATCGGAGCACCGGCTCGCCGCCCCCTCCCGCGGCTGGCGTCTTCGGCTATTTTTCTTTCTTGACGATCTCGATCGTGAAGTTGCTGGCCAGCGCCGCGACGGCGCCGATCGCCGCCCACACCGGCACGAGCAGGGCGCCCACCACCCCGATCGTCAGGGGGACCTCGAAGTAGGTCTTGCCCTGCTCATCCTTGATGATGATGCGGCGGACGTTTCCCTCGTGAACCAGCTCACGAACCCGGCGCACGAGGTCTTCTCCCTTGACCTTGAACTCCTCTTTCATTCCTTCTTTCGTTCCTTCTTTCGTTCCTTCTGCGGCCACGGTTGGCTACCTCCCTTCCGGAATTGTCCCGTCCCCTCCAATGTACCTCTGTACAACACCGGGAATCAATGACTTTGTTCCCTGCGGATGCTATGATGCAGAGCAGCAGGATGAACCGGGATCCTCTTCAGCCACGATTCACAGGCTCCATGGTCGGCAGCGCCCTGGGCGATGCGATCGGCGAGCTGGCTTTCGCGACCCCCGACCGCCGGCTTCTCGAGCGCCGGGTGCAGGAAGCCCTCATCCTGCGGTACACCGACGACACGGCCATGAGCATCGGCCTGGCGGAGTCGATCATCCAGAACGCAGGCCTGGACAGCCGGCATCTCGGGGATACCTTCCGGCGCAACTACAATCGCGAACCCTGGCGGGGGTACGCCTCCGGTCCGCCCACGGTGTTCTCCCTGGTGGCGGCACGGGATCTGTCCTACGAGCAGGCGGCCGCGTCCCTGTTTGGCGGCTCAGGCTCCTTCGGCAACGGAGCGGCCATGCGCAACGGTCCCGTCGGCCTGTTCTACCACGACAGTCCCGAGCTCTACGAGCGCTCCCGCCAGGCCAGCGCCGTGACCCACAGCCATCCCGTGGGGGTCGACGGTGCTGCAATTCTCGCGAAGGCCGTGGCCCTCGCCCTGGAAGAAGGCGCCGCCCGCCGGCAGATCTCGGCGGTGCGCTTCGTCGAGGAGCTGCTGCGCTTCAGCCGCACCGGGGAGATGCAGGCCCGTCTGGAAACCCTCCGTCGACTGGTCGGCGCGGGAGCTGACCCCGGGGAGGCCGCGAGCAGCCTCGGCAGGGGAGTGGCGGTCCAGGACTCCCTGCCTTTCGCCCTGTACGCATTCTTGAGCCACCCGGAGAGCTTCGAGGAGTGCCTGTTCTGCGCGATCCTGAACGGCGGGGACCGCGACACCCTCGGGGCCATGGCCTGCGCGGTGGCCGGGGCCCGGCTGGGCCTGGCGAGCATCCCTGAGCGCTGGCGGCTCAAGCTGGAGAACCACCGTCGTATCGAGGGTCTGGCCGCCGGTCTGTGGGATGCCCGGGAGCGGTCCGTCCGCAAGGGCGGGGGCACGGGCTCGGGATAGCAGGCGAAGAGGGCAGCGGGGCCTAAGCCGTGGCGGCTTTGTGCAGCTTGACCAGGCGCTGGGCCAGCAGCCGGGCCAGAAAGATCCCATAGTGGGGCCGCTGCTTGATGGCGTTGATGAAGGACTCCTTGGAGATCTTGACCAGCACGCCCCGGCCCATGGCCCGAACCGTGGCGGAGCGCTGGTTGTCCAGCAGAAATGACATCTCCCCCAGGAAGATGTCCTGGGGCGTAAGCACGGAAACCCGCTTGTCGTTGGCGATGATCTCGAACTCCCCCGCGACGATGTAGTACATGTAGCTGGACTTCTCGCCCTGGGTGAACACCGTCTCCCCCTGCTCGACCACCACCTCTTCCTGGTCGGTGAAGACCTTGGGGACCTTCTTGGCCTGATCGCTCAGGTGGCCCACTTCGAAGAAAACCTCGTTGCCCTTGTCGTTGAACTTGAGGTTCTCGAGGTAGTGGCTGGCCATCATGATGCCCCGGCCGTGGAGCTCCTCCAGGCCGTCCTCCCCTGTGCGCTGCTGCAGCGCCTTCCAGTCGAAGCCGGCACCTTCGTCGCGGATGCGGAAGGTCGACTTCTTGGGCGAGATGCGATAGCTCAGGTACACCTTCTTCCTGCAGATTTCCGGGTCTGAGTTCTTCTGCCGGATCAGTGCCAGGACATCACCCCCGCCCTCGAGGTGGGCGGACTTCTCCTCGTAGGTGATCCGGCAGTTTCCGTGCTCGATGGCGTTGATCAGCAACTCCATGATGGCCACGTAGAAGCGCACCTTGCGCTCGTGGTCGATCAGGTTGGCGTTGTAGAGGAAGTTCGCCAGCAGGTTGGAGTAGGTCACCAGGTCGAAGGGGTCGTTCTCCAAAACGAACGAGCCTGAGAAGTTGGACTGCAGGAGAAAGTGCAGGTCCCGCTGGAAGAGGATTCCCCTGTTCTGGCTGAGAATGCGCAGGAGCCGTGGGAAGTAGTCCCGCAGGCGGGCCCGGTGAATCACGGACACTATGTTGATGCCCGCGAACATCTTGAGCGCGTCCTGCTCACCCAGCTGGTCGTGGAGCAACACGAACCCCCCGGAATACAGCCAGGGGTCGCTCTTGATCTCCTTGAGGATGCCGGCGAGCTTGATCGTCTTGTCTTCGCAGTTGACGACGATGATCTCGGGAAGCTCGTAGTTCAGATGCTGGAAGATCTTTTTTTTTGCCCGCAGGTACTCCAGGACGAACTCGTCCCCGAAGTCATCCGTGATCTGCCCAATCGCGTCGTTGATCCCCCGGTCCGTGTTCAGGATCGCTATCGTTCCCATAAGGCCACCGTTTCCCCTACGATTATTGCCGAAGCGGGAGCCTCGCGTCCACTCCTAGTTATCGGTATGCCGGGCTTTTTGTGCCACCGCACTACTCAAAGAAGGGTGCCGTCAGCTCCACGGCTCCGGCGCGGCTCTCGGCTGGCTGCTCCCCCTGCGCCAGGTAACCGAAACGGGCGGCCAGCTCCGGGGCCCGGCGCTCGACAACCCGGAAGTGCTCTCGCACCGCCCGATGGTCGTCCCGGCGGTGATACAGCTGGGCCAGGAGCAGGTTCACGGCCGCAGATTCCCGGTCCAGGCGAAGGGCCTGCTGCAGGACCTGCTCCGCCGCCTCCAGGCGTCCGCTGCTGATCTGCAGGTTCGCCAGATTCAGGGTTGCCGGCTGGTACCCGGGCTGACGGCTCAGGGCGCTTCGGAAGGCGAGCTCGGCCTCGTCGTCCCGGCCGAACACCCCGTGTAGGATCCCGATGCGGTTGGCCAGGCGCACCGCGGCGTTGCCCCGCTGGCCGAGCAGCTCCTGTTCGAGGGCCCGTAGCCGCTCCTGGTACACGACCCGTTCCAGCTCCCGGAGGGTGCCGCCGCTGAGAGCCGCGATCTCCCTGCCCGAGGGCTCCACCACCGGCAGCCTGCTCGCCGGCAGCGGGATCGGCGGGTACCGCTCCCGGAGTTCCCGTACCGGCAGGAGCTCGATCTCCCCGCGGGCTTCATGGCGGCGGTAGAGCCTGGAACCCTCCCGCCAGGCCGTCAGGAAGCCCTCGGAGAGCACCGTGGTCTCCACGGGCAGCCACACCGTCCCATCCCGAAGGGCGACCGTCCGATCGGCACCCTCCAGAATCCAGGCCGTGGAGGGGTTCTCCCCGGTGTCGAAAGCCAGGAACACGTGCCCGGGGGATGTCACGATCGCCGTTCGGATGCCCGCCGCCTCCAGTAGAGAGGCCAGGAGCGCCGTGGTGTCGTCGCAGTCCCCGGAGCGGACCTGCAGGGTGACCCGGGGAAAGCGCACGGTGTCCACGACCTCCTGCCGGCCCAGCACCTGGGAGATCGGGGAGTCCGGGTCCTCGACATAGCGGATACCGAAGGCACCCAGTGCGTCGCAGATCCGCATGGCCCGCAGCAGGCGGTCGGAGAGTCGATACGCCGGCTTCTCGTCCCCGCCGCTGACCCGCAGTGCGAAGGAGCTCACCACTCCCTCGTTCGGGGTGATGAATGAGCTCAGCTTGCCGGAGTCGTCCCAGCGCAGGGCCGTCCTCCGGTAGATCGTGAAACCCACCGAGCGGCGCATCCGGTGCTCCGCCGAGCCGACCCGGTACGAGATCTCCACCCGGCCCTGCACCGGCAGATTCTCCTCCAGCTCCAGGGCCCGGGCGTTGAGCGGGACCTTGAGCTCCAGAGTGGTGAGAGCCCCGGGTTCCAGAGAGCTCACCACTGCGGATTCCGAGGGAAAATCCATGAAGCGTTCCACCAGGATCGTCGCCTGGAGGTTTCGTACCGGCCTGCCCAGGGTGTTGCGCACTTCCAGGCGCAGGACCGGGCGGCGGTGGTACTCCTGCATGAGCGCCGGGAAGAGATTCTCGGCTTCCACGCGCTCCAGCGCCAGGGCCTGGTCCCCGCCCGCCGAGCCGCCGCTTCCCGGTGTCGCTTCGAAGCGCTCGCGCAGCTCGGCCATTTGCCGGCTCGCCTCGCCGTCCTGGGGATAGCGGGCCACCAGGAGCTCGTACAGCTGCATCGCCTCCTGGTAGTAGCGTCGGGCGGTCTCCCTGCCGATCTCCTCGAGGGCTCGCACGGCCCGGTCCCGTGCCAGGGCAGCTGCCGCCCGATCCAGCTTCTGCCGGACCGCGGCCAGCCCGGCCTCCGCCCGGCGGTTTCCCGGCTCTATCTCCAGGGCGCGCTCCCACTGCACTCGGGCCATCTCGAAGGCTCCAGCCCTTTCGTACAGCAGAGCTTTTTCCACGGTGGGCCCTGCATCCCGGGCCGCTCCCTGCTGCCGGGCGTTCAGGCGCTGCAGCTCGAGCTCGGCCTGCGGCTCGATCCCCAGGTCCCGGCAATAGGCGGTGTCCAGGAGCTTCAGGATCCGCCGCCCGGTCAGGTCCGTCAGGTACAGGACGCCGGCCCCCGGATCCAGAGCCAGCGCGGCCTGCTGAGGCAGAGGCTCCGGGGAGCTCCCCGGGACCAGGGAGGGCAGCTCCCGCAGGTGCCACAAGGGCAGCCCGGATCGGGCGAAGCACCATAGTCCCTGGCGGCCGTACATCAGGAAGCGACCGTCGGGGTACACCGCCATGGCCCCGGCCTCGATGGGCTGCCCGTAGTCCATGAGGGGCAGAATGCTGTCCAGCAGCTCCCCGGTGGGGGCGTGGATCCTGATCCGCCGCTCGACCGGGTAGTAGATCCAGAGGGTGCCTTCGGGTCCCACTGCCATGGCCGTCGGCCAGGCATCGGGATTGGCGCCGAGAGAAACCTCCCGGACGCGCTGCTCCTGCACCCGCCACAGGCGGCGGTTCATGGTGTCGAGCAGGGCGACGCTTCCGTCCGGAAGCGCGGACAGGGCTCCATAGGGGGTGCCCCGCAGCCGGACCTTCTGCGCCTCTCTGGCTCCGGGGGTGAACCGGTACAGCTCCGA
>Ga0068714_10007189_pt1 | contig 10934 bp, 7 predicted proteins | sample MTBNYHSulfiMetaG_FD_62988 | JGI IMG/M metagenome (GOLD analysis project Ga0068714, IMG submission 62988) | Enrichment culture microbial communities from rom New York Harbor, USA that are MTBE-degrading - MTBE-NYH (New York Harbor Sulfidogenic)... | ecosystem: Environmental > Aquatic > Marine >... | reverse complement strand
GTCTCGGGACTGCGGTAAAGGGAGTTGTCCAGCAGGTGGCGCGCCGGGTAGGGCAGCTCGTCCAAATCCTCCAGCAGGGGACGATGGGGAGTGCGATGAAGGCTGCCATCGCGCCGGTAAGTCAACCCCCGGATCTCTTCCAGCGGCAGCCCCCGGCCGATTTCCTGGATCGGCAGCTCCGACTCTCCCCGGATGACGACGTCCAGCTCGGGAATGCGTTCGAGGCACTTCCGATCCTCGGTCAAGAAGATCTCGCCCCGCGCAACCGTCAACACGCCCGGGCAGAGTCCCTTGGCCAGGCGTGCGGCTTGGGCGTCCAAATCGAAGGTCGCCTGAGTCACCCCCAGGACCAGCAGGTCAGGTTGAAACTCCTCCAGGGTCGCCTCGATCGGCGCCCAGCCGAGGCGCGCCGCCGGGGCGTCCACAATGCGGCACTCGACCCCTACCTGCTCGAGCGCGGACGCCATCGAGGCCAGGTAAATCGGCGGGAAAATGATCTGCACGGTCTGATCGCGAACCTTCGACTGGCAGCGATCGTCACGGCGATACAGCCCCGACGGCGGCTGGAGCAGTAGACAGCGCTTGCTCCTCGCTGGCATCGCTTCTTTCCTTCTCCTCCTGTTCCTGGCGGATCAGCTGAACCAAGGCCGTTACGGTTTGGAAGACCCGGGCTTCATGGGGAAACCGGCTCCTGAGCTGTTCCAGGACCTCGATCGCTTGATCATAGCGCTCCATGTAATCGTACGCTTCGGCGATCAGGAATACCGAGCGGATTTCCCGCTCCTCGGCGGGAAGAAGCGACCCAGGCGCAGCGCCCGCAAACGCTTCGATTTGCAGCGGGCTGCTGGACCCCTCGAGAGTATCTGTGGCGGCCTGCGGCTCGGCGGCCAGTCGCCGGTAGGCCTCCACCGCCTGCTCGAGATGTTGCTCCGAGGCCCCGGGGTCGGCTTGCTGCAAGACTTTGGCAATCTCCACCTCGGCCCGGATCGCCTCGAGCGATTCAGGATAGGCCTGCTGCAAGGCTGTGAAGCTTTCCTGTGCCTGCTCGATCAGCCCTTGCTCGGCCAGGCTTCGCCCTTTGTAAATATAGAGGGAGGGTTTCAGCTGGGAATCAATCGAGGCGGATTGAATCATCTCCTCGTAAGCCGCCACGGCCATCGGCCAGCTGGCGCTGTAAACATAAGTCGCCGCCAGACGCATCGAGGCGTCCTGATAAAGCCGGGGGATGTGCTTCACGCGTTGCTGAACCTGCTTGCAAATCTCCACGGATCGCTTCCACCGCTGTTGCGCTTGATAGACCTCGCTCTTGAGAAACATCGCCTCGACTTCCCACCGCGTTCTCGGGAAGCGGGCGATCACCTGGTCGCAGCTCGCGAGCGCCTCCTCGTAGTCTCTCAAGGCGTGATGACACCGGGACTTTTCCATCAGCGCCGCGGGCACATACTCGTGCTCGGGATACTTGGCGACAAACTTCTCGAATTGCATAATGGCGTAGATATAATTGCGCGGGGTCGTCTGTAGAGCTTGCATCCCCTCCAGGAACAACTGCTCGGGAATCTCCACGCTGCAACCGGCCAAGCCGAGCAGGATTAGCAGGCAAAACCCCGTGCGGATCGCGCGTAAGATCATAATGTTCGCATTCCTCCTTTCATCGTGAAGCGGTCCCGGACCGGATTCAGCCTTGGACCGTCTTGAACAACGACGTCGCCTCTTTGGCATGATTGAGCACTTCCTTCAAGGAGCGAGAGTTCCTCAGCGTTCGCCAGATGTAGCGAGGGCGCAGATGAAAGCGCGCAATGGCCCGGTTGCGCATCCGCCAGACCTCCTCCGGCGAAATCGTTCCCACGTCCATCACCGGCCGGGCCAGGGAATTATCCAAGGCGGTGTCCAGTGACTCCTCGATCCAACCCCGCGCGATGGCCTCCTCCCGGAACGCCGTGCCCACCTTGGGGGTGGCCACATTAAACGAGGCGAAATCGCTGTCCAGCTCGATGGCGTAGCGGATGGTCGCCTCGGCTGTCTGCCGGGTTTCCCCGGGAAAGCCGAGCACGTAGTGGGCCAGGGTACGAATGCCCATGCGCCGGCAGATCTGGAAGATCTCCTTGACCTGCTCGCCCGATATCTGCTTGTGGATGTACTCAAGGATCTCCTTGGTCGGGCTTTCCACGCCGAACTGGATCGTATGACAACCGGCGCGGGCCATCAAGTCGAGCATCCCTTCGTTCATCACGTCCACGCGGGACAGACAAACCCACCCAAAATCCAGGTTCTCCTCGATCATCGCCTCGCACAACTGCCGGTGATGCCGTTTGTGCCCTCCGAAGGTCACATCCTTGATCCACAGCTCCCGGATCCCCAGCGAGCGAAGATAGTGCAGCTCGCGCATGACGTTGCCGATGTCGCGCCGCTTGTAGGGCAGGTCGGCGCTGACGCAGAAATTACAGTTGAAAGGGCAGCCGAAGTCGGTGATGACCGAACCGAAGGGAAAGGAGCGGCCGTGGGGAATCCGGTACTTCTTCCAAGGGAAGATTTCATAATGGGGCAAGGGCAGCTGGAATTCCGGGTTCTCGATCTGCCGCCCCCCGTCAATGAGGCGGTCGCCCTGGCGGTAGATCAGGTTCGGCAGCGGCGCGCCGGGCGCTTCGCCCCGAAGCCAGGGAAGCAACGAACGGGAGGTAAAGTCGAGCAGGACCGCATCAATGAAGGGATATTTCTCCATCAGCTGCGGGCTGTGGTAGAGGAAGGTGTCTCCGGTGGCAATCAAGGTCTTCTCGGTCAGCCCCGGCACCGACTGGATAAACTCGAAGTCCTCCACCAGGGACACCGCGCCGGAAAGCACCAGGACCACGTCAAAGTTCAGCTGGAGCAGTTGCCGGCGCGCCTCCGCTTTGCTCCGGCGCGGCACCATCGCATCGAGCGCCTGCACCTCATGTTCCAGGCCGAGGATGCCGCTTTGCACCAGCAGGTCAAAAGGGTGCCAGTAGTAATGCGCCTTGCTGGCGTGGCTGCAATAATAGTCGCGCAGATAGGGCTGGTCGCCCGGCGGATTAAGCAACAGAATCTTCTTCTTCAGCCCGTCCCGGCCCATTGCTTTTACTTTGTTCCTTCATGTGGAGTACGAAAGCGAAGCATTCGCAAACCTTGTTCTCTCGGCAGAAGCTACGCTTCTGCACTCCAAGCACTTTCCTATGCCCCCGTCAGCAAATCCACCAGCTGCCGGGTTCCATATCGGACATAGTTGGCGAAGACCTTCGGCGAGCGGCTCCTCCACAGCGTCCGGGCTATGTACGACGGCCGGAGATAGAATCGCCGGAGCAGCTTGCGCCGCAGGTGCGACAACTGCTCGACGGTGAAGTCGTGCGTCGGCATCGCCGGGCGCGAGTAAGAATCCACGGGGAAAGCGCCCTCTTCGAGCAAGCCCTCTTTCACCGCGATGTCATACAGCTCGGTGCCCTGGAAGGGATAAACGTAAAAGACCTCGAGGTAGTCGGGGTCCAGCTCGACCGCCAGATCGGATGTCCGGTGGAAACTCTCCTCCGTCTCCCACGGCAAACCCACCAGGAGATACACGCTGCTCTTGACGCCTGCCTCGCGGCAAAGCCGGATAGCTTGGCGGGCTTGTTCGACACTGGCCCCTTTCTTCATCCGCCGCAGCAGCTCGTCGCTGCCGCTCTCCACCCCGAAGGCGATCAACCAGCACCCGGCCCGCTGCATCGCCTCGAGCCGCTCCCGGTCAAGCGTGTCCACCCGGCTGTTGCAGGACCAGCGAATGTCAAGCCCTTCGCGCACAATCCCTTCGCACAGCTCCAGCACCCAGTCCTTGTTCAGGGTGAAGGTGTCCGAGCGGAAAAGGAAGTCGCGAATCCCATGCTGCTCGATGCATTGGCGCAGCTCGCCCAGGACATTCCCGACGCTGCGCTGTCTCAGCCGGCTGCCGGCGACCTGCCGGGACAGGCAGAAAACACAAGCGTAAGGACAGCCCCGGCTGGTGATGATGGTCGTTTGCGGCTCGCCCGTGTCCGGACGGATGTAGAGTTCGTTCTTTAACAGATGCCGCGCCGGATAAGGCAGCCGGTCCAGGTCCTCCAGCAAAGGCCGATCGGGGTTGCGCTGAATGACGCCGTTGCCCCGATAGGTAATCCCCGGAACCGGATCGAACGAGTTCGCCCGGGCTATCTCGCCCGCCGTTGTTTCGTATTCGCCGCGAATGACCGCGTCGAGATGGGGGTAGCGGGCCAGCGTGTCCCGGTCGCTATAGAAGAAGTGCGCGCCTTTGGCCACCGTCAGGCATTGCGGGCGCAACTCCTTGGCTATCCGGCAAGCTTTCAAGTCATCTTTCAGCGAAGGGGTCGTGATGCTCAATAACAGCAGGTCGGGCTGAAATTGCCTAAAGTCTTGCTCAAAATCGCTCCAAGCCCGGTCTTCAGCCGGATAGTCACGGATGCGGCATTCAAGCCCTTGCTCCTCGAGCGAGGCGGCGATGTAAAGCAGATCAATGGGCGGGCGCAGCGCAATCGTGGCGAAGTCCTCGATGGGCGTTTGGCACCGGTCTTCGCGGATGTACTTGCCGGTCGGAGGGACAATCAGTAAGGCCCGCTTTCGGTTCATGCCTTCTTGACTCGCTCCCATAGTCACGCTTCGACCTCTGACGGCTCGATCGCTCACTATCCTTCGCGACCACAGCGATTCTCACCCGCGTTCATTCTGAGCCAAGTCGAAGGCCCTGTCCTGAACCCGGTCGAAGGGCTCGGAATGACAGGCGGGGAACATGCAGGTTAACCTAGTCCACTATCCGATACTCGTCGAACCGGGAACGCAGGCGGTAGAACCGGCTGGTTTCCTTTCCCTCCCGGTGCTCCCGAAGGGTGTATTCCGCCGCCAGCAGGCCCATATCGATCGAATGGTCGAGGTTATTATAGCAGAAAGCGCCCCCTCTGCCAGTGCTGATAAGGTTATGGATTTCAGAGAGATAGGAGATAACTTCGGACAGCGCCGCTTCATAGCCTTGCCGGTAGATCGGATAGGCGTGTTTCAGCCGGATGGTCGTCGAGTGGTGCCGGCGCTCTGGCTGACCCAGTCCCACCCGGGCGAGATCCTGGTGGACCCGCTGCTGGATCGCTTCGTCGGATAGGGACCACAGAGCGTCTCCCTCACGGCAAGGCACCTCCACGCAAAGACAGCTTTGGCCCGCAGGCACATTGTCCCGGTCGAAGTTGTTCACCTCGTAGATCCGGCTGAAAATCTGTTCCGCCGCGGGAAAATAAAGCCAGCAATCCTCCCGCACTTGGGGATGGTCAAAAAGCACGTAGGTCAAGATCGTGCAGCCGAAAGGCAGTTCTTCCAGAGCTTGGCTGACTTCCGCCGGAGCGGGAGGGTCGAGCGCGTCGAAAAGCAACGGCAGGGGTAAGGTGGAGATCACATGCTCCGGCTCCATCTCGAACGGTCCCTCGGGACTGCGGCCTTTGATCGAGCAGACCTTTCCTTGTCTCACCACCACCGCGCGAACTTCGTGCCGGCGAAGCAGCCGGCCGCCCGTCGCCAGAATTTCTTCGCCGAGGCGCTCCGCGATGCGCCCGATGCCGCCGCGTGGATAAAGAAACTCGCTGACGGTGTTCTTCCCCGTCGGCCTCAGAGCCTCTCGGAACGAATGCCACAGGCTGGGTGTCGCCAGGCGGGTGCGGGCCATTCGCGAGGAAAGGTGTCCCGGGTCCTCCTGCCACACCTTGCGGGCGTAGTCCCGAAAGAGGAGCTCATACAGGTAGCGGCCGAAGCGCGAGGAGAGAAACTGGGCGTAAGACTGCTCCTGCTCGGGCGCGCCGGTCCATCGCGTCGCCAGGCTCCAGGCGTAGCTGAGGCCGATGCGCGCGGCGCACCCCATGCCCAGGTTGGAGAGAATCTCGGACAGCGCCACCGGGTACTTTACGAACCGGCCCCGCAGATACATGCTGCTGCGGCGCTTTACCCGCAGTACGTCCTCACCCAGCAGCGCCAGGAGGTAGCGCTCGATGGCCGGGAACAGCGTGTAGATGCGGTGCGGGCCGAAATCCAGCCGGCAACCCTCCCAATCCCAGCTGGCCGCCAGGCCGCCCAGCTCCGCTTGGCGCTCCAGCAGAACCACCGGCCGCGGGGACTGCTGTGCCAAAAGACGGGCGGCCGCTAATCCGGCCACCCCGCCACCTAGAACAATATCCGGTTTCATCTCCCTGCACTCAAGCTCCAGCGCCCCCCGGCAACTACCCACTATCGGTTTGCGCTATCCGCTATCTGCTATCCGCTATCCACTACGAATAAAACCGATGCTTGAGGAGAATCCGCATCGCGACAAAGAAGTCGCGGTAGCCGATTTTCTTGCCCTCCTCGAACGTCCGGGCGACGAAACGGACCGGGACTTCCACGATTCGATGTCCCCGGCGAAGCACTTTCGCGGTGACTTCGGGGCAAAACTCAAAACGCTCGCACGTCAGCTCGATGTCCTCCAGGACCTCCCGGCGGAACGCCTTGTAGGCGGTCGCTTCATCCGTCAGGGGGTGGCCGTAAAGCCAGGTGACTGTCTTGGCCAGGAGCCAGTTGGCCACCCGGTTGGGCAAGCGCATCTTTTCGACCCGGCCCAGAAAGCGGGAGCCATAGGCCACCGTGGCGCGGCCCTGCACGATGGGTTCGACCACGCGGGGGATGTCATCCGGGTCATACTCCATATCGGCGTCCTGAATGATGATGATCTCGCCCCGGACCGATTTCAGCCCGGTTCGGATCGCCGCCCCCTTGCCCCGGTTGCGCTCATGATGGAGGACAACCGTGTTCGGTTTCGAAGCCTCGGCGGCGAGAATGCCCCGGCTGCCGTCCTGAGAGAAATCGTCCACGAGAATCAATTCTTTCGGCTCGTAGTCCACGGCGCGCACCCGGCGCAAAACGGTCGGCAGCAGCTCCTCCTCGTTATAGATGGGAATCACAATGGACAGCAGGGGACGTTCGCCGGCTTCAGACGGGGATGGGGCTGTGGTCAAGAGTTTCCTTCCTCGCAGGGTCGGAGATCCCGTGAGGCGCTGCAATGAACCGGGCCTGGAAAATGCCCCCGAGTCCTCACGGTCGTACGTCCCGAAGACTCGGGAACGCGCACGGCGCGCCGCCATTCAAGGCCAGATAACGGCGGAAGGATGGTAGGAGATTCGGCCCCGGTTGTCAACGTAACGACCGCCTGAAAACCTGTCTTGCCGCGCAGCCCGCCGCCGGTTTGCCTCCGCCGCCCGTCGGCTGAAGAGATCGGTTGCATCGCCGGTCGGCCTATGGTATTCTTCCCCCAGTTGAACGGGCGCGGTCGCCTTGGACGAATCAGGATGAAGAGCGGGGGCCTGCCCTGAATAGACCAGTGCTGTCTATCCAAGTCAGGCCAAGCAAATCCCTCCCGCCGAGGCTCCCTCCGATCACCCGGAAGTGATGACAGAGAAACAGTCTTCGAAATCCGCCAAAACGAAATTGAACCTCGGAGAATTCTTCAAAGGGCTGTTCCAACGGAAGAAGCCCGTTCCCGCGGCCGAGTCGGCCGAGCCGGAAGGTCAAGAAGAGCAAGGCGTTCCGGAAGGGGGCGGCCCGGCCCGGCCTCGACCGGCAACCACGGCGGCTATTACCGTCTCTCCCGAGGAACGGGTCTTTCAGTCGATCGCGGTGATCGGCCCTTCCTCCGGCGCGCTTCATAATATGGAGCAAATCCTGCTCCGGCGAGGCTACGACGTCGACTATATCCCCCTGACCACCCGCAAGCGAGGCGCGTTTGAAAAACATTACCTTGATCACCCCGTTCCGCCCGGGTGCGAGTGCATTGTGCTCTTCGAGCCTGAATCTGCGGATCAGGCCAAGAGTGCCCTCTCGGATCTGCGAAAGCAGGGCAACCTCCCGATCGTTCTCGTCAGCCGGCAGGTGTCGAATCCCAGCTGGGGAACCGATATTCTGAAGCAGTTCGACCTGACGGACCGCTTTCTGGTGCGTTTTTCCTTTCAAGGGTTGCAGGCGCTCTTCCGCCGGATTGCCTCCCGGCCGACCCGGGAAGGCGCCCCCGACACTCAGGTGCCGCCTGTGCGGCCCGCGAAGCCGCGACCCGCGCCGCCACCGCAAGCGCCGCCTGAGGCAAAACCCGCGCCGGTCCAGCCGCCTCGTGCCGAAGAACGACCGGAAAGCCCCCCACAGCCGGTGTTGATCGAGACCGCGCCCGAGCCGGCCGAAGCGGAGATGGAGGAAAAGGTTGAGGTGCTCTGTGCCGACACGCCGCGTCCGATGGTGGAACTGGCCCCTTTGTCTAAGGACGTTCTCGCGCAGTACCGAGTCGAGGGGAAAGAAGGCGATGGGATCGACCCGGCGCGCATTCTCACCCGGCGCGAGTTTGAGCGCCTGTTCCACCCCGGCTTTCAGGAGCGATGGCGCATCACCCGCATTCAGGATCCCCGGGCCACGCCGCCCGTGCTGATCGAGGTCAAGAAGCTGAGCGGAAAGGAACAGCGAGAAAGCCCCGACGAGACAGAATCCTCCAAGCCCGCCGCCGCTCCACCCTCTCCCGGCTCGCCTCGGCCGGCGCAGAAAAGGAAACCCCTGGACCTGACCGACAAGATCAAAGAAGTGCGCAAGCGCTGGCAGGAAGGCCGACTGGTCAAACTCTGCAACGAGTTGGAAGCGGTCCGAAAGGCGTTTCCCGACTTGAAGGCGATGGATCGGCAGGCGTTCCTGTCGTCCTTTGTCCCTCTGCTCGAAGGGACGATTCTGTTCGCCAAAGGCCGCCTGGATCGAACGGTCGAAACCACGCTGGAGGAATTCTTCAAGGAAGACTTCACGCGCAACGGCCTCCAGGCTCCCTTGCGGAATCTGGCTCTGCTGGCCGCCGGGCGGGAGGAGACCTACCGGGGAACTTTCGAGCTGGCCGAGCAAAGTCTCAGCGCAATTTTGTCCAAGATGCTCCCCGCGACCGGCGACCGGGAAAGGTTTAACGCAGCGGCCCGGCAGCTCCAAGCGTATGCGGGCCAGCTGGATGATCTGGTCGAGGAAACCCTGCAACTGGAAGAGATCACTCCCGGGGTGATTTATGACTACTTCGACAAGCTGCAGAGAATCATCGTCCATCTGCACAAGACGCTTTCGGAGATTGACCCGGATTTCCTGATCTTTGGAAGGCTCGACCAAGTGATCCTGCGATCGCAAACCCGCTCCGATTGGGCGTTTGATTACGCCAAGACGCCTGAGGAATGGCAGGACCGACTTCGGAAGTTTCTCCGGTATCTGGCCGAGATCCGTATCGAGACCCTCCGCGTCCGCCACGAACTCGATCTTTTGATCGAGATGGTCGATCAAGGAATCGCCGACGCGGTGGCCCGCATCGCTACCCAGCCCGCAGAAGTCGAAACCCTCGTCGCCGAAACGCTCGAACGCCTCGACGCGGATCACCTGCAGGAACCCGGCAATAAGACCATCTGGCATATTCACCGCCACCGCGCCAACTACCTGATTGACCTGATCCACGAGGAGGATCCGGGGATTCGTGCATACGCAACCTTTGACGAAGAGAACATCGTTTACAGCTGGTTGGGGATTTATCAGGCAAGCTCGGCCCCAGTGAAGGAACAGCCGGATACGGAAGGCGAAGAAGAGCAAGCGCCCGAGCCTTCCGAGGACGAGGAAGAAAGCCCCTCGTCACGTTCCCCGGAAGAATCCGAGAAGCCCACCGAGTCGTGATAGCGCTGAATTACATCCTGTTTATCTTGTGAATCCTGTCAGATCTTCCAAGCCCCGACCCTAGCGAAATAGAGCGGAGCCGATGCGGACATAGGTAGCGCCTTCCTCGACGGCCACCGGGTAGTCGTTTGTCATGCCCATCGAGAGTTCCTTCAAGGGAGTCGGCGTGAGGCCTTGCTCGTTAATGGCATCCCGCGCCTGCCGCAGTCGCCGAAACACCGGGCGAACCGACTCCGGGTCGTCCACCAGCGGCGCCATGGTCATCAATCCCTGGAGTTGAACGCCGGGCAGGGCGGCGATGCGAGGCGCCAGCTCGAACAGGCCCGGCAGCGGCTCTTGCTCCTCCGGGCCGGCCGCCCGGCGCTCCAAGGGAACTCCATACTTGCTCGCTTCCTCCGAGACGTTGACCTCAATCAACACCGGGACGCTGATCTTCAGTCGCTGCGCGCGCTTGGATATCTCCTCAGCGACCCGCAGGCTGTCCACCGAATGAATAAACTTGAACAGCTCGAGCGCCAGCTTGACTTTGTTGGTCTGCAAATGGCCGATGAGGTGCCATTCCACTTCCAGCGTCGGGGCTTGGGCGATTTTCTTTCGAGCGTCCTGCACCCGGTTTTCGCCGATTCGCCGTTCTCCCAAGCGGTGCAGTTCCTCGATCTCGGCCAGGCCGACGGTTTTGGTCACACAAACGAGCTTCACTTCGGCGGGGTCCCGCCCGGCCTTTTCCGCCGACCGGACCAGGGTCGCTCGCACCTCGGCCAGATTGCGTTCGATTCGACTCATTACGCCCTCAAGCCCGGCCTGCCAGCCCGGAATCAGTACGCCTCATAACCCAGAATGTTGACGTTCTCAAATTCCATACGTTGCAGCAGCCAGCGGCGATTGCGCTTCACCAGGCGCAGCAGGACGAACTGCTTCGCGCCGGGATCCTCATCAATGATCTCGGCCACCCCCTGCTCCTCGTACAGCTTGACGCTCATCCGCAGCCGGACCGCGGCCTGCCATTCCTCCCCGGCCGTTTCAGTCGGCGCTTGGTCGAAGGAGATCTCCTCGATCTGCGCCTCGATCTTAATGAAGTGTTCAAACATCCTTCGAGCCGCGTCAAGCAGTGTTCGCTTATCGAAACCATTTGAGTCCGAGTAGTCCTGGGCGACCAGGTTCCCACAGCGAAGCAGCGATTGCTCCTCGACCGCCTCGGCCCCTTGGCGCACCATGCGCCG
>Ga0068714_10007187_pt1 | contig 10939 bp, 9 predicted proteins | sample MTBNYHSulfiMetaG_FD_62988 | JGI IMG/M metagenome (GOLD analysis project Ga0068714, IMG submission 62988) | Enrichment culture microbial communities from rom New York Harbor, USA that are MTBE-degrading - MTBE-NYH (New York Harbor Sulfidogenic)... | ecosystem: Environmental > Aquatic > Marine >... | reverse complement strand
GTCGGCCAGGAGGGGATGGTCCAGGGTCACCACCTCGTCCAGCCCGTAGGTCAGGACCTCCTCGGCCAGGGAGCTTAAGCCGCGGCCCGCCACCACCCCGGCCACCTTCCAACCCTCAGGCCGGTCCAGGTCCATGACCCGGGCCGCGATCTCCAACCCGGCCTCCACCGGCCGGCCCTGGCGCTGCTCGATGTAAACCCAGATCCTGCTCTCTATCTCCTGGCCCATGACCTTCCCTCTGGTTTGTCTTTGTGATCCCTACGGGGCCGTTTAATCGAACTCCATAAATAAACGAAAAAGGGCGGGGCTGGGTTGTCGAGAGCGCCGGCTTTCGGAGCCGGCCGCCCCGTCAATTACCCCAGGCCTGAGTTTCAAAATCAAAGCTGGCAACTACCTCCGGCCTGATATTTTCCGTAATAGGCGGCCATCTTCAGGCTCCTGGCCGAACCGGGAGACAATCCGTCCCGTCCTTCTCGTTATCACCTCTCCCCGGAAGGGAGCCTTAGTAAAAACCCAACCGGTGCAGCCGGTCGGCCAGCTCGGTTGCCTGGGCCTCGGCGTCCCCCTCCAGGAGCTCGGCCTTCTGTCCCGTCTCGGGCTTGAAGACCCCGGCCATCTGGGTCGGCGAGTCGGCCAGGCCGACGCAGGCCTCGCTGAGGCAGAGGTCCTCGGCCGAGAGGACGGTGATCTCCTTCTCCTCGGCCTCGAGGATGTTCATCATGGTCACGTAGCGGGGCTGGTTGAGGGCCCTGGTCACGGCCAGGACCAGGGGCGGCCCCACCTCCACCAGGACCGAACCGTGCTCCACCTGGGACCTGACCAGCCAGGGGCCCTCCTCCTGGGCCTGGATTTGGCTGACGTGCATCAGGTTGTTGATCCCCAGGAACTCGGCCACCTGGGCGCTGACCTGGGCCGTGCCGCCGTCGATGGTCTCCTGGCCGCAGAGAACGGCCTCCACCCCGCCCAGGGTCTTGAGGGCCTGGGCCAGGACGTGGGCCGTGCCCAGGGTGTCGGAGCCGGCGAAGACCCGGTCGGCCAGGAGAAGGGCCCGATCGGCCCCCATGGCCAGGGCCTCCTTGAGGATCGGGAGGGCCTCCGGGGGGGCCATGCTTACCAGGACCACCTCCCCCCCCAGCCTCTCCCGGAGCTGGAGGGCCGCCTCCAGGGCGTGCTTGTCCAGGGGATTGATGACCATGGGGATTCCGGTCCGGACCAGGGTTCCGGTGCCCGGATCGAGCCGGAGCTTGGACCAGTGCCGGGGGTCCGGAACCGGCTTGAGGCAGACCGCGAAACGCATCTTCGACTCGCCTTTTTCGGTGGCCCGGGACGAGAGGTCCGTCCCGGGCCGGGTTCTTTTATAGATTCCGCAATCAAAGGCGACAAATGCCTTTGATTGCTCACGACCGGCAAAAGCGTGGTTTTGCCGTCCTTACGAGCTCTTACGAGCTCGGCGCGCCTAGTAAAGCGCGCATACCAAGTTGCATTCCAAGAGCAACTTGGTATTAGCCGACCACCGACAAGGCGGCCCGGGCCTGGACGATCTTGGCGATCTCGGCCGTGCCTCCGGCGGGAATGGTCACCAGGGCGTCCCGGAGCAGCCGCTGGACGGCGTACTCCCTCATCACCCCGTAGCTGCCGTGGATCTCGATAGCCTTCCGGGCCGAACGGGCCGCGGCCTCGCAGGTGAACTGCTTGGCCAGGGCCGACTCGGCGTCGACCTTCTGCCCCTGGTCCAACATCCAGCCGACCCGGTAGGTGGCCAGCCGGGCCAGCTCCAGATCGGACCAGATCTCGGCCAGGTAGATCTGGATGGCCTGGAGCTTGCTGATGGGCTTGCCCCCGTAGAGGGTCCGCTCGCTGGCGAACTTGGCCGCCTCCTCCAGGACCCCGTTCAAGATGCCCAGGCCCACCGAGGCCATGCCCGGCCGGCCGCAGTTGATGATGTCCCCGATGGCGATGGCCATGCCCATGCCTTCCTGGCCCAGGAGGCACTCCTTGGGGACCTCGCAGTCCTGGAAGGCCAGCTCGCCGGTGTTGGCCCCCCGGAGTCCCACCTTGTTCTCCTTGCGGCCCAGCTTGGCCCCGGGGAAGTCCTTCTCCACGACAAAGGCCGACAGCCCCTTCCCACCCTCGCCGGTCCTGGCGATGACCACCCAGATGTCGGAGTAATGGGAGTTGGTGATGAAGCACTTGCGGCCGTTGAGGATGTACTTGTCCCCCTTGAGCACGGCCGTGGTCTGCATCCCGGCCACGTCGGAGCCGCCCGAGGGGTCGGTCACCGCCACCACGCCCATGGTCTCACCCTTGACCAGGGGGGGGAGGTACTTTTTCTTCTGCTCCTCGTTGGCCCAGGTGTTGAAGGCGTAGGTGCACATGTGGTGGACCTGGAGGGCCATGGGGATGGCCGGACAGACCCGGCCCAGCTGCTCCAGGACCAGGATCCGGGCCAGGTGGCCCATCCCCGTCCCGCCGTACTCCTTGGGGGTGATCACCCCCAGGATGCCCATCTGGCCCATTCCCGGCAGAAGCTCCTTGGGAAAATCGCCGGTCTCCTCCATGGCCTCCATCTTGGGGGTGATCTCCTTCTCGGCCCACTCCCGGATGGTCTTCTGCAGCAGAGCTTCCCGGTCGGATAGTTTGAACTCCATCTTAGCCTCCCCTTTGTGGTGTTTTTTAACCGCCCTGCCGGCCGGCCGCTTTCCGGTCCCGGCCCCGCAGGGAGAGTTCGTCCAGGTAATGGAGCAAAGGGTCCATGGACCTCCGGAGGTCCTCCGGCGACTTGCTCATCCCGTAAAGAACCGAGGCCCCGATCATCCCGGTGAAGAGCAGCTCGCTTAAGCCCAGGGTATCGGTCTGGGGCGAGAGCTCGCCCTCGGCCCGGGCCTGGTCCAGCCATCTCTTGATCATCGCCTTGAACCGGGAGAAGCCCTCGTCGATCTCCGCGGCGAAGTCGGGCCGCTGGTCGTCCAGCTCCACCGAGAGGGTGACGAAGAGGCAGCCGCCGGGGATGTTCTCCCGGTCCAGGAGGTAGCTGTCGCGGTAGTTGACCAGGACCAGCCTGACCTTGGCCAGGGGCCGGTCCACCTCCCCCACCCCCTCCAGGACCCGTTGCCGCCAGATCTTCCGGGCCTCGCTCAAGACGGCCCGGAGCAGCTCGTCCTTGCTCTTGAAGTGGTTGTAGAGCCCCCCCTTGGAGCTGCCGGTCCGGTGAAGGATCTCCTCGACGGGGGTGTTCAGGAACCCCTTCAGGGAGAAGAGCTTCAACGACTCGTGGATGATCTTTTCTTTGAGCCCCATGTTCTTCACTCAGACCGACCGGTCGGTCCCGATAGTTAGCACATTCATCCCCCCTGGTCAAGCCCCTCGGCGAGGGCCGGCCCGGCGCTTTAGGGTGCTATTTTAGGAGGTTATAATGACCTGGAGGCAGCCCGAGGCTCTTGCCTCCAGGTCCCGGCGGCCTCCCCGGCGGGGTCGCGGCTTTCTACAGCTGGTTTCTGGCCCAGGCCACAATCGCCTCGGCGTTCATGGCCCCGGAGGTCCGGGCCGCCTCCCGCCCGGCCTTGAACAGGATCATGGTCGGGATGGAGAGGATCCCAAGGTTTCCGGCCAGGGCCTGCTCCTCCTCGGTGTTGACCTTGGCCAGGACCAGCCGGGGGTGGAGCAGGGCTGCGGCCCGCTCAAAGGCCGGGGCCATCATCTTGCAGGGTCCGCACCAGGAGGCCCAGAAATCCACCAGCAGCGGAAGCTGGCTTTTCCGGAGGTGGTTCTCCAGACCTTGGGCGGTCAAGGCCACCGGCCGCGGCTCGAAGATCGGCCGGTGGCATTTGCCGCAACGGGGTTTGTCCGCCAGCCGTCCGGCCGGGACCCGGTTCAGGGCCCCGCATTGGTGGCAGACCAGGTTGACCTTCTCCGGCATCCTTGACCTCCCTCCTCAGGAACGATGACCCCTAAATGTTAATAACGAAAAACCTCGGAGCAAGCCTCTCCCCGCCAGAACCGCCCGGGGCCGCCGGGCCGGGGACCGCCCGCTCCGCCGGAGCCGCCCCGGCCCCCGGGGAGACCGGCTCTCCCGGCCCTTCCGGGCCCTGGCGGCCCAACCGCCTTGACCGACATATTCCCTTGACACTCCGGGCGGGTGATAGAATAAACATAGGCAGCCCTCTCCTCCGTGATCGCCCGCCCCTGGTTTAACCGCCGGGTGATCCTCTTGAGGTCGATCCAATGGTCCTGTTACGAGATTTCCTCCTCCTCATCGTGACCGCCTCCCTGGCCGTGGGCCTGGGCTGGCTGGGGATAAACGCCCTGACCTCCAGGGACGAGACCGAGCCCCCGGCCCAGACCAAGGGGACCGAGTTCCTCTTCGACCCGGCCCAGGACGGGACCGAGGCCCCGCTCCCCGAGCCGGCCCCGAGCCGGCTCCAGGACCGGACCGGATCGGCCGCCCCCCCCGCCTCCGCCGGCCTCGTTCAGGAGACCGCTTCGGCCTCCCCTCCCAGGCCGGAGGAGGGCCTCGCCGCCGCGGCTCAGCCTCCGACCGGGACCGAAGGGCCGGCCCCTCCGCCGGCCGCCGCGCCCCAGGTCTCCGCCGGCGCCTCCGCCCCCGGACCCTCTTCCAAGGACCAACCCGGGTCCCTTCCCGCCCCGGCCCAGGGGTCGGGGGAGAATCAAAAAGCCGGTCTCCCGCAAGCCGGAACCGAGCCGGCCCCAAAACAGGAGCCCGGGCCGGAGGCCGCCCAGACCGAGGTCAGCGTGGCCCGGGTCAGGGAGGTCGGGGCCGGTGCCGCCGCCCCCGGTCGGGAACCTCCCTCCCCGGGACCTTCCCTTTCCAAGGATCAGAAGGAGCTCATAGAGAAGCTCCTGGTCAGGGCCGAGAGGGACATGAAGGCCCATCGCCTGACCACCCCCGAGGGCAACAACGCCCGGGACAAGTATGAGCGGATTCTGGCCCTGGATCCGGGCAATCAGGAGGCCCGGGAGGGGCTGGAGGCCATCGTCCGCAAGTACCTCTGGCTGGCCAAGGAGAGCATGGACCGGCGCCTCTGGGCCAGGGCCGGGCGGTTTATCGCCCGGGCCGAGAAAGTCCTGCCGGATGATTCGCGGATCCCTCCGGTCAAGGAGATGTTGGCTCGAAACAGGAATGAAGGATGACCGCTTTCGGACCGGGTCCGGGAAGCGGGATCAGGCCTAATGCGGGGGAGAGCCCATGATTAACTTCAAGAAGATTCTTTTCCCGGTGGATCTTTCCGAGTACTCGCCGGTTCTGGCCGAGTTCGCCCTGGCCATGGCCCTCAAGTTCTCGGCCGAGCTCCATCTCCTCTACGTGGTCAGAACCATCGGCTACCCCCCGGGGGTGGATTACGTTCCCCCTCCCAGCCTGGTCAACGCCCAGGAGGAGCTGGCCGAGAGGATGAGGGCCAACCTCCAGGAGTTCGCCTCGACCCACCTGGCCGGAGCGCCGTCCCTGAAGGTGGCCCTGGCCAGCGGGCATGTGGCCCGGGAGATCCTCAACTACATCGAGGAGAACGGGATCTCCCTGGTGATCATGGGCACCCAGGGCCGGAAGGGGCTCGATCGGGTCGTTTTCGGCAGCGTGGCCCAGCGGGTGGTCCAATCCTCCCCGGTCCCGGTCATGACCATCAACCCCTTCAAGTAGCCTGCCGGCCCTCCTAAAAGAGGGAGACCGGCCGGCAGAGCGGGCTTCCCCTTTATGAGACCCATCGGCCTGATCAGGGGCCTGAGCTATGAGTCCAGCGCCGGCTATGGGCCCGCCTTCGAGAGGGAGCTTGGGGGGAAGCCGGGCCGGGTCGACCGGGAGATGGTGATCGACCTCGACCTCGGTCTTGAGCGGACCCTGGAGGCCTATCGGGCCGGGGGGTGGGGCGGGGTGGCCGAGCTGGCCCTGGGGGCCGCCCGGAGGGCCCGCCGGGCCGGGGCCGGGGGTCTCCTCCTGGCCGGCTGCACCAGCCAGGTTATCGCCCCCCGGGTGGAGGCCGGACAGGACCTGCCCCTGATCAGTCTCATCGACGCGGTGGGGCGGAAGGCCGGGCAGGAGGGGTACTCGGCGGTCGGCCTGCTGGGGAGCAGGTTCACCCTCTCTCACCCCTACTTCCGCGGCCGGCTCAAGGACGTCCACGGGCTCAGGGTCCTGGTCCCGGAGCCGGCCGATATCGAGACCCTCAACACCTGCCTCTACCAGGAGGTGGCCCGGGGCGAGGCGACCCAAACCTCCCGGGCCGAGGTGGAGCGGATCTGCGCGGTTCTGACCGGACTGGGGGCCCAGGCCTTGATTCCGGCCTTCGCCGGCCTGGAGGAGCTGCTCAAGGGAGACCTCGGGGTGCCGGTTCTTGACCCGGTCCCGCTCCACGCCGGGGCCGGGGTCAGCTTCGCCCTGGGAGAGGAGCCTGGGGGCTCTAGAGACCGGTCGTTGGAATTCTAGCCCGGATATTTCACGAGTCGAGTTGGCCGCAGATGCAAGGCGCGGGACACGAAGCTATAATCGCCCTATGCGAGGGTCACGCAACGAAGCAGATGCGGCCTTCGGCTCGGTCTATTTATTTCCCTGGGGGGTGAAGACCGCCAAATTTTTCCCCTGGGAAAAGGGAACAAACTGCCACCAGGCAACACTATCTCAAAAAAGTATATCAATTTTATATTATTATCTTATTTTCTTTTCTTTTGGCGGTCTTCATGAAATATCCTTGCTAACTCTCGGCCAGCTCCATCTCTCCCCAGGCTCCCATCTCCCGGCCGATGATGACCAGCCCCCCCCTGGCCCCGGGCCGTCCGGCCAGCCACTCCAGGGCCGGTTTGAAGTCGGCCTTGGTCCTGACCCGGTTGCCCAGGGCCGTGGCCAGGGCGTCGGCCAGGGCCGGGGTTTCGGCGGCCACGGTGGCCGCGTCGGCCCGGCCCAGGGAGAGGGAGTGGCCGAAGCTGCCGCTGGAGGTTGAGACCCCCAGCGGCTGGGCGGCGGCGGGGATGACCAGCCTGAGCCGGCCCGAGAGGGGCGAGGTCCCGGCGAAGAGGCCGACCTTGAGCGTCCTGGCCGCGGCCAGGAAAAGATCCCCGCCGTTCTCGATGATGATCTCGGACGAAAGCTCCTGGAGGTCCCGGCCCACCCGGCCGGCCAGGGCCCCGGCCACGGCGGCCATGGGCCCCGTTCCCGCGGTCCGGCCGGCCTGGAGCATCTCCCGGACCAGGGCCGGGGCCAGCTCCTCCTCCGGCCGGGGCGGGATGGGTTCAAGCGAGGTCAGGAAGTCCGGGTGGTGTTGGATCCAGGACTCCAGGAAGCGCCGGTGGCTGAGGATTGAGCTCCGGGCCTCCCGGCCCAGGTCGGTCTTGGCGGCCAGGAGGAGGTCCGTCTCCTTGACCGAGACCCGGAAGGAGGTCAGCCCCTTGGGCTCCACCCAGCGGCGGTAGGTCCGCTCCCGGCCCGGGCTCAAAACCTTCCCCCTTGATCCTCCCCGGAGGGGCTACCCACCGGAACGGGTCTGGCCGATGTAGGCCTCCAGCCCCTGACTGATCCCCGTGGCAACCCTTTCCAGGTAGTTGGAGGAGGCCAGCCGCTTGCATTCCTTGGGGTTGGTCCCAAAGCCGATCTCCACCAGGACGGCCGGCATCTGGGCCCCCAGGAGGACGTAGAAGGGGGCCTGCTTGACCCCCAGGGACTTGGCCCCGGGGTGGGTCGTTGTTATGGACTCCATGAGCTCGCGCTGGGTCTGGAAGGCCAGCCGGTTGGACTCGTTGATCTTGGTGTTGAGCATCAGGTCGTTGAGGATGTTCTGCAGGTCGGAGATGGACTTGGTCGAGGTGGCGTTCTCCCGGGCGGCCAGCTCGATGGCCCGCTCATCGGTGGCCAGGTTGAGGAAGTAGGTCTCCACCCCCTGGAGGCGCCTGTCCTCGGCCGCGTTGACGTGGATGGAGATGAACAGGTCGGCCTGGCTGGTGTTGGCGATGGCCGTCCTCTCCTCCAGGGGCACGAAGACGTCCTTGGTCCTGGTCAGGATCACCTTCAGCCCCAGCCTCTTGCGCAGGTCCTGGGCCAGCTTGAGGGCCACCCGGAGGGTGATCTCCTTCTCCTCCAGCCCCGGAACGCAGGTCTTGGCCCCCGGATCCCTGCCCCCGTGACCGGGATCGATGACCACCGTTCGGACCCCCAGCCCCAGCTGGGTGGCCAGGGAGGGCCCGGCCTCCCCGTCGACCGGGCCGCGGGGGACCCGCCTGCCCTTCTCGACCGAGGGCGGGGCGTGGGGCAGGGAGTTATCCTCTCCTGCCCCTCCGGCGGATCCCGGCCGGCCCGCCGGGCCGGCCCCGGCCAGGACCTGGCCCCGGCCCTGGGGTCCGGAAACGTCGATCACCAGCCTCTCCGGGGAGTGGAGGATGAAGGTCTTGTAGCCGTCGATGGCCTGGATGTCCAGGACCACCCGGACCGTCTGGCCGTCGTACTGGCCCAGCCTGGCCTTGTGGAGGTGGGCGTTGGCGATCTCTATCTCCTTCTCACCCTGGCTGCCCAGCTTGGCCCCCTTCAGGTCCACGTAGAGCCTGGCCGGTTTATTCAGGTCCGGGTCGGGCCGGAGGAGGTGGGGCTCGAACTCCACCGGGCCGGTCAGGTCCACCACCACCCTGGTGTAGGCGGCGGCCGACCAGTGCCTGATCCCCACCACCTGGGACAGCCCGTTGGCCGGAGGCGGGGGATCCTCCCCTCCGGTCCGGGAGGCCCCGGCCGGCTCCGCCCCCTCCCCGGCCCGGGGCGCGGCCTTGGGCTTGGCCGGGGGCTTGGGCTCCACCGTGTTTCCGGGGGAACGGCTCTCCGCCTCGGCCGGGGGCGGGTCGGCCTTGTTCATTGACCGGCCCAGCTCCCTCAGCCGGGCCTGGGCCGGGGCGACCATGTCCCCCCCGGGAAAGCGGACCTCGACCTTGAGGTACTCGACGTAGGCCTCGACCTTGTCCCGCCGGTCCTGGAGAAAGATCTCGCCGATGTTGAACTGGGCGTCATCGGCCAGGTTGGAGTCGGGATAGCGCTTCATCAGCCGCCGGTAGTCGTCCACCGCCTCGTCCAGGAAGGCGGTCTGGCCCGAGGAGCGGAAAAGAAGCACCTTGAGCTTGGCCATCCGGAAGAGGTAGCGGGCCCCCTGGGGGGTGTTGGCCAGGGCCTTGAAGCTGTTGACCTGGGTCCTCAGGCAGGCCTCCAGGTCCTTGGCCGAAGGCGAGGCGGCCTGGAGGAGCTGGTAGTAGCATTCGTCGGAGGCGGCCCGGGCCCTCTCCGGAGAGAGAGGAACCAGGCCCAGCCCGGCGATGATCATCAGGGCCGCCAGGCCCAGCCCCTTGAACCCCGGCCCCTGGCCGGCCCTTCGCGCTAGTCCTCCCATTCAGGCCATTCCTTTAAGCTCCGCCAGAAGGTTGAGGGCCTCCAGGGGAGTGATCCTCTCCGGCTCGACCTGCTTGAGGAGCTGGCGCAGCCGGTCCTCCTCCACGGCGGTGAAAAGATCCGGCTGGTCGCTCTCCTCGATCCGGCGGTGGAGAACCTGGGGGGCTCCCTCCTCCAGGTCGGCCAGGATCTCCCCGGCCCGCCGGATCACCCCGGCCGGCAGCCCGGCCAGGCGGGCCACCTCTATCCCGTAGGACCTGGAGACGCCTCCCGGAACCAGGGTCCGGAGAAAGACGATCCGCTCCCCGATCTTCTTGACCGCCATGGTGAAGTTCCGGACCCGTTCCTTTAACCCGGCCAGCTCCACCAGCTCGTGGTAATGGGTCGCCAGGAGGGTCTTGACCCCCTTGCCCTTGAGATCGTGGAGGTGCTCGGCCACGGCCCAGGCCAGGGAGAGGCCGTCAAAGGTCGAGGTCCCCCGGCCGATCTCGTCCAGGACCACCAGCGAGGAGGGGGTGGCCTGGCCCAGAATCCGGGCCGTCTCGGCCATCTCCACCATGAAGGTCGATCTCCCCCGGGCCAGCTCGTCTCCGGCCCCGACCCGGGTGAAGATCTGGTCCACCAGGCACAGGTCGGCCTCCCTGGCCGGGACGAACCCCCCCATCTGGGCCATGATCTGGGCCAGGGCCACCTGGCGGAGGATGGTCGACTTGCCGGCCATGTTGGGGCCGGTGAGGATCAGAACCTGCTGGGCGGAGTTGTCCAGCCTGACGTCGTTGGGAACAAAGGGCTCCTCGGTGTAGGTCTTCTCCACCACCGGGTGGCGGCAGCCGCTCAGGTTCAGCCGCCCCTCGTTGTTGAACCGGGGGCGGTGGTAGTCCGACCCCTGGGCCAGCTCGGCCAGGCCGGCCAGGCAGTCCAGCCTGGCCACTATCCCGGCGGAGCCCTTGATCCTCCTGGCCTCCTCGGCCAGCTCCCGCCTCAACCCCACGAACAGCTCGTACTCCAGCTCGGCCGCGGCCGCCCCGGCGGTCAGGGCCTTCTCCTCATACTCGGCCAGCTCCGGGGTGGTGAACCTCTCGTGGTTGGCCAGGGTCTGCTTGCGCCGGTAGTCCGAGGGAACCTTGTCCAGGTTGGCCTTGGAGACCTCCAGGTAGTAACCGAAGACCCGGTTGTACTTGATTTTCAGCGAGCCTATCCCCGTCCTTCTCCTCTCCCGCTCCTCCATGGCCGCGATGTAGCCCTGGGAGTTGGAGCGGATGTCGGTCAGGGAGTCCAGCTCCTGGTTGTAACCCGGCCTTATTATCCCGCCCTCCTTGAGGGTCTGGGCCGGCTCGTCCAGGACGGCCCGGTTGATTTTCACCGCCACGTCGGGGAGGGTGTCGAGCTCCTCGGCCAGCTCGGTCAACCCCGGCTGGCCTACCTTAAGCAGAACCTCCTTCAAGGGCTCCAGCCGGCCGATGGAGGCGGCCAGGGAGACCAGGTCCCGGGGCATGGCCTGGCCCATGACTATCCGGCCGCAAAGACGCTCCAGGTCGGCCATCCGGTCCAGGAGGGCCCGGAGCTCCTCCCGCT
>Ga0068714_10007186_pt1 | contig 10939 bp, 11 predicted proteins | sample MTBNYHSulfiMetaG_FD_62988 | JGI IMG/M metagenome (GOLD analysis project Ga0068714, IMG submission 62988) | Enrichment culture microbial communities from rom New York Harbor, USA that are MTBE-degrading - MTBE-NYH (New York Harbor Sulfidogenic)... | ecosystem: Environmental > Aquatic > Marine >... | reverse complement strand
AAAGAAGCCGAATCAAGGGCAAAACAGGAAATAGAAAAGGCGAAAAGAGAACATCAATCGCGTACTGAGCAAGAAAAGAAGCGACTACTTCAGCACACTCAAGAAGAGGCTACGCGTATTCAGGCCCAGGCAAACGTAAAGGCCAGACAAGAAATATCCCGGGCCAAGGCCGATACCATAGATGAAATAATTGGTACGGTTAGAAAAAAGCTTGCCGCAACTACGAGCACAAAAAGCTCGCTTGCCGTACTTCTCAAGGATGCTATAGCACCCATCAGCGGCAAAGGTAGGGCATACGTCTCTGCCAAGGATATCGATTCGGCAAAAAAGATTCTGGCCGAAGATAAAGAATTGTCCGCGCGTATAATCGAGGTGAAGGAGTGTGAATGCAGCGGAGGTGTCATCGTGGAAGACCACAATGGGAAAATTCGGATAGATGATACCTTTGAAACCAGGCTTGATATGCTTCTTCCACGGCTTCTACCAGAAATAGGCAAGGAACTCTTTTCGGGCTGATTGGAGATAGCTTTGTCCAACGCTGAATATGCTTTTATGTCGGCTTACCTCAAAGGAGCCGAGTCGCAGTCTTTTACGGCCGACGATGTAAACCGCCTGTCTCGGACAGCCTCCGTTGCCGACGTCATGGAGGTCATCGGAGGTACCGAAGTAGGCAAATACTTGGAGTCGGTAGCAGTAAAGACTTTCGATGATATCGACCGTTATCTCTGGCAATATTTCAGTCAGTGTCTCGAGCGCCTGGACGGTTTGCGGCTGATGCCATTAGACATGCGTAAGGTTCTCGATGTATACCGGGTAAAGTACGACATCATCAACATAAAGGCAATGCTGCAAACTGCCCTGACTGGCAAGCAAGCTTACCTGATACCGATCGGGGTTATTTATAACCGGGGGTTACTGGATGAGCTATCAAGGGCAGAAACTACTGACCGGGTCATCAGCCTGCTGGTAGAATGCGGATTAAGCGCATACGCATCCATCCTCAGGGAATATGACATAGGAGCCGAGACCAAACAGAGGCTCCGGTCCGAATCCGAGATGGATGAGGAATATTTTAAAAGCCTGGCAGAGACTGCCAAAGATGTGGAAGATGGCTTTATCATGACCAGGGTCTTTGGCCTCATCATTGACCTAACCAACCTCAAAATAGTCAGCCGTTCCGTTATCGAGGAAACGGGTAATGTCGCCTCTTGCTGCATTATCCACGGAGGCTATCTGCTCTCGAATCAGATACTGGAGGGCATAATCGCGGGTAAGCTAACGGATATTCCCGGTGCTATGGGTAGCACTCCTTACCGGGCTGTTGCAGACGAGTTGATATCAGAATACAATCGAACCAAAAGCATTACCGCGATTGAGGAAACGATCGACCGCCATCAGCTGGCCATGCTTCGAGAAAACCTCTCGCCGAGGATAATGAGCCCCCTGGTCATTGTCTGGTATTTAACCGTAAAAGAGATGGAGATAAGGAATTTAAGGCTGATACTGAAAGCCGCCCTGGATGGTATCTCTATTGATGACATCAAAGATTATTTGGTATTTTAAATGGCGGAAATAAAGCATCTTAACATTGCTGTCGTCGGGGACGAAGATCTGGTCAATGGCCTGAGGTTGGCCGGAATAACCAGATATCATGTAATAGATGATAGCAATAGCGTCGATGAAATCAGAAAGGCGGTGGGCGAAGAGATAAATGAACCCACTGTCGGGGTAATAATAGTCCAGGAAGACCACGCAAAACATGTTGAGGATCTGGTGTCCAGAGCCCAGGCAAAGAAGGGATTACCGCCGGTTATCATCGAGGCACCATCAAAATACGGAACAAGCCATGAAGACGTTACTAAATACTACAAGAGTTATATCAAGAAATTTATCGGGTTCGACATCGAAATCTAGATAGGTTCCAGGGAGGAGGTAAAAATGGGTAAAATATGGCGCATCTCGGGGCCGCTGGTGATAGGGGAGGAAATGAAGGGTTCCCAGGTGTACGAGGTTGTTGAGATAGGCGATGACAGGCTTGTTGGCGAGGTCATTGGACTTGAGGAAGATAAAGCAGTAATACAGGTACATGAAGATACCCAGGGCCTTACTGTGGGAGAAGAGATAAAGGGAACGGGCACAATTCTAACTGCCGAGCTCGGTCCCGGTCTTTTAAGTTCCATCTATGACGGGCTACAGAAATCACTAACCGTCCTTCTGGAGGATAGCTCTTTTATCGAGCGCGGTGCCAAGGCAAACGCGCTACCCCGTGATAAGAAGTGGCACTTTATGCCCAAGGTCAAAGCGGGGGACCAGGTGGGAGAGGGAGATATAATAGGCACCGTTGAGGAAACACAACTGATTGAACACAGGATAATGGTCCCTGTAGGAATGAAGGGAACCATCAAGGAGATATATGATGGAGATTATACCGTTGATGAGGTAGTGGCAACGCTCAAAGAGGACAGCGGCAAGGAAAAAGACCTGTTCATGATGCAGAAATGGCCCGTAAGGAGGCCTCGCCCGTACAGAAGGAGGTTTTCCGCATCCAAACTGCTCGTTACCGGAATGAGGATACTAGATTACATGTTCCCCCTGGCACTGGGTGGAAAGGCTGCGATACCCGGTGGTTTCGGTACCGGGAAGACGGTTGCCCTTCAGCAGTTAGCCCGTTGGGCTCAAACGCAGATAAACATATATGTGGGTTGTGGTGAGCGCGGCAACGAGATGGCCGACGTGCTACACAGTTTTCGCGAGCTTCAGGATCCTAAAACGGGTCGCCTACTACTGGAGAAGGAGATATTCATCGCCAACACTTCAAATATGCCTGTTGTGGCCCGGGAAGCGAGCATATTTGTAGGTATCACGATGGCGGAGTATTTCCGTGATATGGGTTACGATGTACTCCTTGTGGCTGACTCAACTTCTAGATGGGCGGAGGCAATGCGGGAAATCGGGGGGAGGCTCGAAGAGATACCGGGAGAGGAAGGCTTCCCTGCATATCTCGGTTCCAGGCTGGCGTCATTCTATGAACGATCAGGACTGGTGCAGTGCCTGGGCAGCCCGGACAGGAGTGGTTCAGTAACGGTAACCGGGGCAGTCAGTCCTCCGGGGGCAGATTTCAGCGAACCGGTGACACAGAACACACTCAGGATTGTTGATGCCTTCTTTGCCTTGGATACCGCGCTTGCTAATAAGAGACATTTTCCCGCCATTAACTGGCTCACCAGCTACAGTCTCTATGTCGACGGAGTAAAGGGATGGTGGCACGATATCAGCCCGCAGTGGGAGGCAACACGGGCTACCGCCCTGAAGCTGTTACAGCAAGAGGCAGAACTGGAGGAGATTGTCCGTCTGGTCGGACCGGAAGCCCTGCCGGAGAGTGATAAGCTGGTATTGCTGGTGACAAGAATGATAAGGGAAGACTTCCTAATGCAAAGCGCCTATAACGAGGTAGATACATACTGTATACCGCTCAAGGCACAGCTCATGCTGCAGACCATAATAAGGTTTTACGAGCTTGCCCAGAAAATGCTTGAATCGGGTGTAACCACCACAGAGATTCGCAATTCACCCATAATTCCCCGGATATCCCGGATGAAAAATATCCCGAATGATCAGGCTGAGGAGACCATTAAAAAACTGCGGGCGGAGATGGAGTCAAGCCTGGTTCCCCAGAAAGGAGGAGTGGCATGACACCAGAATCACTGTATGTAAAAGAAACCAAGGCTATTAGCCGTACCAAGGGTTCGCTGCTGGTAGCGGAAAGCATACCGGATGTGCAATTTAACGAGATGGTCGATATAAGGCTTGCCAGTGGAGAGATAAAACGTGGCCAGGCGATAGATATCAGCAAGGAGGCCACTATAGTTCAGGTCTTTGGTGGCGTAAGCGAAGTGGATCTGGTGGCCAGCCGGGTAAGGTGTAAGGGAGAGACACTGAAGCTTCCGGTTGCCGCTGACATACTGGGTAGAATATTCAATGGCTCAGGTGATCCCATCGATGGCGGACCCTCCATAGTGCCCGAGGACTATCTCGACGTCAACGGTGCACTGGTTAACCCTGCTGGCCGTGAACCTCCTTCTGAGTTTATTGAGACGGGAATTTCGGCGATAGATGGACTTAACGCCCTGGTTCGAGGACAAAAATTACCCATATTCAGTGGCTCAGGACTGCCCCATAACCGTATTGTAGCTCAGATTATCAGGCAGGCCTCAGTCAAGAAGACTGAAGAGCAATTCGCTATCGTTTTCGGTGCCATAGGTATAAGCTACGATGATGCCGACTTCTTCATGCAAAACCTGGAACAAACCGGCGGCCGTGAGAAAACAGTCGCCTTTATCAATACTGCGTCAGACCCGGTTATTGAACGCATCTCAACGCCCAGGCTGGCTTTGACTGCCGGTGAATATCTGGCCTGGAATAAAGGCATGCATGTTCTGGTGATTATCACCGATATCACCAACTATTGTGAAGCGCTCCGCGAGCTCTCCGCCATGCGGGAGGAGATACCTTCGAGAAGGGGTTATCCCGGATACATGTATACCGATCTCGCCACCATGTACGAGAGGGCAGGCCGCATTACGGGAAGGGAAGGCTCGGTTACGGTGATGCCCATATTAACCATGCCCGACGATGACATTACACACCCCATCCCCGATCTGACGGGCTACATCACCGAGGGCCAGATAGTACTTTCCCGCGAACTGGAAAGAAAAGGGGTTTATCCACCAATTGATGTCTTTCTGTCCCTCTCACGAATGATGAAGGAAGGTATCGGTACAGGCAAAACAAGGGAAGACCACAACAACGTTTTTATGCAGCTTTATGCTGCTTATGCGGAAGGAAACAATCTTCGGGAAATTTCGACTATTATCGGTGCTGAGGCACTCGGAGAAAGGGACAGGATCTATCTGGACATAGCCGATCGTTTCGAGAAGGAATTCATCTCTCAGGGCGAGCAGACCAAGAGAAGGGTTGAGGATACCCTGGATATAGGCTGGAAGCTCTTCTCGGCTCTGCCCGAAGAGGATCTCAAGTTGATAAATGAGGATTACATCAAGAAATATCTTCCCAAATATAAAGGGGAAGAACAGGCTGGAAGTTAAGAGACAAATATGCCACAACTTATTAAAGTAACCAGACCGACCAAGATCGAGCTTATAAAGTTGAGACGCAGACTGTCTCTGGCAACCAGAATACAGAAGCTGGTTAAGGACAGGGTGTCGATACTGGTCATGGAGTTTCTTCAGATAGCCGAGCAGACGGTACAGGTGAAAAGGAGTATGCTTGAGGATTTCGCTTCAATGTACCGTTCACTCTCCGTCAGCGCAGGCTATCACGGTTATATAGCCTTGGAAAAGGAGCTTATCGCCAGCGAGGGTGGTTTGGATATTGCGGCTGGCTTACGTAATATAGGCGGAGTAAAAATTCCCGCCTTCGAATTAAAAAAAACAGGAAAGGCGCTGCGGGGATACAGCCTTACCGATACCTCGTCTTGGCTCGACCGCACCGCAGAGCTCTCTGAAAAATGCTTGGAGGCTATCGTTGAGCTGGCTGAACTACAGAGAAGCATGGCCCAGCTCGGCACAGAGATTAACAGGACGAAGAGAATAGTAAATGCACTTGAGCACTTGATCATCCCTGGCCTGCAGTCGACGATAAAATACCTCAACATGAAATTTGAAGAGAGAGACAGGGAAGAGAAATCACGGTTGAAACGGGTCAAAGTTCTGCTCGAGCGGAAATAAGCAGGTGAACGGCAAGATTTCCTATGAAAGGGTTTTACGGGATTACCTAACGGGTGAACTGAAGGCGCTTAATGCACACCTGCCCGCCAGGCAAAAAACGCTTGCCGATTTGTTTAAGGAAGAGTACCCTCAAGTATTATGTAATGACGGAAGCGTTCACCTTTTCAAGCGAAGAGAGCTGGAATATATCGATGGTTTACTAGATGGTGATGAGAGATCTCGGCTACTGCTTCCCATACTTATCCAGATAAGCCCTGATCGGAGTGAAGTCGAGGCATTCTGCCCCGGAATGGTCGAGGCAAAGGTTATCCAGAAGGTAATCGGCATGCCCCTGGAGGTTAAAAGCGGCCGCATTACACTTTACAGGCGGCAATTGGCTGTTTTACGCAGGCATCTAAAGACAACAACACAGTATGTCTTTGCACCGCCCGTATAAATTTTGTATCATTCGTTTGACGTTAACATAGTGAAGAAACACTAGTATAACTGGCCAATATAGTTATTGAACTCGTACCCAAATATTGGTACGATATAATCAGAAGTAATATCCGCTAATGCATTGTGCCCTCGTAGCTCAGGTGGATAGAGCACCAGCCTCCGGAGCTGGGTGCGAGCGTTCGAGTCGCTCCGGGGGCGCTTTTATGGTAATTCTAGGAGGCTTTCGGTGACGGATAAAGTGGGACTTGTTGAAATCAGGTGGCACGGTCGAGGCGGCCAGGGAGCGGTAACCTCTGCGGAACTGCTGGCGCAGGCGGCCATCAATGAAGGCAAATATGCCCAGGCTTTCCCCGCTTTCGGCGCAGAGCGAAGAGGCGCACCGGTGGTTGCTTTTGTCAGAATAGATGACGAAAAGCCGATACGTGTGAGAGCAGAAATCGAAGTGCCTGATGTCGTTGTGGTTTTGGCTGCCGATCTTCTACGGGTTGTAGATGTAAGTTCAGGGCTAAAAGATGACGGTGTAATGGTACTTAATACCCCCAAGACAGCGGACCAGATAGTGAAGGAGTTCGGCTTCAAGTGGAAGCTGGCGACTGTGGATGCGACCAGGATTGCCCGGGAGATGCTCGGAGTACCCATTGTGAACACCGCCATGGTAGGAGCATTATTGAAAGCTTCCGCGGTAGCTAAATTAGACTCACTCATTGATCCGCTTAAGCATCGCTTCGGCCGTTTGGCCGACAAGAACATCAATGCGATGAAGAAGGCTTATGAGGAAACAACGATAAGGGGGCAAAAGTAATTTGACTGAATCAGAAAAAAAGCCGACATGGCGAGATATTGAGATAGGGGCCATTATCAAGGAACCGGGCAGTGCTATGCAGTACAAAACCGGTGACTGGAGAACGCAAAGGCCTACCTATTATCACGAGCGATGTATCAAGTGTGGCCTCTGTTCCATATTCTGCCCGGAAGGTTGTATCAAGCAAACTGAAGAAGGATATTTCGAGGCCGACCTTGACTACTGCAAGGGTTGTGGCATCTGCGCCCGGGAATGCTGGACAAAGGCTATAAACATGGTGGAGGAAGATTGATGACACAGAGGGTAGGCATAGAGGTTTCCAGAGCCGTTGCCATTGCCGCCAAACTGGCCAATGTTGATGTAGTTGCGGCGTATCCAATAACCCCGCAGACACATATTGTAGAGGACCTATCCGAGATGGTGGCCAGCGGTGAGCTCGATGCTTCATATATCCCCGTAGAATCGGAGCATTCCGCAATGAGCTGTTGCTTGGGCTCGGCTTCAGTCGGTGCCAGGACATTCACCGCCACCGCAAGTCAGGGATTAGAACTTATGCATGAGGTACTTTATGTTGCCTCATCGATGCGGTTTCCAATCGTCATGGCGGTTGCCAACCGTGCTCTATCGGCTCCGATCAGTATCTGGGGTGACCACTCCGACGTCATGTCAGTCCGTGACACCGGTTGGATTCAAATATTCGTTGCCAATGGCCAAGAGGCCTTTGACAATATACTCTGCGCCTTCCGTATTGGAGAAGACCGCGCAGTGCTGCTACCTGTAATGATACATCTGGACGGTTTTCAGCTAACTCATGTAATTGAGCCTATATACCTTGAGGAAGAGGATAAAGTTGAGAAATTCCTGCCGCCTAATGATTATCCCATTCCTCTGGACCCGGACAATCCCGTATCAATGGGTGCTTTTGGGCCCCCTGAAATCTACAGCGAGATTAAAAAGGCTCAGGATGTGGCCCTGACTTCATCGAAAAGTGTGATTCTCAAGTCCTGGAAGGAATTCGGAGATGCCTTCGGACGTTACTACTCTCCGCTTCAGTGTTACCGCTGCGATAACGCTAAAGTCCTGTTATTGGCTATGGGCAGCTTCAGCGAAACCGCGATGAGCGCGATAGATGCGATGCGTGAGGACGGGCATAAAGTTGGTTTGATAAAACTGACACTATGGCGACCTTTCCCCTTTGCTGAAATACGAGATGCGGTAAAGGACGCAGAGGTTGTGGTTGTATTCGATAGAGCCCTTTCGTTCGGTGGACCTGGCGGCCCGGTATGCTCCGAGATTAGATCGGCCCTGTATGACCTGGAAAAAAGGCCCAAGGTAATCGGTTTTGTCGGTGGCCTGGGTGGCAGAGTTGTATCAGCAGCGGGGTTCCGGGAAATAATAGAGCAGGGAACGAAAATTGCCCGCGAAGGAACGGAACAGGAATACGAAATGTTTGGGGTGAGGGAATAATGGAAAAATTCAGCGTTTTTGCTCCCAAACTGGTTACCAAAAAGGAGAACTTTGCCCCGGGGCACCGTGCATGCGTAGGCTGTGCAGAAGCACTGGCGGTCAGGTTATCCATGAAGGCGCTGGGAAGAAATGTGATCGTCGTTAATGCTACCGGTTGCATGGAGGTGGTGTCGTCGCCGCTTCCCCATACATCGTGGTTCGTACCTTGGATTCATACCCTGTTTGAAAACGCCGGTGCGGTGTCCTCCGGCATAGAATCCGGTTTAAAAGCAACGGTGAGGAAGGGGAAACGTCAGCCACAAAAGATAAGCGTAGTCGCTATGGGCGGAGACGGTGCTACAAGCGACATAGGTCTTCAGGCCATATCCGGCGCACTTGAAAGAGGGCACGATTTTCTCTATATCTGCCTGGATAACGAAGCGTATATGAACACGGGTATACAGAGATCATCCGCCACCCCGTATGGCGCCTCGACAACTACAGCGCCCGCCGGTAAACAGAGTATCGGGCAGATAACCTGGAAAAAGGATATGCCCAGCATAGCCGCAGCTCATAATATCCCCTATGTAGCCACTGCCTGTCCTAGCTATCCCTTCGATTTAATGGATAAGGTTAAAAAAGGAGCTCATATGCCAGGACCGGCTTATGTGCACATCCTTTCAGTATGCCCTACCGGCTGGAGGGTTTCGCCAGACCTGGCGATTAAAATAGGGCGCCTGGCTGTTGAGACAGGGGTATTTCCCCTTTACGAAGTGGAGAACGGCAACTACAGGATGACTTTGGATATGCAGGAATTGAGGCCGGTGAAAGACTATCTGAAGCTCCAGGGCAGATTCCGCCACCTATCCGAGGAAACAGTCAACGAGATTCAGCAAAGGGTACGGCATGATTATGCTAAGCTCAAGGAGAAGATAGAATGCACACAGAAGCGAAAGAGCTAGATAAGAAGGTAGAAGCAATACTCAAGAGGCATCATCACGATAAGGGTATGCTGGTATCCATTCTCCAGGATGTACAGGAAGAATATAACTACCTGCCCAGAGAGAGCCTGGAAGAAGTAAGCAACAAGCTGGAAGTACCTTTAAGTCAGATTTACAGCATTGCCACCTTCTTTAAAGCCCTTCGCTTGACTCCCAGGGGCCGTCATCTGATCAATGTATGCATGGGCACTGCCTGCCATGTCCGCGGTGCGGTCAAGGTACTGGAATCAATTGAGCGTGAACTGGACATCAAACCCGGAGGAACCACCGACGACATGAACTATACACTGGAAACGGTAAACTGTGTCGGGGCCTGCGCCCTTGGGCCGGTGGTAATAGTTGATGGGGAATATAATGGCCAGATGAGGGCCGAAAAGGTCCAGGATATGCTTAAAAAATATTCTTGATGAGAAGAAGGGGGCGGTTATTGAACAGACTTAACTCTCTTAAGGATTTAGATAGGCTAAGGGAATCAATAGTTAAGGAACGTGATACCACAAAGCCCTGCATTACAGTTTGCAGCGGGACCGGATGTCACGCTTTCGGTTGCCAGAAGGTATCAAAGGCTTTCCGTGAAGAGATCGAGCGTCATAACCTTCAGGAAAAGGTAGATCTTAAGAACACAGGCTGTCATGGTTTCTGTGAAAGAGGGCCGCTGGTGGTTATCAGGCCACAGGATATATTCTATCAAAGGGTTTCCCCCGACGATGCTTCCGAAATAATCTCTGAAACCGTTCTCAAAGGTAAGGTCATTGACCGGCTGCTCTATGCAGACGGTAACGGTAGCAAAATAACGCACGAGAACGAAGTTCCGTTCTATGCCCACCAGGAGCGGCTGGTCTTTGGAGCCAACGGTTATATCGATCCTACCGTGATAGAGGACTATATTGCCATCGGCGGCTACAGCGCACTGGGTAAAGTGCTTTCTGGGATTAAGCCCGAGGAAGTAATCGATGAGATAAAGAAATCGGGACTGAGGGGCCGTGGTGGCGGCGGTTTCCCCACCGGAGTCAAATGGGAATCCTGCCGAAAAGCCCCGTCTCCTGATGGTGTCCGTTACATCATCTGTAATGCTGATGAGGGAGATCCAGGTGCCTACATGGATAGGAGCCTGCTCGAAGGTAATCCCCATTGTATCCTTGAGGGCATGATAATAGGCGCCTATGCCATAGGCGGACATGACGGATATGTTTACGTACGCCACGAGTACCCGCTTGCGGTTCAGAATATCGGATTAGCCATAAAGCAGGCCAAGGATTATGGCCTGCTGGGCGAAAATATCTTGGGTTCCGGGTTTGATTTCAATGTAAGGATAAACCGCGGGGGCGGCGCATTTGTCTGTGGAGAATCCTCGGCTCTCATGGCATCCCTGGAAGGCAAGGTGGGCGAGCCGAGAGCCAAATATATCCACACGGTGGTGAAAGGGTTATGGGACAAGCCCACAACACTAAACAATGTAGAGACCTGGGCAAACGTTCCCCTGATAATCAATAAAGGCGCCGACT
>Ga0068714_10007183_pt1 | contig 10942 bp, 12 predicted proteins | sample MTBNYHSulfiMetaG_FD_62988 | JGI IMG/M metagenome (GOLD analysis project Ga0068714, IMG submission 62988) | Enrichment culture microbial communities from rom New York Harbor, USA that are MTBE-degrading - MTBE-NYH (New York Harbor Sulfidogenic)... | ecosystem: Environmental > Aquatic > Marine >... | reverse complement strand
AGTAGTGGCCGGAAAGCTCCCCGCCGAAGGAGGCCCCCTCGGCCCTCATGGTCTTCTTGATGAAGGAGTGGCCCACCCGGCTCTTGATCACCCTGGCCCCCTTGGCCCCCAGGGTCTCCTCCACGATCCAGGAGGAGCGGCAGTCGGTCAGGAAAGGACCCTTGTCCCCGGCGGCCACGTGGTCCAGGGCGATGATGAGGGTGGTCATGTCGCCCGGGACCACCTCCCCCTTCTCGTCCAGGAAGATCACCCGGTCCCCGTCGCCGTCAAAGACGCAGGCCAGGTCGGCCCCCTCCTCCAGGAGCTTCTGCCTGGCCGCCTCCCGGTTCTCGGCCTTGAGGGGGTCGGCCTGGTGGTTGGGGAAGGTGCCGTCCGGCTCGAAGAAGAGATCCAGGATGGTCAGCGGCAGGCCCTGGAAGACATGGGGGATGATGCTTCCGGGAACGGCGTTGCCGGCGTCCATGACCACCTTGAGGGGCTTAAGCCCCTCGGCAAAGCGATGGACGTGGTTCCGGTAGTCCCTGAGGATATCCATCTGGCCCATGGTCCCCGACGGCCCCGGGGGGGTGGCCACCCCCGCCTCGGCCCGCTTCCTGATCTCCTGGAGCTCGTCCTCCTGGAGGGGGAAGGAGCCGGCCTTGACGATCTTGAAGCCGTTGTACTCGCCCGGGTTGTGAGAGGCGGTGATCATCACCCCCATGGGGAACTGGCCCCGGCCCGCGGCGAAGTAGAGGTTCGGGGTGGTGATGTGCCCCAGATCGATGACGTCGGCCCCCATGGAGATTATCCCGGCCGAGAGGGCCTCGAAAAGGAGCTGGTTGGAGAGGCGGTAATCCCGGCCGACCACCACCATCTCCGGCTTGTAGATATCGATCAGGGCCCGGCCGATGGCCGTGGCCATCTCCGCGTCCAGCTCCTCGGGGACCTTGCCCCGGATGTCATAGGCCTTGAATATGCTCACCTCGTCTCCTCCTCGCCCCGACTCAGCCGTGGGGGCGTTGGGTTAATGCCATGTTTCCAGGGTGGGGCGGTCAGGGAGCATCCGGCCGGTCGCTCCGGCTGATAACGGCCCAGTAGCTTTTGAAGTAGAACCAGCCGGAGACGATGGTCAGCCCCGTGGCCACCCAGAGGGCCAGACCACCCACCAGGCCGAAATCCAGCCCCAGATAGGTCTCCTTGACCAACAGCCCGATGATGGCCACCATCTGGAAGAAGGTCTTGAACTTGCCCCACCAGCTGGAGTCGATGACCAGACCGGCCTGGTTGGCCACGGCCGCGGCCCGGAGCCCGGTCACCGCTATCTCCCGGCCGATGATGACAAAGGCCACCCAGGCCGGGGCCCGATCCAGGTAGACCAGCATTATCAGGGCGGCCGAGACCAGGAGCTTGTCGGCCACCGGGTCCAGGAAGCGTCCCAGGGTGGTCACCCGGCCCAGCCGCCGGGCCAGGTAGCCGTCCAGGAGATCGGTGGCCGAGGCCAGGGCGAAGATGGCCGCGGCCAGGACCCCGGCCCGGGACCAGGACCAGTAGCAGACCACGATCAGCAGAGGAATACTGAAGATCCTGACCAGCGAGAGAGCGTTGGGCAGGTTGTAGATGCTCTCTTTTGCCATGGGCTCTAACAAACCTTCCTTTGCCTGCCCCCCGGTCCGAATCGGATCCCGGGCCGAACTTGGGGCCTTGCCGGTTGCGGGGTCTTACTCCTTGTCCTGGGCCTGGTAGCGCTCCAGGTACTTGTCCCGGCAGCGCTCGGAGCAGAAAAGGAGCCGGTGGCCGTCCACCTTGGCCGGAAAGCCTTGGGACTTGGGGAAGTAGGCCCCGCAGAAGGGGTCCTGGACCATCTCCTCCTCGATGACCCCTCCCGGTCCGCCCTGGCCGCCGGCGGGGGGCCTCTTTCTCTTCCGGGGGACGATCAGCCACCGGTAGGCCAGGTAGCAGGCCGCGATGAGGGCCAGGAGCCGCAGCATCAGCTCACCCCCTCCACCCGGCGGACGCCCTGGGAGGGGACCAGGTCCAGGAGCTCGGCCACCGTCCTCCCCGAGGGGGGATGGATCGCCCGGGGGGCTATCTCGGCCAGGGGGGCCAGGACGAACTCCCGCCGGGGCAGCTCCGGATGGGGGATCGTCAGCCTCCCGGTTTGGATCATCCTCTCTCCCCAGATCAGGAGGTCCAGATCGATTATCCTCGGCCCCCAGTGCTCCTGACGGACCCGGCCCATGGTTGCCTCGATGGCCAGAAGCTCCTCCAGGAGCTCCCCGGGCTCGAGGTCGGTCCTGAGCTCCGCCGCGGCGTTGATGAACCTGCCCTGGTCCTGGGGGCCCAGCGGCTCGGTCTCGTAAAAGGAGGAGAGCTTTCTCAGCTCAAGCCCCGGCAGCTTCGAGAGCAGCTCCAGGCTCCTTCTCAGGTTGGCCCTCCGGCCGCCCAGCGGGCCGGGCAGGTTGGACCCCAGCCCCAAATAGACCGGTTCATCCTCCATTTTCGCGGTCCGCGATCGATTCATCATAGCCCGGATATTTCACGAGTCGAGTTGGTTGCAGATGCAAGGCGCGGGGCGCGAAGCCATAGTCACCCTATGGCGAGGGTCACGCAACGCAGCAGATGCGACCAAATCGGCTCGTCCGCAGGATGAAGTCCGCCAAATTATTCTCACTCGGCGAAGGTTACTAACTGTCACCATGTTAAAGAGTCCCAAAGTCAACGCAACCAACCTAATTATCTATATATTTCATTATCATTTGGCGGTCTTCATGAAATATCCGGGCTGGGCCCATCAGAGGTCCATCTTCCCGATCCGGTGGATCATCTCCTCCAGCCGCTCCTCGGGCGCGGACAGGGCGATCCTGAACCAGCCCTCCCCGGCCGTGCCGAAACCGTTGCCCGGGGTGATGACCACCCCGGCCTCGCCGAGCAGCCTCGCCGCCCACTGGGCCGAGCTTAACCCCGCCGGGTTCCTGGCCCAGACGTAGAAGGTCGCCCGGGAGGGCCAGACCTCGAGGCCCAACTGCTCCAGCCCCTTGACCACCGTCTCCCGCCGCCGGCGGTAGACCGCCTGGCCGGCGGCCACCTCCTCGGCCGGGATGGCCAGGGCGGCCAGGGCCGCCTTTTGAACGGCCTGGAAGACCCCGGAGTCGACGTTTGACTTGACCTGCCCCAGGCCCGCCACCAGCTCCCGGTTGCCCACGGCCATCCCCACCCTCCAGCCGGTCATCTGGAAGGGCTTGGAGAAGGAGTGGAACTCCAGGGTGCACTCCATGGCCCCCCGGGCCTCCAGGAAGCTGGGAGCCTTGTAGCCGTCGAAGGTCATCTCGGTGTAGGCCGCATCGTGGCAGATGATGATCCCGTTTTCCAGGGCGAAGTCCACCGCCGCCTGGAACTGGTCATAAGTGGCCTCGGCCGAGGTGGGGTTGTTGGGGTAGTTTAGCCACATCACCTTGGCCCGCCGGGCCGCCTCGGCCGGGATGGCCTTGAGGTCGGGGAAGAAGCCGTTCTCGGGCAGGAGGGGCATCTCCCAAACCTCCCCCCCGGCAAAGACGGTCCCGGAAAAGTAGACCGGGTAGGCCGGGGAGGGGCACAGCACCAGGTCCCCGGGATCGATGAAGGCCAGGGGCAGGTGGGCCACCCCCTCCTTGGAGCCGATGAGGATCAGGACCTCGCTCTCCGGGTCCAGCTCCGGCCCGAAGCGGCCCTTGAACCAGTCGGCCACGGCGGCCCGGAGCTCGGCCATCCCCTGGTAGCTGGGGTACTGGTGGTTGGCCGGGTCGGCCATGGCCGCCTGGCCGGCTTCCACCACGGCTTGGGGGGTGGGCCGGTCCGGGTCGCCGATGGAGGCGTTGATGATGTCCACCCCCTTGGCCAGGGCCTCCCTCCGGAGGCGGTCGATCTCCTTGAAGAGGTAGGGGGGCAGCAGACTTAGCCGCCGAGCTAGCTTGATCTCCACGCTGACTCCTGTTCTCTCTGCGGTCTGGCCATCCCAAAACGTCCCGGCCCCGGCCGGGCCGTCACCTTAGTCCGGATCTTCCACCAGGGCCACCCGGTTGATCAGCCGGCCCACCCCCTCGATCTCCACCACGATCTCGTCACCGTCGGACAGCGGCCCCACCCCGGCCGGGGTTCCGGTGGCGATCACGTCGCCGGGGAGAAGGGTCATCACCCGGCTGATGTGCTCGATGATCTCCTCCACGGAGTGGATCATCTGGCTGGTCCGCCCGTCCTGGACCAGCCGGCCGTTGAGCTCGGCCCGGAGGAAGAGGTCGTGGTAGTCCAGCCCGGTGACGATCCAGGGGCCCAGGGGGCAGAAGGTGTCCAGCCCCTTGCCCCGGGTGTACTGGCCGTCCGACTTCTGGAGGACCCTGGCCGAGACGTCGTTGAGGCAGGTCACCCCCAGGACCGCCTCCCCGGCCTCCTCCCGGGGGACGCCCTTGCAGCGGCGGCCGATGACCACCCCCAGCTCGGCCTCGTGGTCGGTCCGGCCCACCCAAGCCGGGATCTTGATCGTCTCCCCGGGCCCGATGACGGAGCTGACCGCCTTGGAGAAGAGGAGCGGCTCCTCGGGCGCCGGCAGGTCCCGTTCCCGGGCGTGTTCCAGGTAGTTCCGGCCCAGGGCGATTATCTTGGAGGGGGCCACCGGGGGATGAAGCCGGACCGAGCTCAAGGGCAGGCCCGGGCCGGCCGCGGCCAGGTTCTCCCAGAAGGGCCCGGCCAGGGGCCGGACCGTCTCCCCCTCCAACCGGCCGTACCTGACCGGGCTCGATCGATCCTGGCTGAACCGGACCAGCCTCACTTCAGCCCCAGCACGTCTTGCATGTCGTAGAGCCCCGGCTCCCGCCCGGCCAGCCAGAGGGCGGCCCGGACCGCGCCCTGGGCAAAGCTGGACCGGGAGTGGCAGCGGTGGATGAGCTCCAGCCTCTCCCCGGGTCCGGCCAGGTAGACCGTGTGCTCGCCGACGATGTCCCCGCCCCGGACGGCCTGGATCCCGATCTGGTTCTCCTTGCGGGCCCCGACCATCCCCTCCCGGGCGCAGACCTTGGCCCGCTCCAGGTCCACTCCCCGACCCTGGGCCGCGGCCCTGGCCAGGGCCAGGGCCGTTCCCGAGGGCGCGTCGACCTTGTGCTTGTGGTGGGCCTCTACGATCTCCAGATCATAGTCCGGGCCCAGGGAGCGGGCCGCCTCCCGGACCAGGTTGAGGAGGAGGTTGACCCCCACCGACATGTTGGGGGCGAAGAGGACCGGGCCGGTCTCGGCCAGCCGGGCCAGCTCGGCGGTCTGGTCCTGGCTAAGACCGGTGACCCCCACCACCGCGGCCAGCCCCATCCGGCCGGCCTGCCTGACGTTGGCCAGGGAGCCCTCGGGGGTGGTGAAGTCGATCAGGACCTGGGCCTGTCCCCCGGCCTCGGCCAACCCTCCCTTCAGCTCCAGGCCCAGGTCCCCGGTCCCGGCCAGGAGGCCCAGGTCCTGTCCCAGCTCCGGATGGTCGGGCCGCTCGAAGCCGCCCGAAAGCCCGGCCCCGGGATGGGCCACCACGGCCCTGAGGACCTCCCGGCCCATCCGGCCGGCCGCTCCGGCCACCACGATCCGTTTCATTCCATCACCTCCCGGCTGATGGTCCCGCTGTAGACCTTGGTCGTCACCCCCTCGAAGAAGACCGGGCCGGGCCAGGGGTCCGAAGCTTCCGGGTTGGGGGTGAAATCGATGACCAGGAGCTCGCCGGAGCGGACCTGGACCTCCACCGGAGGCCGGGTGAAGCCCCACAGGGAGGAGATCAGGGCCGCGGCGGCCACCCCCGTCCCGCAGGCCAGGGTCTCGGCCTCCACCCCCCGCTCGTAGGTCCTGACCCCCAGGGAGCCGGAGCCCCTGACCTCGACGAAGTTGACGTTGGTCCCCACCGGGGCGAACTTCTGGTGGTAGCGGACGGCCGGACCGGTCTCCCCGGGATCGGCCGCCTCCAGGTCGTTGACGAAGATGACCACGTGGGGCACCCCGGTGTTGATGTAGCCGGCCTCCAGGATCCTTTCCCCCACGGCCAGAACCATCTTGGGTTTGAGGTCGAAGGGCCTGGTCAGCTCCACCCTGACCCTCCGGCCCATGACCCGGGCCTTGATTATCCCGGCCTTGGTCCGGAAGGAAAGCTCCTCCGGGGCCATCCCCCACTCCACCGCCAGCCGGGCCGAGCAGCGGGCGGCGTTGCCGCACATCTCCGCCTCCGAGCCGTCGGAGTTGTGGAACCGCCAGGCGAAGTCCACCTCGGGGTCCTCCTCCAGGAGGACCAGCCCGTCGGCCCCCACGGCCGTCCGCCGGGCGCAGAGGCGGCGGGCCAGGGCGGCCGGGTCCTCCCGGACCATCCCCCGGCGGTTGTCGATGATGATGAAGTCGTTGCCCGAGCCGGACATCTTGACAAAGGGCAGCTCCATCTCACTCCCCTTCCAGGAGGAAGTCGGGGCAGAGCTGGCCCCTGACCAGGTCCTCCATGGTCTCCCGCTCCCGGACCACGGCCAGCCGGGACCCGGAGACCATGACCTCGGCCGGCCTGGGCCGGGCGTTGAAGTTGGAGGCCATGGCGTAACCGTAGGCCCCGGCCGACATGACCGCCAGGAGGTCCCCCGGCTCCACCCGGGGCATGGTCCGGTCCCTGGCCAGCCAGTCGGTGGACTCGCAGATGGGGCCCACCACGTCGAAGGTCCCCTCCGGGGAACCGGGCGCCTTGACCGGGATGATGTCGTGGTAGGCCCCGTAGAGGCCCGGCCGGATCAGGTCGTTCATGGCCGCGTCGACGATGATGAACCTCTTCTCGTCGGTCTCCTTGAGGTAGAGAACCCTGGTCAGGAGGATCCCGGCGTTGCCGACCATGACCCGGCCCGGCTCCAGGATGAGGGCGGTCTCGAGCCCCTCCATCTCCCTGGCCAGGGTGGAGGCGTACTCGTCGGGGCTGGGCGGCTCCTCATCGCGGTAGGTGATCCCCAGCCCCCCGCCCAGGTCCAGGTACCTGAGCTTGAGCCCCTCGGCCTCGATCCTTTCCAGGAGGGCCCGCAACCGCCGGACGGTCTCCACGAAGGGGGTCATCCCGGTCAGCTGGGAGCCGATGTGGCAGTCCAGGCCGACCACCTCCAGGTTGAGCATGTTCATCGCCTTCTGGTAGGCGGTCAGGGCCCGCTTCACGTCCAGGCCGAACTTGTTCTGCTTGAGCCCGGTGGAGATGTAGGGGTGGGTCAGGGGGTCCACGTCCGGGTTGACCCTGATGGCCACCGGGGCCCTGAGGCCCATCCCCCCGGCCACCCGGTTGAGGGTTTCCAGCTCCGGCAGGGACTCCACGTTGAACATCAGGATCTTGGACTCCAGGGCCATGACCAGCTCCTTCTCCGTCTTGCCCACCCCGGAGAAGCAAATCTTGGAGCCGGGTATCCCGGCCTTCAGGGCCAGGTAGAGCTCCCCGCCGGAGACCACGTCCGCCCCGCCGCCAAGCTGACCCATGAGCTTGAGGATGGCCAGGTTGCCGTTGGCCTTGACCGAGTAGCAGATCAGGTGCTCCCGCCCGCCCAAGGCCTTTTCAAAGGCCTTGAAGTGACGGGTCAGGGTGGCCTTGGAGTAGACGTAGGTCGGGGTTCCGGCCACCTCCGCGATCCGGCTCAGGGGAACCTGCTCGGCGCTGAGCTGGCCGTTGCGGTAGTTGAAGTGGTGCATGGATCCTCAGCTCTCCTCGGCCTTCAGGGGCCAGTTTAAGGTGGCCAGGTTCGAGGTTCCGCCGGACTCGCCCTCCGGGCTCAGGGCCCAGACCTGGAAGAGGTACTTGGAGGCCGGCGAGAAGTCCTCCACCGGGACCTCCACCCGGCCGATCTGAAAGATGGCCTCCTTGGGGTCGGCCGGGTCCAGCTCCAGGGAACTGGCGAACTGGAGGGGGCAGGTCAGGCAGTACTCCTCCTCCACCGGCAGGACGCTGTAGTCGATCACGTAGCGGTCCAGGCGGACCGGAATGGACCCGTCGGTGTTGGTGGTGGGCTCGGTCCAGCTCAACCAGACCCGGCCCCGCCTGACCTGGGCAGTCAGGTCCAGGACCCGCTTGGGGGGAAAGACCCGCTTCTCGGTCCAGGCAGGGCTCACGGCCCCCTTCTTGCCGCAGCCGGAGAGGAGGCCAAGGCCCAGGATCGCCACCAGAACCAGGGCCAGGACCGCCCCGGCGCCCCGCCTTCCCCTCCTCTCCGCTCCCCGGCCGGGGTTCATTTGGCCCCCGCCCTTGAAAGGTCCTCCTTGGCCCGGCGGATCATCCTCTCCACCTCGACCCTGGCCGTCCCCCCTTGGGAGGCCCGGCGGTCGACCACCCTCTCCAGCTCCAGATGGCCGAAGATCTCCTCCTGGGCCAAGGGGCAGAAGCGTTTGATCTCCTCCAGGCTCAGCTCGGGGATGGACCTCCCCTCTTTAAGGCAGTGCTTGACCAGGGCCCCCACCTGGTGGTGGGCCTCCCGGAAGGGGACCCCCCGCCCGGCCAGCCAGTCGGCCAGATCGGTGGCCTCCAAAAAGCCCTTGAGGCAGGCCCGCCTCATGACCTCCCGGTTGACCCTCATCGAGGCCAGCATGTCCGGGAGCAGGCCCAAGATCTCCAGAATGGTGTCCAGGGTGTCGAAGACCGGCTCCTTGTCCTCCTGGAGATCCTTGTTGTAGGCCAGGGGGAGACCCTTGAGCACGGTCAGGAGGGCCATCTGGTGCCCGAAGACCCGGCCGGTCTTGCCCCGGATCAGCTCGGCCACGTCGGGGTTCTTCTTCTGGGGCATGATCGACGAGCCGGTGGTGAAGGCGTCGGCCAAGTCGATGAACCCGAACTCCTGGCTGGACCAAAGGACCAGCTCCTCGGCCAAGCGGGAGAGGTGGACCATCAGGACCGAGGCGGCGTGAAGAAAGTCCAGGCAGAAGTCCCGGTCGGAGACGGCGTCGATGGAGTTCTCGGCCAGGCCGTCGAACCCCAGCTCCCGGGCCGTCCCCTCCCGGTCCACCGGAAAGGTGGTTCCGGCCAGGGCGGCCGCGCCCAGGGGGGAGAGGTTGGTCCGGCCGCGGGCCTGGGCGAAGCGCTCCTCGTCGCGCCGGATCATCTCCTGGTAGGCCAGGAGGTGGAGGGCCAGCCGGACCGGCTGGGCCCGCTGGAGGTGGGTGTAGCCGGGGAGGATGGTCTCCAGGTGCTCCTGGGCCAGGTCCACCAGGACCTCCCTCAACCTCCTTAAGGACGCCAGGACCCGGTCGATCCCGGACCTGAGGAAGAGCCTCAGGTCGGTGGCCACCTGATCGTTCCTGGAGCGGCCGGTGTGGAGCTTGGCCCCGGCGGGGCCGATCTCGGCCGTCAGGGCCGCCTCGATGTTGAGGTGGACGTCCTCGTCCTCCTCCCTGAAGGTGAAGCGCCCGGCCTTTATCCGCTCCCCGATGCTCTTGAGCCCGGCCTCCAACCGGCTCCACTCCTGGTCGTCCAGGAGGCCGATCCGGTGGAGCATCCTCCCGTGGGCCAGGTTGCCGGCCACGTCCTCCAGGGCCAGACGCTGGTCAAAGGAGACCGAGGCGTTGAAGCGGTCCACCCGGGGGTCGGTCTTCTCCCCGAAGCGGCCCCCCCAGAGCTTGCCCTGGCCGCCGTCTCCCTCCTTTTGACGTTTTTCAGCCATGGTCTCTACCGGCGGCCCGGGCTCATCTCAGGCCCGGGACCGGGCTAACCCTTTATCCCCTTGAGCCTCAGCCTGAGGCCGTTGAGCTTGATGAACCCCTCGGCCAGGGACTGGTCGTAGACGTCGTCGGCCTCGAAGGTACACAGCGCGTCCCAGTAGAGGGAGGTCTCGCTCCGGCGGCCGACGACCTGGATGGAGCCCTTGTAAAGCTTCAGCCTGGCCACCCCGGAGACGTTCTCCTGGGACCGGTCGATCAGGGCCTGGAGGGCCTCCCGCTCCGGAGCGAACCAGTATCCATAATATATCATCTCCGCATAGCGGGGGATCAAGCCGTCCCGGAGATGGGCCACCTCCCGGTCTAAAGTGATGGACTCCACGGCCATGTGGGCGGCCCGGATCAAGGACCCGCCCGGGGTCTCGTAGACCCCCCGGGACTTCATCCCCACGTACCGGTTCTCCACCAGGTCCACCCGGCCCACCCCGTGCCGGCCGCCGATCTGGTTGAGCCGGGCCAGCAGCCTGGCCGGGCTTAGCTCTTCGCCGTCCACCGAGACCGGGTCGCCCTTCTCGAAGCCGATCTCCACGTACTGGGGTTGATCCGGGGCCTTCTCCGGGGGAACGGCCAGGACAAAGGTCTCCTCCGGGGGCTCGGCCCAGGGGTCCTCCAGGATCCCGCCCTCGAAGGAGATGTGGAGCAGGTTGCGGTCCACCGAGTAGAGCTTCTTCTTGGTCACCGGAACCGGGATCCCGTTCCTCTCGGCGTACTCGATCAGGGCCGAGCGGGCGTTGAGGTCCCACTCCCGCCAGGGGGCGATGTTGATCAGGTCCGGGGCCAGGGCCTGGCAGGCCAGCTCGAACCTGACCTGATCGTTGCCCTTGCCGGTGGCCCCGTGAGCCACCGCCTCGGCCCCCTCCAGCCGGGCGATCTCCACCAGCCGCTTGGCGATCACCGGCCGGGCCAGGGAGGTCCCCAGGAGGTAGGTGTTCTCGTAGATGGCGTTGGCCCGGAAGGCGGGGAAGACATAGTCCCGGACGAACTCCTCCTTAAGATCGTCGATGTAGATCTTGGTGGCGCCGGTGGCCAGGGCCTTCTCCTCGAGCCCGGAGAGCTCCTCGCCCTGGCCCAGGTCGGCCGCGAAGCAGACCACCTCGCAGCCGTACTTGTCGATCAGCCAGCGGAGGATGACCGAGGTGTCCAGCCCCCCGGAGTAGGCCAGAACGACCTTGTTTATTTTCCTGCTCACCTGGAAACTTCCTTTCTATGTTTGATACCAAGTTGCTCTTGAAAGGCAACTTGGGTCAGCGCGCCC